>Ga0334895_1000838_pt1 | contig 36892 bp, 39 predicted proteins | sample GraSluR3_MG_7_FD_207229 | JGI IMG/M metagenome (GOLD analysis project Ga0334895, IMG submission 207229) | Sludge microbial communities from methane-producing bioreactor in Wageningen University, Netherlands - Granular Sludge_31_05-R3 | ecosystem: Engineered > Bioreactor > Anaerobic >... | reverse complement strand
CTGGTTTATTTTTGTCCCAAAATGCTTTATACTATTAACTGTTTGAAACAAAACTGATAAATGACCTGCAAGGCGCTATTATAAAAATTATACAAAGGAGGAGATGCAGCATGGATAAAACACAAAGAAACCCAAAGGTATACAGAGCGATACTGGCTGTAGTTTTGCTAACGGTAACTGTTTTTGCGGCCGCCTGTTCAAACAGTGAAGAAGTGGTGGCCAACGTGGAGGGCAAATCCATCACCAAGGACGAGCTGTACGATGCTATGGTTAAACAGGGTGGACAGCAGGCCCTTGATGTTCTAATTATGAAAAAAATAGTTGAAATGGAAGTGGAAAAGCAGGATATCCAGGTGTCCGATGAAGCCATTGACGAGGAAATGGAACAAATGGCGGAACAGTACGGCGGCCTGGAGGCCTTCGAGCAAATCATGGGCATGTATGGTTATTCAACAGAGGACATGAAAGAGGATATTGAGATGAACCTGAAGATTCAGGCGCTGCTAAAGCCCAGGATTTCCATAACCGAAGAGGAAATGAAGGAATATTTCGAGCAAAACAAGGAAACCTTTGCGGTGGAAGAGCAGGTTAAGACAAACCACATCCTTACCGAGACAGAAGAAAAGGCAGCTGAGGTCAAAGAAAAGCTGGATGCGGGCCAAGACTTTGCAGAGCTTGCAAAAGAATACTCCATCGACGAATCTAACAAAGATTTCGGCGGAGACCTGGGGTACGTAAAAAGAGGAGAAATGGTTTCCGAGTTTGAAGAGGCTGTATTTTCGATGGAAGCAGGCAGCATAAGCGAACCGGTTAAGACCGAGTTCGGGTATCATATAATCAAGGTGGACGAAAAAAAGGAAGCCCAGGAAGCAAACTATGAAAAAAGCAAGGAACAGATAGAAGAAACTCTGTTCGACGGCAAGGTCCAGGCCGAATTCAACACCTGGTACCAGGAAAAGCTGGACGAATATGAAATAGAAAACTTCCTCACCGAAAAGCCCGCTCAAGAATAAAAAGACACGGGGACGGTTCCAGACACGGGGACGGTTCTGCTGTCTAATCGGCAGGCCGTCCCTTTGATTTTATTTTATCCTTCTTACCTTCGCTTGGATATCTTTTTCACTTAGGTTGTAATCGTCGGATGATAAATGTATTTCATATACGCATGCGTCCTTTTCATAGGTAAATATTATTCCTTCGGCGATAATATTGCTTACTTCAAGGATATGCATTGCCTCTTTGGCAACTGAAATGTGCTCGGCGTCATCTGAAAGATGTATATAGACCCGGGTATATTTGCTGTCATTTTTGAAGGGTTCTTTACCCCCACCGGTAATACTCCTTATCCGGCCCTCAATAGTGCTTCCCTTGAAAGTTTCTTCAAGCCTTGCATTGTACTGCTGCTGGCTTTTGGCCCGGGCGTAGTTGTCGTTTATGCTATTGGTATTGAAGCTCTTGGATAACGAAAAAACGGTGCTATCATCCAAACAGGTTGACCTGGTATAAAACTTTCCGTATATAGGGTCAACCTTTGTAAATCCCACCGCAAAGGCATGTCCGGGGTACTTTTGGTCCAGGTATTCTATAAACTCTCCCCGTATATTGGCAAGAAACAAGAATACTGCCAGAACACACACCAGCAGTACACCAAATACACCGGCCAGCACTGTCTTTGTTTTATTTTTCATTCGGCATCATCCCTTATTTTTTGTTTTGTTATTCAACAAGTGCGATTTCTATTCTTTCCTTTAGCCTGCCCCTGTTATTTCGTTTCAGCGCCACTTGTCCTATCTCGCCGGTTCTTTCCAGGTGCGTCCCGCAGCACGGTACCTTCGCGAAGCCGTCTATCTGCCAGTACCTGATCTCCTTCGCAGCATCATCAAAATCGCTTATAATTTCCAAATCGGCATCTATTATCCTTCTCAGTTCTGACTGCAGCAGCTCAAAGGTTTCCGCGATATTGCCGTCCCAGGCAAAGTCCAGCCTGCCCTTGTCTTCGGATATGTGGGCCCCTATTTTTTCCGGGCTGCCATAGCTTTGGTTAACAAGCTCCAAAACGATTTCGGTGGCAAAGTGAAGCCGCATGAGCTTGTATCTCCTGTCCCAGTCAATCTTAACCGTTACCCGGTCACCCCTTTTTAGGGTATGCCCTTCTTCCAGAATATAAAAAATCTCCCCGCCGGATAGTTCGGCCTTAAGCACCGGATAACCCCCAATGGTCCCCTCGTCGGATTCCTGTCCTCCCGAAAAGGGATATATTATGGTGCGGTCAAGGGTTACAGCGCTGCCTTCCACGCCTGTAATTTTTGATTCTATTACCCTAAGGTACGGATTGGTCCAAAACACCTTTTCAACCATTTGGATATGCCTCCACTTATTTATGCCGTATGCCTAATCCCTTTTCCTCCCGGCAAAACAAACTAACCCTGCTCCCAGAAAAGACAGTGCAGAATATATGAACACCCAAACAAGAAAACTTTCGTTGAATATGGTGAATGTGGCAATAAACCAGCCAATAAAGATAATGCCGACTACTATGTATATCTTTTTAATCAGCATTTGACCGGTTACCCCAAGCAAATATGATGCTAACGGGAAAACAAATAATGCCATTAAAAATTCCATAAGTCACGCTCCGTTTTAGTACAGGTATCCAAAGCATAAAAAAATAGACGGATTTTACTCCTCAAGAAATATTATACTACGTTCCAGCAAGAAATTCTTCTGAAACAAAAAAACCTGGGCTGTTTATTTGTCAATCTAACCTTAAAGCAGGCCTTGATATTTTCTGGCTCCATACAGTATTTGCATAATAATTATAAGGTGCTCTGTTTCATCCACCAAATAGAAGGCTATATAGTTGTCAACAACCAGTTTGCGATAGCCCTTTGCTTTTAGGAGGTCATCGGAAACGTGGCTGCACGAATAAGGGAAATCCTTTAGTCTTAGAATACTTTTTTCTATTCCATCCATTAGGTTTTTTACAGCGGCTACATTATTGAAGGTTTGTGTTATATAGTTGAATATTTCATCTAAATCCTCATACGCTTTTCGAGTAAATTTCAAATTATACTTTTTTCTCGGCATATTTGCTCCTCACTTTGTTAAAAACCTCGTCCCCATCAAGCAGGGGTATCCCTTCTTTAATCTGGGTCTCAGCCTCAGCGAGTTTTTTATAGACTTCAACGAGAGCAAGTTTACGTTCATATGTCTCAACACTCATAATGACTAGATCACCGTAACCATTCTTGGTTATAAAAACGGGTTCATCCTGTTTATGACATAATTCTGATATCTCATTAGTATTTCTCAAATCTGTAATGGGTCTGATTTGCGGCATAATAATCGCTCCTTATCATCAATCTGTATGTCATTATTATATCATAATTATGCGCATTATTATACCATTGTTTTCTGTAAGTTAAAATTCCTTATATGGGGGTGCGGACGATTTCTTGGAGAAATCCTGAAGCAAACATTATCAGGAACGTTTCTTGTATCTTATCAGTATGGTTTATCCGGCTTTAACGAATTTTTCAAATCGTATTTCCAGCCTTTCCTGGTCCGGCCAAAGTGCTTTGCTCCGCGGGAGAATGATCTTATTATCATGCAGCTGCTGAAACCCGTACTGCAGCATTGGTCCGTCCCTTTCCAAAAGGATATCCTCTCTTACTTTAATTTGGTAATCGGGGGTTACCCCGATAATGTTGCTGTCAAATGCGGCATGATGGATTTTGCATAGGGATAGGCCGTTGTTTACCAATGGTGCGCCCAGTTCTTCGGAGTCCGGTATAATATGGGCTGCATCAAGAAGCTCGGCGTGCCTTAACTTACAAAATGTGCACTGCTGCCTGTATGCTTCAAGGACTCTCTCCCGGAAAGACTTCTGATGCAGTCTTTGTTTCACAGTAGATGTGATATAGCTTCGCTTATGGTATGTGCTTTCATCCGAAACTTTTGGAATATCTGCAGTGTGTGAAGCATTCAAGTACTGTGCTACCGATATGTGTTCATCTGCCGCCAATGTAAACGACAGTGTTTCCGGGTTGTCACCGATGACAAAAACCGGCCACACCGCAAGGTATTTGCCTTTGACAATCCCATGAAAATATATAAGGGGAATCTGTTTTTGCATTGCTTCACGCAGTCCAACATTGTCTCTATGATTAATATCCGTTCCGCGATAACGATAGTTTAGAAAACCTTCATTTGTAAAGAAATCATCATAGGGACCACCGGCGACCGTGGTAATGGAAATAGGAATTCTTTGAAACACTCTGGGCTTCCAAATACCCTGAGGGCCAACAAGTGTAATACGATAGTCGTTAAAAAAGAAACCCTTTTCAAGAACAGTACGCGGCAGCACATCTCCGTAAATCTGCACCTGTTCTTCTATCCATTTGAATGCGACAATTCTTATTTGTTCTTCCATAGCTTTCACCTTCTATCTGGTAATTGTGTATAACGTTCTTCGCCTCTTGGCGTCCCTGAACCAGGCCCATAGAGCCCTCCATACTGGCAGTTCTCGCACCCGACGGCGGGGGTGTGGCGGTCGTCTTCAGCCTTGACCCCGATCCTTTCTCCTCTACTTCTGCTTATCACGCTTAATAGAAAGTTATTGTCAGACTCAGTGCCATCTTCATCGTATTCACATAATATTGGGTAGCTATAGCATTTTAAAGCTGTTCGAAATTGATTAGACCATCTGCTCTCAAAATTTGTTAGTGAGTATTTATAAGTTTTGAGTATACTTACACGCAGGATAATTTGAACAACCCCAAAATTGACCATATTTGCTATTTCGAATTAATAAACTCCCTCCACACTTAGGGCACTTTTTATCTTCCTGTTTTAAAACATATTCATTAATGGTGCTTTCTCCCTTCTTACTAATAACTTGCATAGCCAAGTCCTTACCACTATACTTTTTGATCAAATGTCAACGCCGGGCTTTTTTTGACCGAATCGCCGGTTGAAAACTGACCCAATCGCCGGTCTCTAATCGCCGGGTTTTGGTTGGTCGGTTTCTCCTTGCGCCGAGTTTTCCAATACTGGAATATCGGCCGGAGGTACAACTCTGACACCGCCTTTTAGCCTGTCTTTTAGCCTATAGCTCTCACCCCTTATGTTTATGATATGAGCGTGATGCAGCAATCTATCCAGTATAGCTGTGGCTATTACCGTATCGTTCATAAGCTCGCCCCAATCTCCAAAGTATTTGTTGCTGGTTAGTATTATACTGCCGTTTTCATACCTAGAGCATATAACTCTAAAGAGCAGTTCTGCTGATGCACGGTCCAGCTGCATATATCCTACCTCATCGATAATCAGTATGTCAGGCCGGGTATACACACGCCATCTGCGCTCTAGTTTCCCTTGCTGCGCTGCCTTTTCTAGATCTGTTATGAGATATGATAAACTGGCGTAATATACCGTCATACCGGACCTTAGGGCTTGCATTGCAAGGCCTACCGCAAGATGAGTCTTGCCGACTCCGGGAGGGCCTAAAAGTATTACATTCTCATCCCTTGCCACAAAGGCAAGAGTGGATAACTCCTTGATTTGCCTTGTATCTATGCTGGGCTGGAAGCCAAAATCAAACTCTTCCAGCGTCTTTCTGTGCGGCAGTCTTGACAGTTTAATCCTTGTTTCTTCACTGCGCCTTTTTTTCTCCTGCATTTCTGCTCCCAAGAGCTCACTTAGGAATGACAGGTAAGTAGTATCTTTATGCATTGCATCTTCAAGCTTTGCATCCAAAAGCTCTGAGGCTGTATCTAGCCCAAGCTCTGAAAGTAGGCTGCGGGTGTGTTCTAATTCAACCATTGGATACCACCCCCGCCAGAGCATCGTACACGCTTAAGGGCCGTATCTCGACTGCTTCTGCTTCTTTCTTCCTGGCAAAGGGAAGGGGTACTGCTATACCACCTTTTTCAGCAAGGCCCTGGTACTGGCCCTTAAGCCATACTATCCTGCCTGATGCATACTTTACCTTGTGGCGGGCTATTCTTACCTCGCCATCGTAAGCCTCAAAAAAATCACCGCATATCCGTACCCTTACCTTTCTGCCGCTATACTGCCAGGGCATACCGTACTTAGCACCGTCATAGCTTACAAACCCGTCCCTTGTTACTTTCCTTGTCTCCCACCTGTATTTATCACGGACTGTCCTATCAGGTAGGGGCAGTAAGGGTTCTTTACTTAAAGCTTCAAGTGGTATTTCTCCGGTAGTGCCGTGGACTTTACTATCCACTTTCTTGCACCATTCAAGTGCTTGGCTATTTAAATCATACAGGTCCTTAAACTGCCTTCCTGGCAGGAAATTGTCCTTTACATAGTCCACCAAGCGTTCTACCTTTCCTTTTGTCTGGGGCCTTCTTACCCGGCATACCTTCGGTACAAAACCCATATCTGCAGCAAAGTCTTCGAACCTACTATTCCATATGGGTTTTCCTGCCTCGCTGCCATTTACTACGGTCTTCATCCTGTCGGTTAGAACGACTTCCGGAACACCGCCGTAATACTCGAAGGCGTTTACTATGCACCTTAAGAGACTGTAAAAGTCACAACGTTTGGTAAACTCAACATACTTGCTTCTTGAACTGCCCAGTATCATTATGAAAGCCGGAGTTTTATGCACATTACCTCTCTCATCTATGTAGTGGGTAATACCCCAGTCCATCTGTGCCTGCTTACCGGGCAGAGTTTCATACCTTCGCACCGCTGGAGCACTTCTTGGCGGTCTAAACGGCCTTACATAGTCCTTGATAATGGTGATACCGCCGATATAGCCCATATCCTGCAGCCTTTCTAATATCACAACACAGTTAAATATCCCTTTTTCCATCATTGCATTTACTTTGGGTTTAAAAGGATCAAGCTTCGATGGCCTTGTCTTTCCTTTAAGCCCATGCACTGCTTTTGGCTTGTCTACATACTTTTTTACTGTGTTTTTTGATATGCCAAGTTCCTTACCTATGGCATATGCACTCTTCCCTTTTTGTGCTTTTTCGCGTATCATGTTAATTAGCCCACTCCTTATCATACGGTCAACTCCCATAAAAGTATTAGTCACACTCTTATGGTAACCGTTGGTTTGGTGTGGGTCAATTTCTTCCCGGCGTTATGGGTCAATTATACCCCGGCGGTGACACAAATTAAATAATTCTTTTCTATCCCATAGTTCTATACCATTCATGTTCGCTAATTTATATGCGTTTTCTGTAAATGAACTATTAGTAATAACTATGCCTTTATTAGCCCCATAAAACTTGATTGCTCCAATAATCTGTTGTACTGCTTCTAAACCAACTGCACGTTTCCACCTCTTTGCTTGTACAACAATTTTCCGTCCATCTTTTTTTAATACTAGATCTGCACCATAATCATCAGTCTTTGGTGTTAAATGTCCTCTGTAACCTTGATACTTAAGTAATTCTAATAAAAACTCTTCAAACATATATCCATCCATTGAATCAATAATATCTGCTCCACTTTCAATAGCTCGTCTTGTATTAATCCTTATTTTTATTGTATCTATTATTCTCAGGATGGAGAACCATAGGACCGTTCCAGCTACAAATACAATAATCATAACCAAAATTTTACCAGTTGCTAAAAACGCAAAAAATGCTCCTAATGCTAAAACAATTAAGTATACCTTAACAATTAAATTATGAAGAAATGATTTTAGGATTCTCCACATTTCCCTGCCTCCCCTAAAAGACTCTCGTGAATAGACATTGTATCTAACGTTTCTTGGGTTTATGAAATTTACAAACTTTAGACAGCCCTTATATTAGGTTTATGAATTTTGGTGTAGCAACAGAGGAACCAAAAATCCTCATATTATATGAAGCAGCGTGATTTTCATTTAACTACTAATTTTAGCAGCAAACCTTATTCCTACTTCCTTAGCAAATCTAAAATCATTCATCCATTGTACACCTAGCGCCATACATACATCTGGAATTTTAATCCTTCTCGTATCAAGACCAGAAGGTGTTTCTTTTGTCACAACAATAGCGTTTTCAGCCATAGCAAGAGCAATAACCCAAGGGTCAGCTATAGATCTTTGTTTAATACTATCGACTAATCTCCCATGACTCGCCATAATTTGTCTAAGATTCATCTGGACCGGAACATTTATATCTTGAAAAAAGTATGGCCGTTCATTTATCCATTTGCTCAACTCATCATCTGTTTTATTAATTTCTCTTTTTACTTCGATAGGAGCAAAAATAATGTCTTTTTTTGCTAAGTCATCTAATATCGCCCAGTATTCAGGGCATAATTCCATCGAGTAATACCTATTCCAACCTTCGATAAAAACCCCTGTGTCAAGGCAATATCTTTTTTTCCCATTAAGAGTAGTCAAACCCATCACCTCAGTTCCATTCCATTATCATGGGTATTCCTGCATGGCCTGCTAATTTTGATAAATTGTTTATTTTAACTTCTAATAAAGAAGAAGCATCCCTGCCTAGTATGTGACCTCCTTGATAAGCCCCGATAACTGTTTGCGTGTATAGAAGCCCATTGTTTGATATTTTCGTAACATAATATGAGGGCCCACCATCTCTTTCTTTATTTTTTTGTTTTTCTTTTCGTTTCAAGTTCAGCCATCTTTTTTGATAGAGATCCCTTAATTTAACGTATTTAGAGCTAGAGATATAATCGTACTCAAGCATTTTTCTCGCAATTGCTTCTTCGCTCACTTTAAATATACGGGATAGTATTTCGATTCTCTCTTCTGTGGTTAACGCAATACTTAAATCCTCTATCTCCCTTTCAAAACGTTCTGAATAGATTAACGCTTCTGAAGCAACTCTATTGCAAAATTTTTCTATATTTAAATCTTCAGTTGATATAAATCTACCATATGTATTTAAATTCGATATTCCACTTATATTTAACCATAAATGTGCCAATTCATGGACCAAAGTAAACATCATGCCTGCATAAGCATCTTCAGAGTTTAAGTATATAAAAGGCGCAATATTATCAGACAAAATGAAACCACGGCAAATATGCAAATCAATACTACCTTTTCGAAAAATAAACACACCCTTACTTTCTGCTTTTTCTATCCATAGCTTTAAAGCATAAAACCTGGATGGTACACTACATTGGTCATTAGGATTAATCATAAATGTTGTCAGGATTTGTTTAGCAATATCTTTTGGATTATCTTCAAGGCAAGCTGAACCAACATAGGATAAAGGAGATATCCCTTCTTTTTTCAAATACTCATTTGCCCAGTACTGATGTTCATATGCTGTTCGAATAAGTTCAGTTAGTTTTTTACTATAAAACCTTTCTTCTTCATTAGGTAATCTGCGGAAATCACGTAGCGTATCAAAGTCTAATGGAGGCTCTGGTAAATAAAACACCGCTAAAGGACGCCTGTAGATTTCAGATGCTCTTCTGGCTTGAGGAATAGTTGGCATCTGTACGCCTTTTTCCCAAGCCATTATTTCCTCTATCGGTCTTTTGATTTTATTTGATGCTTCTATAACACTCAGTCCTGCACTTTCTCTCGCCCACCTCATAACTGAAGGTGTAACTAGTGCTTCTACTTGAGCCATACTATAATCTCACCTACTTTTTGTACATTTAATAAGTTACATCAATAAGGCGCTATTTCATAGTAACGGTATACGCGGTGGTTACCCGGCGCACCCCGCACAGATCCCGGCGTACGAAACTACCGCACCGTGCTCCTCAGGTATACTCGCTTCTGTAGTCGGTTATATGCCTCTGGTATATAGCCTTCTTGCTAATTTCTTCAGTGGGGTTTGCACTTATTATTAAAGTCCTGCAGTCCTATAAGTACTTCCTTTGAGAACTGCGTATCCCTGTTAAACCCTTCCCCATGTAGTCAGCTCTCCCCTCCCCAAAGCACTATAGGTAAATCCGAATTCCCGTATGCATTGGTCATCCTCTTTCCTCGACTGGATGGGCCAACCTGCTGAATTGTTTTGCAGGAGCAACAGGAACCTCCCAAATTTCTAGCACTTCTCTCCATACATATCACGCCCTCTGATCCCGGCAGACCCTCGCAAATCTCACCATTAATGATTTCTCTGTGTTGGTTCTGTAACGTTAAACACGTTGCCATCTGCTTTACTATTTACAAGCCCCAATGTATTTCAGGAGTTATAGTCCTTCTTATTGTATATATGGTCTTCCTGCATACGATTTATTTTACTGTTACTAGTTTCGGTATACCGCTCGGTATAGATGTTATTTAGACTTTATCCTGTGAGAACTTTCACTTCACAGAAACTGCCAACCTTGCTTGGCGCACTAACGGTGTCGTCTTCTCGACATCTCCCAGCCTTAAGATAACAATCAGGCCTTAGTTAGTTCTTTAGTAAGCTTGACCGAGCCGATTCATGCATGTCTTAGGCCGAAAGATATAGCATACATGTCCCAAAGCCTTACCTCACGCGCTCCGGGTGAAAAGATAGGACTAGGCAAAGAAACCCTATATTCCATATTTTGTTGCCTTTTTCTGATATGTTTTTCTTCCACCTTCTAAGTATTTAATCACTTCTTCCTTAACAGGGTCTAAATCCAACGCACCAGAAATTACTATAGAACCTTTAATAGCATCGCTCTCAATGGTAGTATATTTGTCGGTATCGGATGCAACCGCAAGACAAGAATTATGTGTAGTAAAAATAAACTGCCTTTTATCTTTTCCCTTTCTTATCTTTGTACACATATCATCCCATACACTTCTTACATCCAATGAATCTTCAGGTTGATCAATAACAATAGGAAAATTACCGTCACTTAACGCCATTATTAGCATAGCTGTACATTTTTGACCTACAGAAATATCCCTTATAAGCTCATATTTTTGCTCATTTAATCTGAATTTTATTTCCGGTTTGTCTTGTGGATGTGCTTCATACTGCAATTTAAGGAGTTCTTCATAGTCGACTTGAGATAATAAAAATTCACATAATGCATGTAATCTTTGAACTTCAATACCTATTTTCTTTGATAAAGGTTTTAATATGTCTACTTTATGAAATACTTCATATCTGAGTACTGTCAGAATAAACTCATATGGAGATACTCTAGTACAAATCTCATCAATTTCCGCGTCTCTGATATATGATCCTTTTTTCAATGCACGTAGTTTTGTTTTAAATTCATCAATGTTCGTGGACTCATGTATTTTTATTTGCAGTCTTCCATTTGACTCTTTTTCAAATTTTTCGCATTTACTTTTACGTTCATTTGAATATTCATTATATATCTCAAACAAATATTTTATTATATTCTCTCGTTGTTTATTGATATTCTTCAGATTTTTTGTCTTTCTTACCAGTTGCTCTTTTCTTTTCTTAAGATCTTCAATTTCTTTTAGTACTTTTAATCGCTGGTTTTCTAACGCTTTCCTATCTCCTCCAGCATTCCTTACGTATTCTTCATACTTCTTTTTCTCTCCTGAATACATAAAATCCCATTTTTTATATTCAATCTGTACAGAATGAATTGCTTTTTCAATATCCTCAATAGCATTATTTAATAAATCTATTACATAGTTTTTTGATTTTTTGATAATATCGTCATTCCGCATAATCGCTGGGTCTTTAGCTAGCGATTTTTCAAAATCTGGCATGTCTAACTTTTCAGCTTCAGATTTTTGTAATATTATGTTTTTTCTGAACGTGTTCAAATAACTTTCTTGAACTTTCAAAGCTCTATCTTTTTGCTCATGGCGTTTATAATTATTATATATTGGGTTCGAAAGTAGTTTGTTAAGCTTTTCTAATTCCCTATTATTCTTTGATATTTGTTTTTTAACATCCTTTAATGTATGTACCGATCTTAATCCTTCCGCAAACTGAACGTCTAATTCGGACAAATCAGTTTCTGTATTCTTAATTCTATTTTGATAATGTTGAAAGTCAAAAAATCTGTCAATGAATCTTATTTGTTCAATTTCGTCTTCAGCTATTTTTACTATCTCATTCTGACTTAAAAATAGGATTTGAAAAGTATCGGCAATTCTCTCTTGTTCTTCTATGCTATAAGGATTATTATTTGAGGGATTATACATTCTTTCAATTTCATGTTCCACACCAGTCTCATCTACTAATGCAACTTTGACAGAGCCATATGTTTCAAGTTTCTTTTCTAATTTGCGTTTATGATCATTAAGAATTTCTTTTTGAGACGATGGTTGCCCAAGTACAAATCTCATTAATTCAACTAATAGAGATTTGCCAGAGCCTTTTGCCCCAAGGATACTATTTAGTCCTGGATGAAATGTAGCAACTTGTCCATCAAAAAAGCCACCTTCCACTTCAATTGATTTGATATACGGATAAGAGTTCTCTTTATACTCAAAGTACTGTCTAATTCTAACATCTCTATCTATAAAGCATTGCCTAAGGCTTTCCAAATTTATTCCATCATCGACTTTAAAATATGTATATCTTGTACCTATACCTTTTAAACTATGTTTATCATCATTTTCACTTTTTGAGTCTGACACAATGTAGACACCAAGTCTACGGAAGTTATAGTCCTTATTTTTACCGTCAAGTAAGTCGATCGCACGAATGCGTTTTTCTATCTTTTCCGGATCTGTAAAATCATGATACGACGCCTCAACGGCAAGTAATGCCGGGTTTTCAAATATTTTAGTTCTAATAAGTCCAGTGATATCATGAAGAACACCTTTTGATGATGTACAATGAGCTAATATTCCTATTCCTTTACATTTCGAAATAACATCAATAACCTGATATGGGGATAATATGGTAACTGCCTTTTTTGTTCCATAGTCATCGGGATTTATGTTTAATTTAGCTAAAATGGCTTCAATGTGTTTTGTACCTTTCTCTGGCCCCAATATTCCAATAACATGTATTCCATCTTTTCCTCCGGTACAAGATATTTCGACCCCAGGGAATATAACCAAATTTGTGTTTTTGGCCTCATTTTTCACTTTGTCTATCCAATCACCAGTATTATGATCTGTAATTGCAATGCCTGTTAACCCTTTTTCTAATGCCTTTTCAACAATTTGTTTTGGTATAACGCTTTTATCAATAAAATCATGAGAAGCAGGAGTATGTACGTGTAAATCAAATTTTTGGAATGATAAACCTGAGTATTTATTCATCTGTGTTACCTCCCTTTTTCTTTATATGGGGGTATTCGCTTAACAATCCCGTGTTTCCTACATCTTCCTGTTTCAAGGCAAAGTTCGGGCCTTACACAACATATGATGGCCGTATACGTCCATTGACAAGCTATATCATCCCCAGGATCATTAATCGCGGGAATAGTATCAGGAGTATGCACAATAGGATCGGAAAAACAATTCCTTCTATGTAAAATATTTAATTTGAGGCTAAAACATAACCATATATCTCATATACGATCTAGCATATCGTCGCATATGACAAAATAAATCACAATATTATCCAGTCTTCTCCAGATATTTATTTATAAGGAGACTGACATAACTAATCTCGAATATCGATCAACTTGTCTTATTTGTGCCTTCTTTATAGACAAGAACAATCTACCCCGAGAGGCATACTATAGAGTTTCAATACATCATATGTATAGACTACGATTTGCGAGAGATCTATCTTTTAACGAACAGCGGGTACCCGAAGCTCGATAGTCAAACCAAGCAAGAGCAACGAGTAATGTTTGTCGATAAGAAAGACTAACATACTTTAGTACATGAATACCCATTATAAGTCACCATTATTAGTGGTAGTTATAAGCAGGCCTATCGGGGCTCGTTATATGTGTGGTATTCTCTCTGCTTACATACATATTCTAGCATTCTACATAAATTAGCATTTTCCTTCCACTCAAGCAATATTTACCTATATTACCTTATGAAAGTTAAGTATGATAGAATATGTAAGTGATCCAAGCTAACAGTTGTACAAATGCCGTTGAAGGTGAACAAAACACTTTGTAGAATATTTCTACTAAACAGTTTACACGATTATCAGAAAGAGCGCGGAAGTAAGAAGACTACATAAAAGCACCTGAAAGCACCTGGAGGACGAAATCATGAAGCGGCAATACACTATATTAAAGCTATTCATAAACCTAATCATTTTCGGGTTTGCGCTGGCCTTTGAGGGGGCTTCGCCGGAGCGGACCGCTCTTTTGGTGATGCTTTTTGCTATCTTTGCTGCGTGGGGGCTTTTTAGGCCAAGGCTGAAAACGGGCAGCGGTTACTGGTATGCGGTGGATGCCGCCCTTATATTCCTGCTGGAATACCAGTCCAAGTACCTGGTCAATTACTTCTTCCACATACTTTACATATCCGCCATGGTTGAGGCGGGGATAAGCCTTGACAGGAAGAGGGGAAACATAGCAGCGGTAATGCTTTCGGCGGCGGCGCTTTCAAAATACATACACGCGCTGGGCTTTGGGGTCAGCGCATCAATACTCTCGCAGCTTCTTTTCAACCTGTTTGCGCTTGCCTTCCTAATCACCCTTATAAACTTCGGCAAGCTGCAGCAGGAGGAGCGGGACAAAAGCCAGAGGCTTTACAAGGAATTGGTGGAGGCGTACCACCGGCTGGAGGAGCTTTCCGCCCAGAAGGAAAGAGCGGCAGCCCTTGAGGAGAGACACCGCATTGCAAGGGATATGCACGATTCGCTGGGGCACCGGCTCACCTCCCTTATAATGCAGATTGAAATGGGAAAGGAATACCTGAAGAAGGAGCCGGGTAAAACCGCCGAGTACCTGGACCGGTGCGCCGATAACGCCCGAGAGGCCCTTACCGATACCAGGCGGGCGCTAAGAGCCCTGGGCGGTATGGGCAGCGGCATAACCAGGACCGGTAGCGGTGAGGGCGGGGCAAATTTCGGCGATGCTGCGAGCAGCGGAAATAGCGGTGAAGGCGGGGTAAATAATGGCGATACTGCGAGCAGCAACAGTGGCGGCGCAGGCGGGATTATAAGCGGTGCGGGCAGTGAGGGCGGGACAGGTAATTGTTTGGAAACACCGGATAGCATAACAGATATGATCGAGGAGTTTAGCGGGAACACAGGGGTTGAGATAAACTACAAGCTGCCGGATACGGAATTGAACCCGCGGGAAAACGCAGTCCTGTACAGGGTTATCCAGGAAGCCATCACCAACGCAGCCCGCCACGGCAGGGCCACCAGGATAGACATCGAGGCCGGTCGGGATAATGACGGGATCTGGTTTTGCATACAGAACAACGGGGCGGCAGGCGGCGGTTACACCGAGGGATTTGGCCTTTTAAGCATGCGAAAAAGGCTGGAGGATATGGCCGGAAGCCTTGCTATAGAAACCGGGCAGGATTTTAAGCTGACCGGGAGGTTCAAAGCAGCTGACCGTGAGAATTAAAGCGACTTATCAGAAGGTTAAAGTGGCGGCTTGAAAGTTAATAGCTGCCAATCGGCAGGTCTAAAGAAGCTGACCGGAAGGTTTAGGAAAGCGAGGGAATGCAAATGATAAGGATTGGCATTGTAGACGACCAGGAGATATTCAGGCAGGGCATGAAGATGATACTCTCATCCCAGGACGGCATGGAAGTGGTGGGGGAGGGGGCCACCGGCCTTGAGGGCTACCGGCTGTGCGAGGAGCATGCCTTAGACCTTCTTCTTATGGATATAAGGATGCCGGTTATGGACGGCGTGGAAGCAACAAGGAGAATAAAAAGGGACTTCCCCCACGTAGCCGTTATAATGCTTACCACCTTCGACGAGGATGAGTACATATTCCAGGCGATTAAATACGGTGCCTCCGGCTACCTTTTGAAGGACGCCCCGTCCGCCAAGATAACCGAAGCAATAAGGGAGGTCCACGGCGGAGGAGCTCTTATGCAGCCGCAAATCGCCGCCAGGGTGATGGAGAAGTTCCGCAATATGGACAGCGAAATCGGCGAGGCCGACCCAAAGGTAAAATCTCTTACCTCCAGGGAAAGGGACATAGTGCAGCTTATTGGCGAGGGTAAGAACAACAAGGAGATAGCCGACGAGCTTTTCATCACCGAGGGCACCGTCAAAAACCATATATCCAGCATCCTTATAAAGCTGGACCTTAGGGACAGGACCCAGCTTGCCATTTTTGCGGTAAAAAACAGACTTTTATGACTTTAGTCATGTACAAAAATAAGAAAACATTACCTTTAATACATACTGTCCTTCTTCAAAATGTCTACAATATAGATAGACACACGAAGGAGGTTTTGTTTTATGAAGAAAAGAAAAGCTGTACTGATAATAATTACCCTGCTGCTGGTGGCATTGGCATCCGGCTGCAATACCAAGAGCGATTACGAGGTCTACATGGAAGCAGCCGAGCGGACCGAAAATGTGGCAAGGGGTAAGTCGGAGATGGCCATGAACATGAAGCTTAAGTTCAACGAGGAAGGACTGCCCCGGGAGGTATCCGAAGGCCTTGAGATGTTCGGGGACATGACCTTTGAACTAAGAAGCGAGTACGACAAGGACAGGGAGGAGAGCCTAAACAAGATATTCGTAAAAGCAAAGGATACCGGGTTTGACGCCAAGGTATACACCAATGGCGATGTTGGCTATGTAATAACGCCCCTTATACCCAAGATTGTGGTGATAAAGGGCGGGGAGTTTGTCCACCCGGACCTGGCGCCGGGAGACGCGGAAGAGATGCCTAAGCTGTCGGAGGAAAGCCTTGAGGCGATAGAAAAGGTGTGGAAGTCCCTCTACAGCAACGACAACGTCTCCGCCCTGGAGAGGATAGTAATGGATACCCCCGGGGGCAGCGTCAAGGCCACAAGGTATGAGGTGAACATTACCGACGAACAGCTTAAGCCGGCCATAAGAAAGACCATGGAGATAGCCTTAGGCGACAGTGCCTTTATGGAGGGCGTGGATGATATGATGCGCTCCGCAATGGAAGAGTATGCAAAGGACCGTGCCGGTATGGAGGAACTCCCGGCGGAGGAATTCTCCTTTGAAGAGGCCTTCCGTGCCAACATGGATGCGGTGGAAAGCTCCACAGTAAAGACCTTCAGCCAGACCGCATTTATAGACCGGGATAATTATATAATAGAAGAAAGGCTTGCCATCGACATACTGTACCATTTCACCGAAGGAGGGACGCCCCAATCCTTCAGCATGGAAATGGCCATAAAAAACTGGGGCCTTAACAGGCAGCAGGAGATTTATTTCCCGGAGGTCACTGCCGAGAACAGCATAACGCTGGAGGAACTGGAGGACGAATACAAAGACGGGCTGAATTTGTTTAAGGGGGAAACCGACTGATGCTAATAAAGGCAGAGGGCATAAAGAAATATTATAAAAAGGTCAGGGCGGTGGACGGCATGGACCTGGAGGTAAGAGACGGCGAAATATTAGGGATACTCGGCCCAAACGGAGCCGGTAAATCCACCGCCATATCGGTTATTTCCTCCCTTATAAAGCCGGACGGGGGGGACGTTTTATTCAAGGGCCAAAGCATACTGAAAAACCCCGGAGGCTTAAGAAGGGTAATGGGTATAGTGCCCCAGGATGTGGCCCTTTACCCGGACCTTTCGGCGGCGGAAAACCTGAAATTCTTCGGCAAGCTATACGGCCTTAGGGGAGACGCTCTGCAGGAAAGGACCCGTGGGGTGCTGGACCTCCTTGGACTAAACGGCAGGGCAAAGGATGCCGTGAAGAACTACTCCGGCGGCATGAAACGGAGGGTCAACATAGGTGCAGCCCTTTTGCACCACCCGGAAGTGCTGATAATGGATGAGCCCACGGTGGGTATAGACCCGCAGTCCCGCAGCCACATACTGGACACGGTAAAGGCTCTTAACAAAAAGGGCATGACCATCATATACACCAGCCACTACATGGAAGAGGTTGAGCACCTCTGTGACAGGATATACGTAATGGACAACGGCAAGGTAATAGCCTACGGCACCAAGGATGACCTTAAAAACCTTATGGGCGGTGACGATATTGTGTCGCTGCAGACCGACAGGGCCTCCGAGGGTTTCCTGAAGGACCTAAGGGGCAACCTGAAGGTAAGAAACGCCGACCAAAAGGACGGAAGCATTACCCTTATGGTGCAAAAGGACTGCGACATACTGTCCGACATATTCGAGGCGGCCACCAGAAACGGTATTATGCTTAAGTCGCTGGATGTTAAGACCCCTACGCTGGAGGACGTGTTCCTGTATCTTACCGGCCGCGGGCTGAGGGATTAGGGGGGAAGAGGTATGCTTCTTACAATGATATGGAAAGACCTGCTGGTGGCGCTTAAGGACAGGAAATCGCTTATCATAACGCTGTGCATGCCGGCCATACTTACCACCATACTGGGTTTTGCTTTCCAGAGCATGATGAGCGGCGGTTTTTCGATGGACCGGGCAAACATTGCGGTGGTAAGCCTTGGCAGCCGGGAGCAGGATATTGAAAGGATAAAGGAATTCCTGGAGGGCCCCGGCATGGAGGGCAGGCTGTCCGGGGAGCAGAGGGAGGACCTGCTAAAGCTTCTGAACGATATGGACTTTGAGAATATCCTCTATGAGGATGTGCTGGGAAACCCCGAGGTGGGAGAGTTCATAAAGTACGAAAGGATGGGGCTTGACAGGGCTAATGGTATGCTTGAAAAGGGCGAGCTGGCGGCGGCGGTGGTGCTGCCGGAGGGGTTTACCTACAACACCCTCATGAACCTTGCCATGCCCTTTCGAAACCCCATAACCATTGAGGTAATAAAGCACCCCGACCACAGCATAAAGGGCGAGATGGTGTCGGGGATAGTTAAGGGTTTTGCCGATGCGCTGTCGGCGGGCATCATCGCAAAGAACGTCCTGCTTGAGGCCTCCATAGAGAACAACGTGGGGGACAAGGCCATGGAGGATATAGAAGGCCTCATAAGCGGCATGTACGATGTGGGAGTTAAGGATATCCGGATTGACAAGGTCACCGCGGAGGGCAAACGGGCGGTATCCTCCTTCCAGTACTATGCGGTGGGCATGGCGGTTATGTTTATACTGTACGTGGCCGCCGACGGTGCCCAGTATTCGATAGACGAGGTTAACAACGGCACTTACCGCCGGCTTGTTATGGCGGGCACAGGGAGGCTGCGTTTCTTTGCGGCAAGGTTTGCAGCCACCACCCTTTTTGCGCTGATGCAGCTTGCAGTGCTTGTGTCCTACAGCAGGCTTGTCTTTAAGACCGATTGGGGGAGCCCTTTGGGTGTGGCGATGATTTCGGTATTCCTCGCCGTGGCGGTGGGCGGTTTGTCGGTGCTTTTATCGGCCGTAAACTTAAGGCTGAAAAACGGCAAGGCTTCAACGGTGTTCCAGGCGGTCGTTATACAGGCCTTTGCCCTTCTGGGGGGAAGCTTCTTCCCGGTCTCCGGTGTGCCGGCCATGCAAAGGCTGGGGGGCTTTACGATAAACGGCGCGGCGATGCAGGGGTTCCTTAAGCTTATGATGGGGTACTCCCTGGGTGAAGTGGCCGGCACCATTATAACCCTTACGGGAATTGCGTTTGTCTTATTTGCGGCGGGTGCGGTCTTTGCATTTGCGGCAGGGGAGGTATAAGCATGATAACTATAATCTATGGAAGGCTTTTAAATCTCAAACGGAACTGGCTGCCCTATGCCTTTATGGTAGTGCTGCCGCTTATGCTGACCTTCGTGATGGGGGCGGTAATGGGCGATGCTGAATCGGGGATTGCCCTGCCGATATCCGACCTGGACGGGTCGGTGCATTCTGCGGCGCTGGTGGAAGAGCTGAAAAGCCTTGGCACCTATAACATAAAGCTTACCGACGAAACGGGTTTAAGGCAAACGGTGATGGAAAACGGGGCCGATGCCGGGCTGATAATTCCCCGGGGCTTCGGTAAGGGCATCATGCAGGGGGAAACCCCGCAGTTTAGCCTTTTTATAACCCGGGAAACCCAGGTAGGCTATTCGCTGCACGGGGTCCTTACCGCAGCGGTGCAAAGACTTGCCTACAGCGCCGCCATTGCGGACGGGACGGTGGAGGCGCTGGAGAGGCTTGCAAACCCCGGCAGCGGGGAAAACGCAAGGCTTAGGGAGAGGGTTCACAGCCTGGTGGCGGAAGAATGGCGGGAAAGACTGCCCGTAAGGGTGGCGGGCAGTACCATAAAAAGCGGCGGCGGGGGTTTTTCCTTTGATATGTACACCCAGACCTCCATCGGTTTTACCATAGCCTTTTCAATGTTCACCATAATTTTCGCAGTGGGCGAGATACTGGAAGAAAAACGCACCGGCGTATGGGGAAGGATTAACATTTCCCCGGTATCAAGATTTAGGGTACTCACCGGCGGCTTGGTTTGCGCCTTTGCTATGGGTATGGTCAGCATGTTGATTATGGTATTCGTCGGTGACCTGGTGCTGGGGGTGAACTGGCTGGGGCATATCGGCGGCGCGCTTGTAATACTTTCGGCCTTTTGCTTTTGCATGACTTCCTTCGGGCTGCTTTTGTCCTTCGGCATAAAAACAAGCCAGCAGCTGCAGGTGACAGCCCCGGTGGTGCTGGTCAGCTCCGCAATGCTGGGCGGGTGCTACTGGCCCCTTGAGATTGTAAGTTCAAAGGCAATGCTCATTGCTTCCAAGGTGGTGCCCGCCGGCTGGGCAATGGACGCCCTGAAAGGCATGATAGTCTACAACCGGGGCTTGGAAGCGGTTTACCTCCCGGCAGCGGTGCTGCTGCTTATGGGGATTGTATTCCTTGGCACGGCGGTACAGCTTGGCGAGAGAGCGTAACAAAAATGTAACAATAAGGAAAACACCGGCGGCAAATTTTATGATATTATTTAAGTAACAGCAAATATTATGTAGTCTGGTGAATCATTTTGATGTGCCGACTTAAACGGAAAGGATAAGATTGCCTATGAGATACAGGCTTGATAGGTTTAGATCGATTTTAATAGCCGTAATTATTGCCGCTGTCATGGTGCCGCATGCCGCGTATGCTTCACCTGATACGGTGCAGGATAATGTGGATATTCCAAGCGATTGGGCCAGTGAGCAAATAGATAAGGCCAGGGAGATAAGTCTTATCCCGAAAAAGATACAGGGGGATTACAAAAGCAGTATAACACGGGAAGATTTCAGCGAGCTTGCCGTGAAACTTTATGAAGCTTTAAGCGGCAAGGAAGGTAGCGTACCGGACAAAAACCCCTTTAACGATACACAAAACTCCAAGGTATTGACTGCATACGGCTTGGGGATAGTACAGGGCAATGGTGAAGGGTTGTTCGAGCCCGGCGGTACGGTAAACCGCGAAGAAATTAGCGTAATGCTGTATCGCACTTTGCAGGCGGCAAAACCGGAATACGACTATCAAGATATAAATGAATACATGTTTTTGGACCAAAGTGAAATCTCATCATGGGCACAAGAAGCTGTTTGGTATTTATACGGAGTGGAAGTCATAAACGGAGTAGGTGACAACCGGTTCAACCCCGGTGGGGATACTACCAGGGAAGCAGCAGTTGTTTTGGCAATGAGGATGTATGACAAAGTCCTGGAATCCGAAAAGGCCTCACAGAATACATTGACTGTGTCACGGGGCAGTGTAAACAGACAGGAAAGCGCTCTGAAACTGAAGCTGCAAAGCCTGATAGAGCAGGAAATGGGTAAGCCCTATAAATGGGGCGGCACCGGTCCCGACGGCTATGACTGTTCCGGCCTTGTATATGCGCTTTTCGGCAAGCTTGGGATAACACTGCCAAGGTCATCAAGGGGACAGGCAAGCGCCGGGACGTATGTGGCAAAGGAGGATTTGGCGTACGGGGACATCGTATTGTTTGCAAGGGACGGGAAAAATATAAACCACGCAGGGATATATGTGGGAAACGGTGAGTTTGTACATTCTCCCCAATCGGGGGATGTGGTAAGGATAACAACGCTTATGTCGGGATATTATGCAGACTGCTACTTTACAGCGCGAAGGGTCCTTCCCTGACACTGCACTATAAAGCGTACTCTCCCGGCGCAGCCTGGTTACGGTGTATCTCCCGCGTCAGCGCTGCTTTTAATCGGGGTGGTATTTTTTTTAACAAATATTGACACGAATCGACTGCAGTTATATAATGGTTAATACACGATCCTGAAAAAGGCAAACTTATCGAGAGGTAAGGACGCAAAGCCACGAGTCAAAGGTGAGAACTGATGATAGTCGGGTTGCCGGGTAATATTTGTGTGTTTCTTCGATTAATATGACCATGGCTGATAAATAGGGCATGGTCTTTTTATTATTATAAAGAACATGCAAAAACTATATCAAAATCTAAAGGAAGTGAAAATACCAATGAACGTCGAATACATTAATCCATTTATCCAGGCAAGCAGATCGGTATTGAAAACGACAGTTAATATGGAAATTTCCGTAGGAAAGGTTTACTTAAAGACAGCTCCCTACTCCAGTAATTATATAGCGATTATGATCGGTTTAATGGGGAAATTGAAAGGGCAGGTTATTATTAATATGGATAAGCCTATGGCATCAAAGATTGCATCCGGTATGATGATGGGTATGCCGGTGAATGAATTGGATGAAATATCCAAAAGCGCGGTTGCCGAAGCCGCTAATATGATACTTGGAAACGCCGCGACTATATTCTATAATCAAGGCATTGAAATCGAAATCACACCCCCGTCGTTGATTATGGGGGAAAATATGCTTATATCTACACCTAAAATGAAAATAATATGTGTACCATTAATCATCTGCTCGGGTGGAACAATAGAATTGGACATAGCTGCGATATAATAGAAAAAACACATGGCGGCCAAGGGACGATAAATCTTCAAATGAAAGAGGCAGAGTACAGGCTGATTGAAGAAGGTGTTTGCTTGACCAAAATACCGGAAAGCTTGAAGGAAAAGATTAATACAATACCGGAAAAGCCCGGCGTATATAAAATGAAGGACAGGGCCGGACATGTCATGTACGTCGGTAAAAGCAAAAGCCTGAGGGGCCAGGGTAAGGTCCTATTTTTACGGCGACCACAAGCAGGAAAAGATAAAGGAAATGGTGTCCCGCATCTATGACTTTGATATAATAACTACCGATACGCATCTTGAGGCGTTAGTTCTTGAATGCGAACTTATAAAAAAGCTAAAGCCCATATACAACCGGCAGTTCAAAAACCACGGGAGCTATGTCTACCTGAGAATAAGAAACAACAGCCGATTAAGCGCCAGACGGTTTGCAGAAAGCCTGAGAAAAAAATTAATAAAAAAGTCTTGACGTTATGACCGGGTAGTCATATAATAATATCAGACTAACGTGACCACCCGGTCACAACCGCCGGACGAATAAGCATATTTTTTTTACAAAGGACATGACCATCCGGTCATATGAGGAGGGAGTGCAACATATGCCCAGGCAAACCTTTTTTAACCTGCCCCGGGAGCGGAGAGAGAGGATCCTGGAGGCGGCCATTGACGAATTTTCTAACAACAGTTTCAAAAACGCAAGCGTCACAAAAATTGCAGCGACAGCTGAAGTAGCCAAGGGAAGCATGTACCAGTATTTCAAGAACAAAAATGACCTGTACAAATACGTTTTGGAAATTTCCGCGCAGAAGAAGCAGCAGTACCTGATGGACTGTTTAAGGGATATGGAACGGCTGTATTTTATTGATATAATCAGAGAACTTTATATAAAGGGTCTGGAGTTTGCGTGTGATAACCCGAAGCTTGCCGGTATAGCAAACAACTTTATTAAGGAAAACGATACAAAGTTCAAGGAAGAAATTATGGGTATGACTACCCAAAAAAGTAACCGTTTCTTTGAGATACTGCTCGAGAAGGCCAAAGAGAAGGGTGAGATTAACCCACGGATAGATACAGAGGTTGGAGCGTACGTTATTACCAGTTTGAACGTTTCCATAATCGATTACCTGCTCGGCTACATGCAGTATGAGGAAATACTGAAAAGCAGGGATGAACTTATGGACAAGGTGGAAAAAATACTGTTTATTATAGAAAACGGTTTCAAAGAATAAAAGAGAGGCAGGTGACGGATATGCCGTTATGGGGCTGGATTGCGTTGGTTGTTGTACTGTCGGCGATTGTGATACCCATTAAGCTTAGGATCTTAAAGAAAATGCTCCAAAAAAAGGACAGTACGGCGGAAGATAACCGGCAGTGAACGGAGGATGTATTATGATAAGGGTTTCAAATCTGTATTATTCCTATTCCAATGATGAAAACTATGCCGTTAAGGATATAAGCTTTGAAATAAAAAGGGGTGAGATATTCGGGTTTTTGGGCCCCAGCGGGGCCGGTAAGTCCACCACCCAGAATATTCTTATAGGTCTCCTTCCGCTGCAAAAGGGTAGTGTATTGGTTGACGGCAGGGATATCAGAACGAGTTCCCGGCACCTGTTCAACTCAATAGGCGTTTCCTTTGAAATACCTAATGTGTACAAAAAGTTAAGCGGCGTGGAGAATCTGAAGTTCCACAGCGAGATGTACAGTGTGCCCACGCTGGAGCCGGTTAAACTGCTCAAGATGGTTGGGCTGGAGCAGGCCGCTCGTAAAAGGGCGGGCGGGTATTCAAAGGGTATGCTCCAGAGGCTGGTGTTCGTAAGGTCCATGATTAACAATCCTAAGATATGGTTCCTGGATGAGCCCACCGCCGGCCTGGACCCCGGTACCACAGGTGTAATAAAGGATATAATAAAAGAGAAACAGCAGCAGGGCACCACGGTTTTTCTGACCACCCACAATATGCATATCGCCGAGGAATTGTGCGACACCGTGGCGTTTATCAGTAACGGGGAGATAAGTGCCATAGATTCTCCCAAAAGTTTGAAGCTTAAGTACGGGGAAAGACTTGTGGAAATTGAATACAAAGAAGGCGGAAAATTAAAGAAGGAACTTTTGTCTCTGGCCGACAAGAACCATAAACAGCGAATAAATAAGCTTGTGTCTGATGCTAAAATAGAAACAATGCACACCCGGGAAGCCACCTTGGAGCAGGTATTCATCAAGGTAACCGGGAGGGGGCTGAAATGACATGAACAGGCTTACAGGGCTTTTAAAAAAGGACTTTAAAATAGCCTACAGGAATTATTATTTCCTGATTGTATTAGTAGTTGCGGTACTGCTAATCCTTGTTGTTAATTTTCTGATACCCGAGCGGATTGATACCGGCCCTAAAATCCTATATGCGGTTGAAGGGGAGCAGTCGGAGGAAACCCGGGCAGTTATTAGCTCCATTGATAAGCAGGCAAAAAGTGAAAGGCTGGAAGGAAGGGAAGATGTTATAAAAGGAATGGAAGCGGACAGGGAAAGCTTAGGCCTGGTCATTGGACAGAGCCGGGGCAGGCCGTCCTTTGAAATTATTATGCAGGGATACGAGAGTCGGCAGAGCAAAAATGCCTTTGCCCTGTCAATTGAAGCCATGCTGGATGCCGGTAAAAAGGACAGTCCGGATATCCAAACGGTGGTATTGAATCAGGGTACGAACCGCGGTGAAATTCCTTTCAATAAGAGCTTTGTCCCCCTTATGATTCTTAACGAGCCGGTGATGCTTGGCTTTATACTGCTTGCAACGCTTATCTTTATGGAAAAAGGGGAGGGCACCATAAAGGCCTATATGGTTTCGCCGGGCGGATTAACAGAGTATCTGGTGTCCAAGATTATACTGATATGTGTACTGGGGCTGCTGTCCGCGGTATTGATTACCGTTTTTACGGTTGGATTTGGAATTCACTGGCCCATGCTGATAGGCATAACCATAGCAGGCAGTTTGTTCAGTTCTACCACTGCATTGTTTATAGCAAGCATTTTTGATACCCTTTCAAAGGCTATGGTTTGGGTAATGGGAATAAGCCTGCTTCTTACAGCGCCCATGATTTCATATTTTATGCCGGGCTTTTCTCCGGTAATGGTTACAGCTATCCCCACTTACAGCCTTATGTTTGCAATCAGGGAGGCGGTATTTCCCGCCGGAAATAAGGCCATATTTTATCAGAGTATGGCAGTCCTTCTTGCAATAAGTACGGTATTATTTGTTCTATCCGTTCTGTCCTACAGGCGCAGCCTGCTTGGTGACTAAGGGAGGTGCAGGCAAAAGTATGAAAAGAATTCTGGCTATTCTAATACGGGATGTAAAAAGCGGGACCAGGGAGTTCTTGTTTCTGTATATAATGCTGGCACCAATTATTATTGCCATTGGTTTGCGCCTTTTTATTCCCGGCGTCAATGCCGTTTCATTTCAGTTTGCGCTGGATGGAAGCTTAAACCCCGAAGTGATTGAAACCTTTGAGAGATACGGGAAGGTGGAAATCCTTGAAGGAAGGGCGGATATAGAGAGCCGGGTTGACAGGACAGATGACATTATTGGCGTTACAAAAAATGAAGACGGAAAGTATGTGGTTATACTTGAAGGAAATGAAGAGGAAAGCTCAAAATATATAGCACAGCAGATACTTGCCGGGATGGAGGATAAAACGACAGACATTGAAATAAGTTTCAGTGACATTGGCAGAAGCATGTCTTCCATCGCTGTATATGGTGCCACCTCGGTTATAATAATGGCAATTGTACTGTCCGGCATGGTAATAGGGTTAAATATCGTTGAAGAAAAGGAATCCCGGACAATTAGTGCCCTTAGGGTAAGTCCCATGGGAAGGATGGAATTCATATTCGGGAAAAGCTTAATAGGACTTCTGCTTCCCATTGTGGAAACACTTATTATTCTGCGGGTACTGGGTATCACCGACATTGACCTTGGTATGGCGCTTGTAATGACGGTTGCCAGCTCCTTTGTAGCTGTTATTATGGGCTTTCTCATGGGTGTTCTAAGCAGCAATCAAATATCCGCCATAGCTAATATGAAGTTTTTACTTATTATCGTATCCGGTTCTGTAATAGGGGCAATAGTAATGCCGCAGAACTTACACGTATTCCTGTACTGGTCTCCTTTATACTGGAGCACCATAGGGCTTGTGGAGATAATAACCAACACCGCCGCATGGAGCAACATAGCCGTGTATACCCTGTGGATTACCGCGCTGTCTGCTCTGGTTTTCTTAAGTTTCAAAAGAAGGATAGCAAAGGGGCTGGCATAAAGGCTGTCTTTATGAAAAAATATCCCTGTAGAACATAATCATCGCACCGGCGGTGGTTTTTTTCGCTAAGGGCAGGGCGCATTTTGTCACTAGAGAGTAGCGCCGCTCGTCGTCTGCAATTCTTTTGAACCGCTTGTGCACCTTAAGCGCTGTACGAGCGTTAAAACGAATATATTCCCCGATGGTGTCCAAAATGTAAGCACCCCTTTCCACCTGGAAGTCCTCTATATTCTGGTAGGTGCGCTTTACAAAGGTTTCATACTGACGGTGATTGTCCAAAAGGCGGATATTGGCATGCTGGGGTATGGTCATATCCTGGACGATGTGAAGGGCCGCACCCAGGTAAAACAGGGCCTTGTTAAATTCGCCCTCGTTCCACAGCTTTATGGACCTGTGGTAATAGTCAACCCCCAGGTCCATGGCGTTTTTCCTGCCGTAGAGCCCCTTTTTTCTATAGGGATTGTAAAAATGGTTTGAGCTTTTAAAGTCCTGGTCCGCCCACACCGTCCCCTTTCCAATATCCGAAATATAGCTGCTGAAGAATACATATTCCTCTGCGTGGCCATCGTTTTTAAGAATTTTTAGGGCCTTAACATTTATAATCCTGTGGACCTCGCATTCGGTCCTTATGATTCTTTTCTTTACGGGATTGGCAATGCCAAGGGCTGTTTTCAGCATATAACCGTAGGTTGTTTCAAAGAATTCCATAATAATCATCCTCACGCGCTGCAGTGGGAATAAAAACCCTGTCTTAGTATTTGTGATTTTACGTATAATAAACGCTGCAGTATTTATTGACCATGGGGTCAGCTTTTAGTATAATTATATTGACCGCACGGTTAGTATAATGAAGGGTGGTATTAGTCTTGCCTTTACAACTCTATGACAAAGAAAAAATACTGGATGCCTGTTTGCCGGTATTTGCCCGGCATGGATATGAAAACACTTCGACTTCGATGCTGGCGGAAGCGGCCGGTATATCCAAGGCGCTTATATTTCATCACTTTGGCAGTAAAAAAGAGCTGTATCTGAGTGTACTGGACAGATGCTTTGAAAAGGGAAGAATGGAAATGGAATTTGACACCCTGTTGGAGCACCGGGATTTTTTTGAGGCCAAGGAAAAATTCAGCGTGATAAAGTTTGACTATTACAAGAATAATCCTCACCTCTACAAGTTTATAAGAGAAGCCTTCTATGAGACGCCGGATGAATTAAAGGATGAAATTGAGGCCAAGTACGGAAAGCTGATTGCCAGCAAGGACAAAGAATTAAGGCGTTTGTTTGAAAGGGTTCCGCTCAGAGAAGGTGTAGACCGTGATGAGGCATTCAAGCTAATTATGATTGTATTAGATTATTTCGAAAACAGATATATATCAGAGCTGCCGGAGGATGGCAGTCTGGATGAAACGTATCTTAAAAGCTTTCTTGATGAAAGAAACAGGTTTCTCTCCATGGTGCGATACGGAATTGAAGAGTAAATAGGGGGGCGTTTTCATGACAAATAGGGTAAAAAGCTTTAATGAATTAACTCCAAAGCTTCAACCCCTTGCAGGTGGAAAAGGCGGTATGCTGGCCAGGATGTTTCAGGGTGGATACCCGGTACCGGAAGGCTTTGTGGTTTTGCCGCAGGCCTTTGAAGGGGAAAGGCTAAGCGATGAAGCCTGGAACGAGATAAGGGACTATCTGAGTAAAATAAGGAAAAAAAGCGAAGGAGCCCTGTTCGCGGTAAGGTCCTCCGCTTTGAACGAGGATTCAGCCAGGGCCTCCTTTGCGGGGGAGTTTGAAACTGTTCTCAACGCAGGAACGGATAAAGAGATACAGGAAGCTATATATACGGTTTTCAGATCAAGGCAGTCGGAGAGAGTTAAAGTATATAGCTCTTTTCAGGGCATTGAACAATCCCACAAAATCGCTGTGGTTGTCCAGTTGATGGTGCCCTCCGAGGTATCGGGGGTACTTTTTACCGCCGACCCTGTAACGGGAAGCTTCGAAAGAATGATAGGCAATTATGTGCATGGACTGGGGGAGCAGCTTGTTTCGGGGGAGAAGGATGCATTTGATTTTGTGTTAAGAAGACCTAATGGGAGATATGACGGGCCTAAGGAATTCAAGAAATATGCATCAGCGCTGTATAATTATGCAACAAAGCTGGAGAGGGAAATGGGCTGTCCCCAGGATATCGAATGGGCTGTGGCAGGGGGAAAGTTGTATGTTTTGCAGTCAAGGCCGATAACCACACTGACTTCGGGCAGCCCGGATATCTATGAAATAAACGAGAACCTGGCCGAAGATACAATCTGGGTAAATACCAACGTGGCAGAAGCGATTCCCGACGTTGTTACACCCCTTACCTGGAGCATAGTAAGGGCTTTGGATATTGAAACCAACCTTATTCCCGGATACTATCTGTGGTCGGGCAATATATGCGGAAGGATTTACACAAATATAGGCAAACGGTTATCCGCTATAACAGCGATGTACGGGAGCCCTAAGATGGGGATTAGACTGCTTGGCGAAGTTTTCGGTCAGCTGCCGGAGAATCTTACGATACCTGTCTGGCCCATTTCAAGGACCCGGTTAATAAAAGCAATGTTTCCCAGGGTAAAATATTATCTGAAAAAGAACCGGGAAGCTTCAAAAAATATGCCCCAATTCATTCAGGACACGCCGGGTTGGTGTAAAGGGACGAAGGAAGCCATTAAGAAAATAAACACCAGGGAAGAGCTGTTTAGCTTATGGAAGCACGAACTTGAGCCCTATAACAGGAAAGCATGGTGGGGACTTATGGCCGGCGGTGCCAGCGCTGTCATTGCCCTGACACTGAGAAAGAAGCTTATAAAGCTTACGGGAACGGAAGACGCCAATGCACTTTTGTCTAATATAAGGGAGGACTCGGGTCTTGAAAGCCTTGGGCCGGTTATAGGCATATCAAAGGTGGTAAAAGGGCAAATGAGCCGAGAGGAATACCTGGTCAGGCACGGCCACCGGGGACCCCATGAATTCGAACTGTCGATACCTGACCCCGTAGAGGACGAAGCATGGCTGGACAAACAGACCCGGGAATTCAGAAAATCGGATAATGATGTGGAAGGACTTCTTAACAGACAGCATGCTCAGTACCAGGCCGCCCGGAAGAGGTTTGAGGGCAATTTCCCTAATAAGGCAAAATGGCTTGAAAAGCGATTGAAAAAGGTATCTGCAAGCGCCCGGATAAGGGAAGCTGCCCGGTCAGAATTTGTAAGGGTGTTTAGGGTGGTTAGGTCCTTTGCACTCAAGGCGGGAGAGCTAACCGGCATAGGAGAGGATGTTTTCTTCCTGTATATCAATGAAGTGGAGGATTTGCTTGAGGGAGACAAGTCAGCCTTAAAGCACATACCGGCTAGAAAAGAAAACTATGAGAAATATAAGGCACTGCCGACCTTCCCGTCCATTATCCGGGGAAGGTTTGATCCCTTCGAGTGGGCAAAGGACCCCGACAGAAGGATGGATTATTACGATGCAAGCCTGCCCGCCGCCGCTGCACCGGATTCGGATACAATAAAGGGCTTTGCGGGAGCTGCCGGCAGGGTGGAGGGAACTGTACGCATTTTGGCAAATCCCGAAGAGGGAGAAAAGCTGGTGCAGGGTGAGATACTGGTTGCCGCAACAACCAATGTGGGCTGGACGCCGCTTTTCCCCAGGGCCGCTGCGGTAATAACCGATGTGGGTGCGCCGCTGTCCCATGCCGCTATAGTAGCACGGGAGCTTGGCATTCCCGCCGTTGTGGGGTGCGGGAATGCCACCGCAAGGCTTAAAACCGGGGACAGGGTGCTGGTGGACGGAGGCCAGGGAGTCGTGTATATCAAAATTAAATAACCTATTCTCCCAAAGGCCCCCCCATGATGCCGTAGAAGAACAGCGTCACCAGCTCTTTTAACATGTGAGGGCTTTTAAGAAGGCCAGGGAATACATCCGAGTGTTTGCCTTCCCTGAACATGTTGATGTAGAGCAAAATGACACGGTTTGAAATACTGTGGTTTATACAGCCCTCTTGTTTGCCCTTTTCAATAAGCCTAAGCATCAACGGGATGTACCTGTTGCTGGTAAAATCCTCCGTTATCTGCCTGATGACAGGGTCTTCCGACATCATAGACTTAATGAAGCCGGGGTTGAGGCCGGACAGTTCATCGGTCCTTTCGGTGATAAATACCTCAATCTTTTGTGGAAAGGGCATGTCGCTTTCTACTATTTCAGTATCCTGCTTCAGCCTTTTATCAAGCAGCCACGATATTACATCCCTCAGCAGCCCGTCCTTGCTGCCGAAATAGTTGTAGATGGTCACCTGGGATACACCCGCCCGGCTGGCTATTTCAACTATACTGACTTTTTGTACGCCGTGGGCGGAAAACAGCTCAAAGGCTGCCTGGCGGATGTTTTCTTTTTTTCGTTCTCTGCGTCTTTCAAAGCCATCCATTAATGTTTCACCTCAATAATAGAGTATAATAAGTTATGAAATAAGTAAAGGGTTCCAGTTCATAAATTATAAAGAGGTGATTTCTGTGAGCAGGTACGTTCTATCCTTTGAAGAGGCAGGTGCTGCAGGGGTGTCCCGGGTAGGGGGCAAAGGAGCCAACCTGGGTCGGCTGTCGGGGATTGAAGGAATACGGGTGCCCGGGGGTTTTTGTGTTACCACCGAGGCGTACAAATGTATAATCGGTCAGATACCGGATTTCGGTTCAATGATGGAGCAGCTGTCCCTTTTAAAGGCGGAGGACAGGGATGGTATAGACAAAGTAAGCCAAAGGGTGCGTAAATCCATCGAAAGAATAAAAATCCCGGAGGACATGGAAAAAGAAATAGGTGAACATATAACAAAGCTTGGATCTAATTGTGCCTGTGCCGTGCGCTCCAGTGCAACCGCCGAGGACCTGCCCACCGCCTCCTTTGCGGGATTATGTTTACGGCGGACCCCGTCACATCAAACCGTAAGGTGCTGTCCATTGATGCCGGCTTCGGGTTGGGGGAAGCCCTGGTTTCGGGTCTTGTGAATGCGGATATCTATAAGGCCCGGGACGGAGACATTGTTGACAGGAAAATATCCGCCAAGAAGGTGGCTGTTTATGCATTGGAAGAAGGGGGAACCGTGGAGCGGGATATAGAGCCCGGGCTGCAGAACGTGCAGGCTCTGACAGACCGGCAGATTTTGCAACTGGAGGGTATGGGAAGAAGGATTGAGACCTTCTTTGGATGTCCCCAGGACATCGAATGGTGCTATGTCTGGGGACACACATCCGGCCTGGATTCCGGTGAGTTTTTCATTCTCCAGAGCCGGCCTATCACTACCCTGTATCCCGTGCCGGAGGGCGACGGAAAGAACCGTGTGTATGCATCTATGGGACATCTGCAGATGGTGACGGAGGCTATTAAACCCCTGGGCATGTCATTTTGTAAATTGCTGTCCTTTTGGTTCGGGCAGAACCTTGCCGCTGCCGGGGGGAGATTGTTTATAGACGGGACCTATGACCTGGCATCACTGGTGGGAAGAAATGTACTGATAAAGAGTACCGGTAATGCCGATATCTTAATGAAGAATGCCCTCTTAAACCTGTTGGAACGCAAAGATTTCATGAAATCCCTGCCCCCGGGGAAAAGGGGCCATCACTATGGATACCGGTGCCCTGTCATGGATTATTCCGGCGATTAAGATATATAGAAGGAATGACATATCAACTGTTGAGGGCCTTATAAGGCACAATGAAGAGCTGATAAGGGATATGGCGCAAAGGATTGAAAGGCTATCGGGCGATGAGCTTTTTGAGTTTATTTTGCAGGATACGAAGGAATTGAAATCAGTTCTTACAGGCCCCCGAAACATGAGAATGATGGTGGTAGGAGGCTTTGTATCCACTTGGATTAATAAAAAAATGGAGAAATGGCTGGGCGAGAAAGGCGCAGCGGATATTCTTTCCAAATCGGTACCCAACAATATCACCTCTGAAATGGGCCTTGCGCTTATGGATGTAGCATATGTGGCTAAGCAATATCCCAAGGTGGTTGAATATTTTGCCCATGCCCATAATGAAACCTTTTTTGAAGACCTGGAGAAATACGGCATGCGCTGCCCCGGTGAAATAGATATAACCAAACCCCGCTGGAGCGAAAAGCCCACCGCCCTTATACCGATAATTCTAAGCAACATAAACAATCCGTCGGCCGGTTCGGGCAGTGAGAAGTTTGAGCAGGGGCGGCTTGAAGCACAGCATAAGGAACGGGAGCTGATAAGCCGCCTGGAGCAGCTGCCCGGCGGCAGGCGAAAGGCTAAAAAGATGATTAGCGTTTTACGTAACTTTATAGGGTTTAGGGAGTATCCCAAATATTCCTTCATTAAACGGTTTCAAGCTTATAAAAATGCACTGCTAAGGGAAGCGGACGTGCTTGTGCAAAAGGGCATCATAAGGGAAAAGGAGGACATCTATTACCTGTACTTTGAGGAGTTAAGAGAGGTTGTCAGAACCAACAGGATTGATTACAGCATTATCACGAAGCGAAAAGAGGAGTACAGGGATTATGAAAAACTGACTCCTCCCAGGCTGATGACCTCCGACGGGGAGGTTATATCCGGAGAATACATTTCCGGCCATATTCCCAAGGGTGCCTTGGCGGGTGTAGCCGTTTCGTCGGGCGTGGTGGAAGGACGGGCAAAGGTTGTTTCGAGGCTGGAGGATGCCATTATCGAGGATGGGGATATTTTGGTCACAGTATTCACCGACCCGAGCTGGACGTCGCTGTTTGTATCGGTAAGAGGACTGGTGACCGAAGTGGGCGGACGCATGACCCATGGTGCCGTAATTACAAGGGAATATGGCATACCCGGGGTGGTGGGTGTGAAAAACGCTACCAAGCTGATAAAAGACGGCCAGAGGATCCGGGTTAACGGAACCGAAGGATATGTAGAGATATTATGAGAAAGATACCCCCCAATTTTAGTTTTGTACTGTACCTGATGGGAAGAATGGTATCCGATACCGGCACCGGAATACAAATGATGGTATGGTTGCCACAGACTTTGTAAGCGCAGGGGTAATACTGGGTCTTGCCTTTCTGTCGTATTACGGGGCAATGAGCATGACCCTGTTGTTGGGGGCGCAGGTGATCATATCCCTGCTTAACGGATTGTTTGACCCGGCCACAAAGGGGATGCTGCCCCGGCTGGTGTCACAGGGCCAACTCACAAGGGCAAATTCCAGGGTTGCATCTTTGAGGGGACTGTCCATGCTGCTGGGGCCTGTTATCGGAGCTGCGCTGTATGCAAGGTTTGGTATTACCATACTGTTTCAGATAAACGGGATATCCTTCCTGCTGTCGGGTATTAGTGAAATGCTGATTCGATATACCCATGTGCCGCGGGAACTGGAAAAGGGCATAGGGGGAATAGCAGCCGAGCTGTCCGGGGGTATTGGGTTTATTCTGGCTAATAATGTCATACGCAGGCTGTGCTGGTTTTTCCTTGTGGTATACGCTTTGGTACAGCCTGTCTTTTCTGTGGCACTGCCGTTATTCTATAAAAGTAGTTTAGTGTACCCGGACACACATTATGGCTATTTGCAGTCGATGATGGTACTGGGAATGCTGCTGGGAAGCGTCGTTGTGGGCATGGTATTCGGAAAGGGGGAAGACATGAAAAGGCCGCTGAAGATTGGCAGTCTCCTTCTCATGGTCACAATGCTTTTTACAGCCATTCGGGTTTGTCCTTTATATATGGCCTGATGCCGTGTTTTCTTTCATGGTTTTCCAGAATTTGTTTTCTGACACTTTTGCTGGTCTTCAGCTTATCCGTGTATTCCTTTGGGATCTCGTCGCTGAATGGACAGCTGGCAAGGCAGATACCGCAGTCGGTTCCGATGGATCGCCACCTCTGGTAGCACTGGTCCGGGTCTATCTTCCACCTTGATATTCCGTCCACCTCGGATTCCGGCCCAGAGGGGATAGCTTTTCCCGGGCAGGTTTTCACACATCTTTCGCATTCCCTGCAGAACCGGGCAATGCCAAGGGCTGTCCTGTCATCCACTGTAAGGGGCATATCGGTGGTTACAACCCCCAGCCTCACCCTGGGGCCGTATTCTCTGGTAATTAAAAGCCCGTTTCTGCCAATTTCTCCAAGGCCAGCATCCCGGGCCACCAGCGGGGCGACCACCAGGTAATTGCCGTCCATATGGTTCCTGGCTTCAAACCCCAGCTCCCTTATATAATAAGACAAAACTATTCCGATAACCGCCGCCTCCACGTAGCCCTTTGTTACCGCAATGGCTTCGGGCAGCTGCGGTGCCCGGAAAATCATTTCTCTGTCCATCTCCACGGCAAAGGCGATACCGTATTTGTGGTACCTGTCTATTTTTTTGCCGTATTGTTCATCCGGCCTGCCCCTGTGGGAATAGTAGTGATACCCCTGCATTTTTGTAACTCCGACCAGTTTGGCGTTGTAAAACTTTGCAATACCTTTGATGCGCTCGGTCATGACTGTGGGATGGACAGGCGTATCCTTTCGGGGCTGCACCTCGCCTTCGGAGTATTGCTTAATGTCTGCCAGAAAGCGAAAGGCTGCATCTGCTATGGGAGAGTTTACCGGGTCATAGGTCGCCGTTCCTTCACCGCCCAGCTGGGGCATGGCCCTGAGAGCTTCGTCTGTTTCCTTTTTATGTGGGTTCCGGCTGTAATAGTCGTCGTATACCGGGGTGCCCTTTTTATAATTCATCCTGGCAAATATTATATCTCTCTCGTCGGTTCTTTTGATTTTATCATCCTTCATGAAAAACCCTCTTCCCTGTAACGTGTTTACTGCTGCCTACATTTCTTCTTTTATCATAACACAAAAACGGACAAAGAATAGCTCTCTGCTCCGGGTTTTAGACAAATACAATAAGGCTTCAAAAAGCCTCATGAGCCTGAATATACTGGTTTTTTCAGGCTCAATTCCCCCTACTGCCAGAGAGAATTGTTTCTATTATTGGGATCAAAGCTTTCCCAATGGTGGCTTCCCGGTCCATAATCACCGGGGCCGCCTGCACTACAGCTGCTCTTACCGATTTTGAAGTGTTTTTCATGTCGCTGCTCCTTTCTGTACCCGATGGATTGACGGGACAGCTTCCTTGTCAAACAAAAAGAACCGTCCCTTTTGTTTTCTTTTGTTTTCTTTTGTTTTATTTGTGGTAGGGTTCGCCGCGGTTTATTTTGAACCAGCGGTAAATCTGTTCTATTAAAACCAGGCGCATCAGCTGGTGCGGGAAGGTCATGGCCGAAAAAGAAAGCTTCATGTCCACCCGCTCCAGCACCCCTTCCGAAAGCCCGTTCGAACCGCCTATAACAAAAATTATGCTGCTGCTTCCCCCAGTAACCAGCCTTTCTATATAGCCCGCCATATCCTCCGAGGACGCCTGCCTGCCGCCAATATCCAGCGCAATAATATGGTTCCCGGGTTTAACATGTTTTAAAATGTCCCGCCCTTCCCTGTTCTTTACTTCTTCAAGCCGCCGCCTGCTCAGGTTCTCGGGAGCCCTTTGGTCGGGAACCTCAACTATGTTCAGCCGACAGTAAGGGCCCAGCCTTTTCCGGTATTCCTTTATGCCTGATGCTATGTACTTCTCCTTAACCTTTCCCACCGCTATGATTGTAATGTTCACATCTTTTTCCTTTCTCCTGTTTTTATAACCGCACAGGTCACATGCCTGACGGGTTTACAGCACAGGCATTATACAAAAACCTACTTGAATTTAATTATATCATTAAATGATAAAATATTCGGGATGTGCACTGCAGATATGAGATTACCCTTTCAGAGCATTACTAAA
>Ga0334895_1000827_pt1 | contig 37174 bp, 35 predicted proteins | sample GraSluR3_MG_7_FD_207229 | JGI IMG/M metagenome (GOLD analysis project Ga0334895, IMG submission 207229) | Sludge microbial communities from methane-producing bioreactor in Wageningen University, Netherlands - Granular Sludge_31_05-R3 | ecosystem: Engineered > Bioreactor > Anaerobic >... | reverse complement strand
ATATAGAACGCGTTAACAGATAATGAGAAAACAGCGGAGCAGCAATGCCCGCTGTTTTTTTCACTGTTCAGTTCATCGACCTTACCGGTCGACCTTCGATGTATCCACGATACCCCATCGGGGCAAGTTGAAACCGTGGCCCATCCTCATCAGCCCACCTAAACCCATACAGCGTCGGATCGTATTGCTTCATCAGCTCCCATAGATCAGTGATCGCTTCCATGAAGGCCTCTTCATCGAATACCGGTCCCTGAAATATCATCATCTTACACGCAGGGAGCGTAATCAGTTCATACCCATCGGGAATTGGATGCTTGAAGTCAATCGGAACTTCCACTCCCTGAACATATGAACCGGTTCCCAATCGCCTCATCGATTCGGGCATCCACATTCCCACCGGTTCGTACAGCGCATCTTTGATGCCACTCAGTACATCCCATACATCACATCCGAGTTCTTCACAGTACGAGAAGTAATCACTCGCTTTCTGTGCAAATCGTACTACAGCCTTTCGCTCCGGTCGATCCACCACCTGGACAAATACTGTTTTCATTTCCTGCTCCTCATTGCTTTCTGGCGCCAGCGCCGTATGACGACGGGAGGACCAGTTGACCATATGCTGTTTCCAGATACGTCGGAATTCCTGAGGATTCATACCGAACTGCCGTGAAAAAGCCCGGGTGAAACCTTCATGTGAATCAAAGACGAAATCAAACGCAACATCTACGATCTTTCTATCATGCTGATACAATCTTCGTGCTGCTTCACTCAGCCTCCGCTGTCGCAGATAACTAAATGGTGCCATACCGGTAGCTTCTTTGAACAGACGGGCGCTATGCCATGGAGAATACCAGGCAGCCTGAGCAAGCTGATGCAACGAAATTTTTTCACTGAGATGATCGTCAATGTACCGAAGCATTCGCTGTACTGCTTCCCGATGTTCCGGATGTATCATCACTGTCCTCCACCGGTATCATGCCACACCTGTGGCAAATCAGCTTGACCGTTTTTGCTCACTTTTTCGGATCGGGATATGTTCGCACCTCACCATCAACGGTGGAAAACACCCATGATCCCTGTGCATCTTTTCCTTTCAGATACGAAGTCCCTAGCGGCACTTTTCCCCCACCCTCAGGTAGATCAATAGCGTATGTCGGCATGGCTAGTCCACTCAGGCGCTTTCGGAGTTCCCGTTCCAGGGTAAGACCTGATTCCAGAGGAACCCGTAAATGAGCGGTTCCGCCGACAAGATCTCCCTGAAAGAGATAGTAGGGCTTCACCCGAATAGCCACAAGAGCATTCATCAAACGTTCTAAGGTATCTACATTATCATTGACTTTACGAAGGAGCACTGTCTGATTCATTACCGGAATCCCCGCATCAACAAATCGATTCACAGCTGCAATACTTTCTTTGGTGATTTCGCGATCATGGTTGAACTGCGTCATTACATACAATGCTGGTTGCGTATAATGGGAGATTATGGTTATCAAAGAGTCGGTGATACGCATCGGAAAGGTTGCCGGCATGCGGGTACACAAGCGCAGTACCAGATCGCTACGAGCACTACGAAGAGTACTTAACAATTTCTCCAGTTGCACATCAGAGAGCATGAGGGGATCGCCGCCGGTAAGGAGCATCTCCTTCACCTCCCGATGGGCGGCAATATAATCGGCAATTTCCTTTACCTCAGCATCAGAGGCTCTACTGAGCTCACCTGCGGTGAAACGACGACGAAAACAGTGCCTGCAATAGGTGGCGCATCGATCAGTGACTAAGAAGGCGACGCGGTTTTCATATCGATGAACCAATCGAGGAAATACCGAATGGGAAATCTCTGCCAGTGGATCAAGAGACTCATCATTGATGCCGATCTCCTCTTCAATTGAGGGAATCACCTGACGACGCAGAGGATCACACGGATCATCGGGGTTGATCAGGGAAAGATAGTAACGGGAAATCCGGAGCGGAAGGGAGTGTGTATGTAACGAAAACCAACGCAATTCTGCATCGGTAAGGGTAAGTACCTTCGCTAATTCTTCCTGTGTGGTGATAACCATATGCATGTCCATGGGGATGATGTACCAGATAAATGTCTCCTCGTCCACCCACTTTTGCACAGGGATTTTCCCTTGAACCCTCCACTTCACGATGGTAAGGTAAAGGAGGGAATGCTTTGCATCTTGGCCTTATTATCGAAAACCCGATAGAGGAGGTCATCATGCAGTATCGCAAAAGCCCGGTTATCCTGATCATTCTGATAATTTTAGCAGCTTCAGGTATCGCTATCGGAGCTAAAGATCTACAGGATTACCAGAATGATATCGACCAAACCATAGAAAATCTCGAAAAATCAAATAGTGAGTTAATCCAAGATCTGGTGCGCGTACAAAAGAAGGCAGATGATCTCATAGCCTTTCATGAACAGAAGATCAATGAATTGGAAGTGAAAATTGAGCAGCTGGACGATGATCAGACATCGCAAAGAGAGAGACTCTTACTGGCTATGGCGAAAAATGAATTATTTCTCAGCCTGCTATTAAGCTTCTATGATAGCGGTTTGAGTCAAACGAAATATCCTGACCTCATCATTTCAGAGCAACTGCCCGGTTGGCTACAAAACCTCGGCTTTTCAGGCGATTTAGGATGGAATAAGGGAGGATTGGATCAGCTCTCTGTTCTTGCCGGTATGTATTATATACAGAAAAGAATGGAAAACAATCTGATGCTGATGGACATGTTAACAAGCAGACGTGAGTATGGTATGAGCAGTGCTGAATATGATACGTACAAGCATGAATGGAAACTGCTCTCTTCTCCAGAAGCGGGGATCAAACCCTATACATTCTCCCATGAAGCAGAAGGACTAGCATCACGCGGAATATGGGCCCATCAGTTGTATCCATTGGTTAAGATCAATGAGATGGTACCATTGCCTGAGCCAGGTACTGATGCCTATTGGGAGGTCCTTGAAAGCTCACTGATATGTCTTCAGAGAAAAGGCATTGATATAAACAAAATCCTCACATACCATGATAATCTCACAAAAAAGATACGTAGCCTTGAACCGGCAACTGCTGGTGCAGATTTCTTTGAAAGTATTGGGTTCGAACGGGAACACTCGGCTGAAGATATTGCAGATATCACTCAATGGAGAGCCCGGCTGCTTCGGACCAGTTATGCAAACTTCCTGAGGTTAGTACACTCCTGTGATGCCGATACCATAGCTGAGGGGTTACAGAAACAGGCAAAGGCAATCCAGTCATTCGATGAAGCACTCGCGTTCTCAGCTGATGCTGTGGTAACTGAAATTGAGGCTAATCAGAAACTGATTGAAGATATTCTTTCTGAAATTCCTCTTGTCGGAGATGCCATGAGTCTCTACTCGGTACTTTCGGGCAGTACCCTCTCCGGTGAAGCGGTTGAGGGGTGGCAACGGATCATTGAAGCAGTCATGTCTTTCGGTCCCATCGGATTACAAGGTGCCATGAAAGCCTCTCCCAGCCTTGCTCGAATGGTTGAATCTTTGCATATGGTCCTTGATGGTGCATCAGCAAGTCAACTGGAAAAACTTTCAAGCACACTTCATATTCCTGTTGAATATCTGAAAGATGTGGGAGATTTCATCATCGGGGTATGGGGATAATTGCAAAGACCCGGCTGTCCACCGATTTTCAAAGCAACCATATAATACAATTCTTTTGCATCAGATGCTGTTTGCTGGTACACTGAAGCCACCTGAAATAGCGAGGTACCTATGGCACAGACACAACCACGCAAGAGTATGAAGGGGTATTATCTTACTACCTTCCTGATCGGTCTCGGATTTTTCACGATGGGACTTATGGATCCGCTCTATGACACTTACATTCCCATTTTCCTGGGAAAGTATATCGGAAGCAATGCCCTGATCGGAACGATCATGACCTTGGACAATGTATTTGCCATCTTCCTTATTCCGATATTCTCGGCCATCAGTGACCGGACCCGAACCGGAATCGGTAGGCGCATGCCCTTTATCATCACGCTCCTGCCGCTCAGTGCTTTCGCATTCGGTCTGATCCCCTTCGCGGCACTTTCATCACTTGCATTGCTGATTATCCTGATCTTCGCTCTGAATGTATTCAAACAGTCGGTCCGCGGTCCAGTAGTTGCCCTTATGCCCGACATCATCCCCGGAGAGTTGCGATCAGAGGCCAATGGAGTGATCAACACCATGGGAGGTATCGCATCCATCGTCGGAACTATCGGGCTTGCTCAACTGATGAATGTGCGCATCAACGTTCCCGGATATGGCAGTACCGACAATATCCTCGCCTTCCCTTTGGCGGGAGTATTGGTGATTATCGCGGTACTGTTACTGTTCTTCTTCGTTAAAGAGAGAAAAGGAAGCTACCGGCATGAGGCAGCTGAAGAGAAAGTGCCCATCCTTCAGTCACTGAAATTAATTTTCGCGGAAAAAGATCGCAGTGCATTCTTTGTGCTCATCTCACTGCTGTTCTGGTTTATCGGGTATCAGGGAGTACTTCCCTTTGTCGGCAAGTATTCGGTTGAGATTCTCGGAACCTCTTCGGGTAGTGCAGCACTCGCAGCAGGCATGGTAGGGATTGCCTATGCTATCTTTGCCATTCCAAGCGGTATTATCGCCCACAAAAATGGAAGAAAACGGACGATTCGAGGAGCCTTGTTCTGCATCGTTATCGTCCTGGTTCTCATATTCCTGCACAGTGTGATTTTCACTTCTGATGGTATTTCGCAGAGTATGCGCATGATCCCCTTTTGGGCACTGATGTTCTCCTTCGGCATCTTCTGGGTCACCATCATCACAAACTCATTTCCTATGTTATGGCAGATGGCCACCTATGAAAATATGGGAATATACACCGGATTATACTATTTCTTTTCACAGCTTGCCTCGATTGTGGCTCCACCAATCACCGGAGCACTGATTGACATCTTCGGTTATGGATCGCTGTTCCTTTTTGCAGCGGCATGCATGGCTGTAGCCTTCTTCCTCATGGCAAAAGTAACCCGGGGAGAACCAGAGGATGATGCGCTAGGAGCTGAGTAATTATTCCCAAATAAGTCGGTCGAAGAGGTTGTCCACAGCGTTCTTACGTCTTTCGGAAGCCTCTTCATTGAATGATACTGGATTCACATGCACAGTTGGACCTTCGGGAACTTCTACCGGATCCCAGATATATTCCACCGGTTCAGGAATAGTGAATTCGGGGAGAAGTGTCGTGATGTTCGTAACAACCTGTGGAGCAGGAGGTGCACGACGCACCGGGATAACAGGAATCTCCCGCGGTTCTGTTACTTCTTCAGTCGGCTCTTCTATTGCTACCTCTTCAACTGCAGGTTCTTCCATTGTTGGCTCTTCAATAACCGGTTCGGCAACACCTGGTTCTATAGCTGCTTGAGCTTCAGGTATTGTTTCTTCCTGAGGAACCTGTGAAACACGCATACTGAGCGAAGGAGCTTGCGGAACTGGGGGTGGTATCACCTCAGGTTCTGCAATCGGCATCTCCACCTCAGGTTCTTCTATCACCGGCTCTGGGGGCTCTTCTATAACAACTTCAGGTTCTTCAGCGACGGGAGGCGCTGGCTCTTCTATCGCAACAGTATCTTTTTGAGGAGGTTGTGGTTCTTCGACTACCAGAGCTTTCGGCTCAACCGGTGGCCGTTCCTGCCGGACCACCTCACGCTCTGCACGCAGTTGCTGCATTGCAGGTTGAAGATACAGAATCCCGGCAAAAACGAAGATTCCTAACGAGATAACCACTCCTAATAGTACGTATATTCCTGTCTTTCTCATTGCCCGCCAGTTTCCTCTTGATCCATAGTAGCGCAAAACTCAGCTACTTGTCGATGAATAAATGTCCGACTTCCCCAATTCTTCACGAGGTACACGTTCTGAACACCAGTGAAAGCCGTAGGAGTGATATCACGTTGTGCACGAACTACATGAAAAAACGAGGCTATCGAGGCACCGTCACGTCGTATGGAGCGCACCAATCGCAGTAACAACGGGGCCTGCACGAAACAGATGCTATCACAGAGTACATCAAGATGCATACGTCCAAGCAGTGCTGCATTGATTACTACTGCAGGAACTCCCTGTTGGCGATAGGTTTCGATCTGTTCTATGCAGAGGTGTTTCATGTGTGGATGTACCGTACCCTCAAGGGACCGCAAGGCACGTCGATCACTGAAAACAATATGCCCGAGCTCTTTACGGTCGATACTCCCATCAGCGGCGACGATCGACCGGCTGAATAATGCAATCAACTCATCGCGTGACCGTTCAAGTGCCTGATGCCCAAGCAGGTCCACATCGATGACTGCAATATTGCGTTGGGTAAATAGCGATGCGATGTAATTCTTTCCAGCACAGTATTTCCCGGTTAGTCCAATCGTTATCAATGCATCTGCCCCCATGAATCTCCGATTTCCATACTCACCTTCAATGGTACCGATAACCGGTAAGCGCTCTCCATCTCCCGTTTTACCAGTAACTGCATCGTGGTCAACTCGGATTCAATTACTTCAAATATAAGTTCATCATGCACCTGTAAAAGCAATCTGCTCTTTCGCTGTTCCTGTTTCATGGCTTCCACTACGCGAATCATAGCGAGTTTCATAATATCGGCAGCAGACCCCTGAATAACCGTATTCACAGCAATCCGTTCGGCCCCTGATTTCTCCATTCTATTTCTGCTGGTAATCTCAGGGACCATCCGTTGTCTTCCGAGCAAGGTACTCACCACCTGTGTTTTTTCAGCCTCGTCTATTACCGACTGCATGAAATCCCGCACTCCGGAGAACCGCTCAAAATAGCTGTCGATAAACTGCTGTGCATCCTTGCGGGGAATCTGCAGTTCGTTAGAGAGACGGAACGCCGACATGCCATAAATCACTCCGAAATTGATTGTCTTGGCAATTCGTCGCTGTTCAGGCATCACCAGTTCAGGATGCACACCAAAGATCAAGGCTGCCGTATGTCTGTGGATATCCTCCCCCTGGGAAAACGCCTCTTTGAGTCCTGGATCATCAGCGAGATGGGCCAGTACGACCAGTTCAATCTGCGCATAATCAGCAGAGAGAAATCGATATCCTGGTGCAGGAATAAAAGCATCCCGGATTTTCCTCCCATCATCGTTGCGGATAGGAATATTCTGGAGATTGGGGTTGCGGCTTGATAGGCGTCCAGTAGCCGTCCCCGTCTGCGTATAGGAGGTATGAACGCGCTGTGTTTTTGCATTGATCATCTGCGGTAACGTATCAATGTAGGTATTCTTCAGTTTCACCAGTGAACGGTTCTGGACAATGAGTCGGGGAACGATATCGATCTCAGCCAGTCGTTCCAGGGTATCGATCGCCGTGGAATATCCGGTTTTATTCTTTTTCCCCTTCGGCAGATTGCGTTGTTCGAACAGCACTTCTTGCAGTTGTTTGGTACTGTTGATGTTGAACTCAAATCCGACTTCGTCATAAATCTGCCGCTCAATGGAGCCAAGGCGCTGAGAAAAATCAGCATCAAGGGTCTCCAATTTGCTTCGGTCAAGCGAAATCCCATACAGCTCCATCTGTGAAAGAATCTTCACCAATGGCATTTCCACCGTTTCAAAGAGATTCTGGAGATTTCTCTCCTTGAGTTGCTGGGAAAACTCGAGATACAGCCGCCACGTGATATCAGCATCTTCAGCTGCGTAGCCCACTGCCTCATCAAGTGGCACATCACTGAATAGCTGACCTTTTTTTACCACATCAGCATATTTGACGGTCGTGTATCCGCCGAGGTATCGCTGTGCAAGATAATCCATGTTATAGATTCCACTAACAGCATCGAGAAGCCACGCAGCAATCATGGTATCGAAATAGAGCTCGGCATCGGTAATTCCCCACCGATACAGCACCTTCCAGTCATATTTAAGATTCTGTCCAACCAAACAGGTCTTCCGATCGACGATACAGGTCTTCAGCAACTTACGTACCGCATCTGCATCGAGTATCTGAGCTCCACCGGCAACCAGGGGAACATACCAGGCTTCACCCGGACGATCGGTAACACTGAATCCGACCGGTTCAGCAATCATTTCGTCGATATCAGTAGTCTCGAAATCGAAAGCCATGATCCCGTGATCTGCCATTTGATCGAGGATTCGCTCCAACTCTTCCAACGTGGTCACTGCATGATAGGTACCCTTTTTCGCACGCTCAAGAGCAGCTTCATCAACTGGATTGTCTTTGGCCGGTACTGCAGCAGTACTCACCGAAGCAATCAGGGACTTGGCATTCGCTGCCTCAAAAAAGGGGATGGCCGACTCCCAGTCAACCGAGGAAACCGTAAACTGTTCAGTGGTGAAATCGGTCACTTCCACCGCATCATGTTTAAGTGCTACGAGTGTTCTGCTTAAGTAAGCCATCTCTTTTGCCGTACTCAGCTTCTTCTTCACTGAAGGCGTCAGTTCATCAAGATGAGCATACACAGCATCAAGATCATCATACTCCTGCAACAGTTTCACTGCACCTTTCGGTCCAATACCGGCAACCCCGGGTACGTTGTCCGAGCTGTCACCGATCAGGGCAAGGTAATCAATGATCTGATCACTGCGAATACCGAACTCTTTTACTACTTCATCAGGACCAACCAGTCGATACTGCTTTTCACCCTTCTTCGGGGGACGAAGAGCCTGTACCGTAGGACTCACTAACTGAAGCAGATCTTTATCACCGGTGACCATGACACTCTGAATACCTGTTTTCGTAGCACAGGTTGTCAATGCTGCAATGATATCATCAGCCTCCCAACCCGATCGCTGCATCGTGGGAATATTTGCTGCTTCGAGAATTTCGATAATACGGGGAACCTGGGCATGCAGATCTTCGGGTGCTGCATCTCGGTTCGCTTTATAGGCTTCATACAGATCATGCCGAAAGGTCGGACCTGCAGCATCCATGGCCACCACCAGATAATCAGGTTGGTATTCGCGCATGATCATCAGCAGTGTGTTGAAGAACCCAAACAGTGCAGAGACATTATTTCCCTCCATATCCCTCAGAGGTCTATTTATGAAAGCAAAATAGGAACGATAAATGATTCCATATCCGTCAATTATACACAATGTGGGCTTCTTATCAGATGCCATCAAACACTCCTGTAGCATCAGACGACACTTCAAGTGTCAGTCCGTCGTATGCCGGATGCATAAAATCCGGTAAATAGGCATCCAGCTCTTCATGGTCCAGTCGATGACTGAGGTGAGTTAAATAGCATGTACGAGCATCCAGGCGACCGGCGGTTTTAACCGCCTCATCAACCGACATATGCGTGGGATGCTCCTGATAGCGTAACGTATCGAGGACAAGTACATCAAGACCGCTCAACATCGGATCACTGGAGGTCGGAACTTCCTTACAGTCCGTCAGATAGGCAAACTTTCCAATACGATACCCATATACCTCTCTACATCCGTGAACAAGGGGAATAGGGATGACTTTCAATGGTCCGAGGGTGATCCCGCTTAGTGGTACGTCATGCAACACCAATTGGGGAATACCTCCGCGAAACGGATTTTCTCCTACCGCGTAAGGAAAACGATGGGTGATATCATGTAAAACTTGATGTGGTCCATAGACGGGAAGCGGACCTTGTTCTGAAAATACCCGCAAGTCATCAATTCCGTTCATATGATCTGCATGATTGTGGGTATAGAGCACGGCATCAAGGTGCTTGATCTGATGGGAAATCACCTGAAGACGAAATTCCGGTCCGGTATCAACAATCACCGAGAAATCACCTTCTCGCAGTAAGATTGATGATCGAAATCGTCGGTTTTTTGGATTAGCCGAAGTACATACCGGACAACTGCACCCGATACGGGGTACTCCATGACTGGTACCGGTTCCAAGAAATGTTACTTCCATTACAGATTATCCATAGCTCCGGCAAAAATACGCTGCAGTGACTTCCATTGCTGGGAAGAATATTCGCCGAGCCGAGAGAGACCGCTGGAAAGCGTATCTTTCAGTTCGTGCGTATCAAAGGTGCCGAAATCTATGCCTTCACCGGCTTTGGCAAGTACATCCACCACGGCATCTTTTCCTGTAGCTGCAGCCTCGGTAAGTTTTCGTTTGAACTCTGCCGTTTCAAACTTAGCCATATATTCATCAATGGCAACCTTGGGTACGCGAGCTTCTGAAAGGATATCGGTAACGGCTTCCTGCAGTTGATCTGCATCTCGCGAGGAGCGATAGCTGAATCCGAAAAATTCGTTACTTAAGCTCGGAACGAAAAAATAGAGGACAAAAAATGCTATTACTGCAATTAATACAGCACTCATCAGTGAACCAAAAAAGCTGAATTTTCTCATGGATCGGCTCCTTGTGGAATCGCTCGTTATTCTACCATACTTCCGAGAACACCACTAGAGCACCCGAGGAGAGCCTACAGGAATTTGGTAATAAAGGAGAAGCCCAACTTACCTTGACTCCAGTCAGGAATAAGTGCCTGTGTTTCATGGTAGGCAACTGAATAGCCCTGAGAAGGCACCTGGTAATGCAGGCCGAGAGAAAAATTACCCAGATTCAGATCAAGTCGTGCCCGATACGCAAGAACGATGTTTTGATAAAACTCATCCCAGCGCGCAGCACTGTAGACATTATCCTGATCACCCATCCAGAACAGACCGGTAAAATTCTGACGGACATCCAACCCGAGCAGTGATCCGGCAGCCAGACTCAAGGTAGTACAGGAAGCAACCTTGGTACTGAATCCTAAAGCCACCATACCGAATAACCGCTGAGCAATATCATCAGCAAATACCGGCATGCCCGACTCGGTTACATCAATAATCTCACCTTGCTGAATCAGCACATACCCTTCAAGATTGACGTTCAGTAATGAAGCACGGATCTCACCACCGGTTGCCCAGTTGTGAACATCAATCAGAGAAGCTATCTGTGTGTCGGGATGGAATGGATCAACCTGTACCTGATTAATTGACCCAACCCCAAGGGAAAACACTTCACCACTGAAAACCGCAGCAGGAAGCAGGAGGAGTACTAAACTGAGTAGAAGAATGGTTTTTTTCACACAAGACTCCTCATACACAGGCGAAATACAAGCCCCGTGTTTTCAGCACGGGGCTGTATCTTACAATCAATCAGTTCGATTAGAACAGGGTAAGCAGTACGGAAGCACCGATTCTTCCCTGCTCCCAATTTGGATTCAGCTTATCAACAGCCTCGGGTTCATTGAAGTTAAATCCATTGCTGTCAACGGTGTAGTTCAACCCCAGAAGGATCTTGCCAAGCTTCAGATCCACCGTAGCACGGTAGGTCATCGGAGCGTTCATGAAGGCTGCCTCAAAGTCAGTATCTTCACCGAGTGGACCACCATCAGGACCATAGACCACAACGGTACCATCCTCCTGGAAGTTGGCAGAAAGTCGAGGACCCATGCCCACGCCAACTCGTACCAGACCTAACAGATCCAGAGAAAGTCCACCGGTAAGTACGCCGTCAAGGTTAAATCCATTTTCTGCTTCCGAATAAAGACCCATCAAACCGATCTCGGCAAAGAGCAGCCGTGTGCGGATATCGGCACCGAACACATAGTTCTCGATATCTGCCATGCCCTCTGATAGTTCTACCTCTTCGGTAGCATTAAAAGCCTCTGTGTACTGTGCTGTTGCACCAATGCTGAAATCAAATATGCCTGCGAACAACCCCATTGGGGCTACGAGCAGTACCACTAAAACAATCATGATAGTTTTTTTCATGATACACTCTCCTTTTCTTTGAGGGTTTTCTTCCCTCTTGCACTTAGATAACACCTATGAAACCAAAAGGTTTCACCCATAACCTAAAATAATGCCAACTGGAGCATCACTCCTAATCGGTCAGTTCCAGTAGACTCCACTAACTGTGACCACTCTTGTTCACCGGAAAGACTCGCTATCGTTGCCGGTGTTTCCAGTAGATAGAACATACTCAACTTTGCCGGTCCAAGAATAGTGCTCACACCAAATTTCATATGAATCGTTGAAGAAGTCAATGCCTCGGCAAAGGTCATCTCCTCAGCCGGCTCAGAGTTAACTAGTAAACAATCTGTTGTTCCATTCTCATAGGAAAAGTCGGTAGATAGACCAGAGCCCAGCTGAAGATACAGTCGATCGGTAACCAGGGGGATATCGAATGAAAGGGTACTACGCAACGAAAGGATATTCTCCTGCTCCACACTTGCTGTAGGAACCATCGCCAGTATCGATACATTTACCAGTGACAATCGAGTATTGATGCTTGCACCAACAGTCCATCGGTTACTGTCTCCCATATTCTGAAAAAAATCTTCGACGTCTGTAGACCCTCCGGGAGTATAGAGTCCTGAAACGCCCAACTCAATCTCAAATAGATCACGCGCTCCCACCAGTGCAGGCACACATATCAGTACTATTAAAAACAGAAGCACAATCTTACGCATATTTTAGTTCCATTCTTCCCCTTATGCAATAGTTATATAAGTTACATATCACTACTATAACAGGTGACAGAAGAAAAAGGATACAGTTTTTTTCAGTTTTTTTGCTGCAACTTCTTTATGAGATTATATTTACAAATATCTTAAATTTGTCATCTTCCGATATATCAAGTAGTAACGTCTGATTTCAGCTTTTCAAGCTCCTGCTGCCACAGGGAGACACAGGCATCACTGGGCATTCTAAGATCTCCACGGGGACTTACCGCCACTGAACCAACCTTCGGACCATCAGGCAGTGCAGAACGTTTGAACTGCTGTGAGAAGAATCTTCGGTAGAAAACCTGCAACCAGCGAAGAATCACCGATGTTTCGTAAACACCGTTAAATACATGGCAAGCAAGGCGGAAGACCTTCTGTGGTGGATAGGACCACCGCAACATATAGTACAGGAAGAAATCGTGCAACTCATACGGTCCCACAATATCTTCGGTGACCTGTGAAATGTTTCCCTCAGTTGCCGGAAGCAATTCAGGACTTACCGGAGTAGCGAGCACATCGCGAAGTACTTGTGCAAGCTCGGGCGCATCGGATTCATCAGCATGCAGGGCAACGAGGTGTCGGATCAATGTCTTCGGGACCGAGGCATTCACTGAGTACATCGACATATGATCCCCATTGTAGGTCGCCCAACCGAGTGCTAGTTCTGAGAGATCACCGGTTCCAATAACCAAAGCCTGCTCAGTGTTCGCAATATCCATCAGCACCTGGGTTCGCTCTCGTGCCTGAGCATTCTCGAACGTCACATCGTGCACGTTTTTATCATGCCCGATATCGGCAAAATGTTGCAGCACCGATGCCGTGATATCGATTTCTCTTAAGGTAACCCCCACAGCCGTTGCCAATGTACGGGCATTGCCCCGTGTTCGATCGGTAGTCCCGAAACAGGGCATGGTAATTGCAATAATGCCTTCTCTCGGCAATGAAAGCCGGTCAAAAGCGTCAACAGCAACAAGCAAAGCAAGCGTTGAATCGAGCCCTCCCGAGAGACCGACGACCACATGAGTTACCTGTGTATGCTGCAATCGCTTCATCAATCCAACTGCCTGAATCATTCGGATCGTTTCACACCGTTTGGTACGATCGGGCCCCTCAGGGGGAACAAATGGATAACGTGAGAAGGTTCTGGTCAGGACAAAGGATCGTGTGCGCTGAGAGAATGTGATCGTACGGTAGTGCTCAGCACCTCTAACCATGAATGTATTATTTCTCATCCGTTCGGCAGCAAGTCGCGCAACATCGACTTCCCCTATGAGTAACCCCTCAAAAGGTGTTTGGCTTTCTGCAATGATGATACCATTCTCTGCAATCAGATCATGACCGGCAAATACCAGATCGGTGGTTGATTCTCCCGTTCCGGCATTGGCATAGAGGTAAGCACTCAGTAGCCGTCCCGACTGGTGCGCAATCATCTGCCGCTTGTAATCGGCTTTCCCAACTATCTCGTCACTGGCTGATAAATTGGTCAGTATGGTTGCACCTGCTTGAGCATGACGAACCGAAGGCGATCCGGGCACCCAGAGATCTTCACAGATTTCCACCGCAAAAGAAAAATTTATATCCGCTGCTGACTGGAAAAGGAGATCAGTACCGAATGGAACAGTCCAATTGCCAATGGTAATCTCTCCGATATATTCAGGAGCAGCAGTAAACCATCGCAACTCATAAAATTCCCCATAACTGGGAACGAATGTTTTCGGCACCACTGCCAACACAGCCCCCTTATGTACCACGGCTGCACAATTATACAACTTCCCCTGCCAGATAAGCGGTAACCCGACAACTGTAACCACATCCAATACTGCAGAGGCTTCAACGATCTGAATCAGGGAACTGGTAGCACCGTTGAGTAAGGTCGGCTGTAAAAAAAGATCAGCACACGTATAGGCAGTCAGTCCCATCTCGGGGAAAACCACCAAGGAAACAGATTGCTGATCAGCTTGCACCATCAGTTCGACAGTCCGGTCGGCATTGAATTGGCAATCGGCAACCTTCACTGCTGGGGTAGCTACGGCAACCCGTACAAATCCATCGTTCATCCACGTACCTCCCGGTAAAATTCGCATCTAGTGTACCACAATCACCTCTGGCTTTCTATCATACTGCCCGAACAAGCCAGGTGACTCCTTGAAGCTGTGTATTAAGTTCTTCGCATTCAGCTCTCTGATCAGCAACATACCGGGAAAAGAGAAGAGCCTGCTCGGGATAGCGGTTGCTCAACTGCTGTGCGCGCATCTCTATCTGCTCCTGATTTCGCTGATTAACTGCGATGATCTTCTCTCTATCGGCCATCACTTCAGCTATGATATCGAATGAGCAATCAGTGAACGCTCGATGCCATTGATCAAGGGTGGATTCTTTCCCCGCTTCTCGATAAACCGCATCATCAATGATTACGTAATCGGCTATGGGATGTAATGCAGAAAGCATTTCCCGCTGGTTACCCAGGACCTCGCCGACTGCCCCGTATATCAGCACGTCATATTTTTCGGTATGGTTGATCCATTCGGCAATATCGCCAACGGTGAAGGTGCAGAGGTGCTCTACATCTTCCTGGTATGCCCTTTGCCGTGCTTCATCAATGAATGCGGGCATCAGGTCCACTCCTACAACCGGACAGCCGAAGGTTTTTGCCACTTTGATGGCAACGGCACCTTTTCCGCAGCCCAGATCAAGTACACAGGAATCAGTATCAAGATGCACATATTGGTGTAATAGGTCAGCAATTTGCTGTGCATCGCTTCCCAATTCATAAAGATCCTGCAACAGATAGGAAAGATGATCCAGTAACCGTACATCGTAGGCAGAAAGAGAAGCGGCAAGGATACGATTGCGTTCCTGATTCATCGGTCCCCCAGCAATTCAAGAGCCTGACGATCACAGATCGTAATACTTCGTTGCCCCTGCAAGGTAATCACGTGTTCCTGTTGGAGCACTGAAAGTCGACGGCTCAGTGTTTCCTGGCTCATCCCTAACAGCGAAGCGAGATCCCCCTTTGACAGTTCAAGAGTAAATGTTTCATTTGTGCCGGAGGCCTCAAGCAGATATGAAGCTAACCGTTGCTCTACCGAGGAGAGATTAGTCTGTTCCAGCAACGATTCGGTTTTTTCAAGACGACCGCTTAATTGCTGAATCACCTGCATCGCAATGGATGGAATTTCTTCCATCAGGGCACGGAGATGCTTCCATTCAATGCAGCACATCCGGGAAGGTTCCAGTGCCATGGCGGTGTCGGTCTGTTCACTGGTACTGAATAGTGACAGCTCTCCGAGGAAATCCCCTGGTCCAACAGTTCTCAGCACCTGTTCCTTCCCATCCACGGTAATGCGGAAAATCTTCACCCGCCCCGTGTGCAGGACAAACAGCTGCCCCCGTTTATCACCGACACGATAGATCACCTCCCCTCTTTCATAGGTACGTTCTGAGGTGATATCAGCAACACGCAACATATCATCATGTGACAGGTGGTGAAAGATCGGGACCATATCGATGCAGTTGTACGGTCCATGACCGCTACAGGAACATTTCATATTCGGAGTATACTGATAAAGTTCCTGCAGGACAATTCAGACGTTCCGGTTATCACGTCTGCAACACAAATCAATCAATCAGTACACGGTACCCATGTGCGTCGTATTGTTTGCACCACTTCGATGATCAACGATATCACAATAAGCAGAGCCAGAAGATTCGGTAAAAGTAACCATAATCGTTGCATAATCTGTAGTGAATCCCCCGACAAGTGCACCGATTGGACCAGATCCGTAATAAAGGAAGGACTCCAGATTCCGGAATAGAGCACAATATAGAGCGAAAGCACTGCCGTGATAAGGTGTATCGGAATACAGATCAATGCAAGCTTTTTCGACTGCACCCCGATGATCAGTTTTGCGAGTTCGATGCACATGTCTAAACCGAGAATCAACAGAAACCAGGGCATCACCCTTCGAAACACCTCAGGGACAAAGGGATTCACCATAACGACACCGGGATGTTGAGAGAGCGCTTCAGCAATTTTTGGAAATACCGATATAATGACCGCAAAAAGTACAAGGAAAACCAATGAGACCAGCGGTTCCGTTCGAGGGATCACCGAAGAACGATCGGGCACCTCGGGAAGATCATCCAGTTTCCAATCATCCTCATCCTCCTTGCCCCTTTTCTGATGAACGCGTTCGAGAATGAAAAAAGTAATGGTTACCCAGACTGCAGCCTGGATCATTGCTGATACAATCGTTGCAGGAATCTGCAGGAAACTGGAAAGATCTGCAGCTCCCGTGTTGAGCAGATAACCGATACTTGTAGCAATTACCATCGCAAGAGACACGGCAAAGAGCACGATTTTCAATATGAGGATGTACAAATCGTACCATCGTGGTCCGATCAGATATCTTGCGTACCCTCGATAGGTATCAGCAAGCTTACTGGGATTTCCCAACTCATACAGCACAGAATCGACAGGAGCATCTTCCCCGACCCGATCGCTTACCATATCATCGATCAAGCTCTGTAATTCCTGTGCAATATCCTGCCGTTGCGATTGAGGAACTTTTGAGGTCACCGCGTAGATATAACGCTGAATTAGGTTATTCGTTTTTTGGCTCATCGGTACTCCTCCTTTTTAGTAACGAGACCATGGCACTGGTCATTTCAGTCCACTGGTCGGTAAGTAATGAAAGCATTTCTGTTCCCGGTCGCGTGAGCAGATAGTATTTTCTGGGCTTTGACCCGGTCGTTCTCCAGGTACTTGATAACAGTCCCTGCTGTTCCAAACGTCTCAGAAGCGGATACAGGGTGCCAGCCTCAATGGGTAAACCCATTGCCTGCAGCTGCTCAACCAAGGCATATCCATACTGTGGGGTATGAAGTTGACTTAACACAGAAAGAACTACGGTACCTCTCCGTAGTTCCAGACTGAGATTTTCATACAATGCCGTAAACTCAGGTGATTGTGCATCCATGATCACAATATACTGTGTATGACACACTATTGTCAAGAATATAATAATGGGTGCACCCAACATACTTCTCAGTAGGAAGGAGCACCCGCAAAGCTAACGATTAACGATAACATCATAGGAATCTTGAGAGATATACTGTGGAACATACTCAGCGCCCAGACGATCCAACAGACCCGTAAATGCACGTATGTGTTGTTCTGATCCTCGCAGCAGTGACGTATACACCCGGGTTGCCAATGCATCTTCTGTGTTCTCAAGCAACTTAGTAAGATCAGCAATATCGAGATCTTCAATAATAGCTCCCACCGTCAGTGCTTCAACAAGTGATGTAGAACCGCGAGCTGTCAGCTCATCATATAAAGACTGCATTTGCGGCAAGGTAAACTCACCAGGGGCTGCTTCAGCTACCGGGTCTGCTATTCCTTGATAAGCTAATAAGGCAGCTACCGCATCCATATGCTGTTGTTCGCTGCGGGCAATATTGGCAAATATCCGCATGCCCCACTGCTCATACAGTGCAAGATATACATCCCGAGCCAGTTTCTCTTCTTCTCGCATATGTATCATGCCATCTTCCAAAGAAAGAACTGCCGGTTCTGTTTCGCTTCCTTCCTGCTGCTCCACTGCAGCCACGTACTCTGCCGCCCCCTGTGCAGCGAGCATGCCCGCTGCACTGAAAGCCAATACCAAGGTGATAATCACCACTTTCTGTATTGATTTTAACATAATGGATTCCTATCGCTTACCATGAGCGCTGAGGTCCACCGCCACGCTTTGCTGATTGAGCATAACGTCCGGAGTCCTGCACATTCTGGCGGCTACCACGACCATACTGACCCTGAACAGCTTCACGTCCTTCCCATGCTTCCTGCCGAGCTTCTAATCGTGTCTCCTGAAACAATCGAAGAGCTTCAGGATCAATTTCGCCAGAAGCTAACATGGGACAATTTGCATAGTCCTCTTCGGTAAGAGACTGCCATCGCTGAACTGGACGAACTTCTGAATCCTCTGAAGTTGCCGACTGATAACCAAACCCACCACGTGCCATACCCACAGCACTCGCTGATGCTGCCACCAGCAAAACAATCAATAACGTAACCACTACTCTTTTCTTCGTAACCATACGATTTCTCCTTCGAGCCACTCGGCTCTCTTCTGTTGTATGGCTGAAGCATACGGTGTGCACATCTGTACCAGTTGAAGGAAATATAAAGATTAGGTAAAGGTGCATATTTTTCGCATCGCACCCCATTACACGAATATCCCGGGGTCCATGCGATACTCATGCAGTGAAAATGTATAAAATAAAAGAATCCTTTTCCCTGCTCAGAGGATCGGAACAGGGAGGTCTTGACTGACTTACATATGGTTAAAAGAAGAAGCTGACGGCAATGGTACCGGCAACAAGCCCTACACACGCATAGATTCCTGCATGCATCGCTGCAGTCAATTCATCAGCAGCTTCTGGTTGTCGTGCAATACCTTCCGTTGTAGACGATACTAATGATCCTATGCCTGCCGTTGCACCAAAAGCTGCAAGCCCGATCATCAGACCTTTGGCAATCTGACCTGCAGATATCTTTACCGCCTCACTTTGTACACTGCCGACAGTTGAATCAAACTCGATACTTTTTGTAGCTGCATCTGCTGCGAACAGTGGAGAAACACACATCAGCAGCATCAGAATAATCCCTATCGCTGTTTTCATATACTTCCCCCTTATTGCATGATATGGAACAATTTTAGCACATAATGTTATAACATGTAAGAAAAGTGTTATGAAATTTTCCCAGGTAAGTAAAGATCAGTTACTTTGTTTCGATCCCATGAGGATTTATTTTCTTGCGATATACCCACCACGCAGTTTTGCCGAATCGTTTACCGCAATAACCGCACCCGGGAAGGTGCTATTGATGAGACGGACAGCTTCACCGATGCGTTTGCGTCGAAGATGAAGGATCAGGAGCTCCCGATTACCGTTTCTTCCCGTTCCTTTGATAACCGTTACGGCAAAATGATGGTCACGAAGGGTTTCAGCAAGTTGCACACTCTTTGGCGATTCGGGAACGATAATCTGAATAGAACTCAAGCCAAAAGCCAGTTTGTTCTCCAACCATGACCCCAGATAATTTCCTACGGCAAATGCGAGTGCGAAGACCACCATACGCAGCGGATCTTCCTTGAACCCTTCAAGCACGGTCCCGGTGATGATCAGCCACAACAGAATATCGAAAAAGGCAATACAGGCTCCCTTTATCCGTTCTCCCCGGTTGATCAGCACCATGCGCAAGGTTGCAACGGAAACCTCTAATATCTTCCCGAAAAAGATGACGAAGTAAATCCCAATCCCCAACTCATGCAAAAAGTCCATGCATTGCCCCCTTATACCTCAGCACATTGAGGAACTATCGATACTTCCGATAGAGCACATAGGAAATACCGGTAAGCAACAATACCACCACGAGTGATATCAGAAACTCAGGCGAACCTGGATTATCGAGAGAAGAACCTACCAGCGTAGTTGCCACCATGGTAGGAAGCAACCCAAGGATTCCACCGACCATGTAGGGAATATAAGGGATCTTCAATGATCCCAGCAGCGCATTGGTGATTTCGTGGGGAATTTTCCCGATAAACTTCACCATGAAGGAAAAGAGGAGACTCGAGTGCTGACTGAAGGCTTCGATCCGTTCCAAGCGCGGAAACTTTCCCACCAGGCGTTCTACGTATCCATTTCCGGTATAGCGCCCAAGGAGGTAGGGAATCTGCATATTCACCGCGATACCGATTGTGTTCACCATGAGGGCCCATCCGATTGGGAAAATACTTCCAACACCAACATACAGTACGGCAAATGGGAGTCCGAACGATACCGACTTCAACAGAAACAACCCGAGAAATGCGATGGTGGTTAACCACAGACGATCTCCTGCCTGTTCAGCCAGTACCGAGACGGCGTGAGCGCCGTTGCGTATGACAAACACGGTAAGGAACAAGAGGACAGCAACAAGTGAGACGATACGTAATATGGTGAATGCTGCAGGTTTTTTTACTTTTTCATCCATGGCTTACTTCCAACAGTGTGCCGCATCATCGTGACTGCTACAAGTATTATGATACAGTTTCTCTGCTTTGTCTGTGCAACCGATGAGCTACTGCTTCCCGTATGAGTACATACAAGACTGCAGCTGCCGGAACTCCAGCAAGCATTCCCAAAACACCAAAGAGGCTTCCTCCCACCAGAACAGCAGCTAATACCCACAAAGCAGGGAGCCCGATCGAATCTCCGACCACACGCGGATACACCAGATTCCCTTCAATCTGCTGAAGCACCAGAAAAAGAATAAGGAACCAGAGAGCCTGCATGGGACTGTTCACCAGCATGAGGAGAATACCGATACCAGCTGCAATAAAAGCTCCGACAATAGGAATCAGGGCAAGAACTGCTACGAGAGCACTTACCAATACCGCATACGGGAACTGGAAAATGAGCATGGCTACAAGGAACATAAGCCCAAGAATGCCTGCCTCGGTCACCGCTCCGGTGACAAACCGACTGAACGTATCATCAATAATTTTCAGCACGTGCACTACCTGATGAGCACGATCTTTTCGCAAATATGCATGCAAAAGACGACTGAATTGACGAGAAAGCTGTTCTTTACGGGAAAGCATATATACGGAGAAGACAAGACTTAAAATAAAATTCACGATACCGCTGATCGTCCGTGAGGCGACTCCCACAGTTGAGCTTATTAATGTAGACGACCACTTTTTCAAAAATTCAATGACATCGGTCTTCATATTGGCCCAGGAGATGTTCAACTCTTCAAGCCAGAAACCGATATCCGGAAAGCGTTCTCCTATGTTCTCGCCATAGCTGCGCAGGGAATCGATAAGCTCCGGAAGTCCGGCAGAAAGCTGTTCAATGGCCACGATCAACTCAGGAATAACAATAAGCAAAAGCAAAGCGAGAACAAGCAAAACCAGGAAAGCAGTGACCAGAATAGCAAGAAAACGACGTAATCCCGGCTTCCCCTTGGTGAATATTCGCCGTTCAAGGGCACGAACCGGTACATTCAGAACGAAAGCAATGACGGCACCGACGATGAGGGGGCTGAGTACAGAAAGCGCTTTTTTCACGACTGAACCGACCACAGTATAGTGCATCAATGCCCAGAACAGTACTATGCTGCCTACTACGATAACCGAGATTTGCCGCATCAGACGTTTATCCACCGAGAACACCCCTTCATACTAGTCTTTTTCTTAGATATGAGTATATTCGAAAGACGAAGTCTGAGAAAGACCGGATAACGGACGAATGAGGAAAAGCCATGATTGAAAAGACGTATACCTATGCCGTAGCAGATACAAAACACATTGAGAAACTGATCGATGATGATCCAGTGATGATCAACCACATGATTCTCCCTCAGGGAGATTTCGTCCCTGACCACCATACCAACTCATACGTGCATATGATCGTGGTACGGGGAAATCTCACCCTTCAGCTTGATGAACAGGAACCGCACACTTACGCAAAAGGAACCATTGTGAACATTCCCTACGGAACCTTCATGCAGGTAAGAAATGAACATGAAGATATCTGTGAATTCTTTGTGGTGAAATCTCCCAGCCCACGACTATACGGAAAACAGTAACGGTGCAAAAAGCTCCACCACAGCTCATTATACTCTCTACTTGGCAGTAGTCTGAAAACTAATTTTCGGATGTTCTTCACTGTTCCCGAGACAGCATCACCGCTGTTTCCACGTGCGAAGTCTGTGGATAGAGATCGAAGACCTGCAACACCTGGATGTGGTATCCCTGTTGTGTTAGGACTTTGCAATCCCGCGCGAGGGTAACACTGTCACAGGAGACATAGACGATTCGTTGAGGTTTCCACGAACAGATAGTATCAATTGTCTGCCTATCTAGTCCCGTACGTGGGGGATCAACGATCACGGTATCGACCGGTCGCTCAGGAGTACTTCGTTGGTAGTGCTCGGCAGATTTGGAAAAGAACTGTGTATACTGAAGATGCTTACGGGCAAGAGAGAGACACCGGGGATCCCGTTCCACCGCAATGACTTCATAATCCTCACGCTCAATAAAAGCTGCGAAAGTGCCCACTCCTGCATATAAATCGACAATCGTTGTTCCGGTAGTGTACGTTTTAACAAAATCGACCATCTTCGGTACCAGGTACCGATTGTTCTGGAAAAACACATCGGCATTAGCCCAGAGAGTCTTCCCTTCAATCGTGACTGAGACCGGATGCTCACTGAGCGAGACGCCGTTATCGCCAGCGAAGGCAGGCACCTCTACATATGCCCTTTGCCGCTGTTTCGGTTGTTGGGATCGACGCATCGCAGCAGCTTTCAGCAATAGAGGTCGTTTCTCATCAAGGAGCAGGTTCAAAGAGTCACAGAGTATCGGGCAGTGGCGAATATCGACCAGAGCACGACTTTTTCTTGCGAGAAATCCGCAGGAGCCGGTAGTAAGATCAACATGGAACCGCACCCTGCTGCGATACCCCCACCCCTGTGCCGAAGCCGCGGGGAGAACCGTGACATGATTGTCAGGATCATCAACATCGTACGATCCGATCCGCTGTAAATTTTCCTTTACTATCTCCTGCTTGATACGTGCCTGTTGTGCTGTATTAAGATGCTGTAAATCGCACCCTCCACAGATTCCATAATGCGGACACGGTGGTTGCACGCGATCAGATGAGGTCTGGATGACATCGATAACTTCTCCCCGAAGATAATCTCGTTTAGTCTCGGTAATTTCAACAAGGACAATCTCATCGGGAAGAGCTCCCCGGATAAAGACCGTTTTACCCTCATGATGGGCAAGAGCTTCACCACGGGAAATCAGTTTTTCCGCTGTCAGTTGTAGTTTCATTCGTGGTACCCCACGAGCGTACAGAAGGTATCGACATAATCGGCAATGAGATCGATCCCTTCCTGCCAAAAAGCTTCTTTCGTGATATCACATCCGATGCTTGCCGTTACCGCTGGAGCCGCATCCTGACCGGTGAGTTTCAACAGCCGATCATACGCCTCCCCAAAATTTTTCACATTGCGCGAATACTGGTACACACCAAGCCCGAATAACTGACCGAAGGCATACGGGAAGTTGTAAAATGAGAGTTCGCTGCTGTAGTAGTGCCCTTTGACTGCCCACATATACGGATGCAGCTGAGATGCATCAAGTGCATCCCCATATGTTGCTTTCTGTGCTTTCAGCATCAAATCTGACAGCTCATGAGCCATAATATCCCCATCAGCACGCCGTGCAAAGACATCACGCTCAAATTGGAATCTGCTGAGAATATCGACACAGGTCTGAGTTGCATCCTGGAGAAAGCTCTCAATCAGGGAGATCTGTTCATCTTGATCAGCTTGTTCCAAAGCACCCTGAAATACCACAAACTGGCTGAAAATGGAGGCGGTTTCTGCAAGGGTCATAGGGTAATGTCGCAAAAGTGCAGGTAAATCGCGTGTTACATAATCATGATATGCATGCCCTAATTCATGGGCGATGGTAGATACTCCATCAAAAGTATGATCAAAATTAGCGAGGATTCGCGTCTCGCTCCGAAGCGGAAATGAAGTGCAATAGGCACCGCCGACTTTTCCCGAACGGGGTTCACTATCGATCCAATGGTTATCGAAGGCCATGCGTGCGAATTCTCCCAGTGGCTTATGAAATCGGGTGAACTGATCAATAATAAACGACTTCGCCTCAGGAAAACTATACTGTTTTGCCGTCTCTCCCACAGGAGCAAACAGATCATAGAATGCGAGTTTATCGAGTGAAAGAGCATGAGCCTTGGCCCGAAGATACCGTCTGAAGACTTCAAGATTCTTCTCAATAGTCCCGATGAGTGCCTGGAGCACTTCATCGGTAATCCTGGCCTGCATGACTGCCCGCTGGAGCGGATCGCGGTATCCTCTGCGTGAATCAAGGGTGATTGTTGCACCTTTAACCCCATTCAACGCATAGGCAAATGCAGTTTCATGACTCTTCCATACCGCAAGTTCTGCATCATAGGCTCTCTTACGCACCTTCCGGTCAGCCTCAAATGCAAGAGAACGAAGCTGAATCACCGTCTTGCGTACGCCTTTTTCGGTATCCCAAAGGACATCGGCAGTCGAGCTTATCGCCTCCTGCAGTCGACCCCAGGCATCGGTACCACTGCGATTCAAATCTGCAGCAAGTTGCTCTTCTGCTTCACTCATGGTGTGTGCCTGCTCTTCTAGCAGTTCTTCGAGGATAAAAGCAAACGAAACAAGACGATCATCCGATACTTTTGCAGTCTCAACTTCAGCACGATAATGTGCCAATGTATGCAACAATTCGACGTGTACTGCCTTAATTTCCAGTGAAGCTTCTTCTACTCGGTTAAGCGCACGTAATGCCGACTCATCATGGGTATCGACAGTTACCAGTGCACTTGCATAGGCATACAGAGTCTCGGTAGTATCGAGTGCAACTTGATACCGATCAAGTAATCGAACAAGCCAGTTTGGAAAGTCACTGACACGAGCAGATTCATCGGTTAGGATCTCGCGGATGATGCGCACCTGATCGGCAAGACTGTTTACATCCTGATCAAATGAATCATCTGAAACAGCAGGATAGATAGAAGTAAGATCCCAATGTGGCAATTTCTCCATAGTAGCACCTCATGCATACAAGCTGTGCATCAGTGTAGGAAAAGCAGTGAGCTCGGTCAATGGCTGATGAGAGTATTATAAATCAAGTTGGTATTCAGCTATTTTATTGATCAGGGTCCTGCGCGATATCCCCAGCTCCTCCGCAGCCCGTGTTCGGTTTCCCTCCCAACGGTGCAATGAGCGAATAATGGCTTCAACTTCCAGCTCTTTCAAACTACGAGCATCCTTTTCTGCATCCTGAGACATACTATATCCACCAGAGGAACCCTCACTACCAGGACGACTTACACTTTCACGAAGTTCAAGCACACTTGCTGAGATTACCGGTGAGTCAGCAAAAATTACCGCTCGTTCCAAAATATTTTCTAGTTCCCGGACATTCCCATAAAACGGGTGAGATTTCAACGCATCAATAGCATCTGACGAGAGCCCCTCAATTCGATGTCCCATTTGGCGATTTAGTCTATTAAGGATCACCCCAGCAAGTAAGGGAATGTCTTCTCGTCGATCACGTAACGGGGGAAGCTCTATACGTACCACATTCAGACGATAAAAGAGATCTTCACGGAAGTTCCCTTCTCTCACCATTTCTTCTAGATTCTTGTTTGTAGCAGCAATGATCCGCGCATTGATTGGCATAGGAGACGTTCCACCGAGTCTTGTGATCTTGCGATCCTGAAGTACCCTGAGCATCTTAACTTGCAATGTCATGGGCATATCACCAATTTCATCCAAGAACAACGTTCCCCCGCTAGCTAGCTCAAACATCCCAATCTTGCGTCCACTCGCTCCGGTAAAAGCCCCCTTTTCATAACCAAACAATTCACTTTCCAATAAATTTTCTGGTACTCCCCCAATATTAATTGCTACAAACGGACCTTCTGCTAGTGATGATATGGCATGGATCTGACGAGCGACTACCTCTTTACCCGTCCCACTTTCTCCTGTTACTAAAACAGTCGCAGGTGAATCGGCAATACGGCTGATCACCTCCTTAATTCGTTTCATCGGTACAGAATTTCCTACCAGCCCTTCATCAATACCTTCAGCAGCACGACTCTTCGTTTCAACGAGACTCTTCAGTTGATGAGCTTCCATGAGTTTGCGCAGACGAATAGTAAGTTCCTCAGGATCAAATGGTTTCACGATGTAATCCTGCGCTCCTTCTTTCAGCGCCGTCACGGCATCACGAATTTCCCCATGTGCACTGATCATAATAACGGGCATCCGGAATCCTTCCTGGCGTATCCAGCTAATCAACTCAATCCCATCCATTCCAGGCATCCGAAGATCTATGAGGCAGGCATCATAATGTTCCTCACGCAAAAGTCGTTGAGCAGAAAGTCCATTCTCAGCCCCATCACTTTCCATCCCTTCGAGGCTGAGGTATTTTCTCATCAGTTCACGAATGTTTGGTTCATCATCAACAATTAAAATTCTCATCATATTTCCTTAACTATGGGCAACTGGTAAAATGACCTCAGCGACCGTACCGCCACCTTCCCGTGCATACAGTTTCAAGTTCCCACCACGGGCACGAACAAACTGTCGGCAAATAGATAGACCAATACCACTTCCATGGATCTTGGTCGTAAAGAAAGGATCAAAAATCTTTTCGAGATTTTCTTCCTTAATCCCATCTCCACGATCACGAATAAATACACGGATATTTTTTTTCTTTTCTCGGGTAATTTCAATTTCTACGTGAGGCTCTCTATTTTGCGTGCTTTCCAATGCATTCTTAATCAGATTTTCAAAGACTGAACGCGCTCGATCAGGGTCAAAGTAGATGAATGCACGCTGTTGTGAACCCACAGTAAAAGTAATCTGACCCTGAAAGGTTGGACGCAACCCCTCGATCAAAGCTACCACATCTATACGCTGTGGAGTTCCTACAGGGTTACGCAGGAAATCAGAAACCTTATTGGTCAATTGAATCAGACGCTGGACCTCTGAATCAACCACGGCAAGATCATCCTTCGATCCAGAAGGAAGCGTTTTCTTTAATAATGCCATCTGTAAGGTAATGGCACTCAGTGGATTTTTAATCTCATGAGCTAATGTTCGAGCGGCTTCTCCAAGATTTACCAGATTCTCTTGTTTTGCCAAAGTCTCACGATACTTTCGGTTACTCCGGTAGATACTGTAAACAAGAAGATGGAAGGCAAGCAGTCCAATAACCGCAGCTATACTGAAAAACCGTACCAACATCACTTTCTGATAGTACTCTTGACCATCAAAAAGGATGTAAAGAACATCAGGAAAGTTCAAAGGAGAAGGAAGATACCCATCCTCTTCAAGCAACAGATCTCCTGTTTCCACCTGAATGGTAAGCCGGCTGAACCGAACGTATTCAATCATCCCCGTTTCCTGATTATAAGCGGCAATACCCTGATTCCACTGACTAGGTCCCCTACTTTTCCACAACTCAGTAAACCGCTCTAGGGGCAAGGTATTGGGCACCTCACCAAGACCAAGTCTCAGTCTTCCGCTGTTGGAATAGACCCCGATGCCCAGCACATTTTCTTCCCGCATTGCAGCCAGAGCTCGCGAGTGCTCTTCCTGTAGCAATAGCAGCGTTGATGAAGCGAAACCTCGTTCCGCCTCAAACTGCATCAAAGTGTTTTCCTTGTCGATTATCAATTGGGAAAGAAACAGTACCAAGGTAACCAGTAGGGCAAAGAGAAATACCAAGCCTCCGATCACAAAGAGTTGCTCTTTTCCTTCGACGAAGGACCATTTACGTCTCCTACTCATAATTCAATGCCTCTATCGGATCAAGTTTGGAGGCCTTCATAGCCGGATACCAACCAAAGAATACCCCGACGAGGGTTGAGAATCCAGCGGCAAACAGGAAAGACGAATAGGAGATATAGAGATTCCATCCCACGACATCAGCTACGAGGTAACTCAGCAAAGTCCCCAATCCAATGCCGATGACTCCTCCGGTAATGGTCAATACGATAGCTTCAGTGATGAACTGTCCCATAATCGTCCAGGGAGAAGCTCCCAGAGCTTTTCGAATACCGATCTCTCGCGTCCGCTCCGCCACAGAAACCAGCATAATGTTCATAATACCAATCCCTCCAACCAGCAGAGAGATCGCGGCAATAGCAGCAAGGAAGGAACTGAAGGTTCCGGTAATCTGCGAGGCCATGTCAGCTAAACTTGCCGGGGAAAAAAGCCGATAAGCATCTGATCCGACGGTCCTGTCGAGAAATTCGGTAATGGCATCAGAGACCGCCAGAGCATCGGCCCCATCGGCAACACGAACTACATAGGATCCGACAATACTCGGTTTTATGAATCGCTGCGTGTAGGTGTTGTAGGGGATATAGACCGTTCCGTTGAACTGGAGATTAAATGAAGCATCTTTTTCCTGCATCACCCCTACCACCTGGTAGCTTTTCGCCTGATTGCGGAAAATGCTTACATACTCTCCCACCGCATTGCCATCGGGAAACAGTTCTTCTGCGACATCAGAACCAAGTACAACCACTTGTCGGCTTGCCATATTATCGGCAAGGGAGAAGAACTGTCCTACTTCAGCTTCATAATCGAGAATGGATGCGTACGTAGAAAGCACCCCGGAGACCGAAGCCTCTATGCTGTTCTGCCCGACGCGTAACAGCGCTCCGCTGGTGTTCACCGGAAGCACCGTCTTAATATCTGACACGTTCGTCATGAGGCGTTCACCGAAATCTTCAGTGAATTCGTTAGCAGCCTTTTCCGAACGAACAGGGAAGATGGTAACCATCTCCAAACCGCTTTCCACAATGGTCTGTGTGATGCTCTGTGTAGCACTCTGCCCGAGAGTCAGAATGGCAATGACTGAGGCCACCCCAATCACAATACCCAGCAGAGAGAGCAGGGTTCGCATCTTGGATGCAAACATATCTTTCAATGCCAGTTTAATATTCTCCCAGATCATCTAGACCTCCACATGGCCGTCACGCACTTTTATCTGACGTCGAGCGCGATAGGCAATATCATGATCATGGGTAACGATCACCACCGTACGCCCTTCAGCATTCAACTCCTCAAAGAGTTCCATAATCTGCAGACCTGTCTGCGTATCGAGGGCTCCGGTAGGTTCATCGGCAAGAAGAATCGAAGGATTATTTACCAGTGCCCGTGCAATGGCCACCCGCTGTTTCTGTCCACCCGAAAGCTCATTCGGACGATGGCGCATGCGATCTCCCAAACCTACCCGTTCCAGTGCAGAACGGGCACGTTCACGCCGCTCACGAACGCTCACACCGCCATATAACAATGGGGTCATGACATTTTCCAATGCATTGATCTTTCCCAGTAAGTTAAACTGCTGGAAGACAAATCCAACTTTCTGGTTGCGGATATAGGCAAGCTCGGCTTCAGTCATTCCCATCGTGTCTTCCCCATCGATCTGGATGCTCCCATCGGTCGGGGTATCAAGACAGCCAATCAGATTCATCAGAGTTGATTTACCACTACCCGATGGACCGGTGATAGCCGTAAATTCCCCTTCTGCGATCTCTAAGGAAACTCCATCAAGAGCCTTCACAATAAACTCACCCATGAGGAAATACCGTCGCACATCCTGTAGCTTGATCATCGTCTGTTCCATATCATACTTTCCTACTGCGGCTGCCGCATCCCACTACCTGGCCCCGATCCCGGTGCAGGGCTTGCTCCCGGAATTGAAAAGGAAAATCCACTTCCGCTATCATTACTCATGAATACGATATCACCGGCTTTCAGGTCTCCTGAGAGGATCTCACTCATCCCCTCTCCAAGGTAACTGCTACTGACTTCAACTGATACCGGATTCCCATCTGGACCTTTTTTCCGAACGGTATCAGATCCCCGCCGATTAGCGGTAATTGCAGCAGTGGGAAGTACAAGCATATTCTTCACATCCTCCGAACTGATCGTACCGGCAAAGGTAAATCCCGGGGCAAGTTCCTCAGGCGGATTTTCAATAACGATCTCGACATCCATCACCCCGATGCCCTGACTTGTGGTACGCCCTATCATAGGAATGTAGGTCACCTCCGCTTCAATTGTTTGTCCCGGTAGGGAATCAAAGGTTAGTTCAGCGGTCATCCCAGTGTGGACACTCTGAATATCGATCTCATCAATTTCCACCGTAGCCTTGAGTTTGCTTCTGTCGATGACAACCATAGCTGCAGAACCTGCTTCAAAGTAGTCGCCTTCATCGACCGAAACTGCTGCCACAACTCCATCGAAATTTGCATACGATCGGGTGTAATCAAGGTTGTTCAGAGCCATGGCTCTCTGGCGCTCAAGCAGCTCCAGCTGTCGTACAGAGCCTTGAAGCTCCGCTTCTTCAATTCGTGATTCGATATCGGCAAGATTGTAGGCTTGAGAGGTGTCATCGATGGTTGCAAGCAGATCCCCCTCTTTCACCTCATCGCCTTCTTCAACGAATACTCCGGTCACCGCTCCGGTTGACCGGAACATCACGGTCTGCGTCTCATACGCCTCGACATTTCCGCTGATGTCTATAGTCTGGGTAAACTCAATCTCCCTGACAGCTACTTCCTGCATGACTGCAGCTTCCTGTGCTGCACTTTCAGCGGCATCGGCAAAGGGCAGCTGCCCCGTACTCTTGTATGTCTGAAAGGTATACACCGCAGCTGCAGCAATCAGTGCAATGATCACCCAGGTAATCAATCGCTTGATTTTTCGTCTTCGCAGTTTCTTCTTCAAACTTGCCCGTACACGATCTTCGGTGTTTGGTATCTGTCCTTTCTTCTGATCACTCATTTTTCGGTATCCTCTCTCTTTTACCATTGCAGCGCTTCAATCCGATTTTCCAACAGTAAAGCCTGTAGGGCAAATATTTTCTGATCATACTCGGCCAATGCAACAGCAAGCTCTGCATCGTGCACTTCCGTTTCCGTTACCAACCCTCGGGCAAAAGCCGCTTCAGTCTGTCGCAGCTCCTCCTGTACATAATCCAGGTGCTGGCTGAATGCTGATACAGCAAGCTGATGATTCAGGATATCACTTTGGAGGGTATCGCCTTTCAGCTGGTAATCCTGCATTGCCATCTGATAATCCATCTCTGCCAGAGTGACATCATATTTCAATGATTGCATCTCCAACTGATCAACTTCTGCCGTTCTCTTATTCTGCCACGAACCGCTGATGGTTACCGAAGGAGTAATATTTCCTGTCTGCGAGATATCCATATCGACTTGAGCAGAAGTGGAGAAGTTTCCTCCGGTATACTGAGCCCCTGCTGAGAGCTCATACCCCACGGTCTTCTGATACGTATCCATATAATTCAGTCCTGCATTCGTAAGGACCTTGAGCGAAGGAACTGTATCCCGAACCGCACCCGCTACGCTGCGCCTCTGCGCAAGAGCAAGCTCTTCTCGGGCAATTTCCAAATCCATTGCCGCAAGAAGGACTGTAGCATCACCGGTACTCAACACAGAAAAGTTCAGATCTGCAGTGGGGATACTATCCAGCTGCTCCCAGGGAATTCCGGTATACTGTTCAAACTGCAATTTAGCCAATGCCAGCTGTTTTTCTGTTGCTACAGTCGCCCGTTCCTGACTGGCAACGGCTACCTGCAGACTGCGATAAGCAGCAGACCCCTCGGTTACGGTGCGCAGTTTTACTGCTTGATCAAACTGCGTCTGCGCTACTAACAACGCTTTCTGCTGTTCAAGAAGATCCTGCTCATATCCAATGATTTCCATACTCTTGGTGTAAATCTGGTTTTCAAAATCGGCAATACCCGTACGATACGCGTAATCAAATTCAAGTTGCTTTCGTGCATAGCTCAGATCACTCAGATTGTCCCCATCATCCCCAAAGGAGAATGTATGAGAAAAACCTACCGTGGGAGAGGCCTGCCAGTATCCTGCTACATTAAGAGCCTTGGTAATCTGGGAAACCCCAACGGTAATTTCCGTATCCTCATTGGGAAGTGCAATGGTTATTGAAGGAGATGCACTTAACGTCCAGTAATCTGCAGTATCCAACGGATTAGGACCAGTTTTAAACGTCGTCTCCTGATAACCGGCTGTTCCCGACACACCGACACCTACTTTCGAAGGAACATCCTGCAGGCGTATGGTGATATCATTCTCTGCTTTCTGCAGCTCAATCAGCTGCATTCTGCTGCTGTTCTCCTTCGCCTGTTCGAGTACGGAGGAAAGATCAGCAGCACCAAGGGAAGATACGATCAATGCACATACAAGAACTAAAACGGTCAATCGTCTTCTTTTCATTCAGATTCCTCAATCATGGTATGTATTCAATGCCACAAAGACTTGCACGATCAGTGCCAAAAAAAGAAAACATCGCAATACACCAATTACGATGTATATTCAGGCAAAATCACACCAATACGGCCTGTGCAAGCATTTCACCTCACACCAACGTGTGAAATATTTTCACACTATATGAAGCAAATTTACTGCAGGTGTTCGCCACCGTCAACCACAATCGTCTGTCCGGTTACCGCATCATTTTCACAGAGGAAAAGTACCGCATTGACTACTTGCGCTACAGTAGCCAGTTTTTTCATCGGCAGCTGCTGTTCCAATCGGGAAAAATACTCGTTATCCTCTTTTCTGGCAGGGAGTACAGCACCCGGGGCTACTGCATTGATCCGTACATAGGGAGCCATCGCCTTCCCCAGAATAATTGTCTGGTGTTCCAATGAAGATTTTGCACTGTAGTAGGAAGGACGACTCGGTACTGGTTTTCGAATGCCGGTATCAGTGAGATTCACTACGCATCCACCTCCGATCTCTCCCGCCTCTTTTCTGTGAAGATACAGTGCACGGCTGAGAAAGAACGGGGCCATCTGGTGTAGCAGATGATCGTTCTGGAACTGCTCCGGTGTAAGATTTTCCAACGATACCGAATGAAATACTGAGGCGGCATTGATAAGAATGTTCCATCTGCCATAGGACTGCAGGGTGTGATGCACCAACTTATCCACCCCTTCAATGGAAGTGAGATCTGCCGTGCAGATAGTTGCATCCCCTCCTGCCTCTCGTATCATGTTCACGGTCTGCCGGGCATGCTCGATATCGGTATGGCAGTGCACCACCACCGATGCACCTTTCTGCGCAAAAGCCTGTGCGATTGCTCTTCCGATACGATCGGAGGCTCCCGTGACAACAACTACCGTATGATGCAAATTCATATGCTCACTATAGGAAAGATAGCGGGGTTTGTCGATTGCTCTTTAACAAAGTATATTCTCACTTGCAGCAGCATATTGAAAGAGGTGAACATGGCACAACAAGAAAATGATTGCAAAGATAAGAACAAAAATATCAAAGGGAAAAAACCCTGTCCTGATAATGAACCAGGTATTCACAGTGGAGGACCGACTTTATTCGGCAAACGTTTCAAGTTCTCCTTCTGGTACTTTATTTTCATCATCATAGCACTCATGCTGATCAACTCATTATTGGTACAGAATACCAATGTGATCCCGGTTGATTATAATCAGTTCAAAGAGATGATACGCTCCGGGCAGATCATTCGGGTGGAGATTCAGGATGATCAGTATATCGGTCATACCGTCAGTCGTGAGCAACTGCTGCAGACTGTCGAACAGGAAGGACTTCAGAGTCTTTCTCAGCAGAGTAGTGCCGCACGCTCCTACAGTACCTATGCAGTGGACGACCCTGCCTTTATCCCGCTGCTTGATGAAGCGGGAATAGAGTACTATGCCACTCCTCCGGCGCGACCAAGCCTTTTTTCCACTCTCCTCTCTTATATTCTTCCCATGGCTATCTTTTTCGTCATCTGGCGTTTTCTCTTTGCTAAGATGGGACAGGGGGGAGGACAGGGCGTACTCTCGTTCAATCAGAACAAAGCCAAGATCATCGCTGAGGGAGATACTGGAATTCGATTTAGTGATGTAGCAGGAGCTGATGAGAGCAAACTGGAACTGGAAGAAGTAGTGGATTTTCTCAAACAACCCGAGAAATATACGGAAATCGGGGGAAAGATTCCTAAGGGTGTACTCTTAGTCGGTCCTCCGGGAACCGGTAAGACACTCTTAGCCAAGGCAGTAGCCGGTGAAGCAGGGGTCCCCTTCTTCCGGATGAGCGGTGCCGATTTTGTCGAGATGTTTGTCGGTGTCGGCGCTGCCCGTGTGCGCGACCTGTTCAGACAAGCTCGGGAAAAATCTCCCTGTATCATCTTCATTGACGAAATTGATGCTATCGGTAGAACACGGAGTCAGGCAGGGCTCGGAGGTAATGACGAACGGGAACAGACATTGAACCAGTTGTTGGTGGAGATGGACGGATTTGATTCTCGTACCGGAGTCATTATCATTGCAGCAACAAACCGCCCCGAAATTCTTGATCAGGCTCTATTGAGACCGGGAAGATTTGATCGTCAGGTCCTTGTAGACAAACCCGATCTGGATGGACGTCTGGCAATTCTTCATATCCATACCAAGTCAATTAAACTAGGAAAAGATGTTGATCTTCGCAAGGTAGCTCAAGGTGCGGCAGGACTTTCAGGAGCTGATTTAGCCAACATTGCCAATGAAGCAGCTTTGATGGCCGTACGTGCCGGACGGAAACAGGTCCTCCAGGAAGACTTTGAAGAGGCTATCGAGAAATCGGTTGCCGGATTACAGCGTAAGAGTCGTATTCTCAGTGAAGATGAACGGAGACGAGTAGCTTATCATGAGACCGGTCATGCCCTGACTGCCTATATGACCGAAGGAGCCCCGGCAGTCTCCAAAATATCGATTATTCCACGCGGGCTGGGAGCACTTGGGTACACCTTGCAGCTTCCTACCGAGGATCGATTCCTTATGAGTCAGAATGAATTGCTCGGGAATATCGACACCCTGCTCGGCGGTCGGGCAGCTGAGGAGGTCATCTTCGGAGAAATTTCAACCGGTGCTGGAAATGATATCAGTCGAGCAAGTGATATGGTGCGCCGGATGATCACCGAATTCGGTATGAGCGAGAAATATCGGAATATCACCCTCCCATCCACGACCAAACAAGGCCTAGGTGGTTCTCGTGAATATTCGGAGGCAGCTCAGGAATATATCGACAATGAAACCGCCCGGATGGTCAATGAACGGTATCAGATTGTTCTAGAAAAATTAGGAAGAAATAAACAGGCTTTAGAGCACATCACTGAAACACTCCTTGAACATGAAGTTATTGATGGAGAGACTTTCCAAACTCTTGCACAAAATGGTGTTGTTGCGTAATCTGTAGCCCTATGATTCGAACACCTATTACCAATACAGACTTACGTGACCATATAGCTTCCCTTCCTGCAGATGGAAGGGATGTATTTCTCCTGCATGACGGCTCTGTACGAGCAGTAGTCATACAGGGGACTGAAGTAGTCAACCAGATGCGGGCAAATCATCGCCTGGGCATTCTGGAGACTCTGGTACTTGGACATGCCTACCTTGCCGGCGGGCTTCTTGCCTCTACGGTAAAAGGAGATGACCGGGTACAGCTTACCATCGAATGTGGCGGCCCGATACAAGGCATTTCCGTTGAAGCATGGGCTATCGGAGCTGTCCGTGGATACTTGAAAGAAGTGCCCATCCCTGTCGAAAAACCACTGGAGAGCTTTGACCTCTCCCCGTTTTTCGGTCCCGGGTTCATGACAGTGACAAAATTACTGGAGGGAAAGAAAACTCCCTTTACTGGGCAGATCATGCTCAAGCATGGCAGTATCGCTAAAGATCTTGCTGAGTACTTCATGATCAGCGAACAGACACCTTCAGTAGTATCGTTAAGTATTCAGTTTGACCGTGATGGAAATGTAGTGGGTGCTGGTGCATTATTTCTTCAGAAGCTACCCGGTGCCGATGATCGGCATCTTGAAGAGTTGGAAATGATCACTGCTGACATGCCGAGTCTTGGAAAGTACCTTTCTGAAGGTAAGAGTGGAAGGGCTTTTGTTGAAGAGGTGTTTGCATCCGCTCAACCACAGTACCTTGAGACATTGCCATATGGATTTTCCTGTCCTTGTGACCGAAAACGATTTGCCGAGTATCTCAGTTCACTTCCAGGGGATGAGAAACAGGCAATTTTAACTGAAGGTCCTTTCCCGCTTGAGTTGCATTGTTTCAACTGCGGCACGATTTACCCATTCGAAAAGGATGAACTGGACACACTGTTACAGTAGGAGTCAATTATGATTTATTTTGCAGCTGCCGCTGCCAACCAGAACGACCTGGTTGCCCAAGAGGCTAATCTCTGTGGTGCAACCGAGGTACATCTGGTCAACGGTGGTGTCGAATTTGAAGCCGATCTTGCTGCGGCATATCGATTCTGTCTCAATACACGAATTGCCACACGGGTAATGATGGGCATTGCCCAGGAGGAGGAGGTATACGGCCCTGATGAATTTTATGCATCAAGTATGCTCATCCCCTGGGAAACTTGGCTTGATCCGGAAAAGACTTTTTCCGTCACTGTCACAGCCATGCATTGTCCCTGGCTGAAAAAAACCACGTTCGGAGCTATTCGGCTCAAAGATGCTATCGTGGACAGAATCCGTGAACACCATAATGGTGAACGCCCATCAGTCGAGTTCGATAATCCCGATGTGACCTTTCATGTCCATTTTGAACGTAATGATGTCACTTGGTATCTCGATTTCTCAGGAAAAAGCCTCCACCAGCGAGGCTACCGCGTCGGTGATACCGGAGCAGTACTGAAAGAGAATCTTGCTGCAGCAGTACTCATGCGCAGTGGCTGGTATAAAACCGTACAGGATGGAAATCCTGCTTTACTCCTTGATCCACTCTGTGGTTCCGGTACGATTCCTGTTGAGGCAGCCCTGATGGCTACCGATACTGCACCGGGATTGCTGAATCCAGAACGATTTGCCTTCCTCAAGCTCGACTCTCATGATCCCGATATCTGGGAAGCAGTGCTGGAAGAAGCTCTTATTCGTCACGAACAGGGAATTACCAAAGATGTTCATATCCTTGCATGGGATGTGGA
>Ga0334895_1000826_pt1 | contig 37258 bp, 52 predicted proteins | sample GraSluR3_MG_7_FD_207229 | JGI IMG/M metagenome (GOLD analysis project Ga0334895, IMG submission 207229) | Sludge microbial communities from methane-producing bioreactor in Wageningen University, Netherlands - Granular Sludge_31_05-R3 | ecosystem: Engineered > Bioreactor > Anaerobic >... | reverse complement strand
ACATCTTGGATTAATCACTTTAATCATACTCATTATGGGCAAAAACGAGTTCATAGAATTATGCAGAAACTTGATATTCATGCAGTAATCCGAAAGAAAAAGAAAAAATACAAATCTTCTACACCAGATGAAACTGCTGAAAATAAACTTGGAAGAAACTTCTCTGCAGATGCCCCTAATGAGAAATGGACAACTGATGTAACGGAATTCAAAGTACCAGGTACACAAAAGAAACTCTATTTAAGTGCAATTCTGGATCTGTATGATAGGTATCCAGTTTCACATATCATAAGTTGTAGAAATAATAATCAATTGGTGTTCAAAACATTCGATAAAGCAATCACAGCTAATCCAGATGCTAAACCACTTTTTCACTCAGACAGAGGCTTTCAGTATACCAGTAGATCATTTAAAAGAAAGCTTATTAAACAAGAAATGGAACAATCCATGTCAAGGGTTGGACATTGTATTGATAATGGACCTACGGAAGGCTTTTGGGGCATTATAAAAGTTGAAATGTATCAAATGTATGAAATCACAGACGAAGCTTCCTTAAGGCATGCAATAAATGATTATATACGATTCTATTCGACAGAACGTCCACAAGATAGATATCATTGTAAAACTCCCTTAGAAGTAAGAAATGAAGCATTACAGGAAGAAGCCGTTCAGGAATATCCAATTGCTCAGAACAAAAGAATTGAGAAATATAAAGAAAAATGGTGTGCATAGATAAACGACCACACAAATCTGTATGATCGTTTATCTGCACTTTATTTTAGATATTTAACCTGTCTACTTGACAGGGGGCATATCAAAATGAGCTGTTTTTAGCTTAACGAATGCTAATATAATCTACAAACTTTTTGTTTCGGCCTAATTTCCAGAAAGCCACCACACCCATAATCGAAACAACGACAAACTCACCTAATGCAACAAAGATGATTGAAGGAATGAGTGGTAGATTCAGTAAAATATTTAGCTGAATCCCAATAATTATTCCGTTGGACAGTACTGGCATAAGGCTTGCAAGGAATAGCGCCTTTCCACTCTGTCCGAAGATTTTTCTAATGTGAATAATACCAATTAATGCAATATAAGTTGCCATTGTTCCAAAAATAACATCCACCAGTCCAAAGGGACTGAAAAAATTGGCTATCGCACACCCAAGAGTCAACCCTATCAAGTAAGAAGGATCCAAGAACACAAATAACACAAAAACTTCTGAGATGCGAAACTGTACTTGACCATAGCCTATTGGCTGAAATGCAAGCGTTACAACTACGTACAAACCAGCAATGATAGCGCTTTTAACCAAATAATCTGTCGTAAATTTTCCCATAAAAAAACTCCTTTAACATTTTAAAAATGCTTCTGGAGTACCTACCTCAATTAAACCATTCGTTTAATCTTGTTTTTTAAAGTGGGTACCAAGAAAACACTTTGTTGATTTTAAATTGATGGCCAAGTATTTGGCCATCAATTCGTAAATTATCTCTTTGAGAATTGCGGTGATCTTCTTGCTTTTTTCAATCCTGGCTTCTTTCTTTCAACCATTCTGGAATCTCTCGTCAAGAATCCTGCCTTTTTAAGGATGGGTCTCAAATCAACGTCTGCATCCAATAAAGCTCTAGATATACCATGTCTTACAGCGCCAGCTTGTCCTGTAAAACCACCACCTTTAACTGTACATATCACATCATATTTATCACTTGTATCGGTGATCATCAATGGCTCTTTAACAATTACTTTAAGTGTTTCAAAATCAAAATAATTATCGATGTCACGGTCATTGATTGTTATTTTTCCACTTCCAGGTGTTAAAAACACTCTTGCTACTGCATTCTTTCGTCTGCCAGTTCCATAATATTGAGTCTTCATCATATCCTCCTTTCACTAAACCTCATAAACTTCAGGTTTTTGAGCTTGATGCTTGTGCTCGTTTCCTGCATACACTCTGAGTTTTTTGATCATTTGTCTTCCAAGTTTGTTTTTTGGAAGCATTCCTTTTACAGCCAAATACACTGCTTGATCTGGCGTTTTGCTCATAAACTCTCTATAGGTGATTTCTTTTAGTCCACCAGGATAGCCTGTATGATGTCTCCTCATCTTTTGATCAAGTTTTTTACCAGTTAACACTACTTTTTCACAGTTAATTACAACTACATGATCACCAGTATCTATATGAGGTGTATATATCGCTTTATGTTTCCCTGTTAAAAGCGTTGCAATTTCAGTGGAAAGTCTTCCTAAAGTTTTTCCTTCAGCATCAATGACATACCATTTTCTTTCTACTTCACTAGGCTTAGCCATGTAAGTTTTCATAGCTTTCCCTCCTTTTTTATCTATGTTTGAATCTATCTTCTATAAGAATACCGGGGCAGGAATTCTTATGGACATACACTAAATTAGTTTATAGTAGTGATACTATTGTGTCAAGTTGTTTTTTGTTTTTTTGCTCTTCAATTGATCGTTTCATCTCATCTTTATCGTAATAAACACTTAATAATGACAATCCTTTTGCTTTCGCTGTAGGGCCACCCTTCTCTCTATCTTTATGGGTGAGTAATTCCGAAATAATATCCGGTGGCAATTTTCCTCTGCCAACCTCCAATAGTGTACCTGCAATGGTTCTAACCATCTTATATAAAAAACCATTTCCTGTGGTGGTCATTACAATTATTTTTCCCGTTTTCATAAAAGTCAGTTCGTCAATTCGTCGAATATTTGACTCAGTCATTGAACCTTTCCCGCAGAAGGATGAAAAATCATGCTCACCAATCAGCAAATTACCTGCTTCCTGCATTCTTTTAAGATTGATCTCATAGGGTATTTGATAACTGTATTCATCTATCAATGCATTCCCTGTTCTGCTGTTATAAAAGCAATACATGTAAGTCTTTCCTACTGCATCAAATCTAGCATGAAAGCTCTTGTCCACAATTTCTGCATGCTTTACTCGTATATCTGATGGGAGTTTTGAGTTTAAGGCATTCATCAATTGTATAGAGGTTATGTTTCTAGTTAAACGGATATTTGCAACTTGTCCATTGGCGTGAGCACCTGCATCTGTTCTTCCTGATCCGACAACTCTAGCTTTCTCTCCAAAAATATCAAACACTGTTTTTTCGATCATTCCTTGTATCGTTTGCTTGTTGGGTTGGATTTGCCAGCCATTAAAGTGAGTCCCTTTGTATGAAATTAAGAGTTTAAAATTTGCCATAGGTTCTCTCCCAAGCCTACCAATAATCCACAAATCTCATCCCAATAATAATCGCCATATAAAACGCTGTGATCAGCATAGCAAGGTAATCAGACCTCCCTATCAGCAATTGTCGCATTCTAGTTCTATGCTCACCGCCTCTGTAACATCTTGCTTCCATTGCCATAGCCAACTCATCTGCTCGTCTAAAGGCACTCACAAACAGCGGAACCAATAATGGGACCAGGCTTTTTGCCCGATTAATAATATTCCCACTCTCAAAATCTGCGCCTCTAGCTTTTTGAGCCTTCATTATTTTTTCAGTCTCTTCCATAAGTGTAGGGATAAATCTCAAAGCTATTGTCATCATCATGGCTAACTCATGAGCTGGCAATCCGATTTTTTTGAAAGGATTCAACAAACTCTCAATCCCATCTGTCAAAAGAATTGGTGAGGTTGTCAATGTCAACATTGACGTGCCCGTAATCAACAAAATTAATCTTAGAGCCATAAAACCCGCTTGTCGTATACCTTCTCTTGTAACATCTAATGGACCCAGCGTATAGAGCACTTCTCCTGGTGTCATAAATAAATTTATAAAGAACGTAATCCCAATAATGATCAAAATAGGTTTAAGTCCTCTAATAACCATTTTGAAAGGAACTTTAGATGATGTTACAACTGTTCCTAGAAAAATGAGTACAGGTATATAAGTTAAAAACTGATTGATCAAAAAGAGTGAAACAATAAAGACCATGGTAATCACTATTTTCACTCTAGGGTCTAAGTCGTGGATTCGTGATTCGACAGGATAGTGCTGCCCAATTGTCAAATTCTTAAGCATTTTTATCTCTCCCCATCACGCTCAATATTTCTGCAGTCGCATCTTCTACTGTCAGTTTATCAACACTCACGTCCATTCCTCGTGCCTTTAAAGCCCTCATAATATCCACCACTTGTGGAACACCTAACCCAATTCTTTTTAGTTCTTCTGAGTCTCTATAAATCTCGTGTGGTGTGCCCGTCATGTGGATCCTGCCCTCATACATAACATAAATATAATCAACAAGACGTGCGATGTCTTCCATGCTATGCGATACAAGCACAATCGTTATATTGCTTTCATGGAGCTTGCCAATCTGATTTAATATTTCATTTCTCCCTGCTGGATCCAAACCTGCTGTAGGCTCATCCAAAATAAGATAGGCTGGTTTCATGGCCAAAACACCTGCTATGGCAACGCGCCTTTTCTGGCCTCCACTTAGATCAAATGGTGACTTATCCTTCACTTCATCCACATCAAATCCAACTAGTTCTAAGGCATACTGAACACGTTCGTTTATTTCTTTCTCATTAAGGCCTAGATTCATGGGCCCATAAGCAACATCTTTGTAAACCGTCTCCTCAAAGAGTTGGTACTCAGGATATTGAAAAACCAAACCAACTTTTTGTCTGATACTTTTAAGTTTGACCCCTTTGTCTTTAATGTTGATTCCATCAATAGACACGGTTCCTTCTTCTGGGAGTATTAATCCATTGAAATGTTGAATCAAAGTTGATTTTCCTGACCCTGTGTGTCCTATTATACCAACGAAATCGCCATCTTTAATCTCTAAAGCGATCTGATCTAACGCTTTTGTTTCAAAGGGTGTCCCCTGACTATATGAAAATGATAGCTTGTCTATCTTTATTGACATAACGCATCCACCAATTCCTCTATTTTGATAATGTCTTTTTGTATCACTATGCCTTTCTCAATCAGCCGATGTGCCAAATCTGTTACCTGAGGAACATCCAACCCAAACTTTTTTATTCTTTCAACGTTCGAGAATACCTCTTTTGGAGTCCCTTCTAGTTGAATTCGACCTTGGTCCATTACGATGACTCTGTCAGCCATTACTGCTTCATCCATAAAATGCGTGATCAGCACAACCGTTTTCTTTTCTTCTCGATTAAGTTTTGTAATTGTTTCCAATACTTCTTTTCTTCCTGAGGGATCCAACATAGCTGTCGGCTCATCCAGGACGATACAATCCGAGTGCAAAGCCAAGACTCCCGCTATTGCGATTCTCTGTTTTTGTCCTCCTGATAATAGATGTGGCGGTCTTTTTCTATAATCATACATGTCCACCGCTTTCAAAGCATCATCTACACGCTTTCTGATTTCTAAGGGCTCCACCCCTTGATTTTCAGGCCCAAATGCAACATCTTCTTCAACTATTGTCGCAACCAGCTGATTGTCTGGATTTTGAAAAACCATACCAGCCGTTTGTCTTATTGTCCACAAGTTGTCGTCGTCTTTTGTGTTCATTCCATTGACAATGACATCTCCTGAATCAGGAAGCAACAAAGCGTTGATGAGCTTCGCCATAGTAGATTTCCCAGAACCGTTATGTCCAAGTATGGCAACAAACTCTCCTTGTTTAATCTCAAGATTAACTTCTTCTAAAGCCCATATGTCTTCAAGAGCGTATCGGTAGTTAACATGCTTCATCTCAATTATTGGCTTCATCTTATCTCCATTTCATTGCTTTAGTCTGAGTCCTACGAAGTAAGGCACTCTTAACGCTTAATGCATTATTTCCTAATACTCAGTTTCTCATCCCTATTCTTAATAATATGAATAGGTAAAGGATTAAGCAGACGCGCGTGCTGCTTAATCCTCGCTGATTATACCAATTCGATTATCACCATTTCCGCACCGTCACCACGACGTGGGCCTAATTTTAGTATTCTTGTGTACCCACCGTTCCTGTCACTATATTTTGGTGCTATTTCTTCAAAAAGTTTCGCTACGACATTCTTGTCATATACATAAGATAGCGCTTGTCTTCTAGCGTGTAGATCGCCTCTTTTGCCGAGAGTAATCATCTTCTCAGCTGTTTTTCTTACTTCTTTTGCTCTTGTCTCGGTAGTTTCAATTCTACCTTTGTCTATTAGACTAGTTGTCATGTTTCTAAGCATTGCTACTCTGTGATCTGTTTGACGACCTAGTTTTCTATGCTTGCCCATACTTAAACCTCCTTTTCTGCAGATTTTATTCTGAAGCTTTTAAGGACTGTCCCAATTCAGCCAACTTCTTCTGAACTTCTTCTAATGATTTCTTACCTAGATTTCTAACCTTCATCATATCTTCTTCTGTCTTCTGAGTCAGCTCTTCTACAGAATTAATCCCTGCCCGTTTAAGACAGTTGTAAGATCTTACAGATAGATCTAATTCTTCTATTGTCATTTCCAGTACTTTTTCTTTATCATCTTCTTCTTTCTCCACCATTATCTCCACATTATTAATATGGTCTGTCAGAGAAATGAAAAGATTTAAATGTTCATTAAGTACCTTGGCTCCTAAGGAAACTGCTTCTTCTGGTTCAATTGTGCCATTTGTCCACACTTCAAGTGTCAATTTGTCGTAGTCAGTTCTATTCCCTACTCGTGTGTTCTCCACCAAGAAGTTAACTTTATTGACTGGCGTATAGATTGAGTCTATAGGAATAACACCAATTGAATGTGATTCTTTCTTGTTCTTATCAGCGCCTACATATCCTCTACCTTTTTCCATTTCCATCTCGACAATCAGCTCGGCACCTTCTTCTAAAGTAGCGATATGGAGATCTTTGTTGATAATCTCTACTTCACCACCTGTTATGATGTCTCCAGCTTTGAGCTCTCTTGGCCCTCTAACATCAATTAAGAGCTGCACAGGATTGTCTGATTCCATTACAGCAGCTATGTTTTTAATGTTAAGGATAATTTCTGTCACGTCTTCTCTGACTTTTGGTATCGTTGAAAATTCATGCAATACACCTTGAATGTTAATAGAGGTGATTGCTGCTCCGGGGAGTGATGATAACAGAATCCTTCGCAAAGAATTGCCCAATGTTGTTGCAAATCCTCTTTCGAGTGGTTCTAATACTATCTTCCCATATTTTTCGTCTTCACTTTTTTCGATCAACGTGATGTTCGGTTTTTCAATTTCTATCATCCTAGAAACCCTCCCTTTAATTTTTGTATGTTAAGGGTGGTCATATTACTTAGAATACCACTCTACGATTAAGTGCTCTTCTATTGGTAGCTCAATATCTTCTCTTACTGGTTCTGCAATAACTTTCCCCTGTAGGTTCTCCGGATCAACTGATAACCACTGTGGCACAGATGTCTTTTGAGCTTCAATAATTGCCTTGAATTTAACAGAGTTCCTGCTTTTTTCGATAACTTCTACTACATCACCAACATTCAATAGCATTGATGGTACATTTGCTCTTTTACCATTGACAGAAAAATGTCCATGGACAACAAGCTGTCTTGCTTCCGCCCTTGACGCTGCGTATCCCATTCTATAAACAACATTGTCAAATCTTCTTTCAAGAATCTTTAAGAAATTCTCGCCAGTCAGACCAGGTGTTTTTGCAGCCATTTCGTAATATGTGTTGAATTGTCCTTCTAATACACCATAATATCTTCTGACCTTCTGCTTTTCTCTTAACTGAATACCGTGGTTCGTCAGTTTTGATCTGCTTTGGCCATGTTGACCTGGTGCGTAGTTTCTTCTGCTTAAAGCACATTTATCAGTATAACATCTATCTCCTTTGAGATATAGTTTTGTTCCTTCTCTTCTGCATAATCTGCAAACGGGTCCCGTATATCTTGCCATTTTAACACCTCCTGTTCTTGTTAAACTCTTCTTCTTTTCGGTGGTCTACAACCATTATGTGGAATTGGTGTCACATCTTTAATTAAGTTGACTTCCAATCCTGTTGCCTGAAGTGATCTGATGGCAGCTTCTCTGCCTGCTCCAGGGCCTTTTACATATACTTCCACTGTTTTTAATCCATGTTCCATACCTTTTTTAGCCGCTTCTTCTGCAACCATTGACGCAGCAAAAGGAGTTGACTTTCTTGAACCCTTAAAGCCCATTTGTCCTGCACTGGACCATGAAATTGCATTACCGCGTACATCCGTTAAAGTGACAATCGTATTGTTGAAAGTGGAATGTATGTGTGCTTGTCCTCTTTCAATATTTTTACGTTCTCTTCTTTTAACTCTGGAAGCTTTTTTTTGTACTTTTTTAGCCACTTAAGTCCCTCCTTCTATTTCTTCTTACCTGAAATTCTTTTTGGACCTTTTCTTGTTCTAGAGTTGTTTTTTGTGTTCTGTCCTCTAACGGGCAGTCCTCTCTTATGTCTAAGTCCTCTGTAACAGTTGATTTCACGCAATCTTTTTATATTCATTGCGACATCTCTTCTAAGATCTCCCTCAACCGGAACTTTATCTATTTCAGCTCTCAATTTGCTTATTTCTTCTTCTGTTAAGTCCTTGATTCTAGTATCATAACTAATCCCAGCATCTGTTAAAATTTTCTGTGAAGTTGATTTGCCAATTCCGAAGATATAGGTCAATCCAATCTCCACTCTCTTATCTCTTGGTAGGTCAACACCAGCAATTCTGGCCATGTATCACAGCACCTCCTATAAAATATTTTTATGCGTTATACTAACCCTGTTTTTGTTTATGTCTAGGGTTTTCACAAATTACCATTACTTTGCCTTTTCTTCTAATGATTTTACATTTTTCGCAAATAGGTTTCACCGATGGTCTTACTTTCAATGTAATCACTCCTTACTACTTTTTTCTCCAGGTGATTCTGCCTTTTGTCAAGTCGTAAGGCGACAACTCAACTGTGACACGATCTCCCTGAAGAATTCTTATATAATTCATTCTCAGCTTTCCAGAAATGTGAGCCAAAATTTCGTGTCCGTTCTCCAACTTTACTCTAAACATAGCATTTGGCAGAACTTCCACAACTTTTCCTTCTAATTCAATTACATCTTTCTTGGACATTAATTTTTTAACCCCCATTCTGTGTTAGATTTGGATATTATAAGGTTCCAATAACCTTCGAATGTATGCGTTGTTAAGTTTTTCATTTTTTTCAATTCGAGCCTCGATTTCTTCAAACACTCTGTTATAAATGATCAAATGCTTGATTTTTTTTAACTTTGGTTTGCTTACTTTGCGCAACTCTCCGTCGCATAATTTCACATAAGTTTCATCAACAATTTCCACTATGATAAAAACGCGACCTTTGTCTCTTCCTGCTTTAGACTTTACAACCTGACCTATTCTTAAGTCGCTTGTAATTTCCATTTTATCACCTCTTATAGGGATGTCAATATTACCGGCTCTCCATCTGTTATTGCTACAGTATGTTCGTAATGTGCTGATAGCTTACCATCTCGTGTCACAACTGTCCAGTTGTTCTCCAACAACCAAACATTATACACGCCTTGATTTACCATCGGCTCTATCGCAAGTACCATTCCTTTTTGAAGTCTTGGTCCTCTGCCGGGTTTTCCAAAGTTTGGAATTTGTGGGTCTTCATGCATGTTTTTCCCTATACCATGTCCTACAAAATCTCTTACTACTGAAAATCCTTTTTTTTCAACACATTCCTGTACAGCATGAGAAATATCTGATAATCTGTAACCTTCTTTTGCATACTTAATGCCTTCGTAGAAGCTTTGTTTGGTTGTCTCGATCAGTTCATTTGCTTCCTGGCTAATTCTTCCCACTGGATATGTTTTGGCACTATCGCCAACATAACCTTGATGTATCGTTCCTATGTCTATGCTGACAATATCTCCTTCTTCTAGTACTCGATTACCTGGTATGCCATGAACTACTTCGTCATTTACAGATGCACATATTGATGCCGGAAATCCCTGATATCCCTTAAATGCTGGTATCGCATTCTGAGATCTTATAAATGTTTCTACTGATTTGTCCAGTTCTTCTGTTGTCACGCCTGGTCTGATTAAGCTATTAACAATCATATGTGCTTGCGCATTGATTCTGCCAGCTTCTCTCATAATCTGGATTTCTCTATCTGTTTTGATTATAATCATATCCTAGCCTCTTAGACCTTGGGTGATTCCATCAAACACTGCTTTGATATCTTTTTCACCGTCAACATTCATCAGAATTCCTTTATCTTCATAATATTGAATCAGCGGTTCTGTTTGCTCAAAATAAACCTCGATACGCTTAACCACCGTTTCTTCCTGGTCATCTTTGCGCTGTTGTAACTGTCCACCACATTTGTCGCATGTGCCTTCTTCCAAAGGTGGATTGAATTGAATGTGAAAAGCTGCTCCGCATTTTTTGCAAACTCGCCTTCCTACCGCTCGTTCAATTAAAATCTCTTTATCTACCTGAATGTTGATTGCTTTGTCCAGTGTCTGGCTCATAGCCAACAGCTCATGGTCTAAGGCATTTGCTTGAGGAATTGTTCTTGGAAATCCATCGAGCAAGAATCCGCCTTTGCAATCATCTTGCATGAGTCTATCTTTTACCAAATCCACCACCAAATCATCTGGCACTAGTAAGCCTTTGTTCATATACTTTTGTGCCTTCATTCCTAACTCAGTGTTCTGTTTGATGTTTTCTCTAAATATATCACCAGTAGAAATATGTGGAATGTTGAATTTTTTTGATATGCTGTCAGCCTGTGTGCCTTTCCCAGCACCTGGAGGTCCTAATAGAAGTAATCTCATTTTCATCCTCCGTTTTTTTACTTTAAAAATCCTTTGTAGTGTCTCATTAACATCTGTGACTCTATTTGTTTCATCGTTTCAAGAGCTACACCCACAACGATCAGTAAAGCTGTTCCTCCAAAATTGATGTTCAAGTTGGTAAAGGAAAAAATAATCGTAGGGATTGACGCAATGAATGCCAACACAATTGCACCAACAAAGGTAATACGAGTTAAGACTTTATTCAAGTATTCAGCAGTTGGCCTTCCCGGTCTAATACCCGGCACAAAGCCTCCATATTGCTTTAAATTATTTGCATACTCAAATGGGTTGAACTGAACTGCGGTGTAGAAAAAAGTGAAAAACATAATCAACACCACATTTAACAATGAATAAATCCACACACCTGGATTGCCTCCGGGAGAGAGGTACTTTTCTACCCAGTTAACCAAATTCCCTTCGAAAAAGAACGCCAACGTCTGTGGGAATGCCAAAAGCGATGAAGCAAAGATTACAGGAATAACTCCCGCCATCAGTACCTTAATTGGTATGTGAGTACTTTGACCACCATACATTTTCCTTCCAACCACTCGCTTTGCATATTGAACATTCACTTTTCTCTCGCCCTGTTGTACGGCTATGATACCAACAATGATCATCATCGCAAATACTGCAAATATCAAGAGTTCAATGATGTTGACTGTTCCTGCTCTAAATAATCCAAATGTTGTTCCGAAACCAGCAGGTATTCTCGATACAATACCCGCAAAGATAATAATCGAGATTCCATTTCCAATACCTTTCTCGGTAATCTGCTCACCAAGCCACATCAGAAAAGCCGTACCAGCTGTTAAGGTTAATACCACCGTGATCACAGATAATGCATCTGATGAAATAAGAGCTGAGTTGAAAAAGCCAATTGTATAAGCCATCGCTTGTATCGCTGCTAAAACAACTGTCAAGTATCTTGTATACTGCGCAATTTTTTCCTTCCCGTCTTCTCTTTTTGCAATCTCTTCCAATTTTGGTATTGCTATTGTTAATAACTGGAAGATAATCGATGCTGTGATATATGGATAAATACTCAGTGCAAAAATTGTGAAACTCTGAAACGCACCACCTGACATTAAGTCAAAAAAGTCAAGTATTCCCGCATTTCCTTGAAACATTTGCTCAATAACGAGTCTGTCAATTCCTGGCACCGGAATTTGTGATCCCAATCTGTATACGACGATCATAGTCAAGGTAAACATGATTTTTTTTCTTAAGTCGGGTATCTTCCATGCATTCCTTAAAGTTTCAATCAATTAGATCACCTCAACCTTTCCACCAGCTGCTTCGATTTTTTCTATGGCGCCTTTGCTGAATTTGTGAGCTTTGACAGTTAGCTTTTTGTTAAGCTCTCCTCTGCCCAGCACCTTTACACCGTCCAACTGTTTTTTGATGATACCAGATTCTTTTAGCAATTCAGGCGTAATCTCCGCGCCATCTTCAAATCTGTTTAATGTTTCTATGTTTATCTCAGAATAATTTGTTGCAAAAATATTTGTAAAACCTCTCTTTGGAAGTCTCCTGTATAGAGGCATTTGACCGCCTTCAAATCCTGGTCTTGTTCCTCCTCCAGATCTGGAGTTTTGTCCATCTTGTCCTCTCCCAGCTGTTTTTCCTTGACCAGAGGCAGTTCCTCTTCCAAGTCTCTTTCTTTTTCTAGTCGTGCCTGGATTTGGCTTTAGTTCATGCAGTTTCATTTTGCACCTCCTTTGACGATTATTCTTCTACTTCAACCATATGACTAACCACGTTAATCATCCCTCTTATTTGAGGTGTGTCTTCTTTTTCGACAACTTGGCCAATCTTTCTTAAGCCTAAGGCTTCAATCGTTTTTCTTTGTTTTGGCGTTTTGCCAATTTTACTACGGATTAATTTAACTCTTATTGCTGCCAAGGTTCTTCCTCCTTCAGTTATAGGATTTCCTCTAAAGTTTTTCCTCTAAGTTTAGCTACTGTTTCAGGTTTCTTCAAGTTTTTCAATGCGTCCATCGTAGCATTCACCATGTTTCTTGGGTTGTTAGAACCTAATGATTTAGTTGTGATATCTCTTACTCCTGCCAACTCCAATACAGCACGCACTGGACCACCTGCAATTACACCAGTACCTGGTGCTGAAGGCTTAATCAGTACTCTTCCAGCACCGTACTCACCCACAATTTGATGAGGTACCGTTGTGCCTTCTAGAGGAACTTCAATCATCACCTTTTTAGCAGCTTCTATTCCTTTTTTGATCGCTTCCGGAATTTCTATTGCTTTGCCCATTCCGATACCAACATGACCATTTTCGTCACCTACGACCACAAGCACACTAAACCTAAAGTTTCTACCACCTTTAACAACTTTCGTAACCCTACTAATGTTAATTACCTTTTCTTTCAAGTCTAATTGACTAGCATCTATTCGGCTTCGTTCCATTAAATTTCATTACCTCCTCTACTAAAACTTTAGTCCGCTTTCTCTTGCGCCATCTGCTAAAGATTTAACTCTACCGTGATAAAGGTAACCACCTCTATCAAATACGACTGTTTCAAAACCTTTGTCAATAGCTACTTTTGCAATTTCTTGCCCAACAATTTTTGCGGTTTCTGTTTTATTAAGACCATTAACCTTCTCTTTTATTCCTTTGTCTATTGATGATGCAGAAACAATCGTCACGCCATTTATGTCATCAATGAGTTGTGCGAATATGTTTGAGGCACTTCTAAAAACATTAAGTCTTGGTCTCTCAGGAGTTCCTTGGATTTTATTTCTCATTCTCATATGTCTTTTTTGTCTGCTCTTGTTTCTATCAATTTTTTTAATCATCCGGACTCACTCCTTTCTGTTATTTACCTGTTTTACCAGCTTTTCTTCTTACTATTTCATTTTCGTATTTAATGCCTTTTCCTTTGTAGGGTTCTGGTCTTCTCCAATCTCTGATGACTGCCGCATAATTGCCTACTTGCTGCTTGTTGATACCTGTTACGACAATTTTGCTATTCCCTTCCATTGCTGTTTCAATGCCTTCAGGGTCTTCCATTTCAACTGGATGAGAAAAACCTAAGTTGAGTACGAGTTTATTGCCTTCTTTTTTTGCTCGGTAACCCACTCCTACAATTTCCAACTTCTTAGTATATCCTTCTGTCACACCTACGATCATGTTGTTTATGAGTGTTCTTGTCAGACCGTGAAGCGACTTGTGTCTTTTAATCTCAGTTGGTCTTTTTACTTCAATCACACCGTCATTGAATTCAATCTGCATTTCTTTCGAAAGCTGCTCTGTTAAAGATCCTTTCGGTCCTTTAACAGTTGCAAAATTATTTTCATCAATTGCAACTTCTACACCTGTAGGTATACTGATAGGCTTTAATCCTATTCTTGACATATTAGCACCTCCTCTAGTAAATTACCATACGTAGCAGATTACTTCTCCGCCGACTCCTTGCTGTTTAGCGGCTTTTCCTGTTTGAATACCTTTTGATGTGGACAGGATTGCAATGCCCAGACCTCCAAGTACTCTAGGAACCTCATCTTGCTTAACGTACACTCTAAGCCCTGGCTTAGAAATTCTTTTTATTCCTGTAATAACTCTTTCTTTGTCTTCTGTATACTTTAACGTTACTCTTAAAATACCCTGTTTCCCATCTTCGATGACATCAAATCCTTTAATATAACCTTCTGATAGCAAAATATTTGCAATTTCCTTCTTTATGTTTGATGCCGGTATATCGACAGATTCATGCTTTGCATGATTCCCATTTCTGATTCTTGTCAACATATCTGCAATTGGATCAGTCATTACCATATGTGTAACCTCCTTCCATCAATACTCTAGATTACCAACTTGCTTTTTTAACACCAGGAATTTGACCTTTATACGCCAATTCTCTGAAACAAATACGACAGATACCGTACTTTCTTAAATAAGCATGTGGTCTACCGCATATTCTACATCTTGAATACTCTCTTGTGCTGAATTTCTGCTTTCTTTGTTGCTTTATTTTAAGTGACTTCTTAGCCATCCTATCTACCTCCTTCTACCTGGTAAAAGGCATTCCCATTAGTTTAAGCAATTCTCTTGCTTCTTCATCTGTCTTAGCAGTTGTTGTAATGATAATGTCCATCCCTCTGATTTTATCAACCTTATCATAGTTGATCTCTGGGAAAATCAATTGCTCTTTTATACCAAGGGCATAATTTCCTCTCCCATCAAAAGACTTAGAAGCAACACCACGAAAGTCTCTTACACGAGGCAACGCTACATTCATTAACTTGTCCAAGAAGAAAAACATTTTTTCTCCTCTTAAAGTCACCTTGCAACCAACACTCATGCCTTCTCTTAATTTAAAGTTTGAAACTGACTTTTTCGCTTTCGTCACAACCGGTTTCTGTCCTGAAATGGTGGTCAATTCATCTACTGCGTTTTCTAAGGATTTAGGATTGTCTTTCGCTTCTCCTACTCCCATATTCAATACCACTTTTTCTATCTTTGGTGCCTGCATAACGTTTGTATAACCGAATTTTTCCATTAAAGCCGGCACTACTTCATTCATGTATTTGTCTTGTAAACGTGAAGCCATATCTGTACCTCCCTTCAACGAATTATTCGAACACTTCTCCGCATTTTACGCATGTTCTGACTTTTTTGCCATTATCCAATACTTTTACATTGGCTCTGGCGCCTTTTTTACACTTTTCACAGAAAAGCATGACATTCGAAACATCTATTCTTCCTTCTTGGTGAAGGATTCCTGCTTGTTGCATGTTTTTGTCAGCCTTTTTATGTTTTGTCACCATATTAGCACCTTCTACAATCACACGATTGTCATTTGGAAAACTTGCTAATACTTTACCTTTTTTGCCTTTGTCTTTACCTGTAATTACAACGACTCTATCGCCTTTCTTAACGTGCATTCCTACACCTCCCATTAAAGTACTTCAGGTGCCAATGATATAATCTTCATAAACTTACCAGCTCGCAATTCTCTGGTAATTGGTCCGAAAATACGTGTCCCAACAGGTGTTCTGTCTTCTTTGATGATAACTGCTGCATTTTCGTCAAACTTGATATAGGTTCCGTCATCTCTTCTGATTCCTTTTTTAGATCTGACAACCACAGCTTTTATAACTTCACCTTTTTTTACAACTCCACCTGGCGTTGCACTTTTTACAGTTGCAACCACGATATCTCCTATATTGGCATATCTTCTATTTGAACCACCTAGAACCCTTATGACCAATATCTCTTTGGCGCCAGAGTTATCTGCTACTTTCAGTCTTGACTCATTCTGTACCATTCGTATAACCTCCCTTCGGTAATCGTAAGGTTTATTTAGCTTTTTCTAAAATCTCAACCAATCTCCATCTTTTATCCTTTGACAAGGGTCTTGTTTCCATTACTTTTACCTTGTCTCCAATACCGCACTGGTTGAGTTCATCATGAGCTTTTAGCCTTTTGCTTCTTTTTACTTTCTTATTGTATAAAGGATGTGACACAAATGTTTCAACAGACACGACAATCGTCTTGTCCATTTTGTCTGAAACAACTTTTCCTATTCTAACTTTTCTATTGCCTCTTTCCACTAAATAGTCCTCCTTTCCTACACTACTGCACACTTACATTAAGTTCGTGTTCTCTTAAAACCGTCTTTACTCTTGCAATATCTTTTTTAACCACTTTAATTCTATTTGTATTATCTAGCTGTCCTGTGGCTAACTGAAACCTTAGATTAAACAATTCTGTTTTAAGATCCACTAATATTGAATTGAGTTCGCTAACTGTTTTTTCTCTTAATTCATTAGCTTTCATTAGCTTCACCATCCTTTTCTACCTGTTCATTTTTATAAACAAACTTACACTTAACAGGCAACTTATGCATCGCAAGTCTCATTGCTTCCTTTGCAACTTCTTCAGTTACTCCTGACATCTCAAATAGTACTCTGCCTGGTTTTACAACAGCTACCCAATATTCTGGAGATCCCTTTCCTTTACCCATTCTTGTTTCTGCTGGTTTTTGAGTCACAGGTTTGTCTGGAAATATTTTTATCCAAATTTTTCCGCCTCTTTTGACGGATCTAGTCATTGCTCTTCTGGCCGCTTCTATTTGATTCGAGGTAATCCACGCTGGCTCTAATGCTTGAATGCCGTACTCTCCATAAGTCAAAGTATTGCCTTTTGTCGCAACGCCAGTCATTCTTCCTCTGTGTACTTTTCTACGCTTAACTCTTTTTGGCATTAACATAATGCTACATCCTCCTTCCTGCGGGATTTATGTTATTTATTATAGCTCTTCTTAGGTCTTCTCTTCCTGTTATCCCTATCTTGTTCAGGCCTTTGTTTTTGTCTGAGAATTTCATCTCTGCAAATCCATACTTTGATGCCAATCTTTCCATAGGTTGTATCAGCTTCCGCAAACCCATAACTAATGTCCGCTCTTAAAGTTTGTAGAGGAATTTTCCCTTCGCTATAACCTTCTGTTCTTGCCATGTCTGCACCATTCAGTCTGCCAGCAGCCATGGTTTTGATACCCTTGGCACCCGCTCTCATGCTTCTTTGCATGGCTTGTTTCATTGCTCTTCTAAATGAAACCCTTCTCTCCAGTTGACTAGCAATGTTTTCCGCGACCAACTGTGCGTTCAAGTCGGGGAATTTTATCTCCTCAACATTAATAATCACTGTCTTATTGGTCATTTTTTCAATGCTGTTTCTTATCAACTCAACACCACTACCGCCTTTTCCTATAACCATCCCTGGTTTAGCAGTAAAAATATTGACTTTAATTCTATTTGCAAATCTTTCAATTTCAGTATTTGCTATTCCAGCTAAGTAAAGTTCTTTCTTTATATACTTTCTGATCTCATAGTCTTCAACTAAATTGTCTGCAAAATTCTTCTTGTCCGCATACCATCTCGAGTCCCAGTTTTTATTGATACCAACTCTAAGTCCATGTGGATTAACCTTTTGACCCATTGTCTACCTCCTTTACTATTCTCTTTCTTTTACCGTTACGTTAATATGGCTTGTTCTTTTCAGGATTTTATAAGCTGCGCCTTTAGCTCTCGGTCTCCATCTTTTTAGAGTAGGACCTTGATCAACTGTCACTTTGCTTACAAATAACTTATCACGATCTAGCTCGAAGTTATTTTCTGCATTCGCCGCAGCTGATTTGACCACTTTCTCCAATTCACGTGCTCCTTTTTTGGGAGTGAATTTTAATATTGCAAGGGCTTCATCTACATCTTTGCCTCTGACCATATCACATATGAATCTCATTTTTCTATGAGAAATTCTTATATACTTAGCAGTTGCTCTAGCTTCCACTTGTGCTACCTCCCTTCATTTACCTAACTTTTGAAGATTTTTCGGACTTGTCATGTCCTCTATACGTTCTAGTAGGAGCAAACTCTCCCAATTTATGTCCGACCATATCTTCGGTAATGTATACGGGAACATGTTTTCTTCCATCATGAATCGCCAATGTATGTCCAATCATTTCTGGGAATATTGTTGACCTTCTTGACCAGGTTTTGATGACTTTTTTCTCGTTTTTATCGTTCATATCCGTTATTTTTTTCAATAGACTTGGTTCGCAATAAGGTCCTTTCTTAAGGGATCTACCCATTAGTAATTCCTCCTTTCAAAGTGCTTCTACTTTCTTTTCTTAACTATCAGCTTGTCAGATTTCTTATTCTTTTTCCTTGTTTTCAAACCAATTGCAGGCTGTCCCCAAGGTGACACAGGTGCTGGTCTACCAATTGGTGCTCTACCTTCTCCACCACCATGAGGGTGATCATTCGGGTTCATTACAGAGCCTCTAACTGTTGGTCTGATACCCATATGACGCTTTCTTCCAGCTTTTCCAATTGTGATATTCTCATGATCAATGTTGCCAACTTGGCCAATGGTCGCTCTACATTCGACACGAATCATTCTTACTTCGCCAGATGGTAACCTTACTTGAGCATAGTCATTTTCTTTCGCCATCAATTGCGCTGAGTTTCCTGCGGATCTTACTAACTGTCCACCTTTACCAGCTTTTAGTTCGATATTATGAATAATCGACCCTACTGGGATGTTTTTCAGTGGCAATGTGTTGCCTACTTTAATATCCGCATCGGCTCCTGACACGATCATATCTCCCACTTTAAGTTTGTTGGGAGCTAATATGTATCTTTTCTCTCCATCCACATAATTAATCAACGCAATATTAGCACTTCTATTTGGATCGTATTCTATTGTCGCGACTTTCCCTGGCACTCCGTCTTTGTTTCTTTTGAAGTCTATGATTCTGTATTTTCTCTTGTTTCCGCCACCTTTATGTCTTACCGTTATTTTACCTCTAACATTCCGTCCCGCTGTTTTCTTGAGAGGTGTCAAAAGTGATTTTTCTGGTTCGTTGGTGGTGATCTCTTCAAAAGTTGATACAGTCATTTGTCTTAATGCCGGAGAAGTAGGTTTGAACTTTTTAATACCCATTTTCGTTCCTCCTTTATGTTATTCCTTACATTCCTTCGAAAAATTCTATTGTATTGCTATCTTCCGTCAGTTTAACGATGGCCTTCTTCCAATGTGGTCTTCTCCCAACATTAGCTCCCATTCGCTTTTTCTTTCCTGTCATGTTCATCGTGCTTACTTTTTCAACTTTAACATTGAAAATCTGCTCGATCGCATTTTTGATTTCTGTTTTGTTTGCTTTTTTGTCTACCTTGAATGTATATTTCTTCTCTTCCATTGCCTCCATGCTTGCTTCAGTGACAACAGGTTTTATAATGATATCGTGTGGGCTGCGCATTAACAATACACCTCCTCGACTTTGTTTACAGCTTCTTTCGTAATAATGAACATGTCATGATTCAAAATGTCGTATACGTTTAGCGTGTTAACTTGAGTTGTTTTGATCCCTGGGATATTCTGAGCAGATCGTACAACTTTCTCGTCTTTTTCTGGCAGAACGATTAGCGCCTTCCTGTCAATTTTCAGACTTTTCAATAAGCTAACCATTTCTTTGGTTTTAGGCTCATTAAGCGTCAAACTATCTACCACTATGATTTCGCCACTTGCTACTTTTGAACTGAATGCTGATTTCAAAGCCAATCTTCTGACTTTCTTTGGTAGTCTAATGCTGTAATCTCTTGGTTTTGGTGCAAAAACAACACCACCGCCCTTCCATTGGGGCGAACGAATACTTCCTTGTCTAGCTCGTCCCGTTCCTTTCTGTCTCCAAGGCTTTCTTCCGCCACCTCTAACTTCACTTCTTGTTTTTGCGGATTGTGTTCCTTGTCTTTGATTCGCCAAGTAAGCTTTAACAGCTTCATACATAACATGTGTATTTATTTCAACACCGAAAACATCATCCTTTAACTCAATATCTCCGATTTGTTCACCTGACATATTATAAAGAGCTACTTTAGGCATATGTACTCCTCCTTTCACAAAATTTGCTTATTTCACCGTTTCTTTTATTGTTACATATCCTTTTTTAGGTCCTGGTATCGCACCTTTAACAAGGATTAAGTTTTTATCTGCATCAACACGTACTACTTCTAGGTTCTGAACGGTTACACGTTCGTTACCCATTCTTCCAGCACCTTTCATTCCTTTGAATACTTTCGCAGGATATGCAGAAGCTCCTAAAGATCCTGTTACTCTATGAGATTTTGAACCATGTGTTTCTGGTCCTCTTGAATGACCGTGTCGTTTAATAACACCAGCCGTTCCTTTTCCTTTAGAGTTTCCTACAACATCAATCTTTTCACCTTGTTTGAAAACATCAACCGTTATCAACTGTCCAACTTCATAAGCTTCAATATCTTCTACTCTAAATTCTTTCAGCATTCTCTTTGGTTCAACATTTCCTTTGGCAAAATGGCCTTTGCGTGGTTGGTTGACATTTTTTTCTTTGATCATGCCAAAACCTACCTGAATAGCGTTATAGCCATCTTTTTCAACTGTTTTTTTCTGAACCACTACCATTCCTTCAGACTCTATAACAGTGACAGGTATCAATGTGCCATCTTCTTTGAACACTTGGGTCATCCCAAGTTTTTTACCGATAATTGCTTTCATCCGTTTACACCTCCATTATTCTTACAGCGGATTACACTTCATGCAATCATACTAAGCAGAGTCTTTATCTGAATTTCTCTACTTTTATAATTTGATTTCAATATCCACACCTGCCGGCAAATTCAACTTCATTAAAGAGTCTACTGTCTTGGATGTTGGATTTGAAATGTCGATCAGTCGCTTATGTGTTCTTTGCTCAAACTGCTCTCTCGAGTCTTTGTACTTGTGAACTGCTCTTAATATTGTAATGATTTGCTTCTCAGTTGGCAGTGGAATAGGTCCTGCAACTTCCGCTCCCGTTGATTTGGCAGTTTCGACAATTTTCTTCGCTGATTGATCCAGCAATTGATGATCATAAGCTTTCAATCTGATTCTGATCTTTTGACTGTTTACCATTGTGTTACCTCCCTTTTCGTAATTACGTACATACGATAGCCGTTCCCATGTAAACTTACCCTGGTGTTCTCTACCTTTTTTTCAATTTGGAACCGCTCTTGCGCCTTGCTTTTAGCAAGACATACTCCACAAAAATTCCCTAGTGGTAGCTAGCAACCTTTTGCTTCTTCGCATGTAACACACTAAAATAGTTTATATAATTTTCAGCTAAAAATCAACGTTTTTTTTAATTGTTACGGATATTTAACATATTAAAAGACAAAATAATAGCAAGCAGACTTTTCTTATGCTTGCTATTGCGCTGATATTTAGACCGCATTAAAATTATACACGAATTTCAAAGAAAGTCAAGCAGAAAAGAAATAAAAACGGAGCTTCCCAGCTCCGTTCAGTGCTTACTTGATTATCTTCGCAACAACTCCGGCTCCTACTGTTCTTCCACCTTCTCTAATCGCGAATCTTAGTCCTTCTTCCATCGCTATCGGTGTGATTAATTCAACTGTGAAGGTTGAGTTGTCTCCTGGCATTACCATCTCAATTCCTTCTTCTAATTCTATTGAACCTGTTACGTCTGTCGTTCTAAAGTAAAACTGTGGTCGGTATCCTTTGAAAAATGGTGTGTGTCTTCCACCTTCTTCTTTTGTCAGTACATATACCTCTGCTTTAAAGTCTGTGTGCGGTGTAATAGATCCTGGCTTAGCGAGTACTTGTCCTCTTTCTATCTCGTCTCTTTGCACACCTCTTAACAACGCGCCTATGTTGTCTCCTGCTTGTGCTTGGTCTAGAAGTTTTCTGAACATTTCTACTCCAGTACAAACTACTTCTCTTGATTCTTCTGAAAAGCCTACTATCTGTATCTTGTCTTGTACTTTCAGTATTCCTCTTTCTACTCTTCCTGTTGCTACGGTTCCTCTTCCTGTTATTGAGAAGACATCTTCTACTGGCATGATGAATGGCTTGTCTGTGTCTCGTACTGGTGTTGGGATCTCTTCATCTACTACTGACATCAGTTCTACGATCTTCTCTGCCCATTCTCCATTAGGATCTTCTAGTGCTTTTAACGCTGAGCCTACTACGATCTTTGTGTTGTCTCCATCAAATTCGTATTCTGACAACAGTTCTCTGATCTCCATTTCTACTAGCTCGATCAATTCTTCGTCATCTACCATGTCTGCTTTGTTCAAAAATACCACGATCTTTGGCACGCCTACTTGTCTTGATAGCAATATGTGCTCTCTTGTTTGTGGCATCGGTCCGTCTGCTGCGGATACAACTAGTATCGCACCATCCATTTGCGCTGCTCCTGTAATCATGTTCTTTACATAGTCCGCGTGACCTGGACAGTCTACGTGTGCGTAGTGTCTGTTTGGTGTCTCATACTCAACGTGTGATGTGGATATGGTGATTCCTCTTTCTCTTTCCTCTGGCGCTTTGTCTATCTTGTCAAACGCTACCGCTTCTCCAAATCCATACTTCTGATGCATGACGATTGTAATCGCCGCTGTCAATGTTGTCTTGCCATGGTCTACGTGTCCTATCGTCCCTATGTTGACATGTGGCTTGTTTCTCTCAAATTTTGCTTTTGCCATCTTTGTTCCTCCTAAAAAGTTTTTTCTTCATTCATATATTTTCTATGTCTATTATTTAATGATATCTTCTACCATTTTTGCTGGTACTTTTTCATAGTGATCAAACTGCATTGAATAGTTTGCTCTTCCTTGTGTCAAAGATCTCAAAACAGTGGCATAACCAAACATCTCTGATAATGGAACGAAGGCGTCCACCACTTTGATGCCATTTCTGTCAATAAATCCTTCAATTCTTCCGCGTCTTGAGTTGATATCTCCCATTACATCGCCAAGATATTCATCTGGTGTTAACACTTCCACTGCCATGTATGGCTCTAGCAATACAGGATTAGCTTTTTTAGCCGCATCTTTAAAAGCCATTGATCCTGCAATTTTAAATGCCATCTCACTTGAATCGACCTCATGGTAAGATCCATCGTACAATGTTATTTTGAAATCAATGGTTGGATAGCCTGCTAAAATACCATTCTCTGCTGCTTCTCTTGCTCCATTTTCAACAGCCGGTATGTATTCCTTTGGTATCACACCACCTGTTATTCCATTTACAAAAGTTATGCCTTCTCCAGGTTGCTGTGGTTCCAGAATAATCTTAACATGTCCATATTGACCTTTGCCACCAGACTGCCTTGAATATTTACATTCAACATCCGCTGTCCCCTCAATTGTTTCTTTGTAGGAAACTTGCGGTTTACCAACATTGGCTTCAACTTTAAACTCTCTTAAAAGCCTGTCCACGATGATTTCAAGGTGAAGCTCTCCCATTCCAGCAATGATTGTCTGACCTGTCTCAGTGTTTGTATAAGTCTTGAAAGTTGGGTCTTCTTCTGCTAATTTCTGCAACCCTACTCCCATTTTTTCCTGTCCAGCTTTTGTTTTTGGTTCTATGGCAACTTCAATAACCGGCTCTGGAAAATCCATCGATTCAAGTACGACCACTCGATTTGGATCACAAAGAGTATCCCCGGTAGTTGTGTTTTTGAATCCTACAGCTGCAGCAATATCCCCTGCATACACTCTGGCCAATTCTTCTCTTTTATTGGCGTGCATCTGAAGTATTCTTCCAACTCTTTCTTTTTTATTCTTAGTTGAATTGGTGACATAGCTTCCCGATTCCATCACACCTGAATAAGCTCTAAAAAATGTCAATTTGCCCACATATGGATCCACCATTATTTTAAATGCCAATGCAGCAAATGGTTCTTCATCAGATGAGTGAATCTCAATTTCGTTCCCTTCTTCATCATGTCCTGTGATTGCTAAGACATCTGTAGGAGCTGGTAAATATTCCACAATAGCATCCAAAAGCAACTGCACACCTTTGTTTTTATAGGCTGAACCACATAATACAGGGATAATATCAACCGCAATCGTTGCTTTTCTTATAGCTTCTTTTAGTTCATCTATCTCAATGGTCTCTCCTTCAAGATATTTAACCATTAACTCTTCATTATGATCAGATATAGCCTCCAGCAGCTTTTCTCTGTATTCCTCTGCAACATCCACGTGATCCTCAGGGATATCTACTATCTCAATGTCTTGACCTAAATCGTCATGGTACATTCTCGCTTTCATTTCAACTAAGTCAATGATTCCTTTAAAGTTTTCTTCTGTTCCAATTGGTAATTGGATAGGAACAACATTCGCTTTTAACCTGTCTACCATGGTGCTAACCGCGTATGGAAAGCTAGCTCCCATCTTATCCATTTTGTTGACAAAACAAATTCTCGGTACTTTGTACTTATCAGCTTGGCGCCATACTGTCTCTGACTGTGGTTCTACGCCATTTTTTGCATCAAAAATAGCGACTGCACCATCTAAAACTCGTAGCGATCTTTCAACCTCAACCGTGAAATCCACGTGTCCTGGTGTGTCTATTATGTTAATCCTAGTATCTTTCCAAGCACAAGTCGTTGCAGCGGAAGTTATGGTTATTCCTCTTTCTTGTTCCTGCTCCATCCAGTCCATTTGAGACGCACCTTCGTGTGTTTCTCCTGTTTTATGAATTCTACCTGTATAATACAAAATTCTCTCTGTGCTGGTAGTCTTCCCTGCGTCAATATGCGCCATTATTCCAATATTTCGAGTCCTTTCCAAAGGATATTCTCTCATAACTTTCCTCCTATTTGCAGAGGTAGAATGGATTCCATTCTACCACCTGAAACTAGCAAATGCTCTGTTGGCTTCAGCCATTTTGTGCGTGTCTTCTTTCTTCTTGACGCTTGCGCCTGTGTTGTTTGCCGCATCCATTAATTCTTTTGCTAGCTTTTCTTTCATTGTTCGTTCCCCTCGTCTACGAGAGTAAGTCACTAACCATCTTAATCCTAAAGTCTGCCTTCTTTCTGGTCTTACTTCGATGGGTACTTGATAAGTGGCCCCACCAACTCTTCTGGCTTTGACTTCAAGAACTGGCATAATGTTGTTAAGTGCTTTGTGAAATGTTTCTTTAGGATCTTCGCCTGTTTTGTCTTCCATCATTTCAAATGCACCGTATACAATTTTTTGCGCCACCCCTCTTTTACCATCAAGCATAATCTGGTTAATAAGTTTGGTCACAATCTTATCCTTGTATATTGGATCTTCCATTATTTGTCTCTTGGGTACATGTCCTTTTCTTGGCACTACGCTTCCCTCCTTAACATGAATTTAAATCATAGGTACTCGACAAAGCAAAATCATTGCTTTATGTCGCTGTGCACAAAATGCTCTATCTATTATCAAGGCTTTAACACTTTCATAATAATTTGCATAGTGTGCCGTTAATTCATTATTTCTTCGGTCTTTTCGTACCATACTTCGACCTAGCTTGATTTCTCTTTTCCACACCTGCAGTATCAAGCGTACCTCTTACGATATGGTATCTAACCCCTGGTAAGTCTTTAACTCTACCGCCTCTAATAAGGACCACACTATGCTCTTGCAAATTGTGTCCAATACCACCAATGTAAGCTGTTACTTCACTGCCATTGGTTAGTCTGACTCTTGCTATTTTTCTAAGCGCTGAGTTAGGCTTTTTAGGTGTTACAGTTTTTACTGCTGTACATACACCTCTTTTTTGTGGTGAACTAGTTTTGATAAATTTTTTCTTCATTGTGTTGTAGTTCACATTTAGAGCTGGCGATTTCGACTTTGTGATAGTGTCTTTTCTACCTTTTCTTACCAATTGATTAATAGTTGGCATCCAAGCACCTCCTTTTTATATTTTTATTTTAAAACTGCAACAACAGCTGCGTTTACATCAATATTACACATTCTTCCAAGTTCTTTCATTCTGTCTATGTATATGATTTCGATTTTTTTCTCATTGCACATATCAATGATTTCTTCTGTAACATTTTTCTCTGCATCTTGTGCAATATAGACTTTGTCAACTTTTGATTTGAGTAAATGTCTCTTTGTCTGTTTTGTTCCAACAACAATCTGGTCTAATTTTCCAAGTTGCTCAACTTCCATCTAACCACCTCATAAACATTATGAAGATTATATGCTTCGGAAGCATATAATCTTCTAAATCTCCGCAATGATTAGAAACACTCAAACATTCTAACATTTGGATTTTTCTATGTCAATACAATTTTAAGTCTATTTACTATTTATCATATTTCTCTGTCGTTGTAAACAAAGGATTTCTATCAATTCAGTGTCTCTTCCACTGGCTCTATAGTTGGAACGGGCTCTATTGCAATTTTATTGTATCTCTTCATGCCTGTTCCTGCCGGGATAAGCTTTCCGATAATAACATTTTCTTTTAATCCCATCAGTCGGTCTACTTTCCCTTTGATCGCAGCATCTGTTAACACTCTTGTTGTTTCTTGGAATGAAGCTGAAGACAAGAATGAATCTGTCGCTAAGGAAGCTTTTGTGATTCCAAGGAGAATTCTATCGCCTTCTGAAGGATCTTTTCCTTCCGATTCAAACTTCTGATTTGTTTCGATATAATCCACATAGTTCACAAGACTTCCTGGCAAGAATTCTGTGTCTCCTGCATTGTCAACTTTTACTTTGCTAAGCATTTGTCTAATGATAACTTCTACATGCTTGTCATTAATATCAACACCTTGCATTCTATAGGTTCTTTGGACCTCTTGCAAAATATACTCTTGCAAAGCCAAAATGCCATTGATTTTTAGAATGTCATGTGGATTGACTGATCCTACCGTCAGGCGATCTCCTTGTTCAAGTACATCCCCATTTGATACATCAATAATCGCTCCATATGGTATGTTGTAAGTTTTTGACTCTTTGGTTTCGTCGTTGGTAACCGTAACCTCTCTTTTTTTAGGCGTTTCATGAAGAGATGCCACTCCTGCTATTTCAGTAATAATCGCCTGTCCTTTTGGTTTTCGTGCCTCAAATAGCTCCTCTATCCTCGGAAGACCCTGCGTGATATCCACTGCTGCCGCGATTCCACCTGTGTGGAATGTCCGCATCGTAAGCTGCGTTCCAGGTTCTCCAATAGATTGTGCTGCGATAAAACCTACTGCCTCTCCAACATTGACCAGTTTGCCATCTGCCAAGTTTCTTCCATAGCACTTTGTACACAAGCCACTTCTAGTTTGACAAGTAAGAATTGACCTGATCAACACAGACTCTATTCCCACTCGTACAATTTCCTCTGCTATTTCCTCCGTCATCATTTGGTTTTTACCAATGATAATTTCTTTTGTCGTTGGATGAATCACATCTTCCAGCGTAAATCTTCCAACTAAACGTTCATAAAGATTCTCAATCACTTCTTTCTTATCTGTAAAAGCTTCAACAAGCAAGCCTTCTTCTGTCTCGCAGTCATGCTCTCTAATGATCACATCTTGACTGACATCCGCAAGTCTTCTGGTGAGATATCCTGAATCCGCTGTTCTTAATGCTGTATCCGCAAGTCCTTTTCTGGCACCAGTAGAAGAAATAAAGAACTCCAACACTGTCAAACCTTCTCTAAAATTTGATTTGACAGGAATTTCCACCGTATGTCCTACTGCATTCGCCATCAAGCCACGCATACCTGCAAGCTGTTTAATTTGATTTCGGCTTCCTCTAGCACCCGACTGTGACATAATGTACAGGTTATTGAGTTCACCAAGATTTTTCATTAATTCTTCTGTCACATCTTCCGTCGTTTTGTTCCAAATTTTGATGACATTTTCATACCGCTCTTCGTCTGTTAATAAACCTCTTCGGTATTTTTTTTCATAATCCAGAACTTGTTCTTCTGCCTTTTTCATCAAGATTTTCTTGGCTTCTGGCACTTTCATATCTCCTACAGATACGGTGATAGCGCCTACTGTAGAATAGTGGAATCCATAATCTTTAATTTTATCTAACACTTCAGCTGTAATTGTATTCCCATGTTTCCTGAAACATCTATCAATGATATCACCAAGGAATTTCTTATCTACTAATCTGTCTATTTCTAATCCATAAGGGTCCTGTTTCCTATCAACATAACCTAGGTCTTGTGGGATAAATTCATTAAACATGAACCTTCCCACCGTACTTTCGATGATTTTCCCATTATCTTCTTGTGCTTGTGATGGGTTCATTCTGACTTTCACACGTGCATGCACGTCCGCAAGACCATTGTAATAAGCCATCAACATTTCATCAATATTGGAAAATACCATTCCAGTTCCCTTGGATTCTGGAATTTCAATAGTCATGTAGTAACATCCTAAAACCATGTCTTGAGTAGGTGTTGTGATAGGCTTTCCATCTTTTGGGGCCAAGATGTTATTGGTTGATAACATCAAAAACCTTGATTCGGCTTGGGCTTCAACTGATAACGGAACGTGAACCGCCATTTGATCACCATCAAAATCAGCATTGTAAGCTGTACACACTAGAGGATGCAATTTAATGGCTTTCCCTTCCACTAATACTGGCTCAAAAGACTGAATTCCCAAACGATGAAGTGTTGGTGCCCGGTTAAGCATAACCGTATGACCTTCGATTACTTCATCCAAAACATCCCAAACAACAGAGTCTACTCTTTCGACCTTTTTCTTAGCACTTTTTATATTATGTGCATGGTTGTCTTCGACCAATTTTTTCATAACAAATGGTTTAAACAACTCTAAGGCCATCTTTTTCGGTAAACCACATTGATAGAACTTCAATTCCGGTCCAACAACAATAACTGATCTACCGGAATAATCCACCCTTTTACCAAGTAAGTTTTGCCTGAATCGTCCTTGTTTCCCTTTCAGCATATCCGACAATGATTTAAGAGGGCGATTCCCTGGGCCTGTAACCGGCCTTCCCCTTCTTCCGTTGTCTATCAATGCATCTACGGCTTCTTGCAACATTCTCTTTTCATTTCTAACAATGATATCCGGTGCGCCTAAATCTAAAAGTCGCTTAAGTCGATTATTTCTATTGATCACTCTTCGATAAAGATCATTCAAATCTGATGTTGCAAACCTACCTCCATCCAATTGAACCATTGGTCTCAATTCTGGCGGTATGACAGGAACAACATCCATAACCATCCATTCCGGTTTGTTTCCAGATTTTCTGAAAGCTTCAACCACTTCAAGTCTTCTAGTGATACGCACTTTTTTCTGTCCACTGCTATCTTTTAATGCTTTTCTTAATTCTTTTGTCTCTGCCTCAAGATCTACTCGTTTCAATAATTCCTTGATGGCTTCTGCGCCCATGGCCGCTTTGAATCCAATGCCATATACGTCTTTGTATTCTCGATACTCAAGCTCTGATAACAATTGTTTTTCTGTTAACGGCGTGTTGCCTCCGTCAATCACCACATACTGAGCAAAATATAAAACCTTCTCCAAAGATCTTGGAGACATGTCTAACATCAATCCCATTCTACTTGGGATTCCCTTAAAATACCATATATGTGATACAGGTGCTGCCAAATCAATATGTCCAATTCTTTCTCTTCGAACTTTTGCCTTTGTAACTTCCACTCCACATCTGTCACATACGACTCCTTTGTAACGAACGCGTTTGTATTTTCCACAGTGGCATTCCCAGTCCTTTGTTGGACCAAAAATTTTCTCACAAAACAAACCATCTTTCTCAGGCTTGAGAGTTCTATAGTTGATTGTTTCAGGTTTCTTTACCTCACCATATGACCATTCCAATATTTTTTCCGGTGAAGCCAAACTGATTCTAATTGATTCAAAATTATTGTAATCCATGCAGGGGTTCCTCTCCCTTCATCTTATTATTCTTCAATATCTTCTAACTCCATACCATCTAGTTTGCCGTCAAACTCTGGCTTGCCTATTACTTCAGTTATGCTTTTGTTGACTTCATCCAACTCATCGTATTCTTTGATTTCAATTTCAGAATCATCTTCTGACATAATACGAATATCCAACGCCAAACTCTGAAGTTCTTTTACCAATACTTTAAATGATTCAGGTATACCCGGTTTTGGAATGTTCTCACCTTTAACAATGGCTTCATATGCTTTTACCCTTCCCGTCACATCATCTGATTTTACGGTAAGCATTTCCTGTAATGTGTGGGCTGCGCCATAAGCTTCCAATGCCCAAACTTCCATCTCTCCAAATCGCTGTCCACCAAATTGAGCTTTACCACCAAGTGGCTGTTGTGTTACTAGTGAGTAAGGTCCTGTTGAACGGGCATGTATCTTATCGTCAACCAAATGGTGCAACTTCAGCATGTACATGTAACCAACTGTTACTGGTCCATCAAATGCCTCGCCTGTTCGTCCGTCCCGTAATGAAATTTTACCATTCTCAGGATATCCTGCCATCTCCAATGCCTCGAAAATATCATTTTCGTTAGCGCCATCAAATACAGGTGTAGCAACATGCCATCCAAGCTTTTTAGCTGCCAGTCCTAAATGCACTTCTAATACTTGTCCAATGTTCATTCTTGAAGGTACGCCTAGTGGATTCAACACGACTTGAAGCGGCGTCCCATCTGGCAGAAAAGGCATGTCCTCTGCCGGCAATATTTTAGATATGACTCCTTTGTTTCCGTGTCTTCCACACATTTTGTCGCCAACATTGATCTTTCTTTTAGTCGCAATGTATACTCGAACCAATTTGTTGACACCCGGGTTGAGTTCATCTCCATTTTCTCTAGTGAACACTTTTACATCTACTATGATCCCCTCTTCTCCATGGGGCACACGTAGTGAAGTATCTCTTACTTCTCTTGCCTTTTCTCCAAAAATTGCTCTAAGCAACCTTTCTTCCGCTGTTAGCTCAGTTTCTCCTTTTGGAGTTACTTTTCCAACTAAGATGTCACCTGCTTCGACTTCTGCTCCTATCCGTATTATGCCTCTTTCATCGAGATCCTTCAGTGAATCTTCCCCAACGTTAGGGATGTCACGAGTGATCTCTTCTGGTCCAAGTTTGGTATCTCTCGCTTCAGACTCATATTCTTCAACATGTATGGAGGTTAAAACATCATCCATCACAAGTTCCTCGTTTAAAAGAATAGCATCTTCGTAATTAAACCCTTCCCAAGTCATAAATCCAATCAATAGATTTTTACCAAGTGCAATTTCACCATCTTCAGTTGATGGACCATCTGCGATGATTTGTCCTCGTTTGATCTTGTCGCCTTTTTTTACGATTGGTTTCTGATTGATACAAGTTCCTTGGTTAGATCGAATGAATTTTAGAATTTTGTAGTGGTCTATCCCACCCGTATCATCTCTTCTGATTAAAATCCTTGAGGCTTCTACTGACAATACAACCCCATCATTCTCAGCTATGACAACCGATCCGGAGTCTTTCGCAGCCTTGAATTCCATTCCAGTTCCTATAATCGGCGCCTCTGTTTTCATTAATGGGACTGCTTGACGTTGCATATTCGCACCCATCAAGGCTCTATTCGCATCATCATTTTCAAGAAATGGAATCATTGCGGTTCCCACTGAAATTATTTGTTTAGGTGAGACGTCCATATACTGAACCATATCTCTGTGAGCAATCTCAGGTGCTCCGTTTTCTCCCCTGACGACAACTCTTTCATTCAAGAATCGATGGGTATCGTCCAAAGGTTCATTCGCCTGTGCAATAATATGCTCATCTTCCACATCCGCTGTCAAATAGTCGATTTCTTTTAAAACAATTCCCGTTTCTTTGTCCACTCTACGATATGGCGACTCTAAAAACCCGTATTCATTAATTCGAGCATAACTTGCCAATGACGTTATTAATCCAATATTAGGTCCTTCTGGCGTTTCTATCGGACACATCCTTCCATAATGGGAGTGATGAACATCTCGTACCTCAAATCCTGCTCTATCTCGGCTTAACCCACCTGGGCCAAGTGCCGACATTCTTCTTTTATGTGTCAATTCAGCCAAAGGGTTGGTTTGATCCATAAATTGAGAAAGCTGGGAACTGCCAAAAAACTCTTTTATTGCCGCCGCAACCGGTCTGATGTTCATCAAAACTTGAGGTGTCACCACTTCAATATCTTGAATCGTCATTCTCTCTCTGACAACTCTTTCCATTCTGGACAATCCAACTCTAACTTGATTCTGAAGCAATTCTCCAACTGCACGAATCCTTCTATTCCCAAGATGGTCAATATCATCAACTTTTCCTATTTCTTTGAATAGGCTAAACTCATAACTTACAGATGCCATCATGTCATCAATGATAATATGTTTAGGAGAAAGTTTTTTGAAATTTTTCTCTATCGCTTCTTCTAGGTCTTCTTTTTCAGGGTGTTGTTCGACTAGTTCCATAAGGACAGGATAGTATATTTTCTCTTTCAGTCCTAGTTTTTTCAAATCAATTGGCAAGTCTAGGTATTCCGGATAAACAAACCGATTTGTCAAGATTCTGACCTTCTCACTGTCTCCGTTGTAAATCTCTATGCTAAAAATACCAGCCGCCTCAATTTTATAACACATCTCTCTTGTGATGGTTTGTCCTTCTGAAACCAATATTTCGCCAGTTTCTTTATTAATAACATCTTGCGCCGCTTTTTTATCAGCTGCTCTATTTTCCATCCCAAGCTTGCGATTGAATTTGTATCTTCCTACTCTAGCCAAATCATATCTCTTATGATCAAAAAATAGGCTATTTATAAGGGATGAGGCACTATCTAAGGTAGGTGGCTCACCAGGCCTTAATTTTTTGTAAATTTCAATGAGCGCTTCATCTTTATTTCTGGTGTTGTCTTTTTCAATGGTCTTCAAAATATGTTCAGACTCGCCTGTAAGCTCAATAATTTGTGCATCGGTTTCACAACCCATTGCTCGTAACAATATTGTAATAGGAATTTTTCTAGTTCGGTCTATTCTTACGTACACAATGTCGTTTGAGTCTGTTTCGTACTCCAACCACGCGCCTCTGTTTGGAATGACAGTAGAAGAGAAAAGTTTTTTTCCTGCTTTATCTCTAGCAACACCAAAATAGACACCTGGCGATCTTACCAGCTGACTTACAATAACTCTTTCCGCTCCATTGATGATAAAAGTACCCCTCTCTGTCATAAGAGGAAAATCGCCCATGAAGACTTCTTGCTCTTTGATTTCTCCAGTTTCTTTATTGATTAACCTTACCTTGACCTTCAATGGAACTGCATAGGTTGCGTCTCTTTCCTTACACTCCAATTGCTTGTATTTTGGTTCGCCTTCTAGAGAATAATCAATAAACTCAAGAATCAGATTGCCAGTGTAGTCCTCAATCGGTGAAACATCATCAAAAACTTCCTTTAACCCTTCCTCGACAAACCATTGGTACGAGTCCTTTTGAACCTCGATCAGGTCAGGTAATTCTAATACTTCACCAATTCTAGAGTAACTCATTCTTACTCTATTGCCAATTTTGACAGGATGCAGCATTTTTTCACCCCTTTATATTATTATTAAGTAAAAAAAATGCGTAGTACTCCATTTTAGCATTGTTTATTGCTTACAATTTTTATGCCAACTTTTATTATCTACGCAATTAATAATGATATCATATATTATTTTTTATGTCAATATACTCTCTGCCGTGTCAGAAAAAACAAAAGAGCTTTTTACGGCTCTTTTGTCAAATTACTTCACTTCTACAGTGGCTCCAGCTTCTTCTAATTTAGCTTTCAATTCTTCCGCTTCTTCCTTAGATATTGCTTCTTTAACTGCTTTTGGCGCGTTGTCAACTAGCTCTTTTGCTTCCTTTAAACCTAGTCCTGTTATTTCTCTTACCGCTTTGATGACTTTGATCTTTCCAGAACCTGCATTCTCAAGAACAACATCAAATTCTGTTTGTTCTTCAGCTGCCGCTGCTTCTCCGCCTGCTCCTGGAGCAGCTATTGCTACTGCCGCTGCTGCTGATACGCCAAATTCTTCCTCAATTGCTTTTACCAACTCTGCCAATTCCATTACATTTAATTCTTTTATTTCTTCAATAAATTTTGTGATTTTTTCACTTGCCATGATTTAACCTCCTGAAATTTTATGATTCTTTGTTTTCTCTAATTTGATCTAATAAGTAAGCCAAGTTTTTAATATTGCCTTGTAATGCACTAACCAACATAGACAGCAATACTTCTCTTGGTGGAATGTTTGCCAATGACTTCACGTCATCTGCGCTGATGGCATGACCTTCCATAACGCCCGCTTTGATTTCAAGCTTATCGTTCGTTTTTGCAAAATCATTTGTTATCTTTGCTGCTGTTACAGCATCTTCATAGCTGAAAGCAATAGCGTTAGGACCGCTTAAATAATCATCCATCCCTTCGATTCCTGCTTTCTTAAACGCAAATCTCATGCTTGAATTTTTGTAAACCTTGTATTCAATGCCTGCTTCTCGGTACTTGTTTCTAAGATCCGTGACCTGCTGAACATTCAGTCCTCGATAATCTACTAATACAATTGCCTTCGATCGATTGATTTTTTCCATCACTTCTTCAACAATCTGTTTTTTAGCTTCCACATTTGCTTGATTCATCTTTACACCTCCTTCGAGTTGTTGTAAATAAAAAGGTTTCTCCGCAATTCGAAGAAACCTATATAGTCAGTACTGTGACTTTACCATAAGTTACCTCGGTTGGAAATTAAGCTTTCTGCACCAACTGTCTGCGGTATATTGAATTTTCCTTGATTAGTTTAACATCACTTTTAACTGGTGTCAACAATTATTCACTAAGCTTTGCCGCATTAATTTTGATACCAGGACCCATTGTGCTTGTGATGGTTACGCTTCTTAAGTATTTTCCTTTTGATGCAGATGGTTTTGCTTTAATAACAGCTTCCATTAAGGTCTTGATGTTGTCTGTCAACTTCTCTGTCCCGAATGATTTTTTCCCAACAGGAACATGAATGATTGCTGTTTTGTCTACTCTATATTCAACCTTACCAGCTTTTATGTCTTGAATGGCATTTGCAATGTCCATCGTAACCGTTCCTGATTTTGGATTTGGCATAAGACCTTTTGGTCCTAAAACTCGACCTAGTCTGCCGACAACCCCCATCATATCTGGAGTAGCAACGGTAACATCAAAGTCAAACCAATTTTCTTTTTGGATTTTTTCCGCATACTCTTCTCCACCGAAGTAGTCTGCGCCAGCATCCTCAGCTTCTTTTAATTTATCACCTTTAGCAAATACCAGCACTTTTTTGGTCTTTCCTGTTCCATGAGGGAGCACAACCGCTCCTCTGACTTGTTGATCAGCATGTCTTGGATCTACTCCTAGCCTAATGTGCATCTCAATGGTTTCATCAAAATTTGCTTTTGCTGTCTCTTGAACCAACTTAATGGCTTCGTCAAGATCATACAAACTCTGTTTTTCAAATAACTTAGTACTATCAGCGTACTTTTTTCCTCTTTTTGGCATGTTCTCCTCCTTTGTGGTTATATCGGACAGTGCCTCCCACTTCAAATTGCCTTGTTTAGTCTTCTACGACTATTCCCATACTTCTTGCTGTTCCAGCTACCATGCTCATAGCGGCTTCCACACTGCTTGCATTTAGGTCTGGCATTTTGATTTCTGCTATTTCTTTTACTTTATCTTTAGATATTTTGGAAACTTTTTTCCTGTTGGGTTCCCCTGAACCCGTTTCGATACCAACAGCTTTTTTAAGTAGCACTGCTACTGGAGGGGTTTTAGTAATGAACGAATAAGATCTATCTTGATATACTGTCAATACAACCGGTATGATCATACCTGCTTGATCTGCTGTTTTTGCGTTGAATTCTTTACAAAATCCCATAATGTTTACACCGTGTGGCCCTAATGCTGTACCAACCGGTGGTGCTGGTGTAGCTTTACCTGCAGCAATTTGCAGTTTCACTACAGCGATTACTTTTTTTGCCATGTTTACACCTCCTAATATTTTGTGGTAAATCGGTTTTATCCTCCCACTGCGGTATCTATTGAAAAGTAAGATTATACTTTTTCGACTTGGTCATAATCTAGTTCAACTAATGTTTCCCTGCCAAACATAGATATGTATACTTTCAATTTGCGTTTTTCTTGATGCAGTTCATCAACTGTCCCCATGAAACTTTCAAATGGGCCATGGATTACTTTTACAGCATCCCCTTTTTTAATATCCAATACGGGCACTGCCTCCACAACACCTAATGACTTCACCTCGATTTCAGACAAAGGAATCGGTTTAGTTCCGGGACCCACAAAGCCAGTCACGCCTCTTGTATTTCTTACCAAATACCATGACTCATCCGTCATGATCATTTTTACAATAACGTAACCAGGAAATTTTTTCTTCTCTTTAACTTTTCTTTTCCCGTTCTTTATTTCAACATGTTCTTCAGTCGGTACACGCACTTCAAAAACAATGTCTTGCATTTCTCTATTTTCTACTAGTTTTTCTATATTCGCCTTAACCTTATTCTCGTGTCCTGAATAAGTGTGTACAACGTACCACTTTGGCCCTTCTGATCTTTGTTTCATAATTTAGCGGACACTTCTGTTGCCCTACCTCCTTTAAACAAATATACTGAATAAACCATTAAAAACAAGGTCAAGCCCCCAAACAACCAAAGTCATCAACGCAACAACGACAATTACTACAATTGTATTGTTTGTTAATTCTTTTTTTGTTGGCCAACTGACTTTTTTAAGCTCGGATTTTACACCTTTAAAAAAGCCCGACAGTCTGCCTGATTTTTTAGTGTTTGTATTAGCTGACATCTTTTCACATCCTTGTTATTATTTAGTCTCTTTATGTAGTGTGTGACTTTTGCAAAATTTACAGTATTTTTGCATCTCAATTCTTTCCGGGTTGTTTCTTTTGTTTTTCATAGAATCATAATTTCTTTGCTTGCACTCAGTACATGCTAACTTGACTTTAACTCTCACTCGAACACCTCCAAAATCATCTATCTGAACACAATTTTTCCAATTTACCCATTACCTAATATAACCTATCACAAAATATTTTTCATGTCAAGCAGAAAAGAAATAAAAACGGAGCTTCCCAGCTCCGTTCAGTGCTTACTTGATTATCTTCGCAACAACTCCGGCTCCTACTGTTCTTCCACCTT
>Ga0334895_1000824_pt1 | contig 37286 bp, 35 predicted proteins | sample GraSluR3_MG_7_FD_207229 | JGI IMG/M metagenome (GOLD analysis project Ga0334895, IMG submission 207229) | Sludge microbial communities from methane-producing bioreactor in Wageningen University, Netherlands - Granular Sludge_31_05-R3 | ecosystem: Engineered > Bioreactor > Anaerobic >... | reverse complement strand
CTCAGCCGCTGTCTGGCCACCTTCACGGCCTGGTCCTTTTCCACTATTTTCCCTGCCATTTTTTCTCCCCTCCAACATCAGTTTATTATTTCTTCTGATGTTAGACAAGAGCTTTAGTTGTACAATTAGTGACCTCAGTGGCAGGTCGAATACCCGATCGAGAGGAACACGGGCTTGTCCTCGGCCTCCGCCTTCTCGAACGCCTCTTCGCCCCAAGGGTACCAGTCGACGGGGTTATGCGCGTGCTGGAGAAGGTAAGGGGATTTTTCGTTTCTGAGATGGTTGGGAGCGGGGGTCTGGCTCACTTAGGGCACCTCTTTCGTTGGTTTTATGCTGATATTCTGCCCCAAAGCAGCGGCCGTTAACAGGATGTGAAACGTTGGCCGTATGTGAAAAAAACGGGGTGCAGATGTTTGGCGGGCGGGGATACCGGCCGGTATGGGCCGCTGTGACCACATTCTACCGAAAAAAACGGCCGGGCGCAATCTAATGTCCGGCCGCGCGTCGCTTGAGCGACCCTACCCGTTTTTCGTGTACGCCCCTGCCTTTTCGGGCGCCTTCGCGCCGTAGGCTTCCTTCCGCTTTTCTTCCATCACCCGCCGGTATCTCTTCTTGGCGGCGCGCGCCCTAAAGGACTCGAAGACCCTCGTAAAGAGCGTATGCACGAGCGACTTGGACGCGAACGCGCCGAAGCCGGCGTCCCTGTTGTTGAAGATGTACTGCACGAGGCGCGCGTACGTTTCGCTCTCCATGTCCAGGAACTGCACGGCGTAGGACTTCTTGCCGGGGATGTAGCGCAGGATCCGCCCCATGACCTCCGTGTCCCCGAAGCGCAGGCGGATGATCTGCCTTTCGTGTTTTTCGAGGACGTCTTGGGCAAACTGCGGGCGCACGTTGCACCCGCCCTCCGAGATGTTGATGAGCCTCCCGGCGCCTGCAAGGCCCCCGAAGCGCAGGTGCACCGCCCTGTCCACGTACAGGCGGTCGTGCCTGCGCACGCGCGGCTTCTCGAAGCAGATGGCGATGCTCAGCACCAGCGCGAACAGGTTGTAGACCACCCAGCCCATGTTGAGCAGGTAGACGATGACCATGTACTCGCTGTCGGTGAGCATCTTGTACACGCCCAGAAACAGCGCGGCGACGCTCAGCGCGGCCAGTACCAGGTGCGGCAGGGCGACCTTGAACAAGAAGATCGTCTTGTCGTGCGACACGCCCTTGGGCGTTACCTTGAACGCTTTTTTCCGCTTGAAGAGCAGTTCCGACAGGGCGGCGAAGGCCAGGTAGGGGGCGAGGGCGGTTTCGTAGATGTGCGCCCAACCCCAGGTGCGCGTCTTGTGCGCGTACATTTTGAACGCGAGGGCGGAGGCGAAGAACGAGGGCAGCATGAAGAAAAGCATCACGAAGATGTCGGACATGTATATGGGCAGGCCGGTGAGCAGGTAGAACACCGGGCAGGCGATGTAGACCATCTTCTGAAGGCCGAAGAACCAGTACATCACGCCGTCGGTGATGATCTGTTTCTGACAGAAGTCCAGCCCCTTCCTGCGCCAGGGGTTCCATTTGCGCAGCACCTGGATGTTGCCCTGGCACCAGCGCGTCCGCTGCGTGATGTGGTCCGCGAAGGTCTCGGCGGAGAGGCCCTGCGCGAACGTGTCGGTCACGAGGATGCCGCGGTAGCCCGCATCCTGTAAAAGCAGGCTGGTGGCCATGTCCTCGGTGATCGTGCCGGTCGGGATCAGCCCGATGTCGTTAAGGTGCCTGCGCCGGAATACGCAGCCGCTGCCCACGAACAGCAGGGCGTTGTACTCCTGCCGCTGTATCTGCACTTCCTGCATGAAAAAGTCCTGTTCGTTGGGGATGTTCTGGTTCAGCCTCAGGTTGTGCTGGAACGGGTCCGGGTTGAAGAACACCTGCGGGGTCTGGACGAAGGCGACGTCGTGTTCGCAGAAATACCCCAGCGTCTTTTTCAAAAAGTTCCCCTTGGGCACCATGTCCGCGTCGAGAATGAGGGCGAACTCGCCCGTCGCGTGTTTTTTAAAGCAGTTGTTCAGGTTCCCGGCTTTCGCGTGGACGTGTTCCTCGCGCGTGATCCAGCGGGCGCCGAACTCCTCGCAGACCGCGCGGATGGATTCGCGCGCCCCGTCGTCGCAGACGTAGACCGTGTACCTGTCCTTCGGGTAGTCGAGCCTCGTGGCGGCGGCCACGGTGCGCCTGATCACCTTCTCCGGCTCGTTGTAGGTCGTGATCATCACGTCGACGGTGGGAAGGTACCCGAGGTCGCTCAGACGGCGCTTCTTCCGGTAGGGCTTGCGCATGTAGAGCATGCGGTAAGTCGCGGCCTGGGTCAGGCCCATCGTTTCCATCAGCACGAGCAGAAGGCCCATCGCGAAGCCGACCGCGCTGACGGTGGGCAGCGTAAATCCGAACCTCCATATGATATACACGGTCTGGAGCAGGGTGGCGAACACGGCGAATGGGTTTCTCAGCGTTTCGTGTTTTTTCGCGAGCGCGTACCAGACGCCGATCACCAGCATGACGAAAAGGCACGGTCCGAGCCACATGCCCGCGTTCGTGCTCAGGAACCGCTCGAGGCTTATTCCCTGTATGATCATTGGCCCGCCTCCTTTTCAGCTCCGCCGCCGGGTCCTCGTTTTTGCCGAGATCACCGCGGCCGCCAGCATGAGGACGGTGACGCACGCCGCCACGATCAGCGCTGTCTGCTGGGGCTTTAGCCCCTGCTCTTTAGCGGGGGCGACCGTGCCGGCCGCGCCTATCCCGGTGGGCGGCGGCGGGGCGTCCCCGACGTTTACGGTGAACACGTGATGGTATTGCGGCATGGCCGCGACGCTGGCCTTCACGGTGATAACGGCCGGCTTTGCCCCGGCGTCCACCGCGAGCACGCCGTCTTTTGAAAGGGCGATGCCGTCGTACCTGCCCATGAGAGAGAACACCACGTCCTCATTATAATAATCACCGGATAGGCCCGTGACCCAGGCGTCGAAACGCGTCTTTTTTTCGCCCTGCTCCGGGACAGCGACGGATTTATCCGTCAGGCGCACACCGACGGCGCGGGTTTGGGGATCCGAGGTCACCGTGACCTCGTCGAGGTAGAACGTCTGCGGCGCCCCGGTATACAGCGCCCCGAAGGCGAAGGTCTCGATGTTCGAAAGCCGGAGCGCGCGGTCGCCCTTCGCAGTGCTCCATTCGGGCACCGTCATCGAGGAAAAAGGCAGGACCACGCAACCCTCGTATCCCGGAGGTATCTCGAGGTTGCAGTAGCTGTAGGCTAAGGGGTAGAACATCCCGTCCTCGTCCTGGAGGAAGAACGTGCCTTCCTGCCCCAGTCCCCAGTCTTCGCTGGCCGCCTCCTTGAAACTGAGGTTGAAAAGCAGGCGCTCGCCCGAGGCGTTTCTGATCCAGAACCTGATGAATTCCGTCTGCGACCAGTCGCGCCTGGATTCGGGGAGGACGTGGTAATATGATCCGCTTTGCTCGCCGGTCGCATCGTTCGGGCCGATGATGTCGGCGCGAAGCGCGGTATCGCCGGGCCTCAGGCCTTTTTCCGCCTGCGTAAGCCGCATCCTGGCGCCGTCCTGCCACGGAGCGTAGGAAGCGGCGCTTCCTGTGTCGATACTAACCGATTTTACGTCGCCGCCGGCCGCGAAAGACGGCGGCGACGGTGCAAGCGGAAGGCAAAGCGCCAAAATAGTCATGAGAAGGGCAAGCCGTTGCTTCATGCGTCGGTTTCCTCCGGTGGTACGGTTGCCCCCGCGGGGGCCGGAAGGCACATGCCGGCTTGCCGGCCCGCGGGGAATGGTTTATTCATCTACTCAACTTTTTATGCCGGGGTTAAACACTGCCAGTCCGGGAATGCGGCGGCGACAGCGGCAGTTTCATACGCACGCGGTGCGGGAAGATGGTATAATATATGATACCGTTCAAAGACGGCGTCAGGCGGAATCGCAGGGACGGATACGGTCCGGAATGCGCCGGGGCACACGGCGAAGGGACCGCATATTATGAGAGGATTGCCGGGAGAACGTGCAAATTGTGACAGAATCGCCAAATATCTTGACTAATCCTGTGTTTTGACGTATTATTCTACATTGATTCCTCGTGAAAGGTCGTGATGTTAGGGTTGGAGAACAAGCTCAGGCTCTACGGCTTTAACAACCTCACAAAGACGCTTAGCTTCAACATCTACGATGTTTGCTACGCCAAGGGTGAACGGGACCAGAAGGATTACATCGCGTACATCGACGAGCAGTACAATTCCGAAAGGCTTACCAACATCCTCTGCACCGTCACGGAGATGATCGGCGCGCACGTGCTCAACATCTCGAAACAGGATTATGACCCGCAGGGCGCGAGCGTCACCCTGCTGATCACGGAGGAAGCGCTGTCTTCGCAGTGCATTGACCGGTCCTGCAACCGGGGGCAGTACACGCTGCCGCGGGAAACCATCGTGGGGCATCTGGACAAGAGCCACGTGACGGTGCACACCTATCCGGAATACCACCCGGACAACGCGATCGCCACTTTCCGCGTCGATATCGACGTTTCCACCTGCGGGCGGATCTCGCCGCTCAACGCGCTCGACTTCCTGATCGGGAGCTTCGACTCGGACATCATGACGATCGATTACCGCGTGCGGGGCTTTACCAGGGACGTCGACGGGAAGAAATGCTTCATCGACCACGGCATCGCGTCGATACAGGACTACATCGCGGACGAGACGCTGACCAAGTACGACGCGATAGACGTCAACGTCTACCAGTCCAATATCTTCCATACGAAGATGCTCATCAAAGAGGTGGACCTGCAGGAATACCTGTTCAACAAGGATGTGCACGAACTGCCGCCCAAACAGCGGCTGGCCATCACCGACAGCCTGCGCAAGGAAATGATCGAGATCTTCAGCGGCATGAATATCTATTGAAAGGCAGAGGATTTTTGAAGCTTTCGCAGACCAGCGCCCCGATATACGAAGCCCTGGACCGGTACAGATCGCAGCGCATCGTGTCCTTCGACGTGCCCGGGCACAAGCAGGGAAGGGGCAACCCCGAACTCACGGAATTCCTGGGCAAGCGGTGCATGTCCGTCGACGTGAACTCGATGAGGCCGCTGGACAACCTGAGCCACCCGGTCTCGGTGATAAGGCAGGCCGGCGAGCTCGCGGCCCAGGCCTTCGGCGCGGCCGACGCCTTTTTCATCGTCAACGGGACGACCGCCGGCGTCCAGGCGATGGTGATGAGCGTATGCAAACGGGGGGACAAGCTCATCCTGCCCCGCAACGTCCACCTGAGCGCCATCAACGCGCTCGTGATCACGGGCGCGGTCCCCGTCTACGTGAACCCGGGGATCGACCGTTCCCTCGGCATTCCGCTGGGCATGTCGCTCAAAGGCGTGCGCGAGGCATTGAAGCGCCACCCCGACGCCAGGGCGGTGTTCGTGAACAACCCGACGTATTACGGCGTCTGCTCCGACCTTCGCGCGATCACGGCCCTGGCCCACGAAAAAGGCATGCGCGTGCTGGCGGACGAGGCGCACGGCACGCATTTCTATTTCGGCGAGGACATGCCGGTTTCCGCGATGGCGGCCGGGGCCGACATGGCGGCGGTGAGCATGCACAAGACGGGCGGGTCGCTCACCCAGAGCTCGCTCCTGCTCACGGGGCCGGAAATAGACCCGGGGCAGGTCAGGCAGACCATCAACTTGTGCCAGACGACGAGCAGTTCCTATCTGCTGCTCTCGTCGCTCGACCTTTCGCGGCGCAACCTTTACCTCAACGGGAGGGAAATGTTCAGGAAGGTGGCGGCACTCGCCGGGTACGCGCGCGATGAGATCAACAGGATCGGCGGGTACTACGCTTTTTCGAGGGAGCTAATCGACGGCGGCGCCGTGTTCGACTTCGACACGACCAAGCTCGCGGTGCACACGCGGGACATCGGCCTTGCGGGGATCGAGGTCTACGACATCCTGCGGGACGACTACGGCATACAGATCGAGTTCGGCGACATCGGGAACATCCTCGCGATCGTCTCCGCGGGCGACAGGGAACTCGAACTCGAGCGGCTCGTATCTGCGCTGTCCGAGATCAAGCGCAGGTACGCCAGGGACCCGTCCGGCCTTTTCGACCACGAGTACATCGAGCCCGAGGTGGTGGCCACCCCGCAGGAAGCGTTCTATTCCGCGAAGCGCCAGGTGCCGCTCGAAGACAGCCTGGGGGGTATTTGCGCGGAGTACGTGATGAGCTATCCGCCGGGAATACCGGTACTGGCTCCCGGGGAGCGCATAACAGAAGAGATCCTTGGCTACATCGGCTATGCGAAGCGAAAGGGTTGTTTTCTGACCGGCACGCAGGACATGAACCTCGAGAGGATAAACATAATGGAGGCGTAATAAATGGAACTCTGGTACACGGAAAACCATACGAAATACGCGAAGCTTTCGTTCAAGGTGGACAGGCAGGTGTTCTCCGCCCGCAGCCGTTTCCAGAGGATCGACATCTTCGATTCCATGGAATACGGGCGGATATTCACGCTGGACGGGCTCGTGATGGTCACCGAGAAGGACGAGTTCATATACCACGAAATGATCGTCCACGTGCCCATGGCCACCAACCCGGGGATTAAGGACGTGCTGGTGATCGGGGGCGGGGACGGCGGCACGGTGCGCGAGCTTGCGCGGTACGCTTCGGTGCGGCGAATAGACCTCGTCGACATCGACGCGATGGTGGTGGACGTGGCCAGGGAATACCTCCCCTTCACGTCGTGCGCGCTGGACGACGCGAGGGTGCGCGTCCACATCGAGGATGGGCTGAAGTTCGTCCGGTCCCAAGAGGACGAATACGACCTCATCATCGTGGACTCCACCGACCCGTTCGGGCCGGGCGAGGGGCTGTTCACGAAGGAATTCTACGGGAATTGCTACAAGGCGCTGAAAGAGGACGGCATACTCGTCAACCAGCACGAGAGCCCCTTCTACGAGGACGACGCGCGGTGCATGAAGCGCGCGCACAGCCGCATACGCGGGTTCTTCCCCGTCTGCAGGGTGTACCAGGCGCATATCCCGACCTACCCGTCCGGCCACTGGCTCTTCGGTTTCGCTTCCAAAAAATTCGACCCTCTCGCCAACCTCGACGACGCGGCCTGGAACGCACTGGGGATCAAAACGCGGTATTATAACACGGACCTGCACAGGGGGTGTTTCGCGCTGCCCAACTACGTGCTGGACATGCTGAGGAACACCGATGAATAGCGCCTGCACGTTCATGGGATGCGAGAGCGGGCATAGCGAAGCCGGGACCGTGCTCTTCGGCGCGCCTTTCGATTCGACGTCCTCCTACCGGGCTGGGTCGAGGTTCGCCTGCGGCGTGATGCGAAGCGCGTCGTATGCGCTGGAGACCTACAGCCCCTATCAGGACCGGGACCTTGGCGATATCGCCGTCTTCGACGCGGGGGACCTCGAGCTTTCCCCGGGAAATGCGAAGAAGGCCCTTGACGCGATCCACAGGTTCACGGGGAAGGTCCTTTACGACGGCAAGGTCCCCTGCATGATCGGCGGCGAGCATCTGGTCACGCTGGGGGCGGTGCGCGCCGCGGCCGAAAGGTTTCCGGGCCTCGCCGTACTGCATTTCGACGCGCACGCGGACCTCCGCGACGATTACCTCGGCGAAAGGCTTTCCCACGCGACCGTGATGCGCCGCGTTTGGGAACTCGTAGGGGACGGACGGTTGCACCAGTTCGGGGTGCGGTCGGGCTGCAGGGAGGAGCTTCGATGGGGGGAGGGACACATCGAGACGCACAGGTACGGCTTTTCGGGCCTGGAAGCGACAGTGGAAAGGCTCAGCGGGACGCCCGTGTACCTGACCGTCGACCTGGACGTGCTCGACCCTTCCGTTTTCCCGGGGACGGGGACGCCGGAGCCGGGCGGGGTTTCCTTCGCGGAACTGCTGGACGCCGTGCTGGCCACCGTCGGGCTTGACGTCGTGGGGTTCGACCTTTGTGAACTCTCTCCCCCATATGACCCGGGCGGGAATTCGGCGGTCACGGCCTGCAAGGTGCTGCGCGAACTGCTGTTATTGCACGGGTGAAGATTGAGCACCCGATTTAATCGGGAAACTAAAACAGTTTATCCTATTCTGCTTTTCAAGGCTTGTTCTTTTGATCGGCTTCATATGATTTATCGGGAGGGAAATGCGTATGGTTACGGAAAAAGAGCTAAATGCTTTGCGGAGCATTATTGAGAATTGTAGAGAAAAAATATTAGCAGTAAAAGTAAAAGAAGAAATAAGCATAGAATACATTTTTACCAGGCTTTACTGTAAAACGATTTTGACTATGTGTGAGATATACACGCTTCTCAATGCGGGATACCCTGAAGGAGCCATGGCTTTAGCTCGAAATACGTACGAAACAATGGTAATCATGACGTATCTTTATGTTAGACGAGAAGATCAGGAACTGATTGAAAGGTTCTATGATGATTTTGAAGTACGGACTTGCTCTGACGATATTAAATTTTTAGAGTGGCTCATTTCTAATGGGAAAGACGATGCGTACACCCGAATAAGATTACAAGAACTAAAAAAAGAATACGAAGAATATATAGAAAAATACCCCGACTTTGTGTCCAGAAATATAGATTCAGTTTATTTCAAACAATATTGGTGGGCAGGGAGAGATAAATCAGGGAGAAATAAATCGTTTCATCATCTTAGAGAAGAAACAAACAATAAAGATAATTATTACTATGATATATCATGTTATCGTGTTCATGCGGGGATGGCGGGAATGTTGACGTTTGACAATTCGGAAGAAGGGGTGCTCATTGGGGCTTGTGATGGTGGAAAAGAAGACCCTGTAAAATTTTCATTATTAAATTTTACAGTTAGTACCAGGTACTATTTTGATATTATGGGTATCGATTGTTCAGCAGTTTTTTCTAAGATGAAAAATCTACAGAAGACAATTAGAATTAAGTAAAGGCTTTTACCCCAAATAAATCGGTGCGGTAGGTAAAAAAGGCTTTTACAGCTTCAAATCTCCAGAATTTAGCATTTGCTTTATATCCGACAGGGTGGCTTCCAGTGAAAATTCGCAGGCGAACGAAAGCTCGCGCCGCGCTTTTTTCGTGTCCAAAAAGATCACGGACTCGTCTTCGGGCCTATGAGGGAGCGCGCGGATGCCGCCTTCGTGGCCGAACGCGGCGCAGACTGCCCGGGCAAGCTCCATGGTAGAGACGCCCACGCCGGAAGCGACGTTGTAGACGCCCTTTTTTTCGGGCTGCTCGATCGCGCAGGCGATCGCGTTGCAGACGTCCTTGACGTAGATATAGTCGCGCTTCCCCTTCGACCGGCCGAACACGTTCAGCTCCCGCCCGTTCGCGGCGTTCCTGACGTAAACGTCGAACACGCCGCCGCTTAAACCGCCGACCACCTGGGCGAGGCGCAGCGATTTCGCGCGCATGCCGAAATACCGGTTGCAGTATTCGCAGATCGATTCCCCGGCGGCCTTGGAGACGCCGTACATGTTTATGGGCTCGACGAGCTGGCCTTCGTCGAAAGGCAGCCTGTTGCCCGGGCCGTAGACGCAGCGCGAGGACATGTTGACGAAATTCGTTATGCCGCAGTCCCTGCACGCGTACAGGAGCCGCTCGGTCAGCAGCGGATTCTGAGCGTAATCGTCGAACGTTTCGGGCCTGCCCGGCTCCACTTTTTTGGCCGCGAGGTGAACCAACGCCTCGCACCCTTTCAAAACGCCGGCGAGCGACGCCGCGGAGTAGTCTGTCTGCACGTATTCGACGCTGCCCTGCGCGGGCGGCCGGCTTTTTACCGCCCGCCTCGACAGGGCGACGATACGGTAATGCTCGCTGTGCAGCTTCAAAAACCACCGCCCGATGAACCCGCTCGCGCCGGAAACCGCTATCGTTTTCATGACCCGCCCCCGTCCGCTGTTTCGTCCTTCCTTATCGCGTAACCGCATTTTTCCATGTACCCGTTGATCGGCCTGACCAGGTCCCCGTTTTCGTAATACCACTCGACGAAGCACGCGCCGTTAACGCAGAAGCCGCCCCTGTCCACCGCAGCGCCCGGCGGAAGGCACATGAAGTCGAGCCTGTGGGGGACGGCGAAAGTGGGCGTGAGGGACGGGCGTTTCTGCCCGACGAGGTGGTCGAAGGCCGCGGACAGCAGGTCGACGCCGCAATGGCGGCGGATGAGGTTCCACATGTGGCAGCCGTCGAGCCGGGGGGTGACCTCGATCAGATGCGCGTCGCTCCCGCGCAGCTTGATCTGGAAATACACGGGCCCGTTCAATATGCTGAGCCTGCGGATCGTGCGGTTTACGAGCGAACCGATGTTGTCCAGCGCCTTTTTGTCGGTGATGCCGGTGGGGAGCCGGTGGCCGCTGACGATGCCTCCGGGGAATTCGTTGAAGGAGACCCTGTCGGAGACGATCGAAAACGCCAGCACGCCGTCTAGCATGTACGCGTTGACGGAGACCTCCCTGCCCTCGACGAACTGTTCGAGGATCACTCTCCCGCTGCGCGAGAACCGTTTCGCCTTCTCGAAATTCTCGAAAAGGCCGTCCTTCGAATCGATCCTGTATACCCCCCTTTGGCCCTGGGAGTCGACGGGTTTGAGCATGCAGGGGTAGGCGTCGAACGCCAGGGCTTCCTCGAGCGTTTCGGCGGTAATGAATTTCAGGTTCCCCGTGAATTTTTCGCCTAGAAACGCCCTGAGGGAATGCTTCGAGTTGCAGACGGACGACGTTTCGTACGATACGAAATGCGGCAGGTTGAGCGCCTCGCTCACAAAGGACACCGTCGGCATCGCGATGTCCGACCCGACGGAATAGACGATGCCAACCCCCGTCCTTTCCGCGTAGTCCGCCACCTTTTCGCGGTCCGCGATGTCGATCGGCTCGAAATGGTGGAACAGGGGGACACCCCTGTCGGCGTCCGAATTGCTGCAGCCGTATACCTCGTATCCTTTTTTCGCCAAATGGTTGATCGCATCTACCTGCGCGCTGCCCGCGCCGAGTATGAGCACCTTTCGCATCTGTGACCCTTTCCGTGCCGGTGGTCCGGCTCCCGCGCCGCTTTTCGCGACGTTTTCATACCCTGTATTATAGAGCAATCGCCGGGATAAATCCACGTTTTTGCGGTTACAGCCGTTTTCCGGCGTCGCCAGATAAGGGGCAACCGCATTTCTCGCGGCATAAAATGTGACAAAAGAACGGGGAGGCATCCGGCGATGGATCATTATAACGGTGTTGAAGATAGATACTGGCGCGACATGCAGGCGGAAATGACGGCAGGGACGATGCGGGGCGCTCCGCGGCAGGGCATGGCGATGAGGCCGGGCATGGCGCCGGATGTTCCTCAGGACATGGAAGACGTCCTTGTGTTGATTCAGTTCGCGCTCAGGCAAAAGAGCAGCTTAAGACATTATTTCGCTTACCTGCTGACCGCGTGCCCGACCTTGGAAGATGTGGAACTCATCCTGATGATCAGGAATGAAATGATGAGGAACCTGGACCTGTTTGTACAGCTTTACATCGAACTGGCGGGCGTGTATCCGCCCGAGGTTGTGTCGACCCCCTACGAGCAGCCCGCCAGCTACTGCGAGGGGCTCAGGAACACCCACCTCAGGATGCAGGAACAGGTGGCGCTCTTCCGCGATATCCAGTTCCAGATGTACAAAAGGCGGCACATCAACACGATGACCAAGATTATCACCGACCTGGCCAGGCACATAGGGATCCTGAATTACCTGCACGCAAAAGCCGGGTGCACCGTTTAGCCGATTATCCGGATTGCAGCCCGTTCCTGCTTATCAGTGAAGGGGCAACCGCTGTGTTTCCGGCATAAAATAGGGATAAAACGAAACGGGGAGGAGCCTTACAATGGTCAATAAGACCGGTTTTGAAGATAGATACTTAAGCGATATGCAGACGGAAATGACGACGGCCACGGCTGGCGGGACGATGCAGGGCGGTCCGCAGCAGGGCATGGCGCAGGAAGTGCTATCACTATCGGAAGTCCTGTTGTTGATCGTGGGAGCGCTCAGGCAGGAGACCGACATGCGGTTTTATTTCGGTTACCTGCTGACCCTGGCCCCGAGCGCGGAAGACGTGGAGGTCTTAACGGAAATCAGGCGAATCGTGATAAAAAACCTGGAAATGTTACGGCAGCTTTACATCGACCTGGCCGACGCCAATCCGCCCGTGGTCGAGGAAGCGCCCTTCGAGCAGCCCCTGACCTACTGCGAAGGGCTCGCGACCGTCCTTTTGAGGGTGCAGGACGCGGTGGCGGTCTACCGCAACATCCTTTTCGCGGTGCGGCAAAGGCGGCACATCGATACGATGACCGAGTTCCTCACGGACGAAATCGGGAACCTGGGGCGCCTGAATTATTTATACGCGAAAAACGGGTGCAGCGTTTAGCTGACGTTTCATCCCGTTATGAGGGCTGATGCAACGCCGCCAAGACTTCCGCGAAAAGGATATTCACCCACCGGGAGCGTCGCGTTCCCGTTTTTTCGTGAAGTGGCAATGGCCTCCTTTAATGCATAAATGGGCTAAAACGAACGGAGAGGAACCTAAAAATGATAAACGAAACCGACTTTCAGAATAGATACGTAAGCGGAATGCAGCCTGTAATGACGACGCCCCCGGCCCGAGGGACGATGCGGGGCGGTCGGCAGTATCGCGCTGCGATGCAAAGCGAACCGCAGGCCACGGACCAGAACCTGTCGGCCGCTATCTCGGCAATCCTGGACGCGCTCAAGGAAGAGATGGGAATCAGGCATTTTTTCGGCTATCTGCTCTATATGGCTCCATCCGAGGAAGACATGCGGTTCATCATGGGGATGAGGGAAAACGCCATGAAACACCTTCAGATGTTCCAGCTGCTTTACAGCGAACTGACGGGCATCTATCCGCTTGTGATTACGGCGGCCCCTTACGAGCAGCCCCTGTCCTACTGCGATGGTCTCAGCTACGCCCATCTCAGGCTGCAGGAAGATGTGGCGCTCTTCCGCGAGATACTTTTCCAGATGCCTCAAAGGCGGCACATCAACACGATAACCATGATCATCACCGACTTATTGAGGCACATAGGGATCCTGAATTACCTGCACGCAAAAGCCGGATGCAAAATTTAGCTGCCGATTGTCCGTCAAATCACGTAATGTCCAAACTTCCGCGTAAGGACGGAGCAACCGCCGTGTTTCCGGCATAAGATAGGGATAAAACGATGGAGGAACCAGGCGATGGTTAATAATACCGTTTTTGAAGATAGATACTTAAGCGATATGCAGACGGCAATGACGACGCCCCCGGCTGACGGGACGATGCAGGGGACTCCCCAGCCGGGCATGGCGCAGGATGTTCCGCAGGACATGGAAGACGTACTCGTGTTGATACAGCTGGCGCTCAGGCGCAAGAGCAATACAAGACATTATTTTGCCTATTTACTCGCCCAGAGTCCAACCCCCGAAGCCGAGGAACTCATCCTGACGGTCAGGAATGACATAATAGAAAACGAGGGCCTGTTTGAGCGGCTTTACTTCGAACTGGCGGACGAACCGCCGCCCGAGTTTGTGGTGGCCCCCTACGAGCAGCCTGCTTCCTACTGCGAGGGGCTCAGGAACGTCCATTTCGTCCTGCAGGAACAGGCGGCGTTCTACCGCGAAGTCCTTTTCCAGATGGAGCAGAGGCGGCACATCAACACGATGACCAAGATCATCACCGATGTATACAGGCACATAGGGATCCTGAACTACCTGCACAGAAAAGCCGGGTGCAGAATTTAGCAGCTGGCCGTCCTGATAACAAGACTTCCGTTTCGCCGCCTTAACAGCTGCAATATGCCCGGGACGGGCTATGCGTAAAGGGGCAACTGCCGTGCCTCTGGCATAAGATGGGGTTAAAACGAAGGGGAGGAACCTGTCAATGATAAACGAAACCAATCTTAACGATAGATACTGGAACGATATGCGGCCGGACATGACGACCGCGCCGGGCAACAGGGTAATGCAGGCTCCGGTGCCGGGGATGCAGCAGGTCCCGATGCCGGGGATGCAGCAGGCACCGACGCCGGGGATGCAGCAGGCACCGATGCAGAGGATGCAGCAGGCTCCGATGCCGGGGATGCAGCAGGCTCCGACGCCGGGGATGCAGCAGGCACCGATGCCGGGGATGCAGCAGGCACCGATGCCGGGGATGCAGCAGGCTCCTATGCCGGGGATGCAGCAGGCACCGATGCCGGGGATGCAGCAGGCACCGATGCCGGGGATGCAGCAGGCTCCTATGCCGGGGATGCAGCAGGTCCCGACGCCGGGGATGCAGCAGGTCCCGACGCCGGGGGCGCAACCGGTCCCGGCGCCTGGTTTGCCGCAGGATGTCCTTCAGGACATGGAGCCGACGCTTACGATGGCCCTTTCGGCGATATTGGAAGCGCTGAGGGGCGAAACGGCAGACAGGCTGTATTACAATTTCCTGATAACCCTGGCGCCGGATGCCGTGGACCTGCAGCTCATCTCGAGCATCAGGGACGACGAGGCGAGGCACTACGTCATGTTCCGGGAGCTGTACATCGAACTTACGGGGGCCAGCCCGCCGGAGCCGCCCCAGCGGCCTTTCGAGGAGCCGGCGTCCTACTGCGACGGACTCAAGCGCGGCGTGCTCAGCGAACAGCACGAGGTAGAGGTTTACCGCGTCATCCTTTTTGCGATGCAGCAGAGGCCGCACATTAACCTGATGACCGAGATCATCACCGACGAACTGCGGCATATGGGGCTTTTCAATTACATGTACGCGAAAAACCAGTGCAGGGTATAGCGCCGTTTCCGGCGGGGGCTTTTACGGATGTGTTGCGGCCGGACGCAACGGCTTGTTCAGCCCCCGCCGGAACAATAAACACTTTATTGGCGCAGGCTTAAAGGGAAACCGTTTGCTCCCATGCGGCCGGAGCATGGTTCTTTCGGGGAACCATAGGGTTTTTGTTATGGAGCGGCAATCGTTTCTCCGGCATAAGATGGGGCAAGCGAGCGGGAGGAGCCAACGATGGAAAGCATATATCAAAGCGGCATGCGAACGCAGCCAGACGAGGCCGCGATGCAGGGGGAGCAGCAGGGCGTAGATCAGGACGTTACCCAGTACACGGAAGCAGAGCTCGCGGTCATCCTTTCCGCAATCGAGGACGCGCTCAGAGATGAATCCTCAGACAGGTATTATTTCGGCTACCTGCTGGCCCTGACGCCGGATAATTCCGACGCGGAGATCATCAACGGGATAAGATTGGACGCAATCCGGCACATCGAGATGTTTGAGCAGATTTACTTTGAACTGTCGGGGACGCATCCAAAGCAGCTGCCCGCGCTGCCTTTCGAGCAGCCCCTGACCTACTGCGAGGGGCTGAGGAACGCGATATTCGAGGAACAGACCGAAGTGGTGAACTTCCGCGGTATCCTCGCCGGCCTGAAGGACAGGCGGCACATCAACATGCTGACCGGGATGGTCACCGACGAACTGAGGCACACGGGGCTCTTTATGAACCTGTACATAAAGAACGCGTGCGATGTATAGGATTTCCCGGCCGTTCGCCGACAAGCCCCGGGGCAGGCGGGCGCGCCCACTGAAAACCCGAAAGAGGGCGTAACCGCCGCCCGGCCTTTTACCGGGGCTTATTTTTTGTGGAAGGCCGCGGAAATGTTCTTTTACGCAGTTTGCGGACATAGGTTTTGTCACGGCGGACGGGCGCCGGTCCGCCAGTCTTTAGGGAAGGGCGGATGCGCCATGGAAAAAGGGCAGGAGCGCGGGAAGGCGGGGAAGGCTAGGCTCGTCTTTTTCGTTAAGAAAGGGCTGGACAGCCTCATAGACGAGGTGATCGCCGCCCTTACCGGTCACTTCGAGACGAAGAAGGTCGTCGTCTCCGCCACCGGCCAGATAGATGCGGGCATGAAATGGGCCGACGTCTGCTGGTTCGAGTGGTGCGACGAACTCGTCGCCTATGCGAGCAGGCACCCCCTCGCCGCCCGAAAGAAGATCGTCTGCAGGCTGCACGGATTCGAGGCGTTCACACAATACCCCGCGAAGGTCGACTGGGAGGCGGTGGACCTCACGATCTGCGTGGCTCCCCATGTCCGTGACCATATGGCGGAGAAGACGAACGTCGACCCGGAAAAAACGGCGATCATCCCCATCGCCGTCGACACGGTCCGGTTTCCCTTTAAAAAAAGGGCGCCCGGCCCGAAGCTCGCCTGGGCCGGGTATATCAACTACAAGAAAGGGCCGATGCTCCTCCTGCACACCTTCAAGGCGATGCACGACGCGGACCCGAAGTACGAACTGCACATCGCGGGCGTCTTCCAGGACCAACGGGACCTGATCTATTTCAGGCAGATGACCGAGGAATGGGGGATCGAAGACAGCGTGTTTTTCGAAGGCTGGCAGGAGGACCTCGACGCCTGGCTCGAAGACAAGGATTTCATCCTCTGCACGAGCCTGACGGAGTCCCAGAACCTCACCGTCATGCAGGCCATGGCCAAGGGCATAAAGCCCATCATCCACAACTTCGTGGGCGCGAGGGAAATCTACCCCGGGCACCTTGTTTTCAACGGCATACAGGAAGCGGTAGCCATGCTCTCAGGCCCCTACGACTCCGAAGCGTACAGGGAATACATCCGGTCGCGCTACGGCAGGGAAACAACGGCGGGCCTTATCGTGGACGCGATGCGCGGCCTCGCCGGTTCGGGCCCGAAGATGCCGCTGGTCAGCGTGGTCATGGCGGTGTACAACCGCGAAAGATACCTTTTAAACGCAATGGAGAGCGTGCTTTCCCAGAGCTACCCGAATATCGAGCTCATCGTCGTGGACGATGATTCCACGGACGGCTCGAAGACCGTCGCCGGTGGCGTGCGCGACCCCAGGGTCCGGTTTTTTTCGAAGGAACACACCGGCCGGCTGGACACGCTGCGCTACGGGTTCATGAAGGCCAGGGGCAGGTACGTGACCCGCGTGGACAGCGACGACGGCATCCACCCGGAATACGTCGCGGCCTGCGTAGAGGCGATGTCCCTGGACGCCTCGCTGGATTTTGTGTACCCAGACTTCCTGACCGTCGACGAAAAGGGGGAAGCGGTGGGGGAGATCCGCTTCAAAGACTACGATTCCCCGATGCGGCTGATACTCGACGTGTTCACCACGTTCGCCTCGGTCATCCCCGATACGGCATTCTGGAAGAGAGAGTACATGGAACAGGTGGTGTTCAACCAGGCCAAGCAGAACGTGCCGTTCTATATCGACAACATCATAGAATGCAGGTACGGGCACATCAAGAGCCCGATGTACCGTTACCGCCAGCACGACGCGAACTACGCCCTGCAGCCGGGCAGCCTCAGGACCGTCATGGAAGGGAAGATCAGCTTCATTGACCTGCTCATCAAAAAATACTTCATCCAGATGGACATCACGCAGGAATTCATGGAAAACCGACGGGAGTATTTCAAGCTGTTCGCCCAGTACTTCACCGTGCTGGCGGACGCCTACGTAAACGCCGGGGAGGAGATAAAGGGGCTGTTCATGAAGGAGGCTTCGTTCTGGCGGTCCTTTGCGGAGCCGGAGGGCGGCGCCTACGACGCGGCGGCCCTGAATATTAGGGTGCTCATCGCATCCTCCGACGGGCCCGGGGAGGCCCGGGCGGCCGAGGCGAAGCGGACGCATATCGCGCTGCTCACGGCCGCGCTCACCGAAAGCGGCGTCCCCTGCTTCCTGGCCGCCTACGCCCTCGATTCCGTCACCGCGATAGACGCGCGCCTGCTTTTGAAGGAATGGCAGGAGGCCACGGGCGAACTGCTTTCGGAAACGGACAGCGCCTTCGCTTACCTCGTGTACGCCGTCCAGAAACAGCTCGAGCGAAAGATCGAGCACCGCCTTAAAAGGACGTTCGTCAGCCATATCGGCTGCCAGGACGTCCTCGCCGTGCACGCCGCCCGCAGCGCGCTGTCCCGCCTCAATATGGACATACCGGTTGTCCTCACCCTGCACGAGCGTTTCGTTCCCGACAACGCGGATTCCGGCCTGATCGACGAGGGCGGCGCGGTGCACAGGTTCTTCGGGGAATACGAAAAGACGGCCTACGCGGCCGCGGACAGGATGATTGCCGTCGACGAGGGCATTAAGCGGTACGTGCTCGAACTCTCCGGCGGTTTCGCCCAAAAAACGAGCGTCCTCAGAAACGCCGTCGACGACGTGTACTTCAAAAGCGGGGAAGACGATACGGAGCATATATACGGCAACCTCGTGTTCGTACCGGGGCGCGGCGGCGCCCGGGCGGTCAGTGCCGCAAAAGAGTTGATGAGAAGGGGTGTGACGGATTTCAGGCTCGCGATCGCGGGGCGCGGCGATGACTGCGCGACGGAAAACGGTTTGCCGGACCGCGCCGTCTTCCTCGGGGACGTTTCGCCAGAACGGATGCTCGCCCATTACCGTACGGCAAAGGCCGTCGCCGTTTTCTCAGGCGGGGACGGCAGCGAAAACGCGATGCCGGCGCTCGAGGCCATGGCCTGCGCAAGAGCCGTGATCGCATGCGGCGAAGGCGCCTTCGGGGACATCATTGACGACGGGGTCAACGGGTTTCTCGTGCCCGAGGGGGAACCTGCGGCGGCCGCGCACGCGATCGCGCGCGTCCTCGATATGGACGAGGGCGCGTACCTGGCCCTAGGGAAAAACGCGCGAAAAACAATCGAGGAGAGGTACGGGCACCGGCGCCATGCGAAACGTTACGTCGAAATGCTCGAAGCGTGTTACAGGGAAGCAACTTCGCCTAAAAAGGCGCGTTAGGGACCGGGAGACCGATACGGCGTGGGAGAACGGCGCGAAGCGTCATGCGACGGTATGAAAACACCCGTATATACGTTATAATGAGAAAAATGCTAAATAGCGGGGTGTGAACAATGACAAACGTTCTCGTGATCGGCGCCGGCACGATGGGCACGCAGATCGCGCTTCACTGCGCGATGAACGGGTGCGGCGTGAAGGTTTACGACATCAAAGAGGACATGCTCCAAACGTCTGTCCAAAAAATGCGCACGTACCTTGAGGAACTCGCAGGGTCCGGCGTCTTCACCGAAGCGCAGTGCGGCGGAATCATGGCGCGCATCGCCGCGACCACCGACCCGCGGGAGGCCGGGAAGGAAGCCGACGTCGTGAGCGAGTCGGTGCCCGAAGACCCCGCGCTCAAAGCGGCCGTGTTCCGCAAATTCGACTGCGTTTGCCCGCCGGACGCCGTTTTCACCACCAACACCTCGTCGCTCGTCCCCTCCATGATCGCAAAAAAGACGGGACGGCCGGACAGGTTCGCCGCCATGCATTTCCACCCGCCCGTCTGGGAGACGAAGATCGTAGACATCGCGCCCCACCCCAAAACGAGCCCGGAGACCGTTAAAACCCTGGAGCGTTTTGTTAGGGGAATCAACCTGGTTCCGATCACGCTGAAGAAGGAACACCACAGCTACGTGTTCAACAACATGCTAAACGCCCTTTTGGGTTCCGCGATGGGGCTCGTCGTCGGAAAAGTCGCGTCCTTTGAGGATGTGGACAGGGCCTGGATGGCGATCATGAACACGAAGACCGGGCCGTTCGGGATCATGGACTATATCGGTCTGGACACCGTCCATTCCGTAACCAGATACTGGGCGGACAAAACGAGGGACCCGGTCCTGAAGGGCAGGGCCGATTTCCTTAAGAAATACGTGAAGGAAGGCGCGCTGGGCGTGAAGACCCTGAAAGGATTTTACACCTACCCCGATCCCGAGTACGCCCGGGAGGATTTTATTAAATAGGGCCTTAACGCCGCCGCTGCCCCGGACCGGTTAGAACCGCCCTGATCGGGCAAAGTTAATGGGGGAAGGCCCCGGCGAAAGCGGGCGAGGCCAGGGAAACGCGGCAAGGCCATGATGCGGGACGAGCCGGACGTTGCCGCACCGTCGTTTTGCGGAGTGTGAAAACGCGACATATATAATTTACGAATCATGAAAAGGAGAGATGGCGAAATGGAGGACCGGGAAAAGGCGTTTTCGGAGCCGTTGAGCGAAGTGCTCAAACGGCGGGTGTCCGTGCGCAGCTACCGGCCTGATCCGGTCTCGCCCGGCGTCAGGGAGAAGATCGCCGCTTATTGGAATACGCTCAAGGGCCCGTTTGAACCCGGCTTGCGTTTCATGTTGCTGGACAAAAGGGAACTGGAGGCGGAAGGCATCCGCCTGGGGACCTACGGTTTCATACAGGGGGCCGGGCTTTTCGCGGCCGCCGCCGTGGAAGACAGGGAGATGGCGCTGGAGCAACTCGGATATGTCCTCGAAGCGCTTGTCTGTTACCTGACCGCCCTGGGGCTGGGGACGTGCTGGCTGGGCGGCTCTTTCAACAGGAAGGCGTTCGTCGAAGCGGTGAAACCGGAAAAGGGCGAACTGCTGCCCGCGGTCGTCGCCGTCGGTTATCCCGGGAAAAGCCGGACGATCGTCGATTTCGCCTTAAATCCCGCCGGGAAAGGGCGGAAGCGGAAGGACTGGGCGGAGCTGTTTTTCGACGGCGCTTTCGGGCGGCCGCTTGGCGGCCGGGACGCGGGCGCGTACGCGCTGGCGCTGGAAATGGTGCGGATCGCGCCCTCCGCTTCCAACAAACAGCCCTGGCGGATCGTCCAGCAGGACGGGGAGTTTCATTTCTACCTCCGGCATTCCCCGAGGTATTCCAGCCTGCTGGGCTTCGACATACAGAGGATCGACATGGGCATCGCCATGTTCCATTTCGAGGCCGGCGCAAAGGAAGCCGGGCTTTTTGGGGCCTGGGAAACACGCGGGCCCGATGCCTACGGCGTGCCCGAAAACACGGAATACGTCGTCACCTGGGCGCCGAAATAGGCCGGGCGGCAAACCCCTGAGGATTTGCCGGCGGTTTTTTGCGGTCGAAACGCCTGCTCCGGCGGTTTTTTCGCCGGGAATATGCCATCGGCGGGGGACAGTGACCCCGCACCCCTTTACGCTGGCTGTGGACGGCTTCGGGCCGGCTTCATTTCCCGGGCTGTTGTTCTCTCTCCATCGCCTGGCTGCGGACCATGGCGCGGCCCATCGAGACGTTGGCATTGGAAAGGAATTCGCCCATCGACCCCCGCTCAAGATCGAGGCCGAGTTCGTTCGCGTATTCGATGCCGGGCTTACCTCTCCTCGCGTGCGCGGTTATTCTTCTGGCCACGGTTCATTTTCCTCCTTCGTTGGTTTGTACTAGTGCTAATTTGCCCGTTGGCCCCTTATATTATCTTGGCAAAATATTATAATAATGGATGCATTCAAAAATAATTGCGACAGCAACTGACGAAAAAATGAAACGGCGCCGTTAAGCGCCGTTTCTTTGCCTGATATGTGACGGTTTTAAAGCTCAGCTTTCCACAGCCCGTGGAGATTGCAGTATTCATAGACGAGGGCCGGCCCTTCCGTCACGTCAAACACCGCGACGGGAGCCTCTTCCGGGTGCAGGAACGCGATCTGCAAACGGTCCGCCTGGGACACCGCGATCCACTGGATATAATGCTTGGCTACCATGGGATGGGGCTCGCTCCCGACCTGGACGCTGAGCCTCCCGCCTTCCCTCTTGCCGACGGGAACGTGCTTTTCCGTTGACGCGTCTACGGTATTGGCCGTGAGCAGCTCCATGGGCTGTTCGCAGCAGACCAGTTCTCCGCCGCCTTCGAGTATCAACCCGACAAGATTCCCACAAACGTTGCACCTGAAGAATTTTCTTTCAACGGACATGCCGAAAACCTCCCTGAAAATTAATTGAACGTTTCTTCGCGTTCAGTTTATTTTACCAAACGCTAAATGATTGTACAACAGAATCAAATGCGGATACGCCCATTCGTTTTTTCACCAGTGACAGGCCTGTAGGGCAATACTTTTGTAATGTTTAAAACGCTCGCCTGATAGGGGCGGGGAGTGTTTTTCGTATGGATGCAACACTTTTGTAATTATTTTGGTTGTCAAACCTATTTTGAAGTAGTATAATATTGCAAACAGTGAAAAGCATTTTCTCATGAGACCGTTGATTTTCCCGTCATCAGGAGGCGTTTTATGAAAAGGATTGACGATCCCGGGCACCCGATAAAAACCGGCCGCAGGACGCGCTATCATAAAGGCGCCAGGGCAGCGGGCGCACTGGCCGTTTCATTATGCATGCTCTGCGCCCCGTCAGTGTCGGCGGCGATGGGCACATCCGACGATAAAGATACCCCCACGCCGACGCCGGAAACGACGAGTGTCGGATTTTTCGAATACACGTCCGACGTCACCGATGCGGTTTCGTTCATGTTCAGGCTGTCGGGCGGAGAAATCGTGCTGGACACACTGAAAATGGCGATGGACCCGCTGAGCACCACCGTGCTCGCAGAAGATGCCGGCGACCCTTCCGCGTCGCCCGGTTCCGAGGAAACGGAAACCGAGGAGAAGGACGCGGGCCTCGTTCCCGGTGTGCATTCCAAAAAAGTCGCTGAAATCCAGGAGCGGCTCATGGAACTCGACTATATGGAACCCGACGAGCCGACCGACTTTTACGGACCGCAGACGGAGTACTCACTGCAACTGTTCCAGCGCGAGCACGACCTGCAGGTCGACGGCATCGCAGGCGCCACCACGCTGGAACTTCTCAACTCCGAAGAGGCCAAACCGTACACCGTCTGGCTGGAAGCCCGGGGCACCGACGTGGAAGGGCTGCAGGAGCGGCTGGCGGAACTCCGCTATTTCTCCGGCAGGCCCACCGGGTATTTCGGCACGGAAACCGATAAGGCCGTGAGAGCGTTCCAGAAACGCAACGACCTCTTCGTGGACGGCAAAGTCGGCATCATGACGCGCGAGGCGCTGTACTCCACGAGCGTGAAGGCCGCGCCGGAGCCGCAGCCGACCGTCAACAGCAGTTCGGGCAACAGCAGTTCGGGAAGCAGCAGCTCCAGCAGCAGCTCCGGCAGCAGCAGCAGCTCCGGCAGCAGTAGCAGCGGTTCGAGCAGTAGTTCCGGCAGCAGCGGCTCATCTACGACCCGGATCCCGAACGGAAACAAGGTCTCGGCGCTCATATCGGTAGCGAACAGCAACCTCGGCAAGCCGTACGTCCGCGGCGGGAAGGGCCCCAACACTTTCGACTGCTCCGGCTTCGTATGGTACTGCCTCGATCGCATCGGCGTGAATCTCAGCTATATGACATCGGGCGGCTGGGCTTCGTCTTCCTACCCCCGCGTCAACAGCATGAGCCAGCTCAAGGCGGGCGACATCATATGCTTCAGGGGCCATGTGGCCATCTATATCGGCGGCGGCACGATGATAGACGCTTCTTCGAGCAACGGCAAAATAGTAAAACGCTCGTGCACCGGGTCATGGTCCAGGAGGAACTTCATCTGCGGACGCCGCGTGCTGTAATGAAACGCGCATCAAGGCCCCCGGCTTGCCGGGGGCCTTATTATTTTGCCGATGGCGCCGCTTCCTGCCGGTGCGGGCGCACGGGCGGACCGGCGGCCTGAGCGCGGTTTTGCGCCCGCGCTCACCCCGTCCTGCGCTCCACGAACCAGCGGTCCTGCTCGAAATACAGATACGCCGGTTTCCCCCGCACGAGGCAGGTGTAGCGGATGCCGCACCCGCCCGCCTTGAGGCTCGCGGCCGGGCGTATGTCCGTGACCCTGTCGATGCAGAAGCGGCGGCCGTCCTCCCATACGATCGCGAGCGGGATGAGGCGGCCGTCCTCCTTGAAAGTCGCGGTCACCTCCACGTATACCTTGCCGGGGTGGCTGTAGTCCCTGCCGGTCATGCCTTACACACTTCCTTTGAAAAACGGCACGGGATGAATCGTGTGTTCGTCCCTGGGGTTTATGCTGAACCTGGCCCCTTCCCTGAGCAGGACGGCCCGGCCGATGCAATAGTGCCCGAAGCGGCTGCGCAGCGCGTCGATAGCGGCTTCGAGCCGCTCCGCCTTCATGCGCGCGGCCTCGTCGCAAAAGAGCGAGACCTGTGCGGGCGTGTCCGCAGGCACGAGGCCCGTCATGCGAGCCCCGAGGCTGCGGATCGGCTTGGCCCAGGCGTAGTTCGCGCTGAAGAGTTCCATGGCCCTGGGGACCATCTCGCAGGCGAGGGAGGTGGGGCGGTCGAAAGCGCCCTGCCGCTCGAAAGACGAAAGGTCGCAGTCGCGCACGCGGATCTGCAGCGTGCGCCCTTTCAGGCCGTGGGTCCTGAGGCGCGCGGCGACGCTCTCGCACAGCACGCAGAACACGGCGCGAACGTCCCCGTCGCAGGCAAGGTCGCGCGGCGTGGTCGTGCTGTTGCCTATGCTCTTGATCGCGGACTCTTCGCCGGTGCGCATCACGGGCGAGGAATCGTTGCCGTTTGCGAACGTCCAGAGGACCTCGCCCCATTTGCCCAGCAGGGAGCGCAGGAAAACGGGGGACGAGAGCGCGATGTCCCCGATCGTGGCGATCCCGTTGGCCAGGAGCTTGCGCCGGGTGGCCCCGCCCACGAACAGCAGGTCCTTGGCCGGCAGCGGCCAGGCTTTCTCGCGGAAGTTCTCGCGGGTGATCACCGAGACGGCGTCAGGTTTTTTCATGTCGCTCCCCAGTTTGGCGAACACCTTGTTGAAGCTTACGCCCACCGATACCGTGACCCCTAATTCTTCCCGGACGCGCGCGCGAATCTCGTGGGCGATGCGCTCTCCGCTGCCGCGCAGGGCGGCGCTGCCCCCTACGTCCAGCCAGGCCTCGTCCAGCCCGAACGGCTCCACCTGATCCGTATAGTCGCCGTAGATGCGCCGGGCCATCCGGGAATACCTGAGATAAAGCGGATAGTTCGGCGGGACCAGCACCAGGTCCGGGCACCTCTTCAGCGCCTTCCAGATCGGCTCTCCGGTGGTTACCCCCGCGGCCTTCGCCAAGTCGTTCTTCGCAAGCACGATACCGTGTCGCAGGGCCGGGTCCCCCGCGACGGCGACCGGCCTGGAACGGATGGCGGGACGGTGCAGGCACTCGACCCCGGCGTAGAAATTGTTGATGTCTGAATGCAGGACCACCCGCGGCATCGCCGGACCCCCTCCTGCGAACATATGTTCTATTTCTATTATACGCAAATGCCGGGCGAAATCAACGCAAAAAAAATCTTGGCCGTGGAAAAAAACGGATTAACAATTTGTGAACATAAAAACCCCGGATCCTGTAGGAAAAGGACGTAAAACGGCGTAAGCGCGTGATCCGTTCCCGGCCGGTGTTTTGCGAAAAAAACGACAGGGCGTTAACGCGCGCTGGCCTTCGATTGGGAGATTTAATCCCGCGCTAAGGAGCCGTTACGGTTTCATACGATACGTAAACTGCAATTGACAGATAAAACCGCTACGCGTATCATTGGTAATTACCAGGAGCAAAAACGCCGTCGTTATGTCAAAACAGTCTGCCATAAAGGAGGATGGATATGCCTTTTTGTATAAACTGTGGAAGAGAGCTTACATCCGGCGAATCCCTGTGCAGACACTGTGGCGATAACGGCAAGATATATGTTCCCGCCGCGGACGGCGCCGCGGCGGCAGGCCGGCAGAAGGGCGCGCTGATGGTCCTGTGCGGAGACCGCAGCCTGGGCCTTTTCAAGCGGATCAAGGCCTACACCGTTTTTTTCAGGGACCGCGTCGTGTTCGCGCATCTGTCCAGGGAGCGGGAAAAGGCGGAAGGAAAGGCCATGCTTAGGGGCCTGAAAAACAAAGAGCATAGCCTGCTGCAAAACATCGTCAACCGTTTTAACCTGTGGATATACTACGGGGAACGGTATTACGACATGAACGTCGAATCCATGCTGAACGAGGACCCCTCGAATTTTTCGATCCCAAACGACGAGGTGTCCGAATTCTTTTTCAAGGCGAGCCAGGAAGACGCCGACACGGACGAATCCGGGAGCTGGATCGGCGAGATCGTGATCCGTTCCGCCGGCGGGGAGACCGTGGACATATGCCATAATTACAGGGACTCGAACAACAAGATCAAGGGGATCCTTTACGACCTGTACGGAGACAGGCTTATTTACAGGGAAAGCGAAGTGATGGTGTATCCGGGCGAGGGCCAGGCGTACAACAGCCGCAGGTTCTACTGAAACGTCCGGCCCAAACATCCGCTTGCGGGCATTCAGGCAAGTTTAACGGCGCTATGAGCGCCGTTTTTGGAACCGCCGGCATCATCCGGCGCTTTTTTCCACCGCGTGAAACCACCTTCACGGTCCGTGGATTTCTCTTTACAGCGGCCGGGCGATCATGCCGCCACCTCGTCGGAGCAAACTACGCTTCGCTCATAATCCCCGGGCGCTTTGCGCACCGGGATTCTTCGCACCGCTACGTTTCTCCTCCTCATCCACGCAAAGCCTTTGCTTCGCGGGGAGTTTTTATAGGTGGGCTTTGCGTGGTTTTTTTTCGGGCGGGGCGCTGTAGTAGGCGGGACTGCGGTCTTCGCTCGTGGGAGCAAACTACACTCTACGCATATTACAGCCGCCGGACGATCGTGCCGCCACCTCGTCGGAGCAAACTACGCTTCGCTCATAATCCCCGGGCGCTTTGCGCACCGGGATTCTTCGCACCGCTACGTTTCTCCTCCTCTTCCACGCAAAGCCTTTGCTTCGCGGGGAGTTTTTATAGGTGGGCTTTGCGTGGTTTTTTTTCGGGCGGGGCGTTGTGGTAGGCGGGACTGCGGTCTTCGCTCGTGGGAGCAAACTACACTCTACGCATATTACAGCCGTCGGACGATCGTGCCGCCGCCGATCACGGTGTCTCCCTGATAAAATACGGCCGCCTGGCCGGGGGTGACGGCCCGCTGGGGCGCGTCGAAGTCGATCCGGCCCGCGCCGCCACAGAGCGGGATGAACGTGGCGTCCTGCGGGCGGGCGGCGTAGCGTAACTTTGCCTGCACGCGAAGCGCGCCTTCGATCCGTTCCCCCGAAACGACGTTCAGGTCCTTCACGATCAGCGAGGACGAATACAGGTCCTTCTCCTCTCCGAGCGTCACCGTGTTCGCCCGGGGGTCTATCGCGACGACGTATACGGGCCTGCCCAGCGAAACGCCCAGCCCTTTGCGCTGCCCGATCGTATAGCGGGTGATCCCCCTGTGCCGCCCCAGCACGTTTCCCTCAGCGTCGATAAAGTCGCCCTCCAGATCCCGCTCCCCGGTGGCGCGCGCGATGAAGGCGGCGTGGTCGTGATCCGGGATGAAGCATATCTCCTGGCTCTCCCGCTCCGCACTCTTGAAACCGTAACGCTTCGCGATCGCGTATACGCCGGCTTTTTTGTATTCGCCGAGGGGCAGGAGCGTATGCGCGAGCCTCTCCTGCGTGAGACTGTAGAGCACGTAGGACTGGTCTTTTGACGGGTCGGCGGCTTTCTTGAGAAGGAAGCGCCCTGTTTTCGGGTCGCGTTCGATCCTCGCGTAATGCCCGGTCGCAAGGTAGTCCATGCCAGCTTTGCGGGCTTCGTCGAAAAGGACGCCGAACTTGATATACCGGTTGCATTCGATGCAGGGGTTGGGCGTTAGCCCGCTTCTGTACCCCCGGACGAAACGCCCGACGACGTTTTCGGAAAACGCCCGCGTCACATCGAGCACGCGGTGTTCGATCCCCAGCGCTTCCGTGACCCTCTTAGCGTCTGCGGCCGGGCCGTCGTCCGTGCCGCCGGACATTTTCAGGGTGACGCCGGACACCCGGTACCCCGCCTCATGCAGGAGCGCGGCGGCGACGGAACTGTCCACCCCTCCGCTCATCGCCACCAGGACTTTCTCGTTCATCGGGCCCTCCTCGTTCAGGGCGCGGACCTGTGGGGCAGGCGGGCAATCGCTTCGATTTCGATCGGCGCGTCCTTGGGCAGGCGGCGCACTTCCACGCAGGAACGGGCCGGGTACGGCGCCTCGAAACAGGTGCTGTAGACCTCGTTCACCTCGGGGAAATGCCGCATGTCCGTGAGGAACACGCAAACTTTCACGACGTCCGAAAACGCTGCGCCCGCTTCTGAAAGGACCGCGCCGAGGTTGTCCAACGCCTGTTTCGCCTGTTCTTTTATGCCGCCTTCCTTCATGCTGCCGGTGGACGGGTCGAGGGGGAGCTGTCCCGAAACGAAGACCAGGCCGCCGGCAACGATCCCCTGCGAATAGGGGCCGACGGCTTCGGGGGCTTTTTTGGTCGATACGGCGGTTTTCATGCGTCTTTCACCTCAATACCTCGTTATGGGATTCATTATAACAGCAGGGGCCGGCAATTGCGAACCGCAAAAAAAGAAGGCGTCCCTTAACGGTCGACGCCCTGGAAGCTTAAAAAGGCCGGACCCATGCGCAGAATCGCTCAATGCAGGAGCAAAGGCTGGATCTGCCGTCCCTCGAGGGCGAGCCTGACGGTATCGGGTATCAGCTCCGCCCTGGCGACCAGCGAATTGCATTTTTTCTCGGGGTCGTCCTGCCCGAACGGAACGAAGTATACGTGTTTCCTGCAAAGCAGCATCCCGATGTTCTGCGCGTTCCCGCTCAGCCCGTCGTTGGTGGAGACGGACAGGACGAGGGGGCGCTCGTTGCGAAGGTGCGCCTTGCATGCCATGAGCACGGGCGTGTCGGTGACGGCGTGCGCGAGTTTGGCCAGCGTGTTGCCCGTGCACGGCGCCACCACCAGCACGTCCAGCAACGCCTTGGGGCCTATCGGCTCCGCCTCCGTGATGGTCGCGAGGGGTTCTTTCCCGCTTATTTCCCTGATGCGCTTTTTAAACCCTTCCGCCGTGCCGAAACGCGTGTCGGTCGTGTCCAGCGCATAGGAAATGATCGGGACGATGTCCGCCCCCATGTCAACGAGCTTTTCCATCTGAGGCAACACGTGCTCGACGGTGCAGAACGAGCCTGTGAGCGCGAAACCTATCGTCAACCCTTTCATATGTAATCCCTCCCTCAATTATTCAGCGACAGAGTACGGAAGATGCTTTCCTCGATGTAACGGGCCGCCGAAACCGGCGCGTCCACCCCCGGTATCCCCTTGAGGAGCAACGCGCGAAGCTCGAGCTTCTCCGCGTGTTTGTAGTCGACGCCGCCCCCCGAAGCCACGTCGATGATGACCGCGTCCTTCGGCACCTCTTCCAGTTCTTTCACGCCCAGCACCCGCGCGGGCACCGTGCTGACGATGAGCCGGGCGAAGGCGAGGAACGAGGCCAGTTCGGACAGCGGCACCACTTTTACGCAGTACATCTGGCCCCACGCGGCCTCCTTCTCCGACGGTGTGAACGCCGTGACCTCGGCGCCGAACGCGAGCAGGAGGCGGCACACCGCCTGCCCTACGCGGCCGAATCCGAGCACGAGCACCCGCATCCCGCTGATCGTGCGGTCCGTCTCGGCGATTGCCGTTTTCATGATCCCTTCGGCCGTCGGGATGGCGTTCTGTATGCAGAACGCGTCGTCGTCGAGAATGTTGGCGTATGTTATGTCGTGCTGCTGCGCGTACGCGCTCCCTTCCGGGGTGATGGCCCCGCCGAACACGAAGGAGCCCTCGCACACGCTCTGCAGGGCGGACAATACCTGATGCGCCGGCGTCCCCAGCGGCAGGATGAGTACACAGGGCGTTTGGAGCAATTCGTTCTGCGTCACGTAAGGGATTTTCTCCGCTTGCAGGTCCGTATTCCAAAATGCGACCGCATAGCCCTTCTGATGCAGGCTCGAAGCCAGATACAGATTGCGCCTGTCGGTTCCGGTGATCACAAAAAACCTGGACAAAAACTACTCCTCCCTTCTAATCGCCACTATATGAATCGCATAGATGGAGCGTGCGCGTCGTCGCGGACTTTGTATCGCTCGCCTTCGGGCAAGCGCGAAGGCTCGGCTTACTCCGTCGCTCCTCCTTTTCAACGCAAAGCTTGCGGCTTTGCGTTGATTTGCTCTGATAGGGCTTTGTTGGATTGTTTCGCAGGGCTTCGAAACATTTTCAGGCAAGGCTTCGAAGTGTTTCTGTCGAGCAGGGCTTCGAAGATTTTCGATGGAGCTACGCAGGAACCTTTCTCCGGTAGACTCCTCCCGCTCGGGAACCCGAACGAACGGAAAACTGCCGATAAACAAAGGTGTTTAGCGGTAAAGAAAAAGGTGCGCGCCCCTAAACCTTCTCCGGCCCAGGGGCCGCGGAATCGGCCCGGCTTTATTCCCTGAAAAAAGCTCAGACCGAAAGGCGCACGCCATACATGCGGAGCCACAGGTCGAGCTGTATCAGGTAGGCGATGAGCTGCGGGCCGGTCATGAGCTGGCCAAACCACGGGCGCGTGAAGGCCCTGCCCTCCGTGTCCGCGATTTTCTGTACGGTGTCCCTGTCCACGATCCGGAGCACGGGGGAGGACGGGTCCCTGAGTATCTCGTTCATTAGGGCCCGCACGCCCAGTATGTAGGTCGGGTTGAACGTTTTGGGATAGGGGCTTTTCTTCCGCCAGAGGACCTCCTGGGGCAGCATCCCCGTCAGCGCTTTCCTGAGCAGCCCTTTTTCGCGGTTGCCGTAAAAGAGGAATTTGCGCGGGATGTTGTATGCGTACTCGACCAGCCGGTAATCCGCAAAAGGCACGCGCACCTCCAGGCTCGCCGCCATGCTCATCCGGTCCTTTCGCGTGAGAAGCGTGTTCATGAACCATTTCACGTTCAGGTAGAACAGCGTCCGGAGCCGCTTCTCTTCCTCGTCGGGATCCAACGTAAGCGGCACTTTGGCCACGGCGTCCTCATACTGCGCCCGGACGTATTCCGCCAGGTCGATCCGCAGGTCCCTGTTGAGCAGCGCCTGACGTTCCTTCAATGCGCCGGACCAGGGGAAGGTGCCGGCGTACGCCATGTCCTCCCGCCAGAACCACGGATACCCGCCGAATATCTCGTCGGCGCACTCCCCCGAAAGCGCGACGGTGGCCGTTTTGCGCACCTCCCTGCAAAACAGCAGGAGGGAAGCGTCGATATCGGCCATGCCCGGCATGTCGTTTGCGCGTACGGCGTCTTCGAGCGCAAACACCAGTTCGCGGTTGTCGAGGACCACGCGGCGGTGGTTGCTCTCGATATGGTCGGCCATGAGGTCAGCCCACGTTTCGTCGGCCGTGGGCTGGAAGTCGTTCGCCTCATAGTATCTGCCGTTCCCGTCGTATTCGACGGAGAACGTATTTAGCGCGCGCCCTTCTTTTTTGAACTCTTCGGCCGCAACGGCGGAGATGATGCTCGAGTCCAGGCCGCCGGAGAGGAAGGCGCATACGGGCACGTCGGCGGCCAGCTGCCGCCTGATCGCGTCGAGCAGCAGGGAACGCACGTGCTCGCTCGTTTCCTGCTCGTTTTCCGTGTGCCTATCGGCGCGTAAGGACCAGTATTCCTCAACCGCTGTCTTTTCACGGGTGTGCAGCAGATAATGGGCGGCCGGGAGCTGTTTTATATCCCTGAAAACGCCGCTTGCGGGCGCGTGCGCCGGGCCCAGGCCCATGACTTCGCAGATCCCTTTTTCGTCCAGGACGGGCTCCACGGCCGGATGTTTTAAGACGGCCTTTATTTCGGAGCCGAAGATGAGCGTGTCGCCCCTTACCGTATAATAGAGGGGCTTGACGCCCAGCGGGTCCCTGCAGAGGAAGAGGGATTCGTCCTTATCGTCCCAGACTCCGAACGCGAAGATGCCGTTGATATGACGGGTACACCCGGGGCCCCAGGCTATGTATGCCGAAAGCAGCACCTCGGTGTCCGAATAGGAATCGAAAGCGTGGCCGAGGGCCGAGAGCTTGGCGCGGACCTCTTCGGTGTTGTAGAGTTCGCCGTTGTAGACGATCGTATAGGTCCTGCCCGCAACCGTCCTTTGCATCGGCTGCGCCCCGCCCTTCGGATCGATGACGACGAGCCGCCTGTGGCCGAGCAGCGCGTGTCCGCTCACGTGGTACCCGAAATCGTCGGGGCCCCGTTTTTCCAGCGTCCCGGTCATTTCAGAGATGATCGGCTTATCGGAAGAAATGTCTTTTTTATAGTTCACTATGCCTGCGATACCGCACATGTTTCCCACCCGTTTTCATAAAAGAAATTCAAGCGTTGCCCCCGGCTGCCTGCGCCATACCATAATATGCTACATAGGCGATATGTTGAAAAGATCGTTTCGATAGATAAGGAAGAAAGGCGTCGGACGCGCAGCAAAACGGGCCTTCACATAATATGAAGCGTAGATAGGCTGAATCAAGCGGCCGATGCTAATTAACGGCGGAGGGTGAGGACAATATGGGCGGTTTATTGGTGCTCGTCGAGGACGCGCTAATAAAAGCGGCGGTGGAAACCGCCTCGGCGGTGCGCCCAGGCGGCAAAATCGCCGTGTTGGCGGAGACGTGCGGGGAGGAAAAACTGCCGGGGGCGCCCGTCCTGGGCGGCTTCGCCTGCGCGAAGGAGTGCAGGTACGCTTTTGACAGCGCAGCGGTCGCTCTTAATAACGGCGCGCTGCGCCTTCACTGGATGAACCGGCTGCAATGCATGGGGTACATCATCGTCTCCCTGATACATCCTCTGTCGGCGTTGAGCGCGAACGCGGCAATCGGCGAGGGGACGTTCGTGCACCTGGGCGCCGTGGTCGGCGCGGGATCGTCCGTCGGCCGGGGGTGCATGCTCTGTCCGGGCTGCGTCGTATCGTGCGGCTGCACCGTCCGGGACGGGGCGAACCTGTGCTGCGGCGCGCACGTGGACAGCGGGTGCAGCATCGGCTACAGGGCGTCCGTCGGGGCCGGGGCCGTCATCGCCGCGGGCGTTTGCGTCGGGGACGACGCCGTCGTGTGTCCCGGATCGGTGGTAATAAAAGACGTAGGGGACGCCATGATCGTGGCCGGGTCGCCCGCGTGCGTCACCGGCAACGCCGCGTTCGACTGTGTAAGGTGAAGCCGCCGGCATAAACCTTTTACGCGGTTTCACCGCTCACGGCGTTTCATCCTGCGCCGGACCGGCCGCAGCCTCCTTCTCAAGGAGCAGTCTTCTCCGCGCCCGTTCCGGAGGAGACGGGTTTATCCGTATAATGGACCGCACACATGAAGAACTCGACGACCGCAACGGCGACGGCGCAACGATTGTGTTTATTTGCCTGTTTATGATATGATAAACGGGCAAATAATGCGTGTGTGGTGGAGGATGCGGATGGATCCTAACACGTCGAAGAGGAAGCGTCTCGCCTGGTATTTCAAAAAAAATGCGATCATTCTCGTCGTCATACTGCTGTTGCTCGTGCTCGCGTTCTTCGTGGCGAAGACCAGCGCCAACGTCTATATCGTGGTGATGGAGGGCATGGAGGCAAGGGCGTACGTCGTGATGAACGACGGCGATACGGACGAACTCGGCCTCTATTTCACCGACGCCTTCATCGAAAACGATCCGCTTCTTAAGAGCGGAAAATACGCGGACTATGTGATCGGGCGCTACACCTACGTATCCACGCCCAGCATCCCCATATGCTTCCCCTGGCAGGTGTTCACCACGGTAAGGGTCTCCGAATGGATCGGCAACATAGACGGAGAACTCAGCAAGGACAAGATCGCCGAGGCGGGCGCGGGCACCAGGGTCCCTCCGGAATGGGACAACGGGGTATACGACGTCAGCCTCGTGCTTGAGGACGGGAAATGGAAGATCGCCGCCGTTCAGCTCAGGATGCTCGTAAAGGAGGAGCCGGCGGAGGACCAGTGATCCAAGCGCGTAACCATGAAGGAAAACAAGCGAAAAGATATAGAAGCGCTCATCCCGCCGCGCGGCGCGCTGCTCGCGCCCATGGCGGGTGTTACAGACCCGCCTTTCCGGGTGATATGTAAACAAATGGGCTGCGACCTCACGTACACGGAGATGGTGAGCGCAAAAGCCCTTGAATACCGCAGCGCGAAGACGTTTGCCCTCGTGCGGATGCATCCTGAGGAGACGCCGTGCGGAGTGCAGCTTTTCGGCTCGGACCCGGAGACCATGGCAAAGGCGGCCGCGTTCATCGAGAGGGAATACCTTGGGGAGGCCGGCCTGATCGACATCAACATGGGCTGCCCCGCGCCCAAAATAACAAGAAACGGCGAGGGAAGCGCGCTGATGAAGGACATGGCGCTCGCTTCGGACATCATCCGCTCGGTCGACCAGGCACTGCGCCTGCCGGTGACGGTCAAGATCAGGAAAGGCTGGGACGAGCGGAACGTGAACGCGGTGGAATTCGCCTGCATGGCCGCCGAGAGCGGGGCGGCGGCGGTATGCGTCCACGGCAGGACGCGGGAGAAGTTCTACCACGGCAAGGCCGACTGGGACATCATCGCGCGCGTGCGCGCGGCGGTGGACGTCCCGGTGATCGGGAACGGCGACATCTTGTGCGCACAGGACGCGCTGGACATGCTCGAGCGGACCGGTTGCCGCGCCGTGATGGTCGCGCGCGGCGCGCAGGGAAACCCGTGGCTGTTCCGCCAGATCGCGCGCCTGAGGGATTCGGGTGTGCAGGAAGGCGCACCCACGCCGGTGCAGCGCGTGGACATGGCGATCGCGCACGCGCGCGCGGCGGTCGCGCAGAAGGGCGAGCACACGGCGGTAAGGGAAATGCGAAAACACGTGGCCTGGTATATCAAAGGCACGCGCGATGCTGCGAAGGTCCGTGCATTAATCAACTGCGCGCGCACCCTGGAGGAGATCGAAGGCATACTGATCCCCTACAGGGAGACGATGAAAACGCAAGATATATTTTCTTGACACCCGGCCGTATACGGGCTATAATAATGCTTACAATTTTTGAAGGAAAGTTCAAGCGCTCACACACTCGTCCAGGCAAATGAGTTAAGTGCTTGATTTTTGTTTGCGAAGTAGAATGGCAGGAAGGTTTTATACCTCGGGCAGAAGGGGCGGGAGGACAATATGGAAAACAAGGAAATAGTACTCACAAAAGAAGAATTGACAGAGATTGAAGCTAAGCTGGAATACCTAAAATCAGTACGCCGCAGGGAGATTTCCGAGCAGATCAAACAGGCGCGGGGGTTCGGCGACATCACCGAGAATGCCGAGTATGACGAAGCGAAGAACGAGCAGGGCAAAATCGAGGGCGAGATCGCCGATGCGGAAAACCTGCTACGCCTCGCGAGGATCATCGATAACGATGAGATCGACACGGCTACCGTGAGCGTCGGCGCGCGCGTGAAAGTGCTCGACGTCGGGAGCAACGAACAGATCGACTACCTTATAACGGGCATGGTGCTGGGTTCCGAGAACGACACGAAGACCAAGGCGCGCAAGATCACCAGCGAGTCGCCGGTCGCAAAAGCGCTGCTGGGCAAGAAGGCGGGCAGAACGGTGACGGTCCAGGCCCCGGGCGGCGCACTGAAATTGAAGATACTCGAGATCACGCGCGTTTGAATATAGAGGAGAAGGTGATGCCGCAATGCCGGAGAACGGTACGCAAAACGACATGATGCAGGAGAGAGAACAGAAGGAAATCCTGCGGATACGCCGCGAAAAACTCGATAAGCTCAAAACGCAGGGAGACGACCCTTTTCGCATAACGAAATATGAGCGCACGCATATGTCCACGGAAATAACGGGGGATTTCGATGCGCTGGAAGGCCGGCAGGTGCGTATTGCCGGCCGTATTCTCTCCAAGCGGGTCATGGGCAAAGCGAGTTTTGCCCATCTGTTCGACGGGAACGGAAGGATACAGATATATCTGCGCAAAGACGAGGTCGGTCTTGAAACCTATGAAGCGTTCAGGTCCTGGGACGTCGGGGACGTCATAGGCGCGGCGGGCGTCGTCTTCAAGACGAAAACGGGCGAGGTCACGGTGCACGCGAACGAGCTTACGTTGCTGTCGAAATCGCTTCTGCCGCTGCCCGAGAAATTCCACGGGCTCAGGGACCCGGATCTCCGATATCGCCAGCGGCACATAGACCTGATCGTGAATCCACAGGTGCGCGAAACGTTCATCGCGCGCTCCAAAACCATTAAGACCATACGGGATTACCTTGACGAACGCGGCTTCCTCGAGGTCGAGACGCCGGTGTTGCAGACGACTCCCGGGGGGGCGAACGCGCGGCCGTTCGTCACGCACCACAACACGCTGGATATGGACATGTACCTTCGCATCGCGCTGGAGCTGTATCTCAAGCGCCTGATCATCGGCGGGTTCGAGCGGGTGTACGAACTGGGCCGGATATTCAGGAACGAAGGCATGAGCGTAAAGCATAACCCCGAGTTTACGATGATAGAGATTTACCAGGCATACGCGGACTACCACGATATGATGGACCTTACCGAGGGCATCGTCTGCGCGTGCGTGCAGGCCGTGACCGGCAAGGAGACGCTCGTGTACCAGGGGCAGAAGATCAGCTTCAAAACGCCCTGGAAACGCGTCACGATGCGCGAAGCCGTGAAGGAAGCGACGGGAGTCGATTTCGGTGCCGTCAGCGAAGAAGAGGCGCGTTTGCGGGCCAAGGCGCTTAATATGGAAGTAAGGCCGGCTTCCACGCGGGGGAGCCTCCTCAACGAAGCTTTCGAGGAATTCGTAGAGAACGAACTCGTACAGCCCACGTTCGTGCTGGATTATCCGGTGGAAGTTTCGCCGCTGGCAAAGCGCAAGCCGGGCGAAGACTGGCTGACCGAACGGTTTGAACTCTTCATCACGGCGCGGGAGATGGCCAACGCTTTCTCGGAACTAAACGACCCCGTCGACCAGCGGGAACGGTTCATGGCCCAGGCCGCGCAGCGCGAAGCGGGCGACGACGAGGCGCATATGATGGACGAAGACTTCGTACAGGCTTTAGAGATCGGAATGCCGCCCACCGGCGGCCTGGGCATCGGTATTGACAGGCTGGTCATGTTGCTGACCGACTCGCCGTCCATCCGCGACGTACTCCTGTTCCCGACGATGAAGCCGAGATAGACGGCAAATTAATGAATAATAGCGCGAATTATATAGTATGATGCAGAATATATGCGAAGGAATCCGAATCAGGCGCAATAGGACGGATTAGACAGGATATGATGTTGTTGTAAGGCCACATATGCTTGTGTTACAATAACATTCGCGCCTTAAAGAGGCGAGAAGGCAGCAGCTTGAAAACTATACAGTACACCTAAGCAAGGTAAGAGACAGACAAAGAAGAAGCCAGAGAGACTTTGAGTTAAGAGAAACCCGTCCGGTGTTTTGAGAGAAGAAGCGCGGGACGGGACAAAGGATTTAAACAGAAGAGTTTGATCCTGGCTCAGGACGAACGCTGGCGGCGTGCTTAACACATGCAAGTCGAACGGGG
>Ga0334895_1000816_pt1 | contig 37376 bp, 45 predicted proteins | sample GraSluR3_MG_7_FD_207229 | JGI IMG/M metagenome (GOLD analysis project Ga0334895, IMG submission 207229) | Sludge microbial communities from methane-producing bioreactor in Wageningen University, Netherlands - Granular Sludge_31_05-R3 | ecosystem: Engineered > Bioreactor > Anaerobic >... | reverse complement strand
CATTGAAGTATTTTACAATAGAGAAAGATTACATTCCTCTTTAGGTTATTACACACCGGAGGAATATGAACAGTTAATGTTAACAAAATTGTCTTAACTTAGTGTCCGGATTATCGGGGGAAGACCATATATCAATTCATCCCCCTTGACGGATGGATTAGCTCTTCTCATCTTCTCCCCCTTGAGGGGGGAGGATAAAGGTGGGGGTGAAATTATTTTTATTTTCTTCAATTTATACACTATATAGAATACGTAATACTATTTTGACACGACTATATAAACGATATATAATAGTATCAGGAGGTGCATAAATAATGAGAACAAAAAGTAAGTTAAGTATCACAATTGATAATAAAATATTGGAAGAAATTGAGAAAACCACAAAAACCCATAAATTTTCAAAAAGCCAATTGACCGAAGAAGCCTTAAAGCTCTGGTTAAAAAAACATACTGAACAACTTATGGCTAAAGGTTATAAAGATATGGCTAATGAAGACCAGGAATTTGCAAAGTTGTCCTTAAAAGCTCAGGAAGAAGCACTGCATGAATAAATATCCCAAAAGAGGCGAAATATGGTTAGTGAACTGGAATCCATCAAGAGGGAGTGAACAGGCTGGGATAAGACCTGCTTTAATTATTCAAAATGATGTTGGAAATATAAATGCAGCTACTACGATTATAGCAGCCATATCTACTTCAATTAAATTATATCCTATGAATGTAAAAATAGAAACACACGAAAGTGGTCTTAATAAAACCTCAATAGTTAAAACCAGTCAAATATTGACTGTAAGCAAGCTAAGACTTGAAAAAAGAATAGGGGAGCTAACCAGTGAGAAAATGAATCAAGTAAACGAGGCAATTAAACTCAGCCTGGGAATCGAATAGGATAGTGAAGCAATCTCATCCATTTATTAAATAGTATTTAGTCGTTAGTATTTAGTTTATTAGTTTAAATAAAAACTGATAACTTGAACTTTAATTTCCTCCCAATTGATGTGAGGATTATCTTATTTCATTTCCTCTCCCTTGAGGGGGGAGGACTAAGGTGGGGGTGAGACTCTTTCCTGTCATTGCGCTTATTTTCCCTCTTCCTGTCATTGCGATGAGCGTAGCGAAGAAGCAATCTCATCCATTTATTAAATAGTATTTAGTCGTTAGTATTTAGTTTATTAGTTTAAATAAAAACTGATAAATGTCAAATATGAAGCCTTAACACGATATTTTGTATTAACTTCATACGCCAATTGCAGTATTATTAATCTGAGGTGATAATATGAGAAGACAAACAAGTATAAGATTAGAAGATAGGTTCTATAAAGAATCAAACCGCTTATGTCTTGCACCTTATACCTTCTATTATCTTACCTTTTTTAACAATCAAATAGGAATTTCGTTTTTCAAATGCCCGCGATTTATATTTTGCATAAACAATTTTGATTTACAAATACCTATATAATATAATATTAAAAAGTTTTCATATTAAATATTCATTATAGATTGAAGGGAATTATATGGATGAATAAACAATTACCTACTATTAAACAATGGAAAGAATTATACAAAGCTGCCATAGAATTTCAAAGAATGAAATGCTGGAGCTGGATGTGGGATACTGATATATTTGGAGTGCAAAACCCTGAAACTGGAGAGATAGGATACTGCTGTATCATGGGAGGAGCAGGAGAATACTTTGCCCTGGCAGTGTATTTAGGAAGCGAGGGGTTATATGGTTACTTAGACCTTCAATCGAAAAAAGACTATCCGTCCCTTGAGGAAATACTCAGTCATCAGAACTTATTAATGGCCTCATTTGAGGAAAAAGATTTTTTACAGAAAGAAGATTTTAAAATCATTAAAAAAGTTAACCCCAAAATAAATAATCCCCACCTATGGCCATTATTCCGGAGTTATCAGCCCGGCTATCACCCGTGGTTTTTAACTGCTGCGGAGGCAAAATATTTGACCTTATGCCTTTATCAGGCAATGGAAGTGGCAAACCGTTTTAAGCAAGATCCAAATCTACTTACATCACACACCAACAATCATTACCTGGTCCGAGTTCCGAAAAAAGAACCGACAGGTTTTTCCTGGAAAGACCTATGGATAGAACCATTACCCCTGGCAAAAGACGAGATTATTTTAAAATCTCTTGATAAGGAGTTACTAAACAAAGTAAACAGGAGACATTTGCCTCATCAAGGTACCTGGGAAGCCGATTTCTTTTATTATCCAAGGGCAGTTCAGGATAAAGGAGAGAGACCATATTATCCTTATGTGTTTTTTTGGGTAGACCATCATTCGGGTTTTATTTTAGATCATTATTTAGCAAAACCAGATCAATGTTTTAGAGAATTTCAACAACAATTCTATAATATTATCATGAATATGGAAATTCTACCTCAGGAAATACGAGTAAAAAAAGAAGAAACGTTCAGACTTGTTGAGCCCATTGCTTCAGAATTAAAAATCAATCTTCGCAGGGTAAAAACCTTAAAAATGCTGGATTCAGCCAAATCCAGTATGTATAGATTTATCAATGATGAAGAAGAATAGGCCATAAGATTTTCAAGAGAATTATAGAACGAAAGGACCGATACCAAATGACTAAATTAACCAAATACATCATAGCACTGACAAACCTTTATGGCATCCTCCATAAGGATAGACTTTTAGAGATTTATAATAGCCAGAATGATGAGAAGATTACCATGGAAGATGTGGAGACTTATTTTCAAAATCCACCCTATGTCCTGGCAGATAATTTTACTGAAATTTACAAAGATTGTTTTGTGAAAGAATCCATTATCGAAAATGATGGAATTGATGAACTAATGGCAGAAAAAGAAAATAAGCCATACTACATCCCGGAGCAAGAAGAACTATTAAAATATGTGGATGAATTTTATTTTGAAAAAACGCCGGCATACAATATATTATATGATTATATTAAGGAAAACTTCTACGAAGGAGATGATTACAAAACCCAACTATTAATGGAAGAACTTCAGGGAATCTGTCAGTTTGTCTTTGATATGAAGCTAATATTTGATTGTATTAATAACCGAGGGATCATCTTTGAGAGCCATGAACAAGCCAAAGAAGTTCTACAACTGGTGATGAATCTTTCAAATAATGTCAGGTTATGGGAAAATAACGGTCATACTCCTGATGAAATGCACAAGCGCTATGAAAAATCGAATTTGAGACCTTTGCCGGAAAAGCCATTCGGGTTTACTGAACCCAACGTGATTGATTTTATACCAAGCAAGAAAATAGGCAGAAACGATCCATGTCCTTGCGGCAGCGGGAAGAAATACAAGAATTGTTGCCTTAAGAAAGATGAAAACCAATAATACAATAGATGGTTATAAAATAAAAACATGCATTAAGCTTACTGCTCTGATTCAATCTTCTTTTAATGTGTCTGATTGTCAAACCAAAAATATATTCCTATCTGGAAATGGCCCTTAGAAGAATATCATGTTTTGTGAAAATGTGAAGCCTGACCCCGATATTTTGCATAAGATATCAAGAGATATAAGTTTTCCTCTCTCCCAAATCATGATCCGATAAAGATTGGAACTCTGAATAATATAATAAATGATTTAGCTGATAATTTAAAAATTGAGAAAAAAGAATTAATAGAAAAGCCATTCCATCGCTAAATGATTTGAAAAATGATATGGTTAAACAAATATTTATTTGATACAAACATTACATTAATCTATAATTACTACAAAGACTAAATGTTTTGATATATTAAAATAAATAGAATTTTACAATAAAAGAAAGGAGATGACTGTTTTGGACAAACCGACATTTGTATTTACAGGAACTATTATTAGTGAAAAAAATGGTTATAGTTCTTTATGTATAGATCTTGATGTAGCTTCTCAGGGTGATACCAAAGAGGAGGCTAAACAGAATCTTATGGAGGCAGTTACTCTTTATCTAGAAACTGCAATAGATAATAATTTGCCCTTAATACGTCCTGTTTTAAAAGATGATAATCCAATAAATACAAGACCCGACGATATTGTAGAGATCTTTAAAATGAATATTAGTTTTCAAGTTCAAGCCTATGCCTAAATTGCCTATAATAAAACCAAGAAAAATATTGAAAATATTGTGTAAAGCAGGTTTTATCGAGGTTAGAAGCAGAGGAAGTCATTTACAGCTTAAAAAAGGTAATTTATTAGTAACTGTTCCGATGCATAATAAAGATCTAAAACCCGAAACTTTAAAATCTATTTTAAGACAAGCCAGGATAAGCATTGAAGAAATTGAAACCTATTTTTAACCGACAACCGAAAGCAGTCTTTATATTTTGCAACTATTATTATTCTGAAACTATAAAGAGGGATAAAATGAAAGTTCTAAATAAGTTTTCATCTGTTACAGAAAAGGAAAAGAGTTATTATTCAGATGTCGTGATGCTATTCAAAAAATATCTCCAACTGCAAAAGTAATTCTATATGGTTCAAGAGCGCGTGGGGATGCAGAGCCCGAATCTGATTATGATTTACTTGTTTTAGTAAATGAATCTGTTACTCTTGATAAGGAGCATATTTTTCGCAAACAAATATTTCCTATAGAGCTTGAAACTGGGTGTGTTATTACTGTAAATGTATATAGTTATCATGATTGGAATAGCCGTATATACAGCGCAATGCCTTTTCATAAAAATGTCGAAAGAGAAGGTTTACTTATATGAATAAAGAAGTCAAAACTTAATTCTTTATCGATTAGAGCGTGCTCATGAAGCTCTTGATGAAGCTTTAATTCTATTAGAGAAGGGCTATGCCAATACTTTTGTTAATCGTCTTTATTATGCCTGTTTTTATGCTGTTTCCGCTTTATTACTTACTAAAGGACTTTCTTCTTCTAAACATAGCGGAGTCCGGGCACTTTTTCATCAAAATTTTTTGAAACATGGAACAGTAAATAGCGAACAAGGAGAGCTATATGATAAATTATTTGATACTCGTCAAAAAGGAGATTATGCAGATTTAGTACGATTTAATATAGATGAAGTAAGACCATGGCTTAATGATGCCAATTCTTTTGTTGTATGCTTAGAAAGGTTAGTCCAAAAAGAAATAAAAACAGGATAAACCAGATTATTTCTTACCCTGCACTTTATAACTTAATACTTGTATTTATTTCTTAACTCGTAACTTGTAGTTTTTTAAATGAAATTATGTGTTTTATTAACCGAAAGCTGAAAACGATTTTTACAGCTCACACCTTGATTTTCTTATTTTTATATTTAACTTGTAACTTGAATCTCGAAACTTGTAACTTTTATTTTAAAAAGGAGCAATAATGTCCGACTATACAAAACTGAAAGTCTGGGAAGATGCTCATCAATTTACCATAGAAATATATAAAATTACTAAACATTTTCCCAACAACGAACAATACGGCTTGACTTCTCAAATTAGAAGATCAGCATCATCTGTTCCTACTAACATAGTAGAAGGCTCCGGCCAATTGACAAAAAGCAATTATATAAGATTTCTCGGAATGGCTCAGGGTTCTGCTTATGAGGTTGAATATCAGTTATTACTTGCGAAGGACCTTGGATATTTAGAATTAAGTGATTATGGCTCACTAAGTAAAAAAATTAAAGATATTATTTATATGTTATTTGGTTTAATCAAATCATTGAGAAATATTTAAATTTATTGTATTTTGATTTTGTTTTTACCTTGCATCTCGTAACTTGCATCTTGCACCTTGTACCTTGCAACTTTTATTTTAACTAGTAACTCGCACCTTGCACCTGTATTATACTTGCACCTTGTACCTTGCAACTTTTAACTGTATACTTATACAATATAGCTATGAAACAAAAAACATTTTTAAAAAAACTATACGAAATATTCACTCCCAGGGAGCGCATGCAGGCTGTTCTAATATTTATTGCCAGCCTTGGTACTGCGTTTGCCCAGGCCTTTGGGGTAGCCAGTATTTTCCCATTTATCAATGTAGTGATGAATCCGGATATAGTCCAGCAAAACAAATGGCTTTCTCTCATCTACAATAAACTTCATTTTTCAGACATTAATTCCTTTATTTTCTTTTTGGGAATGACTGTTTTCTTAATAGTAATATTCTCAAGTATTATTTCAGCAATAACAACCTGGGGAAAAACAAGGTTCACCCTGGGTAAAAACCATTCACTCTCAAGAAGGCTGCTAAATGTCTATCTATCTCAGCCATATGAATATTTTCTGCAAAAAAACAGCAGCGAATTAGGCAAGAATGTTTTATCAGAAATCAATCAGCTTACCAGCCAGCTCTTAATATCATTATTTGATATCATAATAAATGGGCTGATGGTAGTAGTTATACTTGCCATGTTATTCGTTGTTGATGTAACTGTAACCATAGGCGCTATTATCTTTTTAGGCGGGAGTTATGGAATAATAAATTATTTTGTTAGGAATAAATTACGCGCAACCGGCCAGGAAAGATTAGAAGCAAACAGGGGAAGATTCCGTATGGCCAATGAAGCCTTAACCAGTATCAAAACTACAAAAATTATGGGTATTGAATCTTTTTTTCTTGATAATTATAGTAATTTTTCCAGGAAATTTGCCCGCCTTAATGTATTTGCCCATGTGATTGGGGAAATTCCCAGGTATCTCCTGGAGGCTGTTGCTTTTGGAGGAATTATCTTCTTTGTTATATTTATGATTGCCAGAGGAGAAAGGGTTATAGATTTTGTTCCTTTGCTTAGCCTTTATGCCTTTGCAGCTTACAGGACACTGCCAGCACTTAACCGCCTATTTGGTGCCATGACCAGGGTTTATTACAATACGGCTATTGTAGATAAAATCTATGAAGACATGATAGAGATTGAACCACAGAAGAAGCCTATAATCAAACCCGCCACTGCCAAAAGTGAATTATTATTTAACAAGTCAATCAAACTGCAAAATATAAAGTTTTCTTATAAAGATACTTCCTATAATGTAATTGATAGTATAAATCTTACCATACCCAAAAATAATATAATAGGATTTGTTGGTCCTACCGGCTGCGGCAAGACTACTTTAGTGGACGTCATTTTAGGTTTACTAACTCCCCAGGAAGGTAAAATAATTGTTGATGATGTAGAAATAACTGAAGAAAATATTACCGCCTGGCAAAGAAAAATTGGTTATGTCCCACAAGAAATTTACTTAAGTGATGATAAGATTTGTAAAAATATTGCTTTCGGAATACCGGAAAAGGATATTGATATCCAGCAGGTAAAATTTGCAGCCAAAATTGCTGCCATAGAGAAATTTATTGAAATTGAATTGCCCAAAAAGTACAATACTATTATAGGAGAACGAGGGGTTCGCCTTAGTGGTGGCCAAAGGCAGCGCATAGGGTTAGCCCGTGCGCTGTACCGAAACCCTGAAGTGTTAGTTTTAGATGAAGCCACCAGCTCCCTGGATGGTGCCACCGAAGAGATAGTCTTAAAGGCGATTCAAAGTGCCGCCAAATCAAGAACAGTCATTATGATTGCCCATCGCTTAAATACGCTGAAAGACTGTGCCCAGATTTATATTCTGGAACAAGGAAAGATAAGAGGACAGGGCACTTATGAAGAATTACTCAAGCAGAATAAGCAGTTCAGGAATATGGCAAAAATAAATAATTAATCAATAGTGTATATTTCAAGTCATTTTATTGGAGAAAAGATGAAAAAACGCATTCTGGTAACAGGTGGTGCTGGATTTATTGGCTCTCATCTTTGTGAACGGCTCTTGCTTGAAGGAAATGAAGTTCTCTGTGTAGATAACTTCTTTACCGGAAGGAAACAAAATATTGTTCACCTTTTAGAGAATCCCTATTTTGAAATATTAAGACATGACATTACTTTTCCATTATATGTCGAAGTAGATGAGATTTACAACTTAGCTTGCCCGGCAAGCCCTATTTATTACCAATTTGACCCGGTGCAGACCACCAAAACCAGTGTCCTGGGCTCTATAAATATGTTAGGTTTGGCCAAAAGATTAAAAATAAAAATATTACAGGCCTCAACTTCGGAAATTTATGGTGATCCTGAAATTCATCCACAACCAGAAACTTACCACGGAAGTGTGAACACAATCGGTCCGAGAGCCTGTTATGATGAAGGTAAAAGATGTGCCGAAACACTTTTCTTTGATTATCATAGGCAGCTAAACTTAAAAATAAAAGTAGTCAGGATTTTTAATACCTATGGACCACAAATGAGACCGGATGATGGTAGAGTAATAAGTAATTTTATTATGCAAGCATTAAAAAATAAAAATATCACTATATATGGAGATGGCAGCCAGACCAGAAGCTTCTGCTATATAGGTGATATGACCGATGGAATACTAAGAATGATGGATAGCCCGGATGACATAACAGGTCCTGTTAACCTTGGCAATCCGACTGAAATAAGTATTCTTAATCTCGCCCAAAAAATAATTCAATTAACCAATTCAAAATCGAAAATTGTTTTTAATAGTTTACCGGAAGATGATCCCAAACGTAGATGTCCAGATATAAGCAAGGCAAAAAATATACTTAGATGGCAGGCAGAAACAAAAATTGATGAGGGTTTAAAAGCAACCATTACATATTTTGTAAGATTATTAGAAGAAGGAATTTATGGATAAAAGGGAAGTAGTTATTATTGGTGCAGGGCCTGCTGGTCTGGGCGCTGCACTTGAATTGCAAAAAAATAACATCAAAGATATTTTAATACTTGATATGCATTCTGTACCAGGTGGATTAGCAAGAACAGTTAATTACAAAGGTAATCTTTTTGATATTGGCCCCCATCGTTTCTATACAAAAAACAGGGATGTTAACGAAGTATGGCATCAAACTTTAAAAGACAAATTTAAAGCAGTTAACCGGCTCACCAGAATATATTATAAAAACAAATTTTTTAACTACCCGTTAAAACCATTCAATGCGCTTAAAAATTTAGGAATTATTGAGTCTTCTCAGGCTATATTTGATTATTTTATTTCACGGATAAGAATAAATAACCAAAGAACAAATTCTTTCGAAGATTGGGTTAGTAGACAGTTTGGCAAGAAACTGTATAGAACATTTTTTAAAACATACACTGAAAAAGTGTGGGGAATTGATTGTAAAGATATTAGTGCAGATTGGGCTGCCCAAAGAATCAAAGGCTTAAATTTGTATAAAGCGGTTTTAGATTCCCTAAATCCCTTAAAAAATAAAAAAAAGACAAAGACGCTTATTGAAGAGTTTGACTACCCGGTTTATGGTGCAGGAATGATGTACGAAAAAATGGCTGAAAATATTATTCGGCAAGGAGGGGAGATTCTTTATAATTCTGAAGTAAAAAAGATAAATATAAAAGATAATAAAATAGAATCAATAATCGTAAATACAGAAAAAGAAGAGCTTTTAGTTTCAGCAAAAATGTACTTTTCCTCTATGCCCCTAACAAAAACCATCCAGTCAATTACACCTGCACCTGAAGAAAGCATTTTAAACGCATCGAAAAAACTTTTTTTTAGAGATCATGTTACTGTAAATCTATTAATAGACAGCAACGAATTATTTCCAGACCACTGGATATATGTCCATTCTCCAGAGGTAAAGATGGGCAGATTAGCAAATTATAATAACTTCAGCTTAGAAATGACCAAAAATAAGAAAAATACTGCACTCAGTATTGAGTATTTTGTATTTCAAAATGATGATACCTGGAATATGACAGATAAAAATTTGATTGACCTTGCCAGAGAAGAATTACATTATATGAAATTAGTTGATAGAAGCTTGGTGATTGATGGGTTTGTTATCAGGGAAACTGACAGCTATCCAGTATATTTTGTAGGCTATAAAAAATATTATAATATTTTACATGACTATATTACTAATGTTTCAAATCTACAATGTATTGGCAGAGGTGGTATGTATAAATATAATAATCAGGACCACTCAATCTATACAGGAATATTAGCTGCAAAAAATTATTGCGGTGCAAATTATAATATTTGGAATGTTAACGTAGATGCAGAATACCATGAGGACGCTACAAGATATTATTAATTGGTAATTAAGATATATTCAAGGTATTATAAGTTAATAAACCAAGAATTATTTTATAAAAATATGAAAATTGTAAAATATTTTATTATAGGCTCTATAGCAGCCTTAACAGATATTTCTCTTTTTTATCTTTTTGCAAAGATACTGGGCTATAATTATCTGGTTGTAGCTTTTATTAGTTATATCATAGCAACTTTTGTAAATTATATTCTCAGTATTAAATATGTTTTTAAAAGTGGTATAAGATATTCTAAAAATGTAGAAATAAGTTTAATTTATGTTATAAGCGGGGTTGCAATAATTATTAACCAGGTAAGCCTGTATATTTTAATTGACTTCTTTGAAAACGATATGGTTTTTTCAAAAATGATAGCAACTGTTATTACATTTTTTTGGAATTATCTTGCAAGAAATCATTTTGTCTTTGGAGAATCAGATAAATGAGAGAGCCCATATTAGAACCATTTTTACGTAAAATTAGGACTAAAAAGATTTTGAACATACTTAAAAAATATAAGAATATAAAACTTCTTGACATTGGATGTGGCCTACATTATGAACTATTAAAAGAGGTAGAGCCCTACATAGATGAAGGGTTTGGCATTGACTTTAAGACTCCAGATATTTGTAGCGGAAAATTAATAATAAAACGGATTAAAATTTTAGACACACTTCCTTTTAAGAACAATACTTTTGATTTTATTACAATGTTGGCAGTTTTATAGCATCTTGAATTTCCGGAAAATATTGTCAAAGATATTGAAAGAGTATTAAAACCAGGTGGAAAATTAATTATAACTGTTCCCAGTAAACTATCTAAACCAGTACTTGAATTCTTAGCATACCATTTAAAAATTGTCAGTGTAGTTGAAATAAAAGATCATAAACTATACTATAGTTATAAAGATTTGCAAAGGTTATTTAATAAAACAAGAAATTTACATATTGAAAAACACAAATATTTTGAACTATTTATGAATAACTTTTGTATTGTAAGAAAAGAATTAGCCAATGATTAACAATTTAGACAATATAATAGAAAATAAAGGAAATATATTTATTAGAATATATAGCTCAAAAGGATTCATCTGGATAATTATTTTGTTAGGAATTCTAATAAGGTTAAGACAATATTTATTTAATCGTTCGCTCTGGCTAGATGAAGCTTACTTAGCTTTCAATATGATAAAACTAGACTATCATGACCTTTTATTACCATTATTACATGGGCAATCAGCTCCACCTGCTTTCCTGTTAATTACAAAGATGCTTACTGATATCGCAGGTCATAGTGAATATGTATTGAGGTTTTTACCGTTTGTTTGTGGAGTTGCTTCTCTGGTACTTTTTTATTATCTATCTACTTATCTCCTACAAAAAAAAGTAATCCCTATAGCTGTATCTTTATTATCTTTTTCTTATTATGCAATCTATTATTCTTCAGAGTTTAAACAGTATTCTGTAGATTTGTTGTTTACAATCATAATTATATTATTTGCAGTAAAATTACATGAAAATCATTACAACCTTAAAAATGTTGTTTATTTTGGAATTATCGGAATATTATCTACCTGGGTTTCTCATGCTTCAATTTTTGTTTTAGGAGGGGCAGGCATAGCATTATTATTTGATGTTATTATTACTGGTAAATCAATAGGTGAAAATAAAATAAACATTGTTTTTTTGAAAAAGCTAATTGCAATAGGCATTATTTCCATAGCAAGTTTTTTAGTTCATTACTTTTTAATCATTAAACCAGTTCCTAAAGGACATTTTGTGCAGTTCTGGGAAGAATCTTTTATTTCTTTTCCGCCACTAAGCTTTTCGGATTTGCATAGGTATATTATTCAAATAATTGAAGTAATAAAAAATCCATTAGGTTTAAGCCTTTTTACAGGCATCCCTCTATTATTGCTGATTATTGGGATATATTTTTTCTGGAATAAAAAAGAAAAAATACAATTTAATTTATTAATGATACCATTGTTCATTTTGGTTTTAGCAGCCATTTTCCGTGTCTACCCAATTAGTGGTAGATTAATATTATTTATTTTACCCATATGCTACATAATAATTGCAAAAGGTGTAGAATATTTTTTACTAAATGATAAAAAAAAAATAATAACTATAATAATAGTATGCTTATTATTGGTATATCCAGTTTATAAAAGTATAAATATTTCTATAAATCCGATTCAAAAACAAGAAATGAGACAGGTAGTTAATTATTATTTAAATAATAAAGCAGAAGGTGATTTGATTTGTTTGTATTACACATCTGTAACGCCTTTTAGCTATTATACATATGGTAGAGATATTGATATATTGACAACTATAGGAAAGAATTTCGAAAACCCGGAGAAAAATTATGAAGATTTAGAAAAACTAAAAGGCAAGGGCAGGGTATGGTTTATTTTTTCTCTTGTGTTACATGATGAAGATCATTTGCTCCTGTCTTATTTAAATCATATAGGAAATCAGTTGGATATTCTTAAACTCCCGGGAGCATCTGCTTATCTATATGATTTATAGCATTATTGTTATTATTACTACAAAAAAATATTATTTATAGAGTAAAATATATGCAACCATTAGTATCTATTATTTGTCCAACATATAATCATGAAAAATATATAGCTGATGCCATTGAAGGCTTTTTAATGCAAAAGGTAGATTTCCCGATTGAAATAATTATACATGATGATGCTTCTACTGATAGTACCGCTGCTATCATCAGAGACTATGAGAAGAAATACCCGGATATTATAAGGCCTATCTACCAAAAAGAAAATCAATATTCTAAAGGAATAACAGCAGCCAATTTTGTTTATAAAAAAGCTTTGGGGAAGTATATTGCTTCATGTGAAGGTGATGATTATTGGACTGACCCTTATAAATTAAAAAAACAAGTAGAATTTTTAGAGAATCATCCAGAATATATTGCAGTAACCCACAATGTGAAAGTAATTGATGGGAACAATGAATTAATTGATGATAATTTTAATGAATTTAAAATATTTGATGAGCATGTATATACCTTAAAAGATGCTGAAAAATTAAAAATGCCATTCCAAACAGCTTCAAAAATGTATAGAAATATTTGGTTGGATATGCCAGAGAGGGTTTTTAAAAAATATATTAAATGTAAAGCAAACGGAGATCGTAAAAATGCGTTAATACTTGCATTAATGGGTGAAGTTTATTGTATGGCTGATATTATGGCAGTTCATAGAAAAATAGTAACTTTTGGAGATAGTTGGGCGGCAAGGCATTATGGAAAAAATATGATATTTCACCAATATAATACCATTAAAGAATTAAATAAATTTGCAATGAATGCATTTGATGTTAAGCTAGATAATGAAGAAATAAAAATAAAAATAATTACAAATGCGATTGCAAAGATGATTTATCACCCAAATAAAGAGAATTTAAAAGTAGTAAAAGAAATATTAAAAATTAGTGATGAAAGAAAAGATGATATTTTTAAGTATTTAATGTCTCGAGGTATAAGAAAAATAAAAAAAATTATTATAAAGTGAAATTGAAAATTTATGTGTTACTTCAGCAAGTGTTAATATTAACAAAAAAAGTGTATTTTAAAAAGCTCTAAAAAATAATTTTACTGGTTAAAATATTGATAATAAATATTATTAAAAAAATATTGTACCTACTTCTAAATATGTTTGGGTATAAAGGTTACTCGGCGCATTTAATAATGTTTAATGCTATTAAAAATGATATCCTAAACACAAATATTTCAATTTCAAAAAAAATATGGGCATATAGGAGAGGGTTTTTAGGTTTCAGAGCACAGGTATTTGAAATAAATGAAACAAATTATTTGAAATACATTCCAGATTTTGATTATTTTAAACTGCATCCAATTAATGGCAAATATAGTAAGTGGATTGATGACAAATTAATTATAAAATATTTGCTGTCGAAATTTGATAAGTACCTTCCGGCATATTACTTTCAAATTGTAGATGGAAAAATAATTAAGTTAATGGATTGCCCAAAAGAAATTAGTTCAGATTTTGATGGATTATATAGAATATTAAAAGAAAAAGGGACTCTTGCTTTAAAGCTTATTGTTGGCTCTAGAGGAAAAGGTTTTTACAAATTAACACATCATAACGGTAAATATTACTTAAATATGAAAAAAATCAGCAAATATCAGCTTCAGAATCATTTAAACAGTTTAAATGATTATATAGTAACAGAGTACATATTTTCTCATAAAATAATAAGAAATTTGTATAATGCAACTCCGAATGCTGTAAGAATTCAATTGATCAAGGGGAAAAATAGCAAAATATTTATAACAGAAAGTCATATCAAAATTGGCACAAAAGAAAGTGGTATTTATGAACATGCAGCAGCGGGAGCAATTTTTGCAAAGGTCAATATAAAATCAGGACAGTTAACAGATGCTTATAGAATTGACAGGAACAAATTGAGATATTATGATTTTCATCCAGATACAAAGTTACCTTTACAAATATCATTACCTCACTGGACATTTATAAAAAGCCAACTAAAAAAAATCTTTGAGTATATTCCGCAATTAAGTTATTTAGGTTTTGACATAATTATAACTGATGATGGCTTTAAGATAATTGAAATTAATTCTTTATCGGCATTGCTTTTCCCATCCTATTTTTACCCTCATTTTGAAAATGAAACGCTAAAAACATTTTTTGGTGATATAGTTAAAAATAATCCGAAAAATTTTGATAGAATAATAAAAAGATTAGAAAAAAAGCTTTAATAGAGAGGTATTGGTTGAAAAAAATACTTTTACTTGGTGGGTCATATCAACAGATTCCTGCAATAGAATATGCAAAAAAGAAGGGTTATTATACTATATTGTGTGACTATTTGCCTGATAATCCCGGGCAACATTATGTAGATAAATTTTATTGTATTAGCACAACAGATAAAAAATCTATCCTAAAAGTAGCTAAAAAAGAAAAAATTGATGGTATTGTGGCTTATGCATCAGATCCAGCAGCACCAACAGCAGCATATGTTGCTGAAAAAATGGGTTTACCAGGAAATCCGTATAAGTCAGTCTGCATTTTAACAAATAAAAGCAAGTTTCGGGAATTACAAAAAAAATATGGGTTTAATGTACCAAATTATGGTTATTATACCTCAACAGATAATGCAATTGAGGAATTACTAAAATATAAATTGCCAGTCCTTGTTAAACCAGTTGATTCTTCTGGTAGCAAAGGCATTAGTATTATTCGGAAGGATGATAATTATAACTATGATTACTTAAAAACAAAATTAGAAAAGGCATTAAAATACTCAAGAATAAAAAAAATAATTATAGAAGAATATGTACAAATGAAAGGATATCAGGTAGCTGGTGATGGTTTTTCTATAGATGGAAATTTGGTATTCAGGTGTTTTGGAAATGACCATTTTAATTCCAGTGGGATTAATCCATTTGTTCCTATTTCTGCTAGTTTCCCATATTGTATGCCTAAAAATATTCATAATAAAATTCATTCAGAAATTCAAAGATTATTTCACTTGCTTTCGTTGGGAACAGGCGCCTATAATTTTGATATAAGGATTAACAACAATAATGATGTTTTTTTAATGGAGATTGGACCAAGAAATGGAGGAAATTATATTCCACAAGTTATTAAATACGCTACAGGAATCGATATGATTGATTATACATTAAAAGCAGCAATAGGAGAAAATTGTGACAGCCTACATATGGTTGAACCAAAGGGGTGCTGGAGTTATTATGCAATTCACAGTCAGCAAGCTGGAACCTTAAAAGAAATAAAAATTGATGAAGAGGTTGAAAAGAATTACATAATAGAAAAATATCTAAATTATAAAATAGGAGATTATGTTCCACTCTTTCTTGGTTCTAATGCTAACCTAGGGATACTTATTATGAAATTCGAATCAATGGAAAAAATGCTGGAAATGATGGACAATTCAGAAAAATGGATCGAAGTTATTGTTGAGTAGGTACAAATATGAAAGAAATTGGTGGATATTTCGGTTTAGAAAATCTAATTAGTAATGAATACTATAAAGATTTAATTGCACTAAATACCGGAAGAAATGCATTATTATATTTATTGAAGGCAAAAAATATAGAAAAACTTTATATTCCTTATTTCTTATGTGATTCAATAAGTAATATATTAGAAAAAAGCAAAATAAAATATGTGTATTATTCAATTGATTATGATTTTTATCCAATCTTTAACAAAAAATTAAGAGAGGATGAATACTTGTTTATTGTAAATTATTATGGCCAATTAACAGATGAAAAGATTATATCTCTTAAAAATAAATATAAAAATATAATAGTGGATAACACCCAGGCTTTTTTTCAAAGACCGATAAAAGAAATTGATACAATATATTCTTGTAGAAAGTTTTTTGGAGTACCGGACGGTGCATATATTTCAACAGACATAACAATAGACGAAGATTTAGATATTGATATTTCAAAAGATAGAATGAAACACATTTTAGGCCGTTTTGAGGGAATTGCTTCTGATTATTATACTGATTTTAAAAAAAATGATTTTTCACTTAAAACTGAAGAATTAAAATATATGTCCAAGTTAACTCATAACATACTTGGGGCAATTAATTATGAAGAAGTAATTAAATTAAGAAATGATAACTTTATTTATTTACATGAAAAATTAAAAAATAAAAATAAATTAAAATTAATAGTGCCTAATGCTCCTTTTGCTTATCCTTTTTATATGGAAAACGGAATTACAATCAGAAAAAAATTGGTAGACCAAAAAATATATATTCCCATACTCTGGCCAAATGTGTTGGAATATTGTCCAAAGGACAGTATTGAATATGATTATGCTTCAAATATTTTGCCTTTACCATGTGACCAGAGGTATTCACTAAAAGATATCAAATATATGATAGCAGAGGTGATAGCAGTTGGATAATAAAATAAATATATTAATTTTCCCTGCTGGTTCTGAAAGTGCTTTAGATATTTATCGATCATTAAAGAACAATGTTCATCTAGAAGTGTTTGGAGCATCTAGTAAGTCAGATCATGCAGAATTTATCTATCCCAAGACGCATTATTGTCAGGGTAATTATAATGTAAATCAAAGCGATTTTTTAGATTCATTTAATGGATTATTGTCTAAATGGAAGATAGATGCAGTTATTCCAACCCACGATACAGTTGCGCTATTTCTTACAAAAAATATTGATAGGATTAAAACTAAAATAATTTGTTCCCCTTATAAATCTGCCCTAATTGCTCATGAAAAAAAATTGACATATGATAAATTTAAGGATTTTTCTTTTTGTCCAATTATTTATAATACTCAAGATAAAATAAAAGAGTTTCCTGTTTTTATTAAACCCAATACGGGAGCAGGGGGGAAGGGAACAATAGTAGTTTACAACCAAGCGGATATTAAAAGAGCAAAGATATTAAATCCCGATATCTTAATATGCGAGTATTTATCTGGTGATGAAATAACTGTAGATTGCTTTACAAATAAGAATCGTGAGTTAATGTTTGTCGGGCCACGTACAAGAGAACGAGTTCAGATGGGAATATCCTTTCGTTCTAAAGCTATAGAGCTAACATCAGAAATATTAGAAATTGGAAAGCAAATTAATAACGAATTAGAACTCAGAGGAGCCTGGTTTTTTCAACTAAAACGCGATAAGACTGGAATGTATAAACTAATGGAAATATCAGTGCGGCAAGCAGGCACTATGGCTGTATATCGTCAGCTTGGGATTAACTTTGCGTTACTAAGCATTTATGATCATTTTGGATATACACTTAGTATATTATATAATAACTTACAAATAGAATTAGATAGATGTTTGCAAAACCGTTACCGTATTAAATATTCATTTAACAAAGTATATGTCGATTTCGATGATACTATTATCATCAACCACAAAGTTAATTTAGATATGATTACTTTTCTTTACCAATGTAAGAATGAAGGGATAAAAGTTTACTTGCTTAGCAAACATTCCTTTGATTTAAAAAAGAGTTTAGATAAGTATTGCATTTCAGCTAATATTTTTGATGAAATTATTCATATTCCTACTGGGGAGAATAAAGCAACTTATATTAATCCTGTAGGGGCTATTTTTATTGATAATTACTTTTTTGATAGGGAAGATGTAAGAGAAAGGACAGGAATTCCAGTCTTTGATGTTGATGCCATTGAGTGTCTCATAAAATAGAGGTGAATGACGCTTAGAGGAGAGCGTAATTTTTGGATATTATTGACAAAAGGGCTTGTATCTTAAGAACAAAGAAAGAAATTATAGAAAAGTTATTTGATAAAAAGAACTCTAGTCCTAAATATATTTTAGGTATAAATACATATTGCGATACACTCTTGCTCTACTTTTCAGAAAATCAAATAGAGTTTAGTGGAATAATTGACGACTATACAGCCATTACTGTATATAAGAGTATACCGGTCTTTAAAATGAGAGAAATTATGAACAAAAATAGTATTATAGTTTCATGCGTTGTTGATTGTAGGATTCAAACAGCTTTAAATAATTTAAAATCGAATGGTTTTGTTATGATTGTTAATTATTTGGAGTTATGTCTTAATGATCCAGCTCTTAATCAAATACATTTTTGTAAGAATAATATTAATGATATCAAAGAAAATAAAAATAAATATGATTGGCTATTTGATCTACTAGAGGATGATTTATCAAAAAAAACATTACGAGATATCACTGATTTTAGGTATAATTTTAATATTGATGCCTTAAAAGACATTTTATTTGATCCGGATAGACAATATTTTGATAGTTTTGTAGCTTTTAAAGAATCCGAAGTATTTGTAGACTGTGGTGGATTTAACGGAAACACAACTAAGATGTTTATCCTTAAGAATCCTAATTATAAAAAAATATACTATATTGAGCCAGCCTCCGATTATTTTCATGAATCAATAGAAAATCTTAAAGATTTTGATAATATAGTTTTTATAAATAAAGCTACCTACAGTAAGAATACAATTCTAAAATTTAAAATTAGTGGTTCAGATAGTTCATTTTCAAATGCTGGTGAAGTTACCGTAGAAACGATTCGGCTTGATGATGTTATAAATGAACAAGTGACTTATATAAAAATGGATGTAGAAGGAGCTGAATATGCAAGTTTAATTGGAGCTGAAAGATTAATTCGGCAATATAAGCCCAAGTTAGCAATTTGCGTTTATCATAATCAGGAGGATTTTTGGATGATACCTGAACTAGTTTTAAAATATAATAAAAATTATAAAGTATATTTGAGGCATTATACAGAAGGATTACTAGAAACGGTCATATATTTTTTGTAGAAACAGATGTCGTTATTATTTATTTGTATAATTGAAAATTATAGAAGGGGAAAGGTGGTGCTTATATATTGAAAAGTACAATTCAGGTAACCAAATCTTCAATGCCCGATTTTGAAGAATATATAGAGGAAATAAAAGATTTGTGGGATTCCCATTGGCTAACAAATATGGGTGAAAAGCATAAAAAAATAGAAACCAGTTTAACTAAATATTTAGATGTTTCGAATATAGTTCTTTTTACCAATGGCCACCTTGCCCTTGAATCAGCTATTGCAGCTTTTAATCTTACCGGTGAAGTCATTACAACTCCTTTTACCTTTGCATCAACAACTCATGCTATTGTAAGAAATGGAGTGGAACCTGTATTTTGTGACATAAATACGGAAGACTATACGATTAACGTAAATAAAATCGAAAATCTTATTACTGAGAGAACAAGTGCCATAGTTCCAGTTCATGTATATGGTAATATATGTGATGTAGATAAAATTGATAAGATAGCTAAAAAATATAATTTAAAGGTTATCTATGATGCAGCTCATACTTTTGGAGTAAAAGTAAATGGGATAGGGATTGGTAATTTTGGTAACATATCTATGTTCAGCTTTCATGCTACAAAGGTTTTTAATACTATAGAAGGCGGAGCTCTTACATTTAAAGATAAAAGGTTAAAAAAGAAACTAGATAATCTAAAAAATTTTGGCATTACAGGCCCAGAATCAATCAAAAGTGTTGGCGGGAACGCTAAAATGAATGAGTTTCAAGCAGCTATGGGAATATGCAACTTACGGCATATTGATGAAGAAATTGAAAAAAGAAAAAAAATAGTTGATAGATATTTTAAAAATTTGTCAGATATAAAGGGGGTTAAATTGCTTAAAGCACAGACAGGAATCAAGCAAAATTATGCTTATTTCCCGGTTGTTTTTGATGGCTTTAAAAAGACCAGAGATAATGTATTTGAAGAATTAATGAAAAATAATATTTTTACCAGAAAATATTTTTATCCATTAATTAGTGATTATGAATGTTATAAGCATAGATATAATTCTAACGACACCCCAATCGCTAAATATATTGCAAATAGGGTTTTAACTCTACCGTTGTACGCTGATCTAGAATTAGAAGATGTTGATAGGATTTGTAAAATTATTTTAAAGTAGAGGATTAATATGAAGGGAATAATTTTAGCAGGTGGCAAAGGAACACGTTTGTATCCTATGACAAAAGCTATTTCCAAGCAATTATTAGCAATATATGATAAACCTTTAGTTTATTACCCTTTATCAGTTTTGATGTTAGCTGGAATTAGAGATATATTAATTATTTCGACACCGGAAGACATCCATCAATATAAAAGACTTTTTAGAGATGGCTCTAATATTGGTGTAAATTTTTCTTATAAAGCGCAGAATAAGCCAAGGGGATTGGCAGATGCCTTTATTTTGGGAGAAAATTTTATTGGTAAAGAAAATGTATGCTTAATATTAGGTGATAATTTGTTTTTTGGCCAGGATTTAACCATGATATTAAATCAGGCAAAATCATTATCAAGTGGAGCAGTTATATTTGGTTATCCAGTCAAAGATGCACGTTCATTTGGAGTTGTAGAATTTGATGGAAATCATAAAGTAATTTCAATAGAAGAAAAGCCATCTAATCCCAAATCCAATTATGCTATTCCAGGATTGTATTTTTATGATAATAGAGTGATAGAAATAGCAAAAAGAATTGAACCATCCCACCGTGGGGAAATTGAAATAACTTCTGTTAATGAAATTTACTTAAAAGAAAAAGAACTAAATGTGATATTGCTAAAAAGAGGAATGGCCTGGTTAGATACTGGAACCCCCGAAGGCATGCTTAAAGCTGCAGAGTTTGTAGAGGCAGTTCAATCACGGCAGGGTTTTTATATAGGCTGCTTAGAGGAAATTGCCTGGCGTCGTGGCTTTATTGATAATAATCAATTAAAAAAAATTGGGGAAAATCTGAAAATTACTGCTTATGGTCAGTATATTTTAAGTTTACTGAATGAATAGATTAGATGTAATTAAATAATGTAAGGTATACATGATATGAAAAGTGTATTAGTTACCGGTGGAGCTGGCTTTATCGGTTCCAATTTTATTCATTATTTATTTAAAAATGATGACTTTAATGGAAGAATTATTAATGTCGATAAACTTACATATGCTGGTAATTTGGATAATTTGAGAGATATTGACAAAAAATATGGTGGTAAAAGATATTTTTTTGAAAATGTAGATATTTGTGATTCTACACAGATGAAACAAATATTTGAAAAATATGACATTGATACCGTAGTTCATTTTGCTGCTGAATCGCATGTTGACCGCTCTATATTTGGGCCAAAAGATTTTATTCAAACGAATATCTTGGGAACTTTTAATTTGCTGGAAATTGCCCGGGAATTCTGGAAAGAAAACAAGGATAATTATTTATTTCACCATATAAGTACAGATGAGGTGTATGGTTCAGTTAAAGATGGTGATTGCTTTTATGAACACACATCATATAAGCCCAATAGTCCATATTCAGCCTCAAAAGCATCTTCAGATCATTTGGTCAGGGCTTATTATAAGACATATGGATTACCTGTTACTATTTCTAATTGTTCCAATAATTACGGACCATATCAGTTTCCGGAGAAACTAATCCCTTTGATGACTTTAAATATTTTAGAGGAAAAACCATTGCCTGTTTATGGTGATGGGAAAAACATCCGGGATTGGTTATATGTGGAAGACCATTGTGCAGCAATCTGGAAAATTCTAAAATATGGGCAAACAGGGGAAACATATAATATTGGCGGAGAAAATGAATGGGAAAATATTAAATTAGTAAATAGCTTATGTGAGATAATTGCAGGATTAAATAAAAAAAATAAGAATTATTATAAAAAGTTAATCACTTATGTGAAGGATAGGCCTGGTCATGACAGAAGATATGCAATTAACTGTGATAAGCTAAAAGATCAGTTAGCCTGGAAACAAAAATATAATTTTCAGGATGGACTGAATAAAACAATTAACTGGTATATTGAAAATAAGAATTGGGTTTATAGAGTTAGAAGTGGAAAATATAAAAGATGGATCGAGAAAAACTATGAATCAAAATAGAAAAAATAATTATAAAAATAGAACTTCAGTTTCAGTAATAATTCCGACGTATAATAGAGCCCATCTTTTAGGACGTGCAATACAAAGTGTATTGAATAAATCCTTTTAGTACTTTGTGCTAATTATTGTAGACGATAGTTTAGAAATGAAAAAATATTTATTAGGTGAAGATAATGAATGACCATAAAGTATCAGTTATTGTCCCAGTCTATAATGGCGAGAAGTATATAAAAAAATTACTTAACTCACTAATGTCTCTAAATTACCCAGAAGATAGTTATGAAATAATAGTAGTTGACAATAATTCTATAGATAATACGATGGAAATCATTAAGAAATATCCTGTAAAATTATTAGAGGAGAAAGAGATTCAGAGTTCTTATGCTGCTAGAAATAAGGGGATACAACAATCTAAATATGATATTTTGGCATTCACTGATGCTGATTGTATTGTTGATAAAAATTGGCTAAAAGAAGGGATAAAACCAATCGTTAACGGTGATGCAGATTTAGTAGGTGGTAAAGTAGAATTTTATTTTTCTAAAAAGAAAACTATTGCTGAATTATATGATTCTATAACTCATATGCAGATAGAAAATAATGTTAACGAAAGAAATGTTGCCAAAACAGCCAATTTGATAACCAAAAAAAAAATCTTTAAAGAAATTGGATTATTTCCTGATAACGTGCAATCAGGAGGAGATGTTCAATGGACTGGCAAAGCAACAATAAATGGATTTAGGCTTGTTTATGGTTCTAAGATTGTTGTTTTACACCCTGCTAGAACTCTCGGAGAAATGATTAAAAAACAATATAGAGTGGGAAAAGGAATGCCATTGATTTGGAAAAATAGTAAAGGCATGGCAAATCAAAGGCCATTTATTATCCAGATTATTAGATTGGTTCTTCCACGTAGAATTAGTACATTAAGAAAACAAATAATTAAAGATAAAGCTAATGCAGAAATAATGATGAAAAGACTTTTTAAGATCTGGTTGTTTTCTTATTTTTGTAAGTTATCTTCTTTTTTTGGAGTAATAAGTTATTATATTTCTAGGAAAAATAATGGAAATAAAGCTAATTGATGTATTAGAAAATTTAGCAGTAGAAGGACAGGAAATTGTTAAAAAGCATAATAAGATTCCTGGTGGCAAGAATGGCCCCTATAACGATTTGGAAACACCTGTAAGAAATTCTTCCCATTGGATAATGATTTTTTCCAAGATTTACAAACTAAGTAAACAGAAAAAATATTTAGATAGTATTTATAAATTAGCTGAATACATTATTTCAAATGAGGCAAGGCCATATGGTTATAGTTTTTTTCATAGAAATAAAAAAAGAAAGGATAAATGCAATGGATTAATCGGACAAGCATGGACTTTTGAAAGCCTTATAAAAGCATCTGAAATATTGCAAGATGAAAAGTATAGTAAAATTGCTATTGAAGTTTTCAATCAACATCCTTTTAATGAAAAATATGGTTTATGGAATAGAGTTGAAATTGACGGAAATATATTTTCTTTTGATGGGACGTTTAATCATCAGCTATGGTTTGCAAGTAGTGCAAGCTCAATTATTGAAAACAATGATAAAATAATAGAACAAAAAATTAATATTTTTTTAAATTATGTAAAAAATAATCTAACTACCATGAATGATGGTCTTATTTTCCATCAGATAAAATGGATTTGGAGAAGGCGCTTACTCAGAAGTTATTTATTTAACGCTATTGCAAAAAGTACATATAAAAATATCGAACTTCTTTTAAGGGAAGGAAAATTAAGTTTTAAGTATACTAAAATAAGTGATTTCGAAAAAGAAAGAATAAAAAAAGAAATATATAGGTCTGTTGGATACCACTGTTTTAATTTATATGCATTTGCAATTTTAAAAAATAATTTCCCAGAACATAAATTGTGGCAAAATCCAATTTTAGATAAAACACTTAGATATATTTTTACTGATAAATACTTTATAGATATAGAGCATAACAAATATGGATTCCCATATAATGCACCGGGATTTGAAATTCCTTTTATTTTATTTACTTTTTTTAAAAATAATCATAAAGATTATCAAAAACAAATTGAAAAATGGTTAAATATTCAATTTAAAAAAAGCTATAATATAGAAAAAAATTGGTTTAGCAATAATAATCCAGATCCATTAACACTCACTTCCAGATTTTATGAGATTACCAGACTACCTGATAACATTTTTAATGAAATTAATATAAATATATAAACATCTTAGAAAAATCATAATATGTATTTCAAAAAAATTGCTGAAGAAATAGATTATTTACTGAGTAACCCGGATAAAGCCAAAAAAATGGGAGAAAAAGCACGTAAAATGGTTTTAGAAAATTATACCTGGGAAAAAAATGCTGAGAAAACAATAAAGGTCTATGAAGAGGTTTTAAGTAATGCCAGGTAAAGTATGTGTGATAACTACAGTGCATAATCCTTTTGATACCAGAATATTTCACAAAGAGATAAAATCACTGGCAAAAGCAGGATACGCGGTGACTTTGATTGCTCAACATAATAAGAATGAGGTTGTTGACGGAGTTAAAATTATTGCATTGCCAAAACCTAAAAATAGAATATCGAGAATCTTTTTATTGAGTTGGAAGGCATATATAATTGCTTTAAAACAAAACGCTGATATTTATCATTTTCATGACCCTGAATTTTTGCCATGGGCAAACAGATTGAAGAAAAAAATTAAGGCAAAGGTAATATATGATGTTCATGAAGATTATATGACAAGCATAAAACAAAAAAAATATATACCCTTTTTTTTTAGATGGATTTTTTCAATAATTTTTAATTACATAGAAAAATATCGTAGTAAAGAAATGCTAAAAATATTAGCAGAAAAATATTACCAAATGCGATTTCCTGATGGGTATACTATTCTTAACTATCCTATATTATCTGAAAAAACAGAACAAAGAAAAGAATATAAGCTAAATATTGTTGAAGAAAATGCTGTTATATATACAGGAAATGTTTCTATAGACAGGGGAGCATTCATATTCCCTGAATTAGTAAAAAATATAAAAAATATAAATGTTTATATTGTTGGAAAATGTAGTCCTGAAATTAGTGAACAGATATTTGTAATAGCTGAAAATGCTCGAGATAGAATCCATATTGACGGAGATGGTTTTATTCCATTTGAAAAAATATTATCCTATTATAAGCAACGTAAGTGGCTAGCTGGGTTGGCTATTTTTCCATATAGTGAGCATTATTATCAAAAAGAACTTACTAAATTTTTTGAATACATGAGGTATGGTATACCAATAATAGCGTCAAATTTTCCAGTATGGAAAAAGTTAATTGAAGAAAGTGAATGTGGTATTTGTGTGAATCCTTCTGATTATAAGGAAATCTCCCAGGTATTTGAATATATTATAAATAATCCAGCTAAAGCGAAAAAGATGGGTGAGAATGGAAAGAAGCTTATTAGGGAAAAATATAATTGGGAAGAAGAGAGTAAAAAGTTAATAAAAATTTATGGAGATTTAAAGTATTGAGGATATTACTTTGATATATATTTTTTATATTTCTTTTGTTTTAATATTTTACATTTACATAGGCTATCCTTTACTGTTATTTCTAATAAATTTATTCAAAAAGAATAAGAATAATACTTCAGATGATTATCTGCCATCAGTTTCAATAATAATTGCTGCTTATAATGAAGAAAAAGTAATAGAAGATAAGATAAAAAATACTTTAGATATTGATTACCCAAAAGAAAAGCTTGAGATTATCATATTTTCTGATTCATCAAATGACAACACTGATAAAATTGTTAAAAAATACGAGAAAAAAGGTGTGAAGCTGCTTCGGATTGATGGCAGAAAAGGTAAGACTTATTGCCAGAATAGGGCAGTGGAAAAAGCCAGGGGAGAAATTATTGTTTTTTCTGATGCCAACAGTATGTATCAGCAGGATGCTATTAAGAAATTGGTTAGAAATTTTACAGACGAACAGGTTGGCTGTATCTCTGGTGAATTAAAATATATAAGTGGAAAAGATATAAAAAGTGATAATAGTAGTGAGGGTATTTACTGGAAATATGAAAAGAATCTTAAAAGATTGGAAAGTAAAATATCATCCCTGGTTGGCGCTAACGGCGCAATTTATGCAGTAAGAAAAAAATTATATGTTAATTTAGCAGATTTTTCCATCAGTGACTTTGCAGAACCATTATTGTTATTCCTTAAAGGGTTTAGAACAGTATATGAACCGGGGGCTATTGCTATTGAGAAAAATGATGATACATTCAGAGAATCATACCAGCGCAGAGTTAGAATTGTTACCAGAACTTTTTCTAATATTATTAAGGACAAGCAATTGGCCAGTACTTTAAATATTTTTCGCTTTGGAATATTTTCTTTACAATTCATTTCACATAAACTTCTTAGATGGTTTTCAGGATTCTTTCTTATCTTATTGATTATTAGCAATTTGGTATTATATAATCAAGGAATTTTTTATCAAATTATGCTCTGGGGACAAGTATTGTTTTATTTTCTGGCACTATACGGATTGTTAACAGAGAGGTTTCCTGGAGTAAGGGATATAAAAGTAGCACGTGTTATTTTTTATTTCTGCCTTTCTTGTTGGGCTATGCTGGTAGGGGTAAAGAATGGTATATTAAACAAAGAGATGAGAACCTGGGAAACAAATCGTTAATAGAGGAATTGTCACGGGGATGGCAGACTGTGTAAAAACTCATTCCGGAAATTAAGTGCCTCCACTTACATCAATTATTAACTTAATTATTGGGAATAGTCATATAGTAAATTAGGTAATAAATAATATTGCCTCTACTTTAACACTATTTTTCGCTTAGAAGGCGACTTTTCACACAACCTGTCGTATTCCGTATAACGTTAAAAAAGTATATAGTATCATCGTGTATCGAGTATCGAGTCAAAAGCGTATATCGTATATCGTGAAGAAAAGGAAAATCAAGATGCAAGATGTAAGATGCAAGGGAAAAAAGTTTTTTGTTATTAGTTTATGGTTTTTCGTAAATAAAAAATAGATAGAATCAACAGATAGGTAACACTTTTGATTCAGGCATAAGTTACACTAACAACTCTATTTATTAGATAAAAAAAATTATTTATGAATAATAGATAGTTTATAGTACAAATGCTTGCAATTGTATTTTATGTTATATTTATGATATAAAATTATAATTGATTGTGAAATTAAATAAACCGAAAGAGCACGCATACTTATAAACAATGAATAGTGTAACCCTAAAAAATATAATTGAAGATTTTAATCATTTACCAATTGCAGAAAAAGAAGCGATACACTAATAAGCAATAGACGGGGCCGGATTTAATTAATTTTACAGCTATGTATGATAAAGAATTTATAAATGTTGCAATATTATAAAGACGAGAGATAAGGTTGTTATGTCTTTTTATATATTTTAATTTTGTTGTTTTTATGGAAAGGGTTTAAATGCATTTATTGTCATTAATTTTTACATTTTCATTTATTGTTAGTTTTTTTGGTTTTCCTATTTTAATTCCTCGCTTAAAAAAGGCAGGAATTACCGGGCGAAATATGAATAGTATCAAACAGGAAGAAATATCGGAGATGGGTGGTCTGGTTATAGTAGGCGGATTTTCCGGTGGAATTATTCTAACAATCTTTATTAAGACATTTTTCAAATTACTGCCTGATGTGTATTTAGTATCCTTGCTTGCCTGCCTATCAACTGTTTTAATTGTTGCCTTGATTGGGATAATCGATGACCTTATTTCTATGAGGCAGATTATAAAGGCATTTATGCCGATATTTGCTGCATTACCATTAATGGCAATCGAGATAGGCGATACTATTATGAGAGTACCGTTTATTGGCAGGATCAATTTTGGTATTATATATCCGCTACTTTTAATACCATTGGGAGTGACCGGTGCGACTAACGCGTTTAATATGCTGGCAGGTTTTAATGGTTTAGAGGTAGGTTTAGGGATAGTTTGTATGGTAACTGTCTCCATTATTGCTTATATCACAGGCAGTATGACTGCACTTGTAATTTCATTATCATGCCTGGGCGCTTTGCTTGCTGCTATTTATTATAACTGGTATCCGGCCAAGATTTTAGTAGGGGATATTGGGACATTATGCATGGGAGCAGTGCTGGCAACATGTGTCATTGTAGGTGATTTTGAAACAGCAGGGGTTATTCTAATAATACCATTTGTATTTGAATTTATTATTAAGGCATTGCATAAATTTCCCAGTCAAGATTGGTGGGGAGTAAATAAAGACGGTAAATTATATTGCCCGGAAAAAGGCCCGGTAAGTTTGCCACAAATTATAATGAAGCTCAGTGGGGGAATCAAAGAAAAAAACCTGGTTATGGTATTAATAGGCATTGAAGCAGTTTTTGGATTTATTGCAATAATGATTTACCTCTAAAAGCAACTGTCATGGTGAAGGTTGTTCTGGCAATCTTTAAAAGAATATAAAAACCAACCAATCTCCAGTCTACCAATCAAGAAAACTAGCAGTTAATATAATTAATTAGTACAGTTAAATGGTTAAATGGTTAAATAGTTAATTAGTTCAAGATAAAAGAAATACAGTTGATTAGTTTAAAACAAAAAACTTAAGAGTTAGGTTAGTTAGTATTAATGCTTGAAAGGCAAAATTCAATTAATTGGTTGAGCTACAAATTATGAGGTGCAAGAAAATTATATTTTTCGGTTATTAGTTTACGGTTAAATACTGTGGGAATAAGTGGATGAGATTGCTTTGTCGCTACGCTCTGCGCAATGACAAAAGAAAAAAAATCTGCGCAATGAAAAAAATATTGAGTATTCAGATATCTAGTATCGTGTATCGAGGCCAAAATGTAAAAAAAAAATCAATTGTAGAAATATAAGATTAAGAAATAAAATGTAAGTTGAAAGCAAATTTTTAAGTTTCCATCTCCCCCCGGAGGGAGATGGGTAGGGTGAGGGGGGAGAAATGCAATTAAATACAAAATAAAGAAATAATTACAAGAATAAAAACAATCAATGTTTTATGGTAAACCAATATAAAAATATAGACTAAAAAACTTCATTTATTTTGTGCTATAATATATAAAGAATTTGTTTGTACAAAGATATTATCGAGTTATTTTTTATATTTTGAACATGAGGGGAATAGATTAAATGTATAAAGTAGTTGCTTATATTGAAAGAGATCCAGAAACAGGACTTTATGTTGGGACTGTTCCGGAAATTACTGGTGCACACACACAAGCGGAAACTTTAGATGAACTCCAAAGTAATTTGAGAGAAGTAATCGAATTATGCTTAGAAGAAATGACCCCAGAAGAAAAGAGACAGTTACCAGAGTTTGTTGGAATTCAGCAGATTGAGGTATCAGCTTGAGTAAGCTGCAACTGGTTGATGCAAAAATAATGGAAAAATTATTATTTCAATTAGGTTTTAAGAGAGTCCGTCAAAAAGGAAGTCATGTTTTTTACAGACACCCAGATGGGAGAACTACTACAATACCTCACCACAAAGGAAGAATTTTAGCCCGCCCTTTAACTAGAACTATTTTAAAAGAAATTGAAATTACTAAAGAAGAATATCAAGAAATACTGAAAATATTATAAACCCATAGGTAATATTACCAATTAAAATTAACAGATTATTTATAGTATAAAGGGTTATAAAATATTTTATGTTATAATTTATGATGTAAAACCATGGATTGATTGTTAAATTAATTGGAATGGGAGGAGGCATATAAGTTAGCAATGAGTAATGTAAATCTAAATAAAATTATTGAAGATTTTAAGCATTTGCCTATTGAAGAAAAAGAATATGCCTTAGAAGTTGTAAAGAAACAGATTATAGAGGCAAAAAGAGAAATTATAGCCAAAAGGGCCAAAGAAGCCAGTTTTAATTATAAAAAAGGAGATATAAAAGCTGGAGATGTTAAAGCACTTTATAAGGATTTAGAAAGTGATTAAAATATATTGGGATCAAGGATTCAAACGCTCTTATAAAAGAAAAATAAAGAATAATTCGGAATATAAAGCAAAATTTTGGGAGTCGTTGGAATTATTTTCAGAAGAACCATTTAATCCACAGTTAAGAACCCATAAGTTAAGCGGAAAACTTAAGGGATTATGGGTTTTCAGTTGTTTATATGATTGTCGAGTAATTTTTAAGTTTATAAGAAAAAACGAGGTGCTGTTAATTGATATAGGTAGTCACGATGAAGTATATTGAATCTATTGCTTTCTAGAAAAATTAACAATCTTCCAATTGAAGTAGCTTTTCTATTAGCCAACCCGCTATATCTTAGTTCTCCCTCCCTCAAGGGGAGGAAATAAAAATAAGAACTATATTTACAGTAAAGAGCAAAAAGTAATTAGTAATGAGCAAGATAATTACCCAGTTAGCCAATTAAAAACATTATATAGTATCGAGTATCGAGTCACAATATAGTCGTGTGTCGTGCGTATTGTGTATTGCGTGCAAAATACAATCAAATACAAGGTGCAAGATAAAAATAGTATACCGTAAAATGCAAATGCAAAATACAAGATAAAAACAGTTACAAGATTTATGTTAAGAAAAAATTCGTATTATGATAATCAATCTATCTCTCAAGTGGAAGGAGATAAGTGAGGCTAATTCATTTCTCAAGGGAAGGAAGTAAAACAGGAGTAAATCCTTCATCTAATGACAATAGATTTTTAGGACTGACTGCTGATAAGGGTAGGAAGTAAAAGAAGAACCAATCCTTCAGCCATCTACTATTTATTTGATTGACAATAGATTTTATTTGTGTTATATGTAAGAAAGTAAGAATTACTTACTATAAGAAAATAAGATATATTAAAAATATAGGAGAAAAGTATGGCATTAGTTCAGATAAGAGAAAAATCGCAAATAACCATTCCTAGCAGTATTCGAAAGGAATTGGGAATAAAAAAAGGCGATTATTTAGAAGTTGTTAGAGAGGGTGATCGTATCTTACTCATTCCTAAAATAGTTATTGATAAAAATTCAGTAGTATTATCCAAAAAAGGAGAAGAATATTTGCAAGAAGCCTTGAATGATGTCAAAGAAGGCAGAGTAAGTGATAGCAATAATGTTGAAAAATTTTTTGATGATCTGAAAAGTTAATTTATAAAATGAAATTAATTTATACTACTAGTTTTAAAAAAGATTACCGAAAACTCTCAGCTGTAATTCAAAATAGAACAAATCAAAAGATAAAATTACTTGTTGAAAATCTTTCTCACCCCTCATTAAGAGTAAAAAAAGTAAAAAAATATCCTGGTATCCTTGAAGGGACTATTAATAAAAACTATCGGTTTTTATTTCAAATAACCCCTGATGGAGTTATTTTCCTGAGAATTGGTAAGCATGATATTTTAGAACAACTATAACTGTTACCCTATAATTTAAGATAACGGCCAACCACTATTTATAATTGGCAAATATAAAAGAATATATTAGAATATATTATATTTTTTATCAGGAGAAAAATAATGGCAAAAGTAGTAACTATAAGATTATCAGAAGAAGAATATAAGATGATAGCTGCAGCTGCCAAAATAGAACGACGTCCAATTTCAAATTTTATTACTGCTAAAGTAATGGAAGAAATAGAGGAATCTTATTATGTTGATTCAATAGAAATGGATCAGATTAAATCAGATAAAAAACTGATTGAAAAGATGAAATCTGGACATCGTAATGCTCTGGATAAGAAAGGCAGACCAGAAACCTGGCGTTATCGAATTGGCATTCATAGATTTTTCTACGAAATTGATGATATAAATAAAGATTATCTATATGATTACAGTAGACAATAGACAGAATGCTTATTAATTTGCAAGACAAGAAAGTATTGCGTCGTTCGCATTGCGTATTGCGTGCAAAATACAATCAAATACAAGGTGCAAGATAAAAATAGTATACCGTAAAATGCAAATGCAAAATACAAGATAAAAACAGTTACAAGATTTATGTTAAGAAAAAATTCATATTAAGTATTCTGTATAACGTTAATAAAATAAAAACAAATTCACCCCCACCATAATCCTCCCCCTTCAAGGGGGAGGAAATAAGTGAGGCTAATTGGTCTTCTCTCGATAATTTGGACATCAAGTTAAGACAATTTTGTTAACATAAGCTGTTCATATTCCTCCGGTTTGCAATAACCTAAAGAGTAATTTAATCAATATTTAAATACAAAAATCATAGAAAAAATGTTTAATGATTTTGCAAAATATGTTTTTAAAATATATGATAGAATAATATAAAAACATGGGGCCTATTTAGATTATTTATATTTTGGGAGTTTATATATGAAAAAAGAAAAACAATACATTGTACTTATTGAAAAAGGGTAAGATGGAAATTTGAATAGACAGAGCATTGCTAGAAAGATTTTAAATGATACAGAATTGTTTTTTGAAGAATTTATGAAATGAATAAAAATAATTATTACGGTTAAAAATAAATTATTTGACAAGTAGAATAATTTTATGACAATAAATATTGCTTTCAATATAATTAGATTAAAGATTATTACAGTTAAATATAAATAAAACAATGGAGAGTTATTATGGCAACTACCAAAACGATTATTTATAGAATATTACTAAAAAAAGAGCCAGAAGGCGGTTATACAGCCACAGTACCTTCTCTTCCTGGTTGTATTACTTATGGTGAATCTATTGAAGAAGCTACAAAAATGGTACAAGAAGCTATAGAATTATATTTAGAAAGTTTAAAAGCTCATAATGAAGAAATTCCAAATGATGAAGGTACTTTGGAATATACATTAAGGGTAGGAATAAATGCCTAGATTACCGTCATTAAATCCTAAGGATATTATTAATATTTTGGAAAAAAATGGTTTTGTATTAGACAGAACCAAAGGCAGTCATCACATATATTACCATCCTAAAAGTAAAAGACGAGTTATTATACCATTCCATAAAAAAGACCTTCCCAAAGGAACCATTATGGAGATACTTAGACAAGCTGGATTAAGAAAAAATGATATTTTATAAAATATTCACCCCCACCTTTATCCTCCCCCCACAAGGGGGAGGAAATGTTATAAAAGTTAATTCCCCTTCAATAGGTAAAAATTGTAAATAAGTTGATCCTTCCATCAAGGGGAAGGAAACCGAAGAATATATATCGATCCTTCAAGGAAGAGGAGACAAAAGAAGAGAAAATATTTCCAATCTTACAATATTGAAACCTTCCAGTATTCCATAAAATACATTTGGTTTGGGTAGAAATAGATGAGATTGATTCGTCGCTTCGCTTCTCGCAATAACAGAAGAAAAAACGCTCCTCGTAATGACAAAAAAAGAAAAGTGTTTGACAAAGTCATAGTGTTCGCAATGACAAGAAAGACCCCGAAATGACCGGAAATGTGAATCCTCGTAAAGATATGAAAAAAGAGAAATTATCTTATAATAACATATTATGATAATGTGATATTGACAGATAATGTTATTTATGCTATTCCTTAATAAGAATAAATATAAGCAAGAGGTGAGTTTAGATGGTAGAAGTAATTGGTAAGATAACTAGAAATGGGCATATTACAATTCCCGGGAAAATAAGAAAAATATTAAATATTGAAGATGGAGATATTGTTAAATTTAGCTTAGAAGGGAATAAAATAACGATTACTCCGGGAATTATTGTAGATAAAGATCATGCTTATTTCTATAAAAAAGAAACACAAGAACAAATTAAAAAATCTGAAAATGAATTTAAGAAAGGGGCATATAGGTCTTTTGGTAATGGGAAAGATTTAAAGAAAGAAGTTGAAAGTGATTAACAGAATACATATACCGCATCACATCATTAAATCTTTAAAAAGTAAGAAAAAACTATCAAAGGCTGTTAAAGAAAAATTCTATTGGTGTCTAAATATGCTTGTAGAAGATTCTAAATATCTTTCTTTGAGAAATAAAACGGTACAAGGGACTAAGGATATTTGGGAATTTAGTATTAATAAAAATTATAGATGTATATACAGAAAAGAAAAAGATGATATATTTATTCTGGCAATTTCAAAACACGAAGATGTTTTTTAGAAAAAAAGACAAAGTCGCTGCGTTTCTTGCAATGACAGAGAAAAAGGGAAACTCCACAGAATGACAAAAGAAAAGATTTCTGCGTAATAAATAAAAGTATAGGGAAGAACCTCATAGAATATATAAATCAAGAAATTATCATTGATTTTTTAAAGTAATAACATTATAATTACATTAGTAAATAATTTAATAGAATGTTAGAAGGTGATAGAAATGAAAGCAACAATAATACCAATTGGAAATTCAAAAGGTTTGAGAATTCCAAAAGCAATATTGGAACAATGTAATATTTCTGAAGAAGTATCTTTAGAAGTAAAAGGAGATAGTATTATTATTAAGCCTAATAAAAAGAAACCAAGAAAAGATTGGGATAAATATTTTAAAATGATGAAGGAAAAAGAAGAAGATAAATTACTAATTAATGAAAAAATTGATTTAGAAACGGAAAATTGGGAATGGTAATTAGGCAATATGATATTTTTTTAATTTCTTTAGATCCTACTATTGGTCATGAAATTAAAAAAGTACGTCCATGTGTAGTTATATCTCCAAATGAAATGAATAATAATATATCTACAATTATCATTGCCCCCATGACTACTCGCTCACATTCTTATCCTACTAGAATCCCAATAAAATTCGAAGATAAAAAAGGTTGGGTTGTATTAGACCAGATACGAGCCCTTGATAGGAAAAGATTTGTAAAGAAACTGGGAAAATTAAATAAAGAAACAATTCTTAAAGTAAAAAAAATAATTCAAGAAATGTTAGTAGAATAAAAAAATACAAAATATAAAGACAGTTTTCGGTTATCGGTTTTTAGTTTACAGTTTAAATTAGTATTGAGTATATAGTACCGAGTATCGAGTCCAAAATACAAATAAAAGATGCGAGATAAAAAATTAAAGAGTCTACCAGCCTGCCAGTCACCCAGTCTACTAGTCAAAATAGTCGTGTGTCGTGCGTATTGTGTATTGCGTGCAAAATACAATCAAATACAAGGTGCAAGATAAAAATAGTATACCGTAAAATGCAAATGCAAAATAGAAGATAAAAACAGTTACAAGATTTATGTTAAGAAAAAATTCATATTAAGTATTCCGTATAACGTTAATAAAATAAAAACAAATTCACCCCCACCTTAATCCTCCCCCTTCAAGGGGGAGGAAATAAGAAAAAGGAGATGATCCATCCCTCAAAGGGAGGAAATGAGATTATTTACTCCATCACTCAAGGGGAAAATTACAGTTCAAGTTATCAGTTTATAGTTTTTTGTTTTTAGTTAAATATATAAATACAATTTAAGATAAACTTAGGACTGAGACTGAGAGCATAAATGGATGAGATTGCTTCGTCGCTGCGCCCCTCGCAATGACAAGAAAGAAAAATACTTGCAATGGCAAGAAATAATCTGTCAGTCACGATGGTCTACAAGCCAACAAAGAATCAAAAAATCCGCCAAATTTCTTTTACTGAAAACTATGAACAAACAACTGAAAACTACTCCACCAACAATTATGCTGGAATAAATAAGGGAGAGGGTCAGGGTGAGGGGGAAAACTTAAAATCAAGTTATCAGTCAAAATAAGGTTCAAGTTGCGAGTTGTAATTTAAAAAAATACAAAAAATGTTTTTGGATTTTGCTAAATGTGTTTTTGAAATATGTGATAGAATAATATAAAAACATGGGGCCTATTTTAGATTATTTATATTTTGGGAGTTTATATATGAAAAAAGAAAAACAATATACTGTACTTATTGAAAAAGGTGAAGATGGAAACTTGATTGGAACTGCTTTAGAGATAAAAGGTTGTCATAGCCAGGGGAAAAATATGGAAGAGCTTCTTGCCAATATACGGGAGGCCATTGAATTATGCTTGGAAGTTCAGGGAGAAAGCGAATCATATATTAAAGAGATAGTTGGAATTCAGAAAGTTGCAGTATGAGCAAATTACCCATATTGACAGGATTGCAAATTATTAAGAGATTAAAGAAAAATGGATTTATTATAATTCGACAAAAAGGTAGTCATGTTTTTTTAAAACATAAAAATGATTCTAGAACAACTATTGTTCCAATTCATAAAAGTCAAGATATAGATAGAGCATTGCTTAGAAAGATTTTAAATGATACAGAATTGTCTTTTGAAGATTTTTCAAAGTAAATAAAAGAAGTTTTTTCGGCTAAAAACAGTATTTGGTATTTGGGATCTTGTATTGAGTTGAAATAAAATAAAAGATAAGAGATAAAAAATATAAAGAGTCTACCAGTCTGCCAGTCACCCAGTCTACTAGTCAAAATAGTCGTGTGTCGTGCGTATTGTGTATTGCGTGCAAAATACAATCAAATACAAGGTGCAAGATAAAAATAGTATACCGTAAAATGCAAATGCAAAATACAAGATAAAAACAGTTACAAGATTTATGTTAAGAAAAAATTCATATTAAGTATTCTGTATAACGTTAATAAAATAAAAACAATTTCACCCCCACCTTAATTCTCCCCCTTAAAGAGGGAGGAGACAAGAAAAGAGTTAATCCATTCCTGACTTTGACACTTCATTTCCCAAAACCCTTGTAAAATAAGGATTGTTAACACTGGGTATGTGCATTTTGCCACTACATTATTTGCTTTTTGATTTATACCTCCATCTCCTCTACTGGTGTGA
>Ga0334895_1000814_pt1 | contig 37446 bp, 31 predicted proteins | sample GraSluR3_MG_7_FD_207229 | JGI IMG/M metagenome (GOLD analysis project Ga0334895, IMG submission 207229) | Sludge microbial communities from methane-producing bioreactor in Wageningen University, Netherlands - Granular Sludge_31_05-R3 | ecosystem: Engineered > Bioreactor > Anaerobic >... | reverse complement strand
TGATCACCACAAAAAGAGCTTATGAGGAACTGGAAAGAGAAGGTTTTATCGAAACAGTACCTGGCAAAGGAAGTTACGTGGCTTCACACAACATGGAGCTTATGCGTGAAAGAAAACTCAAGATAATAGAAGATCTGCTTGCGGAAGTAGTAGACCAAGCCCAGTTATTAAATATTTCCAAACAAGAAATACTAAACATGCTCAATATTTAATTTGAATAGGGGAGAAAGATATGGACACAATTTTGCAAATAGATGAACTCCACAAAAAAATGGGTAAATTTCAATTGTCTGATCTATCATTCAGATTGGATGCTGGTTATATTATGGGGTTTATCGGACCAAATGGATCCGGCAAGACCTCAACGATCAAGCTCATCATGAATCTGATCAAAAAGGACAAAGGAAGCATCATGGTTTTTGGACAAGACATGGAAAACAACGAAAAGCAAATTAAAGATAGGATTGGATTTGTCTACGACCAATGCAACTATTATGATACTTTGAAAATCAGAGACAATGCTAAATTGGTGGCTCCTTTCTACAGCAGATGGGACTGGTCAGTATTCGAAGACTACTTGAAACGATTTGAACTTGACCCAAATCAAAAGGTAATGGCTTTGTCAAAAGGCATGAAGGTCAAATTTCAATTGGCCATCGCCCTATCTCATGATGCGGAGTTACTGATCATGGATGAACCCACCTCTGGCTTAGACCCCATTTTCAGAAGTGAATTATTGGGGATACTCAAAGAATATATCGAAGGGGGCCGAAGGAGCGTGTTGTTTTCAACTCATATCACAGCAGATCTTGAAAAGTCAGCAGATTTTATCACGTTTATTCATAATGGGAAGATGGTTTTTAGCATGGAAAAAGACGAGGTCTTGTCTTCGTATGCTATCGTAAAAGGTGGATTGGACGTTTTGGATGAAGGTCTGAAACGGGAACTGATTGGGGTTAGAAAATACCGCTTTGGATTCGAAGGAATGACCCGAAACCCATCATACATTTTGGAGCAATACAAAGAATCGATCCTGTTGGAAAAAGCGACGCTGGAAGAAGTGATGCTTTATGTGGCAGGAGGCAACGTATGAAACCTATGGTGAGGCGATTGTTTTATCTCCAAAAAAAAGTCTTGATGTTTCAAGTGGTTTTTATCGTGATGTCCGTCACTTTTGGAGACCAATTTTTAGCAAATGATGGTCTGTTTGCGTTGATTATACCCACCATTGTTTACATGGCTGTCATTTTCCCCGAACAATTGGATGAAAGCGCTCATTATGGATGGGTGTTAAACAGCTTGCCAGCCACGAGAAGAGAAATAGTGGATGCCAAATACTTGTCTGCTCTTTTACTGTACGTGGTGATTGTTTTATGCGTCACCATCTCTCACTATGTCTTTGTTTTATTGGGTGCGATACAAAATCAAGTGGAGAATTTGTTGAATGGGATGGTATCATCGTTTCTGATAGTCGGCATATTGGTGGGTGTCTCTATTCCTATTACCATAAAGATGGCCTACAGTAAGGGTAGGATAGTAAACATCATCCTATTTATCACCATTTTTAATGTAGTGAATTTTATAAAACCATTCTTGTCTGAAAGCATTTCTGGAAATATCAGATGGTTATTGGTATGGCTGGTCATTGGCCTACTGGTGGGTTCAAGACAGTTTTCTATGAAAGAATATCTGAAAAAGGAGTTTTAAAATGGCGATGAGTCAATTATTTAAACTTATCAAGAAAGATTTTGCTATTTTGTTCAAAAATAGAATCTATTTATTAATGGCTGTTTATCCTCTTGGGATGAGTTTTACCTCCATTGGACTCAGAATAAATCCAGAAAGCCAAAGTAACCAAAGCACTGTCTCGTTGTTTGTGACCCTTTCTGTCTTATTTGTCATTTATGTGGGGAAGTCCACTGTTCTTTCGGTTGAGGAAAAGGAAGGACTGGATATCCTTTTCAGAAGCTTGCCCATTCAGCAAAAACAGTTTATTCTGGCTCGTTACACAACAGCATTGGCGTTTTATGGCATCGGGTTAGGCTTGGTGTCAGTGGTGCCTTTGTTGTCGGGAGTGTGGTTATCCCATCAAACGCTATATCTGGAGGCGTATAAAGTATCCTTTTGGATAGCCACTATCATGGTATCTCTCATGATGCCAGCCTATTTTAAACTGGGATATATAAAAACAAGCTATGTGGGTCGATTCGTGTACATGTTCATTGTTATGGGACCCTTCTTTTATGTTCAGTTACCAAAATTGACAGTGGGACAAGTGATGGTTAGTGGACTGGCTAGTTTGATTCAAAATGGTTTAAATCATTCATTATGGATGGCTTTTGTGCTAGGATTCTTCTTGATGATATCCATTAGACTATCTATTTCATTTTCTGCACAATAGCGAATCGCCAAGACAGATAACGGATAGTGACGCATCATTACGAAAAGGGAATGATAGAGAAACTGCAAGATGCAGGATATAATTACCAGATAGATATCATTGGCTAAAAAGGCTGTAAAACGTCGGTAATTCAGTATATTCAAGCAGGTGCCGTCAAATATTTATCGTATTGGCCATCTAGAGGCGCGACGATAGATTTCAATGGATAATTTATCCGAGTAATATTGCCGACTATTCTGAACAGGCTTTTCTTACAACACAGATTGTAGTGGGCTTATAAGATCAATGCGATAATCCATAACTTTTACAGCTTATTTGCCGGGAGAACCACATGATGAGACGGGTATAAGTGTCCCTGTTGATACCAGTACTTTTGAGTTTTTGCGTGTGAATTAAAGGAAATGAGATGACATATCCGCTGTGAAGCAATCAACTCTGCTTTACAGCGGTTTTTATTATTCTAAGATTGACGAACCATTATTAAGCGTCGATTAATGTTCCTTTCATCAATTTTTAATCTGATAGCACTATAATGAGAAAGCCTTCAAAATTAGAGAGGTCACATAAAAATTAAGTTGCACTTTTAGTAACGGACTGGTACAATTTCATAGCACGAGGACTTCGCCCACTCAGGGAGGTACTGTCTTTTAGCAAGATAAGGTACCCCATGGGGTTTGGAGACCTCGATTTTTGATGGCATATCATTTATTGAGTTGAACGGAGGCACAACATAATGAGAAACGATTGTATATATATAGTACTGACAAGAACCAACACAGTCATATCCAAGCTGATCCATACAATTAAGCATGATGCATATACTCACGCAGCTATTTCTTTGGATAAAAACTTTGAACAAATGTACAGCTTTGGAAGAAGAAGTACCTACAATCCTTTTATAGGTAAATTTCGAAAGGAAGATCTAGACGGTGGTGTGTACAATCTTTGTCCTGCTTTGCCAGGCGTGATCATAGAAATAAAGGTGACAGGACGACAATACAAAAAAGCGAAGGCGTTAATTGAACACTTTGCTTCAAAAGGAGACGTTTATAAATACAATTATATGGGGATTCTTCACAGTTTTCTCAACAAGCCGGTCAATAGCGATAATAGATTTTTATGCTCAGAATTTGTGTACCATGTATTGAGGGAAAGTGAGGTGGTGGAGTTGGGAATACCTAGAAATCTCGTAAGACCTCAAGACCTTTTAAAAATTCCTGGCACAATCGTCTACGAAGGCGATCTGAAAAAAATGCCCCTATCGGGTCATCATCATCGAGAAATGACATCTCTCAGTCTGCTTTCAAATCCTAATCCTTCTACAAATATCGGTCTAATTCCACAATCCCAATAAAACGAAAAAAACATTGACAAATATACTTGTCAATGTTAATCTATTTTTGACAACAATATTTGTCAGTATGACAATTAATTTAGTCAAATAGGAGGACATCATGCCTTTAATTAATCGTCTAAAAGAGCACCGGGCCCGTTTGTCAGTGAATCAATCAGAATTGGGTAAAATGGCGGGGGTATCAAGGCAAACCATAAGCTTGATTGAACGAGGAGATTATTCACCATCCATTACATTGGCTTTAAAGCTGGCCAAAATCTTTTCGGTATCAGTGGAAGAGATCTTTCAATATGAGGAGGCGCAAAATGAACGTTAGGAAATCATTTATCAAAATCGTAGGATGGTTGATATTAGGGGCTATTTTTGGTATAGCTGGATCATTTATCAACCAACGTTGGCAATTGATGGAAGAATTGGCACAAAGAGATATTTTTTCAAGCATCCAGCCCTATTTTTTCTGGATTCACGTGATCGGCACGGGGCTGTTGTTGCTAATCAGTTTCAGTTGCTATGTCCAGTCAAAAAGAATCATGACATCACCAGATTTAGAAGAAGACGAGGCGCTATCTGACAAATTGGATCAGTTTCAGCACAGAGCTTTGACAAGCAGCATGGTAGCCATGATTCTTAACTTTGTTACTTTTGGCGTTTCAGTAGAGGTAGGCAACCTTAGAATATTGGTTAGTGTGGGAGTTTTTATCTTGGTCATGCTCTTAAGTTCTCTGATAGATTTATTGGTGATCAAACAAGTCAGAGAACAAGACCCCATGAAAAAGGGCGATCCTTCCAAAATGAGGTTTGATAAAGAGTGGCTAGAAAGTTGTGATGAGGCAGAAAAAATGCTGATCTACCAGTCGGCTTACCGAACATTTTCTCTAATGAAACAGGTTTTGATGTTCAGCGTGGTGGCAGCCATGGTGTCAAAAATGATCTTTGATACGGGCAATGTTCTGATTCTAGTATTAGGGACTATTTGGCTCATTCACAATCTTAGCTACACCATCTATGCGAGGCAGGTTGAAAAAGGGAAAATTAATATCTGAAATTTATTCTTGACAAAGAATGTAATAACGTTTAGTATAGATAAAAATATGATAACTGTAACTTATCAAGAGAGGTGGAGGGAATGGCCCGTCGAAACCTCGGCAACCTACGTGTTATGCGCAAGGTGCCAATTCCAACAGTGAAAACTGGGAGATAAGAAGAATTGGAATTCTAAGCCGCTTCTTATACGAAGCGGCTTTTTCGCATAAGCTACAGTTCAAAGGAGGATTTATGAAGCCATTTAAAATTGAAACACAATGTGTCCAAGGAACTTACCGACCTGAATCTGGCGAACCAAGAGTATTGCCGATTGCACAAAGCACCACTTATCAGTATTATGACTCCGACGATGTGGCGGATTTGTTTGACTTGAAAAGTGCCACCCATATGTATTCAAGAATCAGCAATCCTACTGTATCTGCGTTCGAAGAGAAGATTGCTCTGTTAGAAGGGGGCGTGGGTGCTTTGGGCGCTTCGTCTGGACAAGCAGCCTCTACGTTGGCCATCTTAAATATCTGTCAAGCAGGAGATCATCTCATATCTGCTTCAACCATTTATGGAGGCACCTACAATCTGTTTGCTGTTACGTTGAAAAAACTCGGCATTGAAACCACTTTTGTCAGTCCGGATGCCACACTTGAAGAAATCAAAGGAGCAGCAAAACCCAACACTAAGGCTGTGTTTGGAGAAACCATCGGCAACCCGGGATTAAACATCTTGGACTTTGAAAAATTCAGCCAAGGAGCAAAAGCTTTGGATGTGCCCTTCATTGTAGATAATACCTTAGCCACGCCTATTCTTTGCAAGCCTTTCCAACATGGGGCAGATATTGTCATCCACTCCACTACCAAATATACTGACGGTCATGCTACTAGTGTGGGTGGCGTCATCATCGATGGGGGCACATTCAATTGGGATAACGGAAAATTTCCTGAGTTGGTAGAACCCGACCCCAGTTATCACGGCATTCAATATGTGAAGGATTTTGGAGCGGCGGCCTACATTACCAAAGCAAGAGTACAGTTATTGAGAGACCTTGGGGCCACCATGAGTCCATTTAGTGCCTTTTTGTTTCATCTTGGGTTAGAGACCCTCCATATCCGAATGGAAAGACACAGTGAAAACGCTTTGAAGTTGGCTGAATTTCTTGAAAAACACCCTGGAGTCAGTTGGGTAAACTATCCTGGTTTGAGATCCCACGACACTTATGATTTGGGGCAAAAATATTTGCCAAAGGGTGGTAGCGGCATTTTGACCTTTGGCATAAAAGGGGGCACCCAAGCAGGCAAGGAACTGATCAAACACATGGAATTAACAGCCTTAGTAGTGCATTTAGGAGATTTAAGAACCAGCATTCTCCATCCAGCTAGCACAACCCATCGACAACTATCAGAAGAACAGCAGATTGCTGCAGGTGTTTCTCCGGATTTAATAAGAGTGTCCGTAGGGTTGGAAAATATAGAGGATATTATTGAAGACTTTGATAAAGCTATTTCATCGGTCACTCAATAAGAAGATATCAACCCAGATGCGACCAGATGAGAAATTAAGAAGAAAGGAAAATCGCCATGCCTATAGTCATACCGGATCAATTGCCAGCATTTGAAACACTGACAAAAGAAAACATATTTGTGATGAATGATTGGCGAGCTTATAGCCAAGATATCAGACCCTTGGAAGTTTGTATCGTCAATCTCATGCCAACAAAAGAGGAAACCGAGACGCAGCTTATAAGAATGTTGGCCAATACGCCATTACAGGTGAATCTCCATTTGGTTCATATGGCTTCCCACGATTCAAAAAACACGAAACAAGAACATTTGGACAATTTCTATAAAACTTTTGAAGAAATACGGCATCGAAAATTTGATGGTATGATCATCACAGGAGCACCTGTAGAAACATTGCCTTATGAGGAAGTGGATTACTGGGAAGAATTGGCCGCCATTATGAGATATTCTCTAACTCATGTTTTTAGCACGTTGCATTTGTGCTGGGGGGCCCAAGCGGCATTGTATTACCATTATGGGGTGGAGAGATATCATTTGGACGAAAAGCTCTTTGGTGTGTTTTTGCATACAGTAAAAGAAAGACGCACCCGATTGACCAGGGGTTTTGACGAAGTGTTCTATGCTCCTCATTCGAGACACACCCAAATTGACAAAAAAGAGTACGAAAAAGTCCCCAATGTGAGAATATTGGCTGAATCAGAAGAAGCAGGAGTGCATATCGCATCGTTGAAGAACCGACGTCAGATTTTTGTTCAAGGACACGGGGAGTATGACCGATACACCTTGAAAAAAGAATATGATAGAGACTTGTTGAAAGGGATGGCCATCAAAGTGCCGGAAAACTATTTTGTGGACAACGATCCCTCCAAAGATGTTATCGTAACCTGGAGAAGCCATGCCCAGCTGCTCTTTTCCAACTGGTTAAATTATTGCGTCTATCAGGAAACGCCTTTTGATATCAATGAAATAACATCATTTTAAAGATTAAGCTTTAAACTCCAAGGACACCTGTGATATAATCAATCAAAAGCATAACCAAGCGAAGATTGCGGGAGATGGCTCATAAGAGCAGCCGAAGGAGCAATGAGTGAAAAGCCGAAAACACTTAGAAACTCGCAGGCAAAAGGATCGCAATTGGATGGTACTCTGAAGAGTCTGCAAAGACAAAAAGGCAGCACCGAAGGAGAAATTGCTTGCAACTGAAGCAAGAAGCTCTCAGGTAAACAAACAGAGATTGCATGGCTCAAGCCTGCAATCTTTTTTTATTTGACGAAAATATAACGAGGAGATGAAGACATGCCAACACTCAAAAAAACCCCACTTCACGACACCCATCTGGCAATGGGCGCCAAAATGGTCGCTTTTGGCGGATGGGAAATGCCGATTCAATACTCCAACATCATAGAGGAGCATAAAAGTGTAAGAGAACAAGTAGGTCTGTTTGATGTGTCTCATATGGGAGAAGTGACCGTTTCCGGCAAAGATGCAGAGGCATTTGTCAACTATCTGACCACTAATGATGCTAGTGCATTGACTCCCAACAGCATCCAATACAGCATGATGTGCAATGAGGCAGGTGGCGTGGTGGACGATTTGCTGGTATATCGAAAAAGCCAAGAAGAATTTTTGTTGATCATCAACGCTGGCAACATCGACAAAGATATGAGCTGGATCCGGGAGGCTCAAGGGCAAGTCAATTTGGATGTTTCTGTCATCAATATTTCGGACGATGTCGGACAAGTGGCTCTTCAAGGACCCCATGCTGAGAGATTATTGCAGGAATGGGTCTCAATAGACTTATCCACCCTTCAATTTTTCAAATTCCAAGAGAATGTGACTATTGACGGGATCCCTTGCCTTATTTCCAGAACGGGTTATACAGGAGAAGACGGTTTCGAAATCTACACAGATCGCCACCACATTCTCAAAGTTTGGGATGTCCTGTTGGCGGCAGGCAAAAAATATCAAATTAAACCTTGTGGTTTGGGTGCAAGAGATACTTTGAGGTTTGAAGCCAACCTGCCCCTATATGGCCATGAGTTGACGGAAACCATTACTCCTTTCGAGGCGGGATACGGGGTTAGTGTAAAACTGGACAAAGAGAACTTTATTGGAAAAACCGCTTTAAAACAACAAAAAGAAGTAGGCGTCAGGAGAAAAATAGTGGGATTCCAATTAATGGACAAAGGCATAGCCAGAGCCAACTATCCAGTCATGGATGAAAAAGGCAGAACCATCGGAGAAGTAACCACAGGCTACAAGTCACCTACATTGGACAAGGTCATAGGCATGGCGCTGATAGATGCGACATATGCCAAGCTAGATAGCCCCATCTTTGTACAAGTACGGAACAAGTCATTAAAAGCCACTGTCATATCAAGAAAATTCTTGAATAAAAACAATAAATAAGAGGAGGCAGTAAAATGAAAACAATAGAAGGACTATATTATGCAAAAAACCATGAATGGTTGAAAATTGAGGGAGATCAAGGGTATGTGGGCATTACAGATTATGCGCAACATGAATTAGGAGATATCGTTTTTGTGGACATGCCCCAAATTGGGGACACCTTTGATGCGGGAGATGTATTTGGAGCCATTGAATCTGTCAAAGCGGCTAGTGATATTTACCTGCCTGTTTCAGGAGAAGTAGTGGCAATCAATGAAGATTTGGATGAAGCCCCAGAACTTATCAATGAAGATGCTTTTGAAAACTGGATCATCAAGATCAAGGTAACCAATGAGGAAGATTTGGAACTGCTTATGAATGCCAAACAATACGAGGAGTACTTAAAAGAGGAGGCCTAGAATGAATCGCTACATTCCACTAACCAAAGAAGATCAAACCCATATGCTCAAGCAAATTGGTGTAGATGGGATAGATGATCTGTTCAGCGACATTCCTGACGATTTAAAACTGAACCGCAAATTGAACTTACCAGATGGGATCAGTGAGCATGAAGTCAGAAGAAAAATGACAGATATCAGCAAGAAGAATAAAAACTTAGATGATTTTATCAGCTTTCTAGGGGCAGGAGCTTATGACCATTATATTCCTTCAGTGGTAAGCCATGTGGCGGGACGTTCGGAGTTCTATACATCTTACACCCCTTACCAGCCAGAAATTAGTCAAGGCACCTTGCAATACATTTTCGAATTTCAAAGCATGATGTCCGAGTTGACAGGCATGGATGTGATCAACGCTTCCATGTATGACGGGGCCACAGCCACGGCAGAAGCCGCTATCATGGCCATGCGCTCAAACAACCGAAACAAGATCATTGTGGCGGCCACCATTCATCCTGCAACCTTGGCTGTCTTGAAAACCTATTGTCACTTTAGAGAAATTGATCTGGTAGTGCTTCCGGAAAAACAGGGACGGGTGGACAATGAGCAATTGTCATGTATCGATGGAGACACATCAGCCGTCATTGTACAAAGCCCCAATTTTTATGGCCTTATAGAAGACGTCTCAACTATTGAAAAAACAACTCATGACAATAAAGCCCTGCTGATTATGAATGTGGACCCGATTAGTTTGGGTGTCCTAAAATCCCCAGGGGAGTACAAGGCAGATATTGTTGCAGGAGAAGGACAAGGACTTGGAATCCCATTGAGCTTTGGGGGGCCTTATCTTGGGTTTATTGGAACCACCAACAAACTGATGCGAAAAATGCCGGGAAGAATATGTGGATTAACAGAGGATATAGAAGGCAAACCAGGGTATGTACTTACCCTCCAAGCTAGGGAACAACATATTCGAAGAGAAAAAGCGACATCCAACATCTGTTCCAATCAAAGTCTATGTGCGTTGAGAGCGGTGGTCTATTTGTCAACAATGGGACAAAAAGGCTTAAAGGAAGTGGCACTTCAGAGTCTTTCCAAAGCTCATTATGCCAAAGAACAATTACTGGCAACTGGTGTGATGAAAGAAGTGCACCAAGGACCTTTCTTCAAAGAGTTTGTCTTGGAATCAACCTTAGACGCGGCAATGATAGAAGAAGCCTTGTTGAAAAAAAGGATCATAGGGCCTCTTAGGATTGAAAAACTTCTGGAGAATCAAAAGAATCGGCTGTTATTCGCGGTAACAGAAAAAAGAACCAAAGATGAAATCGACCAGATGGTGAATGTCATTCGGGAGGTGTCGAAATGAAGAAAGAACACAAAATGATCATAGATCTATCAAAAGAGGGAAGGGTAGCCTACGCATTGCCCCAAAATGATGTGCCAACCAAAGAATGGGGATCTTATTTGCCTGAAGAATTTCAACGGAAAACCGTACCAAGACTTCCGGAAGTTTATGAAGTAGACGTTGTTAGACACTATACCAATTTATCCAACAAAAACTACGGTGTGGACACAGGGTTTTATCCACTAGGTTCTTGCACCATGAAATACAATCCTAAGATCAACGAAGATATGGCATCCTTAGATGGACTTGCTAAAGTTCACCCTTATCAGCAAGAATCCACCGTTCAAGGAAGTTTGGAGTTGCTGTATGATTTGGGAGAAAAGCTATCAGAAATCACCGGAATGGCGGCGTTTTCATTGCAACCTGCTGCAGGCGCCCATGGAGAGTTGGCAGGTCTAATGATGATCAAAAAATACCATGAAGGTAGAAAAGATTCAAAGAGAAGAAAAATCATCGTTCCTGACTCATCACACGGCACAAACCCTGCCACTGCCACTGCTGTTGGTTATGATCTGGTAGAAATTAAATCTGACAATATGGGTGGGGTGAATTTAGAGGCTCTGAGAGCCGAACTAGATGACGAAACAGCTGGATTGATGTTGACCAATCCCTCTACTTTGGGATTGTTTGAACGCAATATTTCAAAGATTACTCAGATGGTTCATGATGCTGGCGGATTAGTATACTACGACGGTGCCAATTTAAACGCCATCATGGGGAAAACCAGACCGGGAGATATGGGATTTGACATTATCCATTTGAACTTGCACAAAACCTTCACCACACCACATGGTGGTGGTGGACCTGGAGCGGGTCCTGTGGGCGTAACAAAAACCTTAGAACCCTACTTGCCCTATCCTACCGTACAAAACAAAAACGGTAGCTATGGATTTGATTATGACCGGCCTCAATCTATTGGTCGAATCATGGCTTTTCATGGACAATTTGGGGTTTTGGCAAGAGCTTACACCTATATTCTGTCTATGGGATCCGATGGCTTAAAACAAGTCAGCGAAGCAGCCGTGTTAAATGCAAACTATTTGCAAAGCAAACTTAAAGAACATTTTCATTTACCTATCGATACCTTATGCAAACATGAGTTTGTTCTGTCTGGGACCAGCCAATTATCAGAATATCGAACGCTGGATATGGCAAAACGCATGCTAGACTATGGCATTCATCCACCAACGGTTTATTTTCCATTGATTATTGACGAAGCCATGATGATCGAACCTACTGAGACAGAAAGTCTGGAAACACTAGACCAATTTGTGGATATTATGGTGAAAATAAAGGAAGAAGGCGAAGGCAACCCAGCCTTGCTTCACAATGCTCCAATCTCAACACCGGTAAGAAGGTTGGACGAGGCCAAAGCGGCTAGAAAACCAGTAGTGAAATGGTGAGATGTCAATGAGAGAATGGAGTAGACGGATGAAAAAAACAATATTTGTTCTTGGATTAGTTACAATTCTTGTGGTTACAGGTATTCAAGCCTTTGCCAATGCGGCGGCTCCTTATCGAAGACCAGGAGATCAGATGTTGGTATTCGATGATGCAACAGGAATTGCTCTGATAGAGGAATGGATCACCTATGAAATCAGCGAGACCTATGTGGGAAGAGGGACCGTTGAGGTGGTTTATCTATTAAAAAACCAGACTCGAGATGACGAAAACATTACGCTACTCTTTTTGGCTCCTTATTTAGAAAAAGAAGCCATCAATATCTCTTTGGATGGTGAAGAGATCAGGGATTTCACATTGGAAAAAGCAGAAAGCATTCCAGAAAACTGGGAAGCGTCATTAACCCAGGCCAACATCGATCCTGTTGGCAATCGGGAATTGACTTATGATTACGATCACTGGAAAGCTTATCAAGGCTGGTCCAAACAAGGATTCCAGTTTGACATTCAAATTCCTAAAGGACAAGAGGCAACCCTTCGGATGCGTTACGCCACAGAAGGAGGTTATTATGCCTACCAAGATGTGGTAAATCATGTGTATACCCAACTCTATTACCTGACACCAGCAAGTTTTTGGGAAGGCCAAGCCATCATCAATATGACGGTTAAATTTCCTTCCGACCAGTTTGAGCTTTACAGCAATATGCCTATGTCAAAGGTTGAACCAGGAGTATATGCAGGGACTTTGACAGGTATCCCTGATGAAGAGTGGTTTTTCAACTATGTCCACACGAAAGGGTTGTTCTTTGGTACCAACCATCAAAAGACCCACAACCTTATAGTTGGAGCCCTAATGGTATTCACTTTGATGATAGGTTATGTGGTGAGGAAGAAAAAAAGTCGAAAGCTAGGCTGGCTAGTCTCATTGCTGGCCATTCCCCAAATAGCCCTCTTCAGGCCAACTTATGGCACGCTGTTCTTTTTGATGATTTTCGGACCTTTTATCATTGGGCTAGTGGTCATAGCAGGAATTATTCGCTATTTAGTGAAGCGAAAAGAGCGTAATGCCCGTCTCTGACGAATCAGGGAGATGATTTTACCGGTTTTGAGAATATAAGGATAAAAAGAGAAACATGAATGTATCGAATTTTATACATTTGTGTTTCTTTTTTTATGCCAAAAACAAAGGCAAAAATTTTTTTAAAAGGACAACGCTTTCACGTGTAAAGCATACAGCGTTTTCTAGATAAAGAATTGAAAAACTGGCACAGAGATTGCTAATTATTAGGACAAATACAATTAAGGAGGATGCAAATGTTTAAAAATGCATATATCCCTTATGGCGGATATTACAGCACACCTTTTGCAAAGTGGCAGGGTAGTCTGCAGAACGAAAACTCAATCAAACTGACAGGGAACACAAGTAAAAGATTTTTTGAGGAGAAAGGGTTTGATCCCGGAATCATTGAGTACGTTTACTTTGGACACACAGTCATACAGCCAGGTTCTTTTTACTCAGCACCTTATGGAGCAGCTGAAATGGGCATCAACGTTCCAGGACAATCTGTATCCCATGCATGTGCGACGTCGACAACGGCAGTATTCAATGCAGCTTCTGCGATTGAGACAACAGGGTATTCAACGGTATACGTCATGCTTGGAGACAGATTATCAAATGCGCCCCATGTTGTTTGGCCTAATCCGTTAGGGATGGGTGGCATGCCAATGAAAGAAGACATCAACATAGACAATATTAATGGAGACCCTTCAACAGGCCAAAGCATGTTATCTACAGCAGAAAATGTGGCCAAAGAATATGGATTTACTAGAGAAGAGGCGGACGAGTTAACGAGAATAAGGTACGAACAGTATGAAGAAGCAATAAAGAATGACAGAGCGTTTCAAAAGAGATACATGTTTCCCATAAGAATTAAAAGAAGAAAAGGAGAGTTTGTGCTAACGGAAGATGAAGGCGTGTTCCCAACAACGATGGAATCTTTGGCAAAATTAAAACCGATCATAGAAAATGGCATCCACACATTCGGTTCTCAAACGCATCCAGCAGATGGCAATGCGGGAATCATAGTAACAAATAGAGAGCATGCTCTAGAAATTGGTAAAGACAAGAATATTCCAGTTCAAATAGTTGCTTATGGTGCGACAAGAACGAAAAGGGCATTTATGCCGGCAGCGCCAGCAGATGCTGCAAAGATTGCACTCGAAAGAGGAGGCGTTAGCGCAAAAGATCTAAAATCAGTAAAAAATCATACGCCCTTCATTGTAAATGATTTGCATTTTGCAAAGGAATTGGGCTTAGACAAGAAGAACATCAATAACTATGGAACTTCAATGGTATTTGGACATCCTCAAGGTCCAACAATGGGAAGACTGCTAATCGAGGCAATAGAGGAGACGGTCATAAAAGGAGGAGGCTATGCCTTAGTTGCGGGATGTGCCGCTGGTGATAATGCTGCCGCCTTATTGGTAAAAATAGGATAAGAAAGGAGTTAATTATGAAAATCAAAGTTGTAGGGATTATTGGTGCTGGCTCAATGGGGACGGGCATAGCCCAAATATCTGCACAAAAAGGATTCGAGGTCCTCGTTTACGACTTAAAAGATGAAATATTGGAAAAATCATTGGGAAGAATCGACAAAGTGCTTGAAAAGTTAACAGCAAAAGGAAAAATTACTGAGGAAGATAAAGCCAAAACAATGTCTAGGATAAAGACCTCCACTAACCTAGAGGACTTTAAAGAAGTTGACCTGATCATTGAAGCAGTCGTTGAAAATATGGAAATAAAGCAAACGGTGTTTTCAAAGTTAGATGAAATATGTGAGGAGAAAACCTATTTTGCAACCAACACCTCTACTATGTCCATAACAAAAATAGCAACAGCAACCAATAGACAGGCAAAATTTGCAGGATTGCATTTCTTTAACCCTGCTCCTGTTATGAGATTAGTGGAAGTAATCAGAGGATACTATACAAGTGATGAAACGGTTAAAGACCTTCAAGACTATGTGAAAGCATTGGGAAAAGAAGGAATAGAAGTCAAAAAAGACACGCCGGGATTTGTTGTAAATAGACTGATGTTGCCACAATTCAGAGAAGCCTATTTGGTATATGAAGAAGGAGTGGCTTCGTTGGAAGATATTGACAAGGCGATGAAATTAGGATTGAACCATCCCATGGGGCCATTTGAGCTAATGGACTACACGGGTCTTGACATAGCTTACGACTCACTTGTATATCTTTACGGAGAATTTGCGCAACCAAATTGGTCACCACCACCTGCCCTAAAAAGAATGATTAATGCCGGACGATTTGGCATGAAGGCTGGAAAAGGTTGGTACGACTACGATAAAAAAGAAAAATAAGACAAGAAAAAGGAGAGGAACTCATGAGTAAGGTAATTGCTTTAGACAAAATTGCTGGTGTGATTAAAGATGGATCAGCAATATCTGTAACAACAGCTGGATTAGTAGGCTTTCCGGAAGCAGTCGCAGAAGCTATCGAAAAGAGTTTTTTGGGAACGGGACACCCAAGAGACTTGACATTGATGCACAGTTGCGGATGTGGAGATGGAAAAGACAGGGGTGCCAACAGGTTTGGTTATGAAGGTATGATCAAAAGATTGATCGCAGGTCATACGGGTGAATCACCCAAGCTTGGGAAACTCATGCAAGAAAACAAAATTGAAGCCTATCTATTGCCTCAAGGCGTTATGGCCCATATGTGGCGACATATTGCCGGGAAAAAAATGGGTGTCATCACTAAAGTTGGATTAAGAACATTTGTCGATCCAAGACAAACAGGCGGAAAGGTAAACGATGTTACAAAGGAAGATTTGGTAAAATTGCTAGAAATTGAAGGGGAAGAATGGTTGCTGTATAAAAACTTTCCAGTTGATGTAGCGATTATCAGAGGCACTTATGCGGATGAGAAAGGCAATGTCACTTTTGGAAAGGAACCCTTGTTTTTAGAAGCTATTTCAATGGCACAAGCGGCTAAAAACAATGGCGGAATTGTGATCGCACAAGTGTTGGATGTGGTTAAGAACGGCACACTTAATGCTCAAGAGGTCAAGGTGCCAGGAGATTATGTGGACTTCATCGTCAAGTCTCCTCCTGAAAAACATCCTCAAACCAAAGGGACTATTTACAATCCTGCACTTAGTGGAGAAGTTAAGATCCCATTGAACAGTTTGCCACCAATGGAATTGGGAGCTAGAAAGATCATTGCAAGAAGAGCAGCTGTTGAGCTTAAACCAAACTCGATTGTCAACTTAGGTATTGGTATGCCTGATGGGGTAGCGAATGTAGCCTCAGAAGAAGGGGTAATAGAAAAAATATCACTTACGGTTGAGCTTGGAACTTATGGAGGAATGCCAGCATCTGGACTAGATTTTGCTACAGCATATAACCCAGAAGCGATTATCGACCATCAATTCCAGTTTGATTTTTATGACGGAGGCGGAATCGACACGGCATTCTTAGGTGCTTCACAGATTGATCAATTTGGCAATGTGAATGTGAGTAAGTTTGGCGATAGAATTGTCGGTCCTGGTGGATTCATCAATATCTCACAAAATTCTAAGGAAGTCATATTTTGTGGGACTTTCACAGCAGGTGGATTTGATGCTGAAGTCAAAGATGGAGAACTCAGAATTATAAAAGAAGGAAAGATCAAGAAGTTTGTTGAGAATGTGGACCATATAACCTATAGTGGTGAATTTGGATCAAAAACCAAACAAAGTGTCATTTTTGTTACGGAAAGAGCAGTCTTTAAGTTGAGAGAAGAAGGCGGCTTGGAGCTTATAGAAATAGCACCGGGTGTAGATCTAAAAAAAGACATCCTTGGACAAATGGAATTTGAACCTCACATTTCAGAAGATTTAAAAACTATGTCAAGTGATATGTTCAATGAAAAATGGAATAAACTGAAGATTTAGTTGTTAAAAACAAGCTTCTGTGCGAAGCTCAGAAGCTTGTCAAATAAAAGGAGGGTCATAAATGGAAACATTGAGTGGAATTGGAATTTTAGTCGGTTTTGCGGTTCTTATGATTGGAGCATGGCGAAAAATCAATCTATTGGTCGTTACACTGGTCGTAAGCGGTATCATTGCCATATTTAGTGGAATGGGAATAGCAGAAACATGGGCTGGTCCTTATATGGCAGGTTTTACAAATTTTGCTGGAAGATACCTGTTGCTGTTTGCCTTTGGAGCGGTATTTGGGAAAGTGTTAGAGGACAGTGGTGCAGGTTGGAGATTGGCAAATACAATTGCTAACAAAGCGGGAGATAAGTATTCTATCTTTGCCTTTTGTGCCATCACTTTGATATTGCTTTATGGTGGCGTCAGTATCTTTGTAATCGTATTTTTCTTACTCCCAATTGGAAAGAGTTTGTTCAAACGACTTAGAATTCCATGGGCTTACTTTCCTGGAATAGCTATGATTGGAACGATTCCACCTGTTGGAATTTTACCAGGAAGTCTACAAATCTTGAATATTATCCCAACCAACTACTTTGGAACGGACTTGTTGGCAGCACCAATCGTTGGGATATTGGCAAGTATTGTTTACTGCGTGATGGCATATTTTTACATTAAATTCATTATGAAGAATAGTGAGAAAAACTTTGATTTATCAGAATTTGACAATATTGCATCTGTAGATCTAAATGAAGATGAGTTAGAAAAAATCGCCCCAAATGCTGTTCTTTCAATTATTCCCATAATCACAGCACTAGTTTTAATCAACTTGCTGAAACTGGACATCGTCATTGGTTTGATTATCGCGAGTATCGTTGGGATGGTCTTATTCAATACCGCAATGAAGGACAAATTCAAAACAGTTAATGATGGAATCGTAAACGGGATCATGCCATTGGTATATGTTTCAGTGGTAGTTGGTGTCGCTAGAACGGTTGAAGCAGCACCTTTCTTCGAAGTTATGAAAGATGTGTTGTTAAACTCAAACATTCCTGGATTGTTGAAAGTCGTATCTGTAACCAGTGTTTTCTCAGCAATGACAGGGTCATCTTCAGGTAGTATGACCATGATTCTTGAACTGTTTGGTGGAGATTTCTTGGCTTGGGGTTACCACCCAGAACTGCTTCATAGATTAATCTCAACTTCATCTTTAGGATTTGACTCACTTCCTTGGAACTCTGTGGTTGTTGTATTTTTCTCACTGAGCGGTGTTTCATACGCAAAAGGATACAAGCATGTGTTTATGACAACAGTCGTTATGTCATTGATCGCTGCAGGATTCATAATGTTGATATCACCGATATTCTATTAACCGAAGGAGGACTTGATGAGAATTAAAGATAAAGTCGCCATTGTAACAGGGTCGGCAAGAGGTATTGGGAAATACATCGCTTTAAGGTTGGCTAAAGAAGGTGCAAAAGTGGTTGTGACCGATATCAATTTGGAAGGTTGTATGGCGGTTGTGGAAAGTTTTGAAAATTTTGGAGGAAGTGGGATGGCAATCAAGTGCGATGTCACCAAATCTGAAGAGGTAGAAAGCTTAATCAACAAGACGGTAGAAGCGTATGGCAAACTAGACATTCTTGTGAATAATGCAGGCATAACCATGGACGCCACATTAAAGAAAATGACAGAAGATCAATGGGATAAAGTCCTAGATGTCAATTTAAAATCTGTTTTCTTATGTAGCAAGTATGCCAGTGGCATGATGGCTGAAAACGGTGGAGGCAGAATCATCAACATCAGTTCTTTGTCAGGCGTTGAAGGCAACTTTGGCCAAGCGAACTATTCAGCATCAAAAGCAGGTATTATCGGGATCACAAAGACGCTTTCAAAAGAATTAGGCAGAAAGAATATTACTGTGAATGTCGTTGCTCCTGGGTTTATCAACACAGAAATGACACAGAAGATTCCGGAAAAAGTGGTAGAAAAACTATTGGCAACCATTCCAGTTGGAAGAAAAGGCGAACCAGAGGAAGTGGCTGCAGCAGTCCTCTACTTGGCTACTGACGAGGCAGGATTTGTAAACGGGGTTACGCTTAACATCAATGGTGGATCATATGTGATATAAATAAGATAGGTCCCGATGGAATGAGAGCGATTCTATCGGGACCCTTCAAAAAGGAGTTTGTCATGCCGAAATTTATAAAAGCAGAAGATTTGCATGAATATATTAGAGATGAAGCCGTAATCTACACGACATCATTTGGCTTGGTAGGAATGCCAGAAGAATCAGTGATTTCTTTAGAAAACCATTATTTGAAACAGAATAGACCTAAAAACTTAACCTATTATTGCCCATCGGCTTCAGGAAATTTTAAAGACAAAGGCATTCACCATTTGGCTCATGAAGGATTATTGAAGAAATATGTGACAGGACATATCGGTGGAGGAGGACCAAGAATTCAAAAATTAGTTATGGAAAACAAAGTAGAGGCTTACAATCTACCGCAAGGCGTTTTATCAGTCCTTCCTAGATACATTGCTGGGAAAAGAGGAGGGTTATTCACAAAAGTTGGATTGAACACCTTTGTTGATCCTAGAATGGAAGGCGGAAAATGCAACGACATATCTAAGGAAGATTTGGTTGAGATCGTGAATTTCAAGGAAGAAGAATGGATGTATTATAAGCTTCCTAGAATTGATGTGGCACTCCTTAGAGGGAACATTGCGGATGAAAAAGGAAATATTGCGACAACGAAAGATGGTGTCATGTTAGAACTGTTAACAATCGCCCAGGCAACCAAAGCTTGTGGTGGGATTGTGATTGTCGAAGTAGAAAACATTGTCAAATCAAACAGCATACACCCTAAAGAAGTTAAAATACCAGGGATACTGGTTGATTACATACTAATGGCAAAACCGGAAAACCATTTTCAAACGATGGGAACGTATTATAACCCAGTTTATAGCGGAGATATAAAAGTATCTACTGATTGCGTGGGAAAAATGAAGTTGAATGAGAAAAAGATCATTTGCAGAAGGGCAGCAATGTTCTTAAAGCGAGGCGATATCATCAACTTAGGTATAGGAACACCTGAAGGAATAGCAAACATAACCGCAGAGGAAGAAGTTTTTGACGAGATATGCCTAACCACTGAAGGAGGAGGGATAGGAGGAGTGCCTGCTTCTGGTCTGGATTTTGCACATACAGTGAATGCTGAAGCCATCATAGAACAATCCGCACAATTTGATTATTATGATGGGACTGGCGTGGACAAGGCTTTTTTAGGATTGGCGCAAGCAGACAAGAAAGGAAATCTGAATGTAAGCAGATTTAACAACAAACCTATTGGGTGTGGAGGATTTATCAATATCACTCAGAATTCAACATTTGTTGTATTTTGTGGGACATTTACAGCAGGGGAATTAGAAACAAAAATAGAAGATGGAAAATTATCCATAGTAAAAGAAGGAAAAAACAAAAAGTTTGTGGATCATGTAGAACAAATCACCTTTTCAGGGGACTATGCAAGAAAAACAAATCAAACGGTTTATTATGTAACAGAAAGGGCAGTTTTTAAGAATTCAGAAGAGGGCTTAGAATTAATTGAAATAGCTCCAGGCATCGATCTTGAAAAAGATGTCTTGGGAAAAATGGGATTTAAGCCGATAATCAAACACCTTAAAAGGATGCCTGAAGAAATATTCTATGAAGAGTGGGGAAATCTAAAAAAGACCATTTCTTATTTATAATTGTCCTTGTCTATTTCGTATTTTTTCATTTTTTTGTACAACATGGTTCTATGCATACCAAGTTTTTCGGCAGCTTCGTTGATTTTTCCGTCTAGAGAATCTAATGTCTTTACGATGAAATCTTTTTCGATGTCTTCAATCATAGTCTTTAACGGCTTGTCTGAACCATCCATAAAGGTATCATTTTTAAACTTTTGGATAGGGACGAATCGGAAAAACTCTTCTTGAAGATGGATTTTATTGCCCGGAGTTACCAAATAGATTCTTTCGATGACGTTTTTCAATTCCCGTATGTTTCCGGGCCATGTGTAGGAAAGCAACATTTTTAACAAATCGGCATGAAAGTATTTGTTTTTACCATATTTATTATTGAGTTGCTCCAAAAAATGTTCAGCAAGCGGAATAATATCTTCGGTTCTTTTTCGAAGAGGAGGCAGATGGAAAGGCATGACGCTGATTCGGTAGAACAAATCTTCTCTGAATTTTCCCGCGTCAATCAACTCAAGTATATCTTTGTTGGTAGCCGAGATGATCCGAACATTCGAAGTGATGTAATCCACTCCACCTAAACGTTGATAAACACCGTTTTCTAAGACTCTAAGCAGTTTGGATTGCATAGCTATAGGCATATCGCCAATCTCATCTAAAAAGAGAGTGCCTTTGTTGGCAATTTCAAAAAAACCTGGTTTGCCTTTTTCTCTTGCACCAGTGAAGGCTCCCTTTTCGTAACCAAATAATTCTGATTCGATTAATTCATGGGGAATGGCAGAACAATTGACAGGAATGAAAGGCTCGGATGATCTTTTGCTGGTTTGGTGAATCAATGAAGCAATGACTTCTTTGCCGGTTCCGGATTCACCTTGCAACAAGATAGAACAATCAGAATTGGAAACATTATCCACGCCCTTTAAGATGGCTTTCATTTTTGGACTATCAGCAATAATTTTCGTGTTTCCGCCGTAGGCAAAATTCAAATAGTTAGCGGTAGTCTTGTAAAGCTTGGCATTCTTTCTTTCGGATTCTAGTTCTTTTACGTAGGATTCAATGGTCTTGGCATTTCGAATATTTGTGATGACCATCATCACCTCTCCATTTTCCAGGATGGGGACAGAAGTGGAAATAGAGTTGTTTCCAGTTACAGTTTCAACAAGCAAGGTGACGGGTTTCTTGGTATGGTTAGCCATAGCGGAAGATGACCGATTATACAATTTCATATTGATGAAATCTTGAACATTTTTCCCGATCAACTCCTCAGGAGATTTCCCCAAAGGTCTGGATGCAGACTCATTGACAAAAATCAACACATTATTCTTATCGGTCACAAAGAGGCCATCAAATGAATTCTCGAAGATAGTTTCTAACTGAGACAATGTGACGGAATACTTGGATAAAAAATTTGAATGATGCACGGCCATATTATTTACTCCCCTTGTAAAGATTTTGTCATGCAAGGATATTATACCATAATGACCACTTGTGAAACGAAAAAACGTATCTTTTTTTATACATCACTAGATTAATAACATAAATTTCATAGACGGAGGCATCATGAAAAACCACATTTTAGCATTGATCTTACCTTTGACATTAATATTCTTTAGACCATTAGGTCTAAACTTCAATCAAAGTATGGTATTGGCGGCTTTGGTGTTGACAATCATTTGGTGGACAAAGGGATTTGTCAACAAGTTGTACGCATCTATCTTTCTTTTAGTGATGTTTGCGATTTTTGGTCAAACACCTCTTATTGAAGTACTGAACTTTCCTTTGTCGGAAACGTTTGTGATGATTGTGTTTTCATATGTGTTTTCTCAGGGAATTTCCAATAGCAAATTGGCCCAGAAACTCATTGAACCTTACCTTCACAAATATGGTAGAAATTATATAAGACTATTCGTCATAATATTCATTTTGCAGTTTGTTATGATATTTGTGATCCCACAACCTTTTTCGAGAATCATCCTACTATCATTAATCATCAAAGAATTTTTTGGGGGGATCAAATTATCAAAAAATTCTCAAAACGTGTGGATGTTTTGGATACACGCGTCATCTGTATTCATCAATATGACGTTAATACGAGGAGACTTGATACTCAACAACGCCTTGTTGAACATTGCCAATATACAAATATCAGAAACAACCTGGATCAAATACATGGCGGTGCCGTCTCTTATGTTCTATATGATTGCTTGTGCAGGATTTTTGTTTGTCTTCAAGAAAGATATCATTGAATACAACAAGGCAGAGAGAACACCCAAAATGGAAAAACAGAACATCACGAAGAGAGATAAAATAAACCTTTCTATTATTGCAGTGGTTGTTGTTTTGTGGGCAACGGAAAGTCTTCATGGTATTTCTGGAACCATTATTGTCATACTAGGTTCGTTGGCAATGTTTTCAACAAATATGCTAAGCAAGAAAGACTTGAAATGCGTGGATTTGAAGTTGATGGTATTTTTGACGGCGGCTTTCTCAATAGGTAGGGTCATGACTTATAGCGGAACATCTGATTTGCTTTTTTCTAATCTCATCTCTTTTTTCCCGAAAGAGTTCAACACCATGTACATTTTGGTTGTGGTCTTAGTATCCATGGTTTTGCATATGGTACTGGGAAGCAATATCACCACCTTATCGGTAGCTTTGCCTGGATTGCTACTTATTAGTAGCGGCAAAGCCGATCCTGTGATGGTGATGTTTTTATCCTATATTGCTGTATGTGCTCACTTTGTCTTGCCTTTCCACCAAGTGATTGTGTTAATAGGAAATGGGAATAAACTCTATCCAAACGCAACCACCATTAAATACGCACCCATGCTTACCACGCTAGTGATAGTCAGTATCCTTTTCATATACAGAACATGGTGGTTATTTCTTAGACTTTAGGATACTTCATCCTGTTTCTTTTGTCCCCAAACAATGTATTGGTTGGAAGTAGCCAATTTTACCTGATGAGAATAATAATGATCCACAGTCTTGTCTTTTTCATAAGCACCAAACTTGAAAAAGACGGGCTGGTTTTTTAATTGGGGAAGAATCTTAAAAAATTGGGATTCTGTGTGATGGGTGTAAATCATGACTTTAAGACTATACGTCAAAGCCATGCGGGTAAGAACATACAAATCTTTTGGCTGTTCAGTCCATTCCAAGCCCGAAAAAATGATCCCTTCATTCAAACCATTTGCCAACACTTGCTGAAGGATGGCTTCAGGAGGATCATACAACATAGGCATGGTGTTCTTCAAATGATCGTTGATGCAGTGTTCACAGCCATAATGACAGGACTTTGCAATGACGATCGCTCCAATAAAAGGTGCGTCATTGAGAACGTTGTGGATAATCCCTTTGTAACCGATGTAAGAGGCCATTTTAGATATCCCCTTTGAGTTGATGCCGATCTTTAAACTCTTCTTTCTTGCCATCGTTGAAGCGATTTACGGGACGAATATATCCAGTTACCCGTTGATAAGCCACAGCTTCTTCTCCACAGTGAGGACAAGACGACACATTGCCATGCAAAAAACCGTGAACAGAACAGATGCTATAGACGGGAGAAAGAGAAGTATACGGAGCCTCAAAGTTCTCAGTAACATACTTCACAATTGCTTTTGCCTTCTCTCCTGAGATAGAACTTTCAAGATAGTTGTGGATAACAGTGCCGCCAGTGTGCAGAGACTGCAACTTGTGTTGGTGCTGATAGAGGGAATGAATATCAGTGACTTGGTCCACAGGAATATGACAGCTGTTTGTGTAATAGGGAGCTTGTTGGCCTTGAGTAATAATACTTTTATACATCTTCTGGTCTTTTGCTGCCAATTTGTAGGCTGTACTTTCTGCCGGTGTAGCCTCAAGGTTGAACAAATCTCCAGTTTCCTCCTGAAAATCCTGAATTCTGCTACGCATATACTCCAGAACGTCAAACATTAGGCTGTAACCTTCATTGGTGGTAATATCTTGACCGATGAGATTGACACACATTTCATTGCCACCCACATAGCCAATGGTGCTGAAGTGATTATCCAATGTCCCAATATATTCTTTGAAGGCGGGTAAAAGACCTCGTGTAACTTGCAAATTTAGAAACTTTCGTTTAATCATTAGAGATCGTTTCGCCAATATGAGATTTCGGTCTAAGATTCTATAAAATTCTTCTCTAGACTTGGCTTCATAAGCATATCTAGGCAGATTCAAAGTAACAACGCCGATGGATCCTGTCTTTTCTCCAGAACCAAATAATCCACCATTGCGTTTTACCAGTTCTCGTTTATCAAGTCGCAATCGACAACACATGCTTCTAGCATCTTCAGGAGACATATCTGAATTGATGAAATTAGCGAAATAGGGGATGCCATACTTTCCTGTCATTTCCCATAATAGGTGTTCATTTTCTCTGTCCCAGTCAAAGGCTTTGTGAATGTTGTAAGTAGGGATAGGATAACTGTGCACAGCTCCGTTAGCATCTCCTTCAAGCATCACTTCGTAAAACGCCCTGTTGATCATATCCATTTCATGTTGGCAATGAGAATAAGAGTAAGACAAGACATTGCCTGCCACAATGGCAGGTTTATTTTTCAAATCGTCAGGCACCATTAAATCAAATGTCAAGTTGGAGAAAGCTGGCTCAGCACCGCCTCTGCTATTAGAATTGACCTGAAAAACAAAGCTTTGCATGATTTGTTTGACCCTCTTATAACTCAATCCATCCTCTTTGACAAATGGAGCGGTTAAAGTATCAAAAGAGCTAAAAGCAACCGCACCTGCAATTTCATTTTGAAAAATGGTGGTGAGATTGGCTATTTGAGCCAACAAACTTCCAAAATGCTTGGCTGGTTTTGAGTTTGGGATATTGCTGATACCTTTTACCCCTTTGACAATGATATCTAACAATGAGTACCCGCAACAATATACCGTTAGAGAACCCAAATCATGGATATGAAAATCTCCATTTTTGTAAGCATTGGCTATTTCAGAGGGGTACACTCGGTTTAACCAATAATCTCGTGACTGCATTTCTGAGATGAATTTATTGAGGGCGCCATAACTATAATGGGCGTTAGAATTTTCTCTCACGCGCCAGTCCACTTGATCCATGTATTCGTCAATTTTGTTGATGTAATGAGAGATACCTAGTCGCATCTTGGCGTGTTCCTCGCGATACAAAATATAAGCTTTTGCCACCTGGTAATAACCCCTTTCCATCAAGGTTGTTTCCACAGCATCTTGGATTTCTTCAATATGAACAATCTTTTTTGATAGTTTCTGTGCGCTTGACAAAGCAAGCTCACGGAGGGGATCGTTAAGACTGACGCCGGTTTCAACAAACGCTTTTTCCATGGCTTGAATTACCTTTGAAAGATCAAAGGCTTGGATGGCACCTTCTCTTTTCATAACTTGTTCAATCATTTTTTGCTCCTTATAAATCAAAGTGTGGGCAAAAATAAAACACCACGCAAAAGTGGTGTAAAAACGAAAAAATTCATTCTTCCCACCGAAGACTGATGATTTGATTCATAGGCAGGTATCCTGACTCGTGATCATCCTACTTGGCTGCCCTTCCCGTTTTCACACAGTGGTTTGCAGCTTTCGTCTCACTTACAGTAGCGGGGGCTGTGGAAGATTTGCACTTCCTTCCCTTTTAACATATGACCTATAAACACAATATACAGTACAATTTATTCTACACCCACAATATATGGATGTCAAGCGTGGTGACCTGAAATGGATGGGTGTTCAGTTCTTGAAAAACACATAGAGAAGAAATCTGATTTACGCTTACATCTTCCCTATGTTATAATATTGTGGAATATTAAAGAAGAGACGTTTCATGTACACCACAGATCTAAAACAGTAACTTGGATGATAAAAGGATAAAAGGTTCTAGTGAAGAAATGGAGAAATCATGGATTACGAATTGCTTTTCAACAGTATGATCGATTCTAAAGAACAAAGTGTTGTGGTTGTTGACAAGTCAGGACGAATCATGTTGATGGTAGACAACAAACATGAATTGTTTGAAACAGATATTAAACACGCAATAGGTAAAAATTTCTTTGATGTTTTTCCGGGAATAGATGAGGAAAGAAGCTCTATCTCAAAAGTGCTCAAAGAAAAAAAAGCGATCATAAACAAGATACAATCGTTCCAGACTTACAAAGGAAAAAAAATAACCTCTTTGACCACAACCATTCCACTGATGGACAATGGAATATGTTATGGTGCAGTGGAAATCCTAGAGGATATTAATGAATACAATTTGCTCTCAAGAAGCATCATTTTAGATGAGACCATTGGCGAGTTAAAGGACCCAACTACCAAGAACCGTTCCAATGGAACTCAATACACACTAAAAGATATTATTGGTGAAAGTGAAACCATTATAGAGTTAAAGAAGAAAATATATAAGATAGCCGATAGTGTTTCCCCTGTGCTCATATACGGTGAAACAGGAACAGGAAAAGAACTAGTGGCACAATCCATACATAATGCTAGTTTCAAACGAAGAAAAGGGCCTTTTATTGCACAAAACTGCGCCGCAATTCCCTTTACCCTATTGGAAAGCATCCTTTTTGGAACCAGCGAAGGCAGTTTTACAGGAGCTAAAGAAAAAATTGGTCTTTTTGAATTGGCCAATGGCGGCACCTTGTTGTTAGACGAGTTGAATTCAATGCATCTGGATTTGCAAGCCAAATTATTGAGAGTCATTCAAGAAAAAAGCATTAGAAGATTGGGAAATGACAAAATCATCCCCATCGATGTGAGAATCATCTCTACCACCAATGTACCTCCATTAGAAGCTATCGATTCAAATGTGCTGAGAAGGGACTTATATTACAGATTAAATGTCATCGGGCTAAATATTATTCCGTTGCGAAAGAGACAAGCAGATATAGGTGTTTTGTCGAAATTTTTCATCGACATGTACAATAAGCAATACGATAAGCAGGTAAAAGGCATCACCAAAGACTGTATGGCGATGCTGTATGATTACCATTGGCCTGGAAATGTCAGAGAACTCAAACACACCATTGAAAGCATCATTCATTTTACAGAATCAGATGAAATCAACCAGCAAGATCTACCGGAATATATGCGAGAGAATTCATTTGAAGAACCACATTCAAATGTGACCGATGGAGAAGTCGATCAACCAAAAAGAAAGTTTGGGTCTTTGACCAAAGATATGGAAATCTATGAAAAAGCCTTGATTGTTGAAGCTCTGGACTCAGCCGGAGGAAACAAAACCAAAGCTGCAGGGTTGCTACAAATACCAAGACAGACATTAAACAGCAAAATCCGAAAACTTGGCATTACAGAACACTATAACGCAAAATAGCGATTAGAGTTTCAGCGACCCCAGCGCATAAATGGGGAATTTCAATAGAGATAAAAAAACATGTTTGATAGGAGGGTGTACATGCAAAGAGCGGTACGATCGATGATGAGGGAAGAATTCATTGATGGGTTATTCATCAGCAATCCATACAATGTTCAATATATTAGTGGGTTTAGAGGAGAAAATGCCTATGCTCTCATTACCGCAAAAGGAAAGTATCTCATAACAGATGGTCGCCATATAGAGCTGATGTCGATGATGACAAAAGGATTCATCATAATTGATTGGCAAAAGAAAGATCTCAAGCTGAAAGAAGCGATCAATGACATTGTGCGCAAAGAAGGTATCAAGAGATTAGGTTTTGAAGCGGAATATCTCACCTATAAACAGTTCACCGATTTATACGACATGACCAAAGCCGAGATCACGCCAGTGGTAGGCATTATAGAAAAACTAAGAGAAGTTAAGACCCAAGATGAGATTGAAAAGATTAAAACGGCCTGTGAAATCAATGATCGAGTTTTTGAGAGACTGATTAAAAGAGTAAGAGTCAATGTTAGTGAAAAAGAGTTGTCTGCGTTATGCTCCTACTACATAAAGATGGAAGGCGGAGATGCCCAAGACAGTGAAAATGTTTTTTTGATTGGAAAAAGAACTTCGCTCATTATGGATCAACCCACAGAGGCCGTGTTAGAAAAAGGGGATCTTCTTCTCATGAATTATGGCGCAAAATATCAAGGATATAGAACTGATTTTTCTAGAACGGTGATTTTAGGCCAATCCAATGAAGAACAAAGAAGAGTCTATGATACAGCCCTAAGAGCTCAAACAGCTGCAATTGGAAGCATAAGAGCAGGTGAGCTAGTCAAGGAGCCATTCAATGAGTCAGCTAAAATCATCAAAGAAGCCGGCTATTACAAATACCACTATGAAGGCATTGGACATGGGATTGGTCTGGATCTTCTCGAAGAGCCTTTTCTTGATAAAAACTCAACAGACATTCTTGAGGAGAACTCTGTGTTAACTGTTGAACCGGGCATCTATATTCCTAATTGGGGAGGCGTTCGTATTGAAGATGTCGTAGTGGTGATGGAAGGTGGTTGTAGACGTTTGTCTAAAACAACAAGAAAACTCATTGAGGTTTAAGGGGTAAAACCATTATCAAATAGATGCGTTTTCCAATAGGCAAAAGCACACCAAACAATGAAAAGAGACAAATGAATGGAGGTGTGCTTTTTTCATACAAAAAAAGACGATATAAAAGCGGTGCGACGAAATATGGGCGATAAAATGTCGCATAATTCGTCGCCTACTAATAACCAGTCAGGATTTTCACCTGAGATTAGCTGACAGAGCCGTGAAAACCTCTCAATTAATTGACAGGAGTTGGCATAATAATTGCTACATATTTATCATACTATGGTGAAAGGAACGGCAAAATATGATCTTAGAGTTAAAAAGAATAATGGAAGGAAATGGTATTGACGCACTTTTTATAAGTAATATTTTCAATGTGAGATACATAAGCGGATACAATAGTGACGACGCTTATGTGTTGGTCATCAAAGACAAATTATTCTTTATTACCGACACAAGGTATACAGAGGATGCCACATATAGTTGCTCGGGGTTTGAAATTATTAACTGGCATAAATGCAAAAGCGTGGGCCGAGCGGTTTCAGATCTATTAGACAAAGAAGGAGTGAAAGAGCTTCACTTTGAAGAAAAGAGCACCTCTTACAGTTTGTACAAAGATATTATGAAAAACACCAGTCTGATATTGCATCCTGTCAAAGATATTGTAGAGGGACTCAGATCGGTAAAGAATCAAGATGAGATTGATCATCTGAAGAAAGCATGTGCCATTGGAGACAGAGCTTTTTCCAGAATACTCAATGAAATCAGGGTGGGTATGAGCGAGAAAGAGATTTCCTCAAAGTTGGCCTACTACCTTAGAATGGAAGGTTCGGACGCTAGAAATTATGAAAATATAGCCCTGAGCGGAGAAAGGACTTCTTTGCTCCACGGGATTCCTTCAGACAGGAAAGTCCAAGAAGGAGATTTGATCCTGATGGATTTTGGTGCAGGATATAAGGGGTATCTTTCGGATATGAGCCGGACAATTGTTATGGGAAAAGCGTCAGAAAAACAGAAGGAAATATATACCATCATTAAAGCGTCTGTTGAAAATATGGTAGCTTCAATCAAATCGGGCATTAAAATTAAAGAAGCCTACAAGGCTTCCGTAAAACCGATGTCAAAGACACAATACATGCAGTATCACTACGCTGGTGTAGGACATGGAATCGGATTGGCAGTTCATGAGATACCTTTTATTGGACCGGACAACGATGCTGTGTTCTTGACAAATAACGTGATTACACTAGAACCAGGAGTCTACATACCAAATTGGGGAGGAGTGAGAATTGAAGAACAAGTGATTGTTACAGATGAAGGATGTGATGTCATCACAAAATCACCCACAGATCTTATCGAAATTGCATAAGGATGACAGCTCATCGAAGCACAATGAATATCAATCAAAAAAATGGAGGGTTTTTATGAGAAGAAAAGCATTGGTTTTAATCAGTATATTGTTAATTGTTGCAATGTTTACCACGGCATGTGGTTCAAACGGAGGAAGCAATCCTGGCAACAATGAGGGGAACGTGAGAACGGACCTTGTTTTAGGAGCCATAGGAGAGCCATCAACATTGGATCCTACACAAGTTAGTGATTTGGTCGTATACTATGTTACCCATCAGATCTTTAATCATTTGATAGACAATAGGACTGACGGGTCGATGGTTCCAGGGTTGGCAGAGAGTTGGACCTATTCAGACGATGGGACTGAAATAACTTTCAAACTTAGAGAAGGTGTAAAATTCCACAATGGAGATATTATGACTGCAGATGATGTGGTATATTCATTTGAAGTCGCAATGGGATCTTCCTTTACTAGAACGGTTACAGGCGTTATGGAATCCATGACAAAAATAGATGATCACACAGTGGTTCTTAAACTGGCACACCCATACGGTCCAATTGAATACTGTGTGGCATTTTCTCAAGTGCCAATAATGAGCAAAAGCGCAAGAGAAGCAGACCCAGAAGGGTTTGGACGTAAGCCTGTAGGAACGGGCCCTTATCAATTTGTTGAGTGGAGAAGTGGAGACAGAATTATTTTGGAAGCCTTTGACGATTACTACGAAGGAGAACCCACTATCAAGGACGTCATGTTTAGATTCATACTAGATGGGACAACAGCTTCTATCGCTCTTGAAAATGGAGAGATTGACATCATTGACACGCCACCTAGAACGGATCGACAAAACCTGATCGATAATCCTGATATCGAATACTATGAAACAGATATAGCGGCCACGGTATTCATGGCAATCAACCACTACAGTGAACTGGGTTCTAATAAAAAACTACGAGAAGCCATCGCTCACGCCATAGACAAAGAATCATTGGTTATTGGAGCAGTTGAAGGAATAGGGTCCCCATTGGAGACACCTATGGCAAAAGCGGCATTTGGATGGCCGGAAGACTTTGTGAATAGAGAGTACGACGTAGAAAAAGCCAAGCAGTTGATGGTAGAAGCAGGATTCCCTGATGGATTGGATCTTGTCCTTAAAACCAATGAATCCGCTACTTATTTCAAACCGACAGAAGTATTGCAAGATCAATTGAGACAAATCGGCATCAATGTGAGCATTTCAAGAATGGAAAGAGGCGTATTCTGGGATGATATTTTAACCAAAAGAGACTACGACTTCGTTGTGTCAGCGGCGACTATGTCCTACCCTGATTCAGATTATTTGTTTGCAACCTTCCATTCAGATATGATCACCCAAGGAAGAAACTACATGAACTATGGCAGCCCAGAACTTGATGATCTTTTGGAACGTGGAAGATATTCCAACGACACTGAAGAAAGAAAAGCCATTTATAGAGAAATGTGCGAATTGTTTAAAGAGGAAGTGGTGAGTATTCCCCTTTACACTTACAGAACACCAATCGCAGCGGATGCCAATCTAAAAGGCGTGATGGCACATCCGACAAATAGAATGTTCGTGATTGACTATTATTGGGAATAAAATAAATGTTTGGTGGTTGCCTTAGTTACTAAGGCAGCCACCAACAAAATATTGAAATCAGGAGGAATCATGACGAAATACATACTTAAAAGGATTTTTCTAATGTTCCCGGTGATTCTAGGCGTTTCATTTATTGTTTTTCTAATTATGAGTTTCACACCAGGCGATCCAGCAAGACTGATATTAGGAGAAAGTGCAACATTCGAAGACATTGAAATTCTAAGAGAAGAAATGGGATTGAATGACAACTTTTTTGTAAGGTACTTTAATTACGTTAAAAATGCGGTTACAAACTTTGACTTTGGCAATTCATACACCACCAAACAACCAGTGACAAATGAATTGTTTGCCAGGTTTCCAAGCACACTGAAGTTGGCTTTGGGCTCTGTTTTTCTCATGGTTATGATAGGCGTGCCGATAGGAATCATCTCGGCGGTTAAGCAGTATTCTTTGATTGATAGGATCAGCCTAGTGGGAGCATTGCTATTGACGTCAATGCCTGCCTTTTGGTTTGGATTGATGTTGGTTCTTGTGTTTGCGTTAAGGCTCAGGTGGTTTCCGGCTACAGGTGCAGATACCATCAAGCATTTTATATTGCCTTGCTTTACCCTTGCGGCAGCAATGATGGCGAATTTGATCAGAATGACTCGATCCATCATGTTGGAAGTCATTCGTCAAGACTACATTAGGACAGCTAGAGCAAAAGGGGTCAAAGAAATGACCGTTATCTACAAACATGCGCTTCGAAATGCATTGTTACCAGTCGTAACCATTATAGGGCTTAACCTAGGCGGGTTGTTGGGTGGAACTATGATCATTGAAAGTGTGTTTGCAATGCCAGGCCTGGGTACTTTGACGATTGAATCGATTAGAATGAAAAACACGCCTACTGTTATGGCATCCATCTTATTTGTTGCTATATTGGCGGGGATTATCAATCTGATCGTGGACATCCTCTATGTGTATATTGACCCCAGAATCAAGTCTCAATATGCTAAGAATTAAGGGAGTGTGACGTTTATGACAAGTGTTGATAATGTTGAAAATATGCCAATCAAAGTGAGGCCTGCCACAAAAAAGAGAAGTCAGATCAAGGCAATTGCATTTCGATTCAAGAAGAACAAGCTGGCTGTATTTGGCTTGGTTTTATTAACCGTGATTTTTATGATCTCCATCTTAGCCGACTTTGTTGTGGATTTTGATACGGCCATCAATCAAAATATGCAAGTGAGACTTCAACCCCCGAGTAGGGAGCATATATTTGGAACAGATCAGTATGGAAGAGATATGTTTGCGAGAATCATTCATGGTTCCAGGGTTTCTCTTTTTGTAGGACTTATATCCATAGGTATTTCCCTGGCAATTGGTGTGGTTATCGGTTCAACAGCAGGCTTCTATGGGGGAAGAATCGACAATGTGATCATGAGATTCATGGACGTGCTATTAGCCATTCCTCAAACTTTGATGGCAATATCGGTTGTTGCTGCCTTGGGGCCAGGAATCAGAAATCTCTTGATTGCCATGATTGTGTCTTCTATTCCAAGATTCTCAAGGATTGTTCGCTCCTCCATACTATCCATATCGGGGCAAGAATTTGTAGAAGCGGCTAAAGCATGTGGAACAAGTGATTTTAGAATTGTAGCGAGACACATTATACCAAATGCAATAGGACCTATCGTTGTTCAAGCAACCTTGAACATGGCGGCAACCATTATTGCTATCGCTGGATTGAGTTTTATTGGATTGGGTATCGAACCTCCAAACCCGGAATGGGGATCCATGCTTTCAGAAGGAAAAGCGCAAATGAGATATTATCCTCATCTAGTGGTCATACCCGGCATTGCCATTGTTTTGGCTGTTATGGGACTGAACCTTATTGGAGATGGTTTGCGAGATTCATTGGATCCAAGACTAAAAAACTAATCAGGAGTATAATATGCCCGAAAAAATACTTACAATCAAAGACCTTTACGTTGAGTACGAGACCGACGAAGCAACCGTATACGCAGTCAATGGGTTAGATATTGAAGTCGAAGAAGGTGAAACACTAGGTCTGGTTGGTGAAACAGGAGCAGGGAAAACCACAGCGGCACTAAGCATTATGAAACTTCTACCAGAAAAAATTGGGTCAATCAAAAAAGGGAGCATCAACCTTGATGGGCTTGATATCATCAAAGCTGGAGAGGGAGACATGCGAAGCATCAGAGGAAATGTGGTCTCAATGATCTTTCAGGATCCTATGACAAGCTTGAATCCAGTTCTGACAGTAGGAGATCAAATATATGAGGTGCTTGCAATCCATAAAAATGACTCTAGAGAAAAACTGAATGCAAGAGTAGATGAGATCCTTCAATTAGTAGGAATTCCGCCAAAGAGAAAGACAGATTATCCCCACCAATTTTCAGGTGGCATGAAACAAAGGGTGATCATAGCGATTGCACTTGCTTGTGAACCAAAATTGTTGCTTGCAGACGAACCAACCACAGCCCTTGATGTGACGATTCAGGCACAAGTGTTGGAAATGATGAAATCACTAAAGTCTAGACTTAACACGGCAATGGTTCTTATCACCCATGATATGGGTGTTGTTGCGGAAATGTGTGACCGAGTGGCAATTATGTACGCGGGAGAAATAGTGGAGATAGGGATGGTAGAAGATATTTTCGAAGATCCTAAGCATCACCCCTATACAGAAGGATTGTTTGGATCAATTCCCGATCTAAATAAAAAGACAAAAAGACTCAATCCAATTCCAGGCCTTATGCCGGATCCCACAGAAATAGCGAAAGGATGTTCCTTCAGCCCAAGATGTCCCAAACGATTGGACATTTGCAGTCTAGTGCAACCGGAGAATATATCGTTTGGCAATCATTCAATCAAATGTCATCTGTTTAAAAATAATTGAAAAATGAAGGGAGAGACTAATGAGCACAACACTTGTTGAGACGAAATCTCTTAAGAAATATTTCAAAACGAAAAGTGGTAATCTACATGCCGTTGATGATATCAATGTATCTATCAAAAGAGGACAGACACTTGGCGTTGTGGGTGAATCTGGTTGTGGGAAATCAACATTGGGTAGAACGATATTAAGATTAATGGAACCTACCGAGGGAGAAGTCCTATTTGAAGGCAAAAACATAGTCGATTACAACAGAAGAAAAATGATTGAGATGAGAAAAGAAATGCAAATCATCTTTCAAGATCCGTACTCTTCTCTCAACCCAAGAATGACAATAAGTGAGATTATCACTGAGCCGATAAAAGTATGTAAAACCATTGTAGATCGTAGAGAAATGGAAGAAAAAGTCATGGAGTTGATGGATACTGTTGGATTAGCGAGACGATTGATCAACACGTATCCCCACGAATTAGATGGTGGCAGAAGACAAAGAATAGGGGTAGCCAGAGCTTTGGCATTGGATCCAAAATTCATTGTTTGTGATGAGCCAGTATCTGCTCTTGACGTGTCAATCCAAGCACAGATACTGAATCTAATGATGGATTTGCAAGACAGTAGAGATCTAACTTACATGTTCATCACACATGATTTGAGTGTGGTCAAACATATCAGTAATGAGATCATGGTTATGTACATGGGTAAGTGCGTTGAAAAAGCACCGTCAGAACAGCTTTTTGAAAACCCGATGCATCCTTATACCAGAGCATTGCTGGACGCCATACCAACCCCGAATCTATCAGGAAGAAATGCTGAGAGAGAAATCATAAAAGGGGAAGTGTCCAACCCAGTTAATCCAAAGCCTGGATGCAGATTTGCCAATAGATGTCCGCAAGCAATGAAAAAATGCACAGAACGAGATTTGGAATTCACAACTGTAGGAAAAGAGCACACAGTAGCCTGCACCCTGTATGAATAAAACTGTTTTTACCAAGAGGAGCAAAGCAAAAAAATCCAACACGTAAAATAAGGAGAGAAGAATGAGCCATCAAAAAGAATTGACTTATGATTACAGGAAGATTGATGAAGAATGCGCTTTGTTGTCAGATAGGATCAAAAACAACAGGAACTACGAGACGGACCTACTCATACCAAATGTGGAAGAAAAAGAAAAACTGAACACCAAACTGGAAAACATTAGGGAAAAGGCGAAAGTCCTATCAGAACCTGATGATGTATATGCGTTTTTAAAAAATCACTTTCTTGATTTTTTGGACGACCAACAGCTGGAGATACAAAATATTTACAAACGACCCTCCAGACATATCAATATTTTCTTGTACACTTTTACTGCTCTAGCACGAAAAGACTCAAGAAAAGATGTGGAAAAAGCCGAAATACTTATAAAAAAATATAGCCAAGCAGATGCTATTTGGAAAAGCATAGAAGATTGGTTGGACAAAGTCTCACTCAATTACTTATGGGAAACAATCAGCAATTGCAATTTATTTATTGAAACGATGGAATATGAAACCAAGCACCTGGATAGATACTTTCCCGAGTTGAGCGACAAAATGATAGAAGAGATGACGAAAGCCATCAACGGTTTATCAGACAAAATGAAAAAATGGGTCAAGCAAACCAAGCAAGTCATTGATGAAAAGAAACAGGACATACAGAAACCAGGAAGCGAAATCGTTGTATTTGAAGAAAGCTACTACAGAGATTTATTGAACAAGGTTGTGGGAGTTGATCTTGACGAATTGCTTCGGTGGCACGAAGAAGAAATTCAAAAGACCAGAGAATCCGTGTTTAGAATCGCGAACAATCTGAAGATTCCAGATCCTGCACCCAAAAGAATGGAAGACATCACACATATTTTAAATAAATATGCAGGGCCTTGTGACACACCAGAAGACATGCTTGACAGAGGAAGAGACTATCTTAGAAGGTCTAAAGAAGGATGCAAAGAGCATGTATGGCTTCCAGAAGACGATTCCTGCAACCTTATGGATATCCCGTATAATTTGAGAAACTCCTATCCTTGGGGAGGCTACTTTGGAGGTTGCTTTAAGGCAAGACCCTTGAAAGGTAACATGTTCTTAAACAACTTTAACCACAAAGCGGTCACGGATGGATGGATCAAGATGAACACGGTTCATGAAGCTTATCCGGGGCACCATGTTCAATTTGTGCGAACGACACTGGATCCTATACCCGAGACGATGAAAATTGGATCGCGATCCACACCCATCACAGAAGGCACGCCTCATAGATCAGAAAAAGTATTCGAATTTATCTTCGAAGAAGACCAGTTTTATCCGTTGTTTGTGGCTTATAGAAGACACCATACCGCCGTGAGAATTAAAGCGGACCTCATGTTAAGGTATTTTGGGAACCCCATCGATGATGTAGTGAAACTCTACATGGACGAGTTAGGGTTTGATGTAAAAACATCAAGAGGACAGGTCAAAGCACAAGAATTAATGGAAGGTTATTTCACATCCTATTACTATGG
>Ga0334895_1000813_pt1 | contig 37491 bp, 32 predicted proteins | sample GraSluR3_MG_7_FD_207229 | JGI IMG/M metagenome (GOLD analysis project Ga0334895, IMG submission 207229) | Sludge microbial communities from methane-producing bioreactor in Wageningen University, Netherlands - Granular Sludge_31_05-R3 | ecosystem: Engineered > Bioreactor > Anaerobic >... | reverse complement strand
AGCTGTATTTGTGTCAGTCTACTTCAAGCGCATTCAATGACTCGCATTCAAGTTTCTATAATGAATCGAAAACGCGGTTTTGCGTTTAAAAATTCAATGAATTTATAATAATCTATTTGACTTTTGTTTTCATTTATGTATAATATAGGTATAAATTAATATCTTGTTGATTAGTATATCTTTTCAACGACAAAGGCAAACCTTCCGAAAGGAAGGGGCGCAAAGCCAAAGGGCCTAATCGCTTACGCGAATGGCAGCCGTGCTACCGAAAGGAAAGATTTTTTATGTTGAAAAAACGGTTTTCATTTAGAATTCTAGTCATATTTTTGCTCGCATTGTCTATGGTTTCTCAACCTGTTTTGGCTGATGAAGTTAATGAATATGAAGAAACAGCAAATCGAATGATCCCTTACGAGGTTGTTCACAGTGGGTTGCCTTATGACATACAAATAATAGATAATTACATTGATCAAGGCACCATCGGCATCAGCATTGACCGATTCGCATCAGAGAAAGTAAAGTTGATGATAACCAAAGATGGAACCAATTACACGTATGATTTACAACAAAACGGTTCTTTTGAGTTTTTCCCATTTCAACTTGGCGACGGGCTCTACCGAGTAGATATCTTAGAAAACACAACTGGCAATAGTTACCGTTACGTACGCCGATTGACATACGAAGTCATGCTCGAAGATACAAACAGTGTTTATCTTCAGCCGATGCAATACAACGACTGGACCTACAACAAAGAGTTTATGGAATGGGTCGATGAGCTGACTGAAAGTGCAGATTCAAATGAAGAAATCATACAAGTGTTATACGATCATTTGGTTGAAAATTTTGGGTATGATTATGACAAGGCTGCCACTGTTACTCCCGGATATTTACCGGATTTATCTTTAGCTCTTGATGAGCAGATTGGCATCTGTTACGACTATTCCGCCATCTATTCCGCCGCATTAAGATACAAAGGGATCCCAACAAAGCTGATAAAAGGCTACACCACACATGTTAATGGGTACCACGCATGGAATGAAGTTTTGACAGACGAAGGCTGGGTGACCGTCGATGTGACTGTAGATGCGTTCTACGATGTTCACAATATGGCCTATGAATTTGAGAAAGACTCTTCTGATTATCAAACTGTCAACTACTACTGATTTCAATTTTCATACCCGGTTAATAGCCGGGTTTTTTAATGTGTCATCTTGTCTTGTACATAAGCAACTATAAGATCCACTACCAATCCATAGCTTTTTGTCCCTTCTGGCTGCCCAGTGGCTTTCAAAAATCGTTCGTTATTCATTTCACCGATGTCAGCCGCTACTGTTTGATAATTGGACCAATACGCTCTGTCATATTGAAACACGGCATTCAAATGTTCAGAAAACTCATTTCTAATCTGTTGATACAATTCAAGGTCTTCTCTAAGAATGGCATTGGTCACATAAATCAAAGCAGAATAATAGCCTGAGTATTGAAAAAATGAATCCCCTTCTTCAACAGCGGCCAAGAATGCAACAAAGTTAGCTTCTCTTTCTCCTGCGATGCCTCTTTGGTGAGCTATTTCATGCAAGGCGACAAAAGGTATGCGATAAATAGGGATGTTCACATTGACATTCGGTTCTGTTGTGAAAGGATTGTATATGCCTGTATAGTTTAAATGACTCATCCCTTCAGAAAAAAGCATTGGCTTTGGTTGACTATACCTGCCACTGTTCAAGAAGTCATGCTTTTGGGCAAAGGTATTGAAGTAGGTTCTGCTATTTTTCATCATTCCATTGATCCCTCCAGGATAAACAGGTAGTTGAGAATCGTCAAAGACTATATAAGGTTCTAGTTCGACCGCTTTCTCAACCAAATAATCCGCTGTTCTCATAAGATCCTCTACCGATAATTGATTTACTTCAATGGACAAATTTTGTTCTAAAGGCGTTCTGAAATTATTCAACCCCCACATCGCCCAAAAAAGCAAATTAGCCGTAACCAGCCACAGCACCAATGTCGATGCTTTTCCCGCGACATGATCACGTGTTGGTCTCTTGATCAACTGAATGATTTGGTAAACAAGCCCTCCAGCCAGGAGCACAAGCAGAATTTCTCCCGTTGATACAGGAATAATTGAAAACACCGGACTTATTAGAGCGGTCATCCCTCTGAACAGTCCTCTTGAATAATAGGTTTCAATTATTTCATGATTATTTCTTGAGACAAATATTAGAATATATGTTATAATGAATATTATCGTTGATAACGTTAATCTTTTGATAACAATTTTCATTTGTTCTCCTTTGTGTATAGGCAGAAGATATGTTATCATTATACCAAATATGAGGGCAATTTATCGTACAACTTTTGATATTGAAATAAAAAATAAAACCTGTTATAGTATACTAACGCAAAATTGGAGAGGATCAATATGTTATGTAATGAATGTAAGAAAAATGTTGCTGTGATCTATTTGAACAAAATAGTGGACGGCAAAATGAAAACGGAGGGGCTATGTATTCCCTGTGCAAAAAAGAGAAATCTGGTTCCTATGGATCAATTATTGAAACAAAGTGGACTCAACCCAGAAGATTTTGAAAATATAAGTGATCAATTAAAAGAAGTGATGGAAGATTTTGATATGGATCAGATCAATGATATCATTGAAGAAATGAAACCTGGAGAAGGAGGCAGTCCATTCTCTAATCTGTTGAATGGTGCTCTTTCGGGGAAGAAAGAACCTGTGGATGAGGAAGAAACGCCTGAAGAAAATCCTAAAGAAAAAGAGCCTGCACCAAGAGATAATCCTTCTGACAAAGATGATAGCACCTTTGGTGGCTCCGTAAAAACCAAACTGAAAAAACCATTTAAAAAGCACAAGTATTTGGATACTTATGGCATCAACTTAACCAATATGGCTAGAGATGAAGAAATCGACCGCATTATTGGCAGAGAAAGGGAAATCGACCGAGTGGTTCAAATCCTTAATCGTAGAGCCAAAAACAACCCTGTATTGATTGGAGAACCTGGCGTAGGTAAAACTGCCATCGCCGAGGGTTTAGCGGTTAGAATTGTCGAAAAACAAGTTCCTGTGAAATTGTTTAATGTTGAAATCTACCTTCTAGATTTAACGGCTATTGTTGCAGGCACACAATTTAGAGGTCAGTTTGAGTCAAGAATGAAAGCCATTCTTGAAGAAGCCAAAAAAAGCGGAAATGTCATACTAGTGATAGATGAGCTACATAATATCATGGGTGCGGGAGAAGCTGAAGGCGGCACAATGAATGCTGCCAATATTCTAAAACCTGCTCTAGCAAGAGGCGAAGTCCAAATAATAGGCGCGACCACTCTTGAGGAATACCGAAAGCATATCGAAAAAGACAGTGCCCTTGAAAGACGGTTTCAGCCTGTAATGGTAGAAGAACCTTCTATTGATGAGAGCATTGATATTTTAAAAGGGATTAAAGATTATTACGAGAATTACCATAAAGTCAAGATTACCGATGAAATAGTAGAAGCTGCTGTTCGCATGTCTGAACGTTACATCACTGACCGTTTTTTGCCGGATAAAGCCATTGACGTCTTAGATGAAGCCGGTTCTAGAGCCAACCTCAAGAATAAAGGCTTGGTAGAGCTGGAATCTTTAAGGTCAGAACTAGCTAAAATCAAGTATGAAAAAGAATTGGCTGCTGAAAATGACGAGTACGAAAAAGCTGCAGACTGTCGTGTCAAAGAATTGAGAATAGAAGGTAAAGTTGAAGAAATCGAAAAAAACTATGTCGATGTCTATTTGACTACTGAAGACATCGCCTATGTCATTGAAGCTTGGACAAAGATTCCTGTTCATCGAATCTCTGAAGGCGAAGCCGAAAAACTTCTTAGTTTGGAAAGAAGATTGCACAGACGTGTCATCGGCCAGGAAACTGCAGTTAAGAGCCTTTCTAAGGCAATTCGTCGAAGCCGATCTGGATTTAGAAAGAAGAAGAAACCTGCTTCTTTCATCTTTGTAGGTCCAACAGGTGTCGGTAAAACGGAATTAGCTAAAACCCTTACCCATGAACTTTTTGAAAATGAAGAAGCCATGATTCGGTTGGATATGTCTGAATACATGGAAAAACACACTGTATCCAAACTGATCGGAGCGCCTCCAGGCTATGTTGGTTTTGATCAAGCAGGTTATTTGACAGAAAAAATACGCCGAAAACCTTACTCTGTTATTCTACTAGACGAAATCGAAAAAGCCCATCCTGACATCTTCAATTTGCTGTTGCAGATTCTTGATGATGGCATTTTGACAGATTCAAAGGGTCGAACCGTCAACTTCGAAAATACAATCATCATTATGACTTCAAATATTGGAACCAACAACCGTGGCAATAAAATCGGATTTGGCAATAAAGATCATGAAGCTTTGGAAGGTAAAATTATGAGTGAAATCAGAAATGTCTTCAGACCAGAGTTTTTAAATAGAGTTGATGAAATCATAGTCTTCACCGAGTTGTCTCATGATGAGCTAAGGAATATCATTGATTTGATGATTGAGGAAGTTGCTGAAGAAGCTGGAAGCAAACACATCACCCTTCAAGTGTCAGACCAAGTCAAGGAACACATATTGGAAGTTGGTTACAGTAACAAATATGGCGCCCGCCCGCTTCGTCGAACCATTCAAAAACTTATTGAGGATGAGATCTCGGAGTCTTATTTGAAGGGACACATCCAAGAAGGCGCTGTCATCAGCTTTGTACTGGATGGCGATAAAGTATTACTAATACAAGGAGACTCTCATCAATGATTTATCTGAGACAAAAAAACGCAAGGCTCAGCAACAATTATCGCATTATAGCTGAAACTTTCATGGAACAAGATAATTTAGACAAGGCCTTACAATATTTTGAAAAATCTAAAAACTATGCAGGAGCATATCAAGATCTTGATATGCTTCTTGATATGGCATTCATACACTTTGAAAAAGACGACTTCTCGGCTTCGCAAGCTCTTTTTGAAGACATCTTGACCCTTCATCCTTATGAAGCTAGGGCCTATTTTGGTTTAGGTATTGTTTATGAAGAAACCGATGCCTTACAAGAGGCCATACAAGCTTTTGAAAAAGCCATCGAATATGATCCTCACTATCAACAAGCTTACTTCTTTCTAGCAGGTGTTTACCAATCCTTGGATGACTTCCGAAATAGTGAACATTACTACAAATCTGCTATGAAGTTAGACCCTACTGACCTTTGGACTCTGATCAATTTAGGGTCTCTTTACGAAGAACACGATCTCAATACGAAAGCAGAAAGACTTTTCAAGAAAGCTTTCAAGCTTCAACCTAACCATCCCACTGTTACTTTTAACCTTGGTGTTGTTTATGGCAAGCTTGATCAGTTTGAAAAATCAAAAAAATATTATATGGCTTCTTTGGAGCAAGACCCCTTCAACCCTTATACCTATTTGAACCTTGCTGTGCTTCATAAAAATGTTGAAGCTTACGACCAAGCGTTCTTTTGGTTGAGCCAAGGAATTGAAAACATCCCTGAGGAAGGGTTTCTCCATTATAACCGAAGTTGTGTTGCTTTGATGATGGGCAATAAAAAACAAGCGATTCTAGATGTTAAAACCGCTTGTCAATTAAATCCCTTCTTCAAGGAAGAACTCAAAAAAGATGAAGACCTGGCTCCAATCAGAAACTATTTAATTAAATAGTCTTTTCCTGCTTGAATTTGTCTTTCAACCTCTACAACGGCTGTTCCGCCGATAGAAGTACGACGCGCCACACATGCTTCAGGAGACAAGTCTGGTATCATTTCCTCTGTTAGTTTAGGATGGATAATCAGATAGTCTTCTTTTTTTATGTCTTCCAACCCCAGATTGTTAGTCTCGCAAAACTTAACCATTCTACCTACAATCTCATGGGCCTCCCTAAAAGGAATATTGCATTTTACCATGTGTTCGGCAATGTCTGTCGCAGACAAGAATCCTTTGTTCAATTGGTTCTTGATTCTTTCTGTGTTGAACCGGGTGTTTTGCAACATCTTTGAAAATATTTTCAATGAAATAGCCACTGTATCCAAAGTATCAAACAAAGGTCCTTTGTCTTCTTGGAAATCCTTGTTGTAAGCCAAAGGGGTTCCTTTCATGATTGTCAGCAATGACATCAGATTGCCATAAACTCGGCCTGTTTTTCCGCGAATGAGCTCAGCAATATCCGGGTTCTTTTTTTGTGGCATGATGCTACTGCCAGTGCAATAAGCGTCGTCCACGTCAATGAAAGCAAATTCTTGAGAGTTCCAAAGTATGAATTCTTCTGAAAACCGACTTAAATGCATCATGCAAATAGCTGCATCGCTTAGAAATTCCAACACATAGTCTTTGTCTGACACCGAATCCATCGCATTTTCCGTCATCCTTGCAAATCCTAGCAATTCAGTTGTGCGCGCTCGGTCAATGGGTATCGTTGTTCCCGCCAAAGCTCCTGAACCCAAAGGATTGTAGTCGATGCGCTGCATACAGTCAGAGAGACGTTCCAGGTCTCTTTTGAACATTTGAAAATATGCCATCAAATGAAACCCAATGGTTACCGGCTGAGCTCGCTGCAAGTGAGTATAGCCTGGCATTAAGTCTGATTTATAACGATCTGCTTGATCCAGTAAGACACTCATCAATTCTTTAATATTTTCTTGCAATTCTGCCAAATGTCTTTTCATATACAGTCTTGTGTCTGTAGCCACTTGGTCATTTCGACTGCGACCTGTATGCAGTTTTTTCCCAACTTCTCCCACTTCTTCTATCAACAATGTTTCTATTGTCATATGAATGTCTTCCAATTTTGTGGAGAATGTTACCTCTCCTAATTCAAACTTCTTTCGAATCCTCTCTAGCGCATTTCGAATATTCTCCGATTCTGACATGGTTATTACGCCTTGTTCCCCTAACATGGTCACATGGGCCATGCTGCCATCGATATCCACATCGTAAAATCGTTTGTCCAAATCAATAGATGCATTGAATGTTTCAAGCAATTCATCCATTTCACTCTCAAATCTTCCACTCCATAAATTACTCATTCGTTCCTCCTACAACATTAACCTCTTTATACTTTTTAAGTACCCATAAAAACCACACCACACTGATGATTCCCTTAAACACACTTGATCCACTAATGCTCCACCAAACGCCATCCAGTCCTAAAAACGTTCTGGACAGAATAAGTGCAGCGGGTATCCTCATCGCATTAAACAGCACACTGACAATAGCAGGTGGTTTAGTGCTTCCTAAACCGGCAAAGGCTCCTTGTGTTGTAATCTCCACACACATAAACAATTGAGAAAAACCCAGTATTCTCAGGTAACTGCTGCCTAGTATAATGGCTTCTTCCTCTGGTATGAAAAAACTAATGATCCCTCTTGAAAACACAATCAACAACAGTGAAGTGAAAATCCCAAACAAGGTCATGATTCTCATAGCTGTCATGTAACCATTCACCACTCGGTCTTTCTTTCCCGCTCCATGGTTTTGTCCAATAAATGAACTCAAGGCAGCAGCAAATCCGTCTGAAGTCCGCCAAGAAATGGATTCCACCTGTCCACCAACTCTTTGAATTGCCACCGCAGTAGCTCCCCAAGCCGCCACAATGCGCGCCAGTGACATAGAGAAAAAGGTAAAAAAGACGCTTTGAATGCCTGCAGGAAGTCCTATTCTTGCATTTGACAAAATTTCATGCCAATATAGTTTTTCAAATAGTTTAGCTCTTAAAAACTCGAAATTCCTTTTTCGAATAAACGTTAAATACAAGCTTAAAACCAAACATTGAGATATTAGCGTGGCTACAGCCGCTCCTCTTACGCCCATGGCAGGAATGATCCCCATGCCAAATATCAAAATAGGATCTAAGGTTATGTTGGTGATTAAGCCTGCCACATTGACCTTAAATGGGAATTCGCTGTTGCCACTTCCAATAATAACCCCTGAAAACACTTCATTAATAAATGAAAACCAAATACTAATCACAACAATCTGAAGATAATTGACTGCTTGTTGATTTACGTAAGCGTCCTCTATATTGAAAAATCCAATCAATTCTACTCTAAAAAAATAGACCAAAAAAGTATAAATGGTACCAATTAAAATGGCGCTTTGCAAACCAGCCGCACTGAACCTTGAAGCTGCTGGCAGGTCTCTTCTTCCTAAGCTTTGAGCCACATTAACTTGTGCTCCGATTTTTGCTAGCACAATGAATCCAAAAGCCAGCCACATATAAAAACCGCCCGTTCCTACCGCCGCTACCTCGTTGCTCCCCAAACGACCAATCCATATGGTGTCAATCATGTTGTAAGCCATTTGGATAAACGATGTTCCCATCACAGGTAAGGCTAGTCTGAACAAGGCCGAAGAAATGTTTCCATTAATCAAGTCATTCGGAATATTCTGTCTCTTTTCCATGATACCTCTTCTATCTCAGTATATCTCTATGGGTAATAATTGTTCGATAATTGTCTTTCTCTATGCTTTCGGCCAATAAATTCGAGATGGTCACTGAGCGGTGTTTGCCTCCTGTGCACCCAATCCCAATAACCAGTTGTGTTTTTCCTTCCTTCTGATAGTAGGGCAACAAGAATCTTAACATGTCTTCAAGCTTTTCCAAAAAAACTTGGCTTTGCTCATGACTCATGACGAATTTTTGAACTTCCAAATCATTGCCATTCATTTCTCTCATGCTATCAATATAATGTGGGTTTGGCAAAAATCGCACATCAAAAACTAAATCGCAATCAATGGGTATGCCCGCTTTAAATCCAAAGGACACTACCGAAATAGTAATGTTCTTTTGAGGATGTCCTTTCAAAAATATTTCATTAATCTCTTCTTTAAGCATGGCATTGGTTAAGCTGGATGTATCAATAATATAATTAGACCTCTTCTTAACTTCCTCTAACATCATTCTTTCTTTATTGATGGCCTCTGTTAGACGTCCCAAGGGATCTGCTGGATGCGGTCTTCTGTGTTCTTTAAAACGCTTGATCAATGCTTCTTCGGTCGCATCCAAAAAAATGATTTCATAATTTATTCCTTCTTTTTTCAAGACATCCAAGCTTTCAAATAAGTCATCAAAAAAGACCCCACCTCTAATGTCCACCACAATGGCTACATCGGTAATGGTTTTCGTCGACTCGCGATAAAGTTTGGCAAAAGCAGGCAACAACGAAGGTGGCAAGTTGTCCATACAGTAATAATTGATATCTTCAAACGCCTTGACCGCCTGACTCTTTCCAGCTCCAGACATCCCGGTAATGATTACAAATTTCATTTAACCCTCCAAGTTCACTACTCGACTCAAGTCCAGACCTGCATCATTTATCCTTTCCAAAGCCCTCTTATACTCTCCTATTTCATCATAAGTATGAGCATCTGATCCAATAATGAAACCGACACCAAATGGTTCGGCCGCTTGAATCTCCTCTCTTGTCAAATGTCCATGACCATTATTTATTTCCAACAAAGTGCGCGTTTCTTCTGCTTTTTGCGCTAGCATTGCGACATCCACTGGAATTTTATCTCCAGGATGCGTGATGATATCTATTGGATACCGCTCCATCGCTCTGATCATCGCTTGAGTATTCTTAGCGATCATGTGATCTCTTAATGGTTTAAACCAACGTCCCAAAAAATTCAGAATAAAGAATTTAAACGCATCTTGCATAGGCCGGAACCAAACACCAAAATGAATCCCCATCTGAATAACGTCACAAAGCTCCACCACTTTTTCAGTAATATCTGTTTCTCCGTCAAATCCAATTAAATTGGCTTCTATTCCAAGCTTAATCGTTATCTCTGGGTATTTGGGTTGTAGCCTATCAATTTCTTCTCTTGCCTCTTTCAAATGGATCTCATTTGTTCCATACAAAAAGTGCTGGAGGCCATGATCAGATATGGCGATTTCCTTCAGTCCTTTTTCTATGCCTTTTTGAACGATCAGCTCGATCTCGTTTTTACAGTGGCCATTTTTTGAATACTTGGAGTGAACATGATAATCTCTTATTAGCTTCATAGACTCTCCTAGAAATCTTCTCCAATAATTCGAACTTCTGGTTCCAATAAAACGCCATGTTGATTGTATACCGTTTCTCGAATAATTCTCATCAACGATAACACATCTGATGCTGTCGCATGATCCTCATTGACGACAAATCCACAATGCTTATCAGAAATCATAGCACCACGATAACGCAAACCTTTCAGTCCAGTATCTTCAATCAATTTTGCTGCATATCCCTGTGCCGGTCGCTTGAAAGTACTACCTGCACTTGGTTTTTCCAACGGTTGTTTGCTGCTTCTTCTTTCATTAAGATCCCGCATGGTTGCATAAATCTCTGCCTTATTTCCTTTTGATAATTTAAGTGTGGTTGATAAAACAATCAGACCCTCTTTAAAAATACGGCTGGATCTATATTGAAAACCCATTTCCTCTTTAGTGAAAATATAACTATTGCCATCATAATCCATACATTTTACTGAGTCCACCACATTCACCATTTCACCACCATATGCTCCTGCATTCATGGCAATCGCTCCTCCCATGTAACCGGGAATGCCACTGGCAAACTCTAGTCCAGTGAGGTCTTTATCCGCTGCGGCCTTGGCTGTTTGAGATAGCAGCGTCCCTGCACCTACCTTTATAGTTTCGTCGGTTATCTCTATCCCATTGAAAGCATGTCCAATCTTGATAATAACCCCTTTGTAGCCGTTGTCTGAAAACAATAGGTTGCTTCCATTTCCGATGACATAAAAAGGCAAATCATAATCTTTAATTAGTTTTAAAGCTATTTTCAAAGATGTTTCGTCTATTGGTTCAACAAAAGCGTCTACCATTCCCCCGATTTTGAAATAGGTGTTGTCTTTAATAGGAAAATCCAACGCCACTTGTCCTTTTAGTGTTTGTTTTAACTCATTATAACCCGTGTTCATTCATTGCTCCTCGTCTGTTATAACCCTTATTCTAACAGAATTGTTTCGTTTTTTCCACCTGACAATTCAATCCCAATGATTTTATCTTAAAGCCAATTATTTATCAACTCTTATTATCTGTTTTCTTCTCTGGTTTATCGGTCTGCTTTTATTGTATAATGGACATGTTACTGAATCTACACTTATCCCGATCATGGGTAGAGAATTGAGGAGGCCTTATGGAAAAATGCTATATGATGTCCTTAGATCAAGGAACGACCAGCTCACGAACGATTATTTTTGACAAAAATAGTCAGATTATTAGTATGTCACAACAAAAAATCAGACAAATATATCCTCAATCTGGTTGGGTTGAACACGATCCGATAGAAATATGGGAAACTCAACTGGCCACTATCAAAGAAGCCATGAATCAAAGAAATATTAAACCTAGTGAAATAGCGGCTATCGGTATCACCAATCAAAGAGAGACCACTGTCGTATGGAACCGCCACACAGGCGAACCAGTCACCAATGCCATTGTTTGGCAATGTCGGCGCACTGCCAGTATTTGTGACCAGCTTAAGAAGGATGGTTTTGAATCCTACATTAATGAAAACACAGGATTGGTTATTGATGCTTATTTCTCTGCGACAAAGATCAAGTGGATTCTTGATCATATCCCAAATGGTCACCAACAAGCAGAATCTGGCGATCTTTTGTTTGGGACCATAGACAGTTGGCTAGTCTGGAAGCTAACCAATGGAGAATCCCATGTGACGGATTATTCCAATGCATCGCGCACCATGCTCTACAACATTAACCAATTGAAGTGGGATGATCAATTGTGTCAGGCGCTTTCTGTTCCTATGTCCATGCTGCCCACTGTCAAGCCTTCTTCTGGTGTTTTTGGCTATGCCACTGCCGATTTGTTCAAGTCAAGTCAAATTCCTATATCTGGTATTGCTGGTGATCAGCAAGCCGCTCTTTTTGGACAAACTTGTTTTAAAGCAGGTGATATCAAAAACACGTATGGCACCGGATGTTTCCTGTTGATGAACACCGGTGAACAGCGTTACTTTTCAAAGAATGGCTTGTTAACCACCATTGCTTGGGGTTTGGGTGGAAAAATCTATTATGCATTGGAAGGCTCCATATTTATTGCAGGCGCCGCTGTTGAGTGGCTAAAAGAAGGGTTGCATTTGATTGAACACGAAAAGGATTCAGATCAATTGGCTCAAGAAGTCCCCGATACCGGTGGCGTTTATGTTGTTCCTGCTTTTTCTGGACTAGGTGCCCCTTATTGGGATATGTATGCAAGAGGCGCCATATTGGGAATCAGTCGTGGCACGCGTAAAGAACACATTGTCCGTGCAACTTTAGAGTCTATCGCTTATCAAACTCGCGATGTTATTGAAGCAATGACAGAGGATACCGGTCTTTCTATTTCTCAATTGAAAGTTGATGGCGGCACTACCCAAAATCAATTTCTCATGCAATTTCAAGCCGACTTACTCGACCAAGAAGTGTTGTTGCCTAAAACGACCGAAACAACTGCACTTGGAGCAGCTTATCTTGCTGGATTATCGGTTGGATTTTGGTCTAGTCAGGATGAAATTGTGAAGAACTGGTCCATAATAAAAAAATACACCCCAGACATGTCTGAAGTGTTGCGGTCCAAATATTATCAAAAATGGAAAAAAGCTGTGGGAAAAGCGATGTCTTGGGAATAATCGCTTATTGAATGCTGGCTTTTAAGACATGTTTTGCCAATATAGACGATGTTACTGAACCAACACCGGCTGGAACAGGGGTTATCATCGCCACTTTGTCCAGACAGTCTTCTAAGTCAACATCTCCACTCAATTGACCTTGTTCGTCCACATTAATTCCCACGTCAATGACTACAGCTCCAGGTTTCAGCCAGCTTTTTTTTATCATTTTGGACTGTCCTATTGCCGCAATCACAATATCTCCTTCCTGACAGATTGCTTCAATATTTTCTGTTCGGGAATGGCAAATAGTCACTGTCGCATTTTTTCTCAACAACATCATTGAAAGTGGCTTGCCAACAACCAAAGACCTTCCTAACACAACACATCTTTTCCCTGATAGAGCTACTTTGTAATGTTCCAGTATAGCCATCACAGCCGCTGGTGTCGCTGGTGGGAATCCCGTTGCATCATCAGCCATGACTTTTGCTAAGTTGATGGGGGAGAAACAGTCCACATCCTTATCAGGGTTTATTTCTTTTTGTATGGCCTCTTCATCCAAATGTTCTGGTAAAGGCCTAAAAATCAGTATGCCAGATATGGTTGGATCATCATTCAGTTTTTTTAACTGGTCTATCAATTGTTTCTGAGTTGTCTCTTGAGGTAAGGCAACCACTTTTGTGGAAATGCCACATTTTTCCATTCTAGAAAGAGCCCCTTTTTCATAAGCCAAGTCACTTGGATGGCTTCCTGCTCGAATCAACCCCAATCCCGGTCTGGTTTGACCCGTTTTATTTTTCATCACCTGTGCTTTAACTTGCGCTGTGATTTCATCTGCTACTGGTTTGCCTTTAATGATCATCTTCTTTGCCTCCTTTTCTTAACTCAAGAACTTTCTGGTACACTTCATTCTTGTTGAGTCCAAACTGAGTCACTGCCTCTTTTACCACTTCTTTATGGGACAACCCTTCCTTCATTAACTTATCCACTACATCTGTCATGTCTGCCTTAGATTCTTTTTCTACTGATGGATTCCCTTCCACTACAAGTACAAATTCGCCTTTCAATTCTCTCTGGTCCAATTGGTGTTTTACTTCAAACAGTAAACCCCTAATGGTTTCCTCATATCGTTTGGTCAATTCGCGACTAACGGCTATCTTTCTTTCCCCAAAAACTGAAACCATGGCATCCAATGTTGTGATCAATCGATGAGGTGACTCATAGAATATCATTGTTCGTTCCTCATCTCTGAGTCTTTCAAGCCTTTTCATCTTGTCGCCTTTTTTGTTGGGCAAGAATCCTTCAAAAACAAAAGCGGTGGTGTCTAACCCAGATACCACCAATGCAAGGGTAAACGCCGTTGCTCCTGGAAGGCCTACTACTTCAATGCCATTACAAACCGCCTCTCTAATCACAAGACTCCCAGGATCTGAAATGCCTGGCATTCCAGCATCAGAAACCAATGCGCAATTCTCGCCTTTTTTCAATCTTTCTACAATTTGATGCGTTCGCACACTTTCATTGTGTTCGTGGCAACTGATCATTTTTTTCTTTATGTCAAAATGGTTTAAAAGTTTTATGGTATGTCTTGTATCTTCTGCTGCGATAAAATCAACTTCTTGTAACACACGCAAAACTCTCAAAGTAATATCTTCTAGATTTCCAATTGGGGTTGGACAAATGTAAAGCTTACCTTTCATTTGATTTCTCCATTCCATAAATCCTATATATTTCGTCTGTGTACGTGTTATTTGGATGGTAAACAATCAAAGGGGGTTCTACTTTCAACTCCGGTCTTCCACCTTTGATGCCCTGTATCAACACCATGTTGGGTGCAGCTCCTTGCTTGGGATAAACCATCCGCATTTTCTTAGGTTCGACTTTGTATGCCCGCATATACGAGATGATGTCCACAAGTCGATGTGGTCTATGTACCATATAAAAACGACCCTGGTGTTTTAGCAATTTTGCAGCTGTTCCCACCACATCTTCTAAGTTGCAGGCGATCTCATGACGAGATAAAGCTTTCTTGTCTTCTGGGTTTACCAATCCTCCCTTGTTCTCAATATAAGGAGGATTAGCCGTAACGACGTCCATCGAATGAGCGCCTAGCTTTTTGGGGCTGTCCAACAGATTCATGGTCAAAATATCTATCTTGTCGCTTAATCCATTTAGACTTACCGACCGCAAAGCCATATCCGCTACTTCTGGTTGTATCTCTATCCCATAAATATGCGCTGGCGATTTTTTGGCCCACAATAACAAAGGAATAATGCCTGTTCCTGTCCCAAGATCCACCACCTGTCCATTGCGTTTAACTTCTACAAAATCAGACAACAGCACCGCATCCATTCCAAAACAAAACCATTTCTTGTTTTGTATGATTTGCAACCCTTTGAGTTGCAAATCTTCAATTGTTTCATTCGCATTCAGATTCATCTAACTCTCCATCGTATATGCCTGTATTGATCATTTTGGATTCCTGATAGTATTTATTGAGTTTTTTTAAGTTTGTCCGCCACAGATAAAAGACATATGGCAAAAATATCAACATTAAAAAACCATCTCCAGAAAGAAGAATGAAATTGAAAGTGCCATGTAAGATCATTGGCATTGTCAAAGACTTGCCATAAAATGTTCTTCTCTTAGCAGGGTTTGTGCAAAATTTGGCCAAAGAAAGATAGTAGCCCATGGTAATCCCAAACAACATATGAGCCGGAACTGAAAGGATCGCTCTGTATAATCCTACCGTTTCCACATCTGCAAACCGAAACACCACATACATCACGTTCTCCACTGTTGCAAATCCCAATGATGCCATGACGCAATAAACAATGCCATCCAACTTCTCATCAAAAGCGGGGTGGTCAAAAGCAAGTCGCATCACAACAGATCGTTTAAACATTTCTTCCGTAAATCCTGCGACGATAAAAGATGTGTACGCGACAGACATCAGGCCTACAAATGGGTTCAGTCCTGCTAAAATTGATTCCAAAAAAATAGTAGGAACCACAATCACCGCGCCCCCAATGAACGTTTTTAGCAATAAACCAATGGGTTCGCGATCATGACGGTCCACGATATATATAATGATTGCCAAGGCAATTCCCGGCGTCACTGCTGTAACAATCAGATTCAAATCCATAGCCACCTCAACTGTCTGATTTTGACTTCCCTATTTCTTAATTCGCTTTTTCTGCTTTCGTTTCAATTATACAGGAGGATGATGGCATGGACAACACAAATCAATATGGCATCCGCCTTTTGTAATTGCCAATCACCTTGACGTACTGGCAATGTGTTCTTAATTCGTCCAAAACTTTTTGTGTCTTGTCTGTTTCTAGATTGCCTTCGAAATCCATATAAAAGCCATAACTGAATGGTTTTTCTTGTATAGGCCTGGACTCAATTTTCATCATGTTAATCTGGTGGTCAGAAAAAACTTTTATACATCTAAAAAGAGAGCCTGATGTGTGCGACGTTTCAAGATAAATGCTCACTGTATCTGCATGGTTTTGATAAGTTGGTTGACTAGATATAACGGCAAATCGTGTGGTATTCAATTTGTTGTCTTGAATGTCTTCCATCAACACTTGCATGTCATAGATCTCTGCCGCTCTCTTGCTGGCAAGAGCACCTGCTGATCGATCCTTTAACTCCAAAATGTAGGCCACACTTTTTGCGGTGTCCAGATAAGCCACCTTATTGATTTCTTGATGAGAATCAAAGAATTCGTCACATTGTTTGAGGGCTTCTGGATGAGAATAAATCGTCTTGATATCCTTGAAATCAACTCCCTTGTAGGTAATCAAACAATGACTCACACGAACATACTCCTCGCCTATCATATAAACTTGGTAATTCTTCATTAAATCCAAAGATCGTGTGATCGCCCCAGTGGTACTGTTTTCGATAGGCAATAATCCAAAGTCCACTTTTTTGTTGGCTACATCCGAGATCAACGTCCTGAAGTTATCATAAGCAATGTTAGCTGAGTTGTCACCAAAATACTGGCGTACAGCTATCTCGCTATAAGCCCCTGGAACTCCTTGATACCCTATTTTTTTCATGCCAATTCCTCTTTCATAAGCTGATGTATTTTCTTGACACGTTGAGACAAAACTTTGAATTCTTCCGGAGTCAACGATTGAGGTCCGTCACATAATGCTTCCATTGGATTGTTGTGAACCTCTATCAACAGGCCATGGGCACCAATGGCAACAGATGCCCGTGAAGCTGGTTCAATCATCTCAATTCTTCCTGTTGCGTGACTAGGATCAATCATTATTGGCAGATGAGACATCTCCTGTATCGCTGTTACCACATTAAGATCCAAGGTATTGCGCATATGTGTTTCAAATGTCCGAATACCTCTTTCACATAGAATGACTTGTTCATTTCCTTCTGACATGATGTATTCCGCAGACATCAAGAATTCCTTGATGGTTGAAGACATGCCTCTTTTTAACATAACTGGCTTATCGCATTTTCCAACTTCCTTTAATAGCGAAAAGTTCTGCATATTGCGAGCACCTATTTGTATGATATCCGCATATTTATATACATCGTCTATATCATGATGATCCATCAACTCTGTCACAGTAGGCAGCCCTGTGGCTTCTTTGGCTTTTTGCAACAGTTTCAACCCTTCTACACCCAACCCTTGAAAACTATAAGGAGATGTTCTGGGTTTGAACGCACCGCCTCTTAAAAAATCAGCTCCATATTCTTTGACTTTGAGAGCGGTCTCCATAATTTGGTCTTCGCTTTCCACAGAACATGGTCCTGCCATGATGGTGAAGTGATCCCCACCTATTTTCCGTCCGCAAACTTCTATTACCGTATCCACCCGATTGGCATATCGACTAGCGAGCTTGTAAGGTTCTTGAATACGAAAGACTTTCTCTACTCCCTTAAGTCCCTCAAACTGATTGAGCTCGATTTTTTGAGTGTCTCCTACCAAAGCAAGTATGTTCTGACCTGCTCCATAGGTGATAATCACTTGCATCCCCAATTTTTCCGCCTTTTGTTTGATGTGGCCTACCTGGTCACCTTGATCCTTTTTAATGACGATTACCATAGTTTCCTCCATTTCGTTCATTTTAGTTTAAAAAAACAGCCTGTGAGTAAACTCACAGGCTGTTGAATCCTATTGATATTATGACATCATGAGTTCAGCTTTTTCTTTATCTCTTAAATTTTGATAAGCAAAGAATCCTGCGCTAAAAAAGCCCAAGAAAAAGCTAAAAAAGTATGAACTTGTTTGAAACGTTTTTACTGTGCTATTTATTAGTTTCATTGTATTCTCCAAATGTAATTATGTTGCATTATAATGCTTTTTATCGCACTTTGTCAAGAACAAGATGCTACCACTCGTAAAATCTTCTTCCCTTCTGCAACAAATTTCATTTCATACTCTGTTGCCACGTCATCTGTCCGTTCTTTTGATTCATGAAGATCTTCCGTCATTTGAACGATATTCCAATTGTTTTCCTTTAAGACTTCTATCGAATAGTTGAAAAGATCGACATTGTCTGTTTTCACTATCAGTCGACCTTGGTCTGTCAATACCCTTTTGTACAAAGCTAAATGCTCAGGACTTGTCAGTCGCCTCCGTTCATGTCTTGGCTTAGGCCATGGATCGGAAAAATTTAGATAAATGCATTGGATTGTTCGGGGTTGAAATAACTGAATTAACGTTTCACCTCTGCTATGAACAATATAATAATTGGATGGGTCTGTTACCTCATCCATTCCTTTCAACCATCGGTAGATAACTTTTGTGTTTGCTTCACAAGCCAAAAAATTCACATCAGGATTTCGCTTTGCCATTTCCATGGTAAATCTTCCTTTTCCTGCCCCCAATTCCACATGAATGGGGTTGCCATTGTCAAATAATGCCGCCCACTTTTCTCCAATCTCTTCAGGTTTGGTTATCACTTTTTTGTGGGTTTCCAAAATCTTTTTTCCTTCCGGAATATGTCGCAATCTCACTCGTCTCTCCTTCTTTTCATGTGTTAAATTTAATTCATAAAAAAGTCATTGCTTTTTCTTGGGGATAAGCTATAGTCATAATTGTAGGAGGTATCCACCATGAATGCAATTCTAACTGAATTAGGTATTTTATCTTATTTTATCATTTTTTTCGCAAAAATCATTGAAGTTTCCATGTCTACTATCCGCATCATGTTTGTCGCCAAGGGAGAACGTGTCAAAGCTGCTGTCATTGCTTTCTTTGAGATCTTATTATGGATTATTATTGTCAGCTCTGTTCTAACCAGTCTAAACGATGATCCTATTCGCGCTTTGGTGTACTGTGCCGCCTTTGCCATTGGCAATTATATGGGTGTTTACATTGAATCCAAATTGGCAATGGGACTATCTTCTGTTCAAGTTATCACAAAAGAAAGTGCCGGTCACGAACTAGCCGAACTCCTCAGAAGCCATAATTTTGGTGTCACCATCATCAAAGGAGAGGGCCGGGAAACCATGCGTGAGATTCTGTTGATTCACATGAAACGCAAACGAATCAAAGAAGCAGTTGATTTGATCAACTCGCAGCTAGACAATGCGGTGGTCATTGTTAATGAAGTCAAAGCGGTTAGGGGCGGTTACATCAAGAAGTGAGTCTGTTGAGGTAGCGGAACAACTCCTTCGGAACTGAATCTTTAAAATTCCTTTCCCACACCATGCTAGCAAGGTGAATGATGCTATCTATGCCTGGAGTTGGAACACGTAGCCATTTGCCCATTTCAGACATGGGCACCAATCCGTAAGGAACGTCTTCAAAAATGTAGCGCGTCTTCAAGGATTTTGGAGCCAGATCCTGGGTATGTATACGGCTGTGAGATAGCGCTTTGTGTAAATCTACTTCTGTGATTCCGTATAGAATGCGCATGTTTTCCAACAAACTTGTCAGCTTCAAATCCAATTTACAGCCAATGGCCATTCTTTCATCGTCTATTGTCTGAATTACTTTTGCCACCGATGGACTGATTCCTTGTCCGTAAAAGTCAAACGCTCCCTGTTTGGATTCAATCCATCCGGCATTCATCAAGGTTGTAACCGTATGAACCACTGGATTCATGTTGGAGAGCAAAACTTCAAAAATATTTTCTGAAGGCCTGTAAATCCGTTGGATGGCATTAAGCTGTTTGATCCCTCCCATTAATACACCGTTATTTATACTAGCTACTTTCACTTCTTCTTTGATCCCTTTGATTGCAACCTCATGTTCGCTGGTTTTCCGACAAGCAAACACAACCGAGCTTAAGGACAACATTCTCTGATGAGGTGGCTTTCCCATGTTTCTAAGCTTTTCAATCAATCTGAATCCTCCATAATTATCAGGCGTTAGACACAAGTAGGATTCCGGCCTCAAAAATGGTACTAGTTTATCAAAAAAAACATCTTGAGCATAGGCTGGTACAGACAAAAAAATTATTTCGCCATGTCCCATTACCTCTTCTATGTCATTTGTCACCACACCAATCGTTGTTTCAAAAGATAGTTTGCCTTTTGCCTTAACAGGATAATTCTCATATCGTGCCTGCCCCTTCAAACTGTTCTTGAAAAGCTTCACCTCATGTCCTACAGCAGAAAAAAAGCCTGCCAATGTCATCCCACTGTTGCCGCCACCCAATACAGACAATCTCATAACTCGTACCCTTTCTATCGTTTTTTTCATTATAACAAATAATTCTTATTCCGACCATGTTTGTGATGGATTTGGTTTGAGGATTCAAGAAGTAAATCTTGACGCTTTGTCAAACATTTCTTATAATGAAACTAACTTGATATGTCAACATGTCTTTTTGCTTGATGTATGTATTCACTTTTAGGAGGATCCAATGAAGGTTTTAATGACTGGTAACGAAGCAACTGCACGAGGTGCTTATGAAGCTGGCGCATTAGTTGGCTCAGCGTATCCTGGGACACCCAGCACAGAAATTTTAGAAAATTTTTCTCAATACGATGGCGTCTATGGAGAATGGGCTCCCAATGAAAAAGTGGCAGCGGAAGTCGCCATGGGTGCCGCTGTAAGAGGCGTGCGCGCCTTTGCTGCAATGAAACATGTTGGCTTGAATGTAGCTGCGGACCCCTTTATGTCATATGCCTACCACGGTTCTAATGGAGGCTTGGTGATCGTATCAGCCGATGAGCCTGGCATGCATTCTTCACAAAACGAACAAGACAACCGATGTTTTGCCCAATTCGCCAAGGTTGCCATGGTTGAACCAACTGATTCTCAAGAATGCCTGGACTTTATGAAAGAAGCCTTTCACATCAGTGAAGCTTATGATACTACCGTCCTATTTCGAATGACTACCCGGATCTGTCATTCCAAAACACCGGTGAGTCTTGGCGAACGAACCTTAGGCAAAGTTCAACCTTTTGAAAAAAACCCGGAAAAGTATATTATGGTTCCAGCACATGCCAGAAAAAGACATCCTCAATTGGAAAAGAACTTAGAAGCTTTGCGGCAATATTCTAACCAAAGCCTCCTTAATCAAGAAGAATTCAATACCAATGAGATAGGCATTATTTGCAATGGTATTTCCTATCAATACGCTAAAGAAGTACTGGGAAATCAAGCTTCTTACTTGAAAATTGGTTTTTCTCATCCCCTGCCCGATGAAAAAATCAGATCTTTTGCAAAAAAAGTTAAGCAACTAGTTGTCATAGAAGAAAATGAACCTTACATGGAAAAACAAATCCGATCTTGGGGCATTGATTGCAAAGGCAAAGATCTGTTTCCCCTATGCGGAGAATTTAGCCCAGAATTAATTCGAGAAAATCTTCTCGGCGTAAAACCAATGATTCATTTTAACGTAGCCGACACGCCTCCCTCAAGACCACCTGTTCTCTGTGCTGGATGCCCGCACAGAGGTATCTACCATACGCTTGCAAAATACCGAAAAAAAGCCTTCTTTTCTGGAGATATTGGGTGTTACACCCTTGGTTATCTTCCTCCTTTCGAAGCCATGGATCTATCCATCGATATGGGTGCTTCCATCTCTTCTGCACAAGGTTTTCAACGGGCAAATCTGTTTGCTGAAGAAGACGAACCACAGCTAAAAGCTTTTGCTCTAATTGGAGATGGGACTTTTTTCCATTCAGGTATTACTGGCTTGTTAAATATGACCTATAATCAAACACCTGTCACCACTATCATCATGGATAACAGCATCACAGCCATGACCGGTCACCAGGACAATCCTGGAACTGGAATAGGTGCCATGGGAACCCAATCAGATGCCATTCAAATAGAAAAGCTTGTGTCTGCGTGCGGTATCCCCAATGAAAATATTCTCGTTGTGGATCCATATGACCTGGACGCCACAAAGAAAGCCGTTGAAGCCGGTTATCAAGCCGATTTGCCTTTTGTCATCGTTTCAAGACGAGAGTGCGCATTGTTAAAACCCGTCCAATATCAACGTCAGAATATGAAGTGTAAGATCGATCCTGATCAGTGTAAATTCTGCAAATCTTGTATCCGAACCGGTTGTCCAGCGCTACAAATAGATGCCCAATCATCCAAAGTCTTCATCGATTCTGTTCAGTGCAACGGCTGCACCATTTGCCAACAAGTTTGTCCCTTTGATGCCATAGAAAGGATAGGTGATTCAGATGTTTAACTCTCTCAATATCTTATTGGTTGGTGTGGGTGGTCAAGGAACCATTCTTATGTCAAAAATCATCTCTGCCGTCTTCCTCAATGCTGGACTGGACGTGAAAATGGCAGAAATCCATGGAATGTCCCAGCGCGGTGGCAGTGTTTCCACACAGATTCGAGTGAGCAAACAAATATTTTCTCCTGTTATTGAAACTGGAACGGCCGACATTATTGTGGCTTTCGAAAAATCTGAAGCTCTCAGGTGGTTACACTATCTGAAAAAGGAAGGTTCTCTCATAGTGAACGATCACGCTATCCAACCTTTCACCGTCTCTTTGGGAATCAGTTCCTATCCAGATGACGTCATGGACACCTATCGTCGGGCCATTCATTCCCTTCACACTTTAAACGCTTCTTCTGTGGCTGCAAAACTAGGAAATGCCAAAACGATGAACCTGGTATTGTTGGGCGCCTTTGTGCGGTATCTTCGCCTTGAAGCTATGGACTGGAAAGGTGTGATCGAATCCACCGTTCCCAGCCACCTGGTTTCCATTAACCTTAAAGCTTTTGAAGCAGGATACGCAATTAACCCTATGTCGAAATAACGCATCAAAAAAAGAGCGTGCCTTAAATCTAATAGGCACGCTCTTAATACTTTTACTCATGTCATATATCCAAATCCATATAAAACCGATAAAGATCAGAATTGATAATGTTACGTGAATACTCTATAATGACTTCCTCTTCTGAAAACGTGAATTTTTCCCACAATAGCATTGGACTCTTTCCTGTTACCTTCATCAATTTAGACTCTTCTTCTGATAGCAAAACTGGCTCAATGTATACTTTGGCTCTTTTTTGCTTGAGAAAGCAATGCTCTTCCACCAAATCATGGATCAATCCTGCCTTTTCATCCCGTATGTCTAGTGTTAAATAGTACTTTACAGGTAGATAGACATACTCCAAAGCGTTCACTTTCTCACCAATCACTTTGACACGCAAGATTTCATAAAACTCATCCTCTATACTCATCCCAAATTTTTCAGATAAGTCTTTTCTCTCTTTGACTACTTGCATGCTCATCGTTTTATGATACCCTTCATTCAACGTGCTATCATTCTCAAATCCATAGGCTCTATGCGTTTTTAAGTTTTCTGCTTTTTTTCCCGATACATAAGAACCTTTCCCTTGAACACGATAAATATAACCTTCCTTAACTAAGTCACGGATCGCTGTTGTGGCAGTTATTCGACTTACATTGAACATATCCCCCAACTCTTTTTCAGATGGGATTTTTTCGCCAGGTTTGTAATGTTCTTGCTTGATGTTTTCAACAATATAGTCTTTAATTTTTACATAATGGGGCATTGTGCTCATTGATTTCACCTCGGATTTTTGCCACTTTGATCCTTTGATGTTTTCATTATACTGATTTCTATTGATCTGTCAAGCATTGAGGCAATAACACTTTACGCTTAAATTGATAAGTGTTAAAATTGTAGTATATGCTTTCGACGGAGGGAAATATATGAGTAGAATAGCTTTAAACGAGCTTCATCGCGAAATTCTTAGCAATCTGACCCAAGACTGGCTCTTGAAAAAACTGAGCTTGTCCGAAGAAAAAGTTCATGGATTGGTGTTAAATAAACACTTTGTAAATAAATTATCTACTCTTGTCAGTCGCAGCGAAATTACTTGTGCCGATGTGTTGAACTTATGCATCGATATTATGAATCATATCAGCGATGACTCAAGAGATGACTGGTTGCAGTATACCTATCAAACGGTACTTCACAAATCTTACCCCCATGCCGTCACCGCTAAGTTAGAAAAAAAGTATGAGCGTGCGGTTCTATTCTATCTTCAGGTTTTGCGAACCACATTTGAAAGCGAAAGAAAAAGCAAACCTTTCAATCCTTTCTTGGATTTCGATTTTTTGACTGAAAAAGAAATTCATCAATTGCGAAACCCAAATGAATATTTGCGTTTCCAAAAAACCTTTCAAGACAACTACATCTATGAGCTCATGCGTCTAAGTTATGAGACTACTGGCTACAACACTATTGAACATATTGCCGGTGTGCATTACACGGCTATGCACATTGGGCGTCAATTGAAATCGGCAGGTATTCCCATTGACCTTGGGAGAGTCTCTGGTGCCGCAGCTGGTCACGATATCGGCAAATATGGCTGTGTTGGAGAAGAACAAAAACGAGTGGCGTACTACCATTATTTCTATACCGAGCAATGGTTCAACCGCTTCAATATCCCACAAATCGGTCATGTCGCTTTGAATCACTCCACTTGGGATCTTGAATTGGAGAATTTGCCGTTGGAATCGCTTGTATTGATCTATTCGGACTTTAGAGTAAAAAACAATGTCACGGCCTCATCAACAAAAATGCAAATCTATTCCCTGGAAGATTCCTTTCAGGTAATACTAAACAAATTAGACCATTTAGATGAAGCTAAAGAAAATCGTTACAAACGCGTTTATGCCAAGCTTGTCGACTTTGAAAGCTTTATGGTTCATCAAGGCGTCGACATACACTTGATCCATAAAGAACTTCGCCATGTTCATAAAAAAGACTATTCGCTGCTTTTTGGAGATGACATCGTACAAAGCTTTAAGTACATGGCCATCGAACACAATATAGAATTGATGTACAAGCTTAGTTCCGATGAATCTCTCAGCATACTTCTAGAAGGGGCTCGTAGCGAAAAAAACTGGAAAAACATCCGTGCGTATTTGAATGTTTTCAATGAATACACCACCTACCTGACACCCAAGCAAAAATTGCTCACCATGAATTTTATGTACGATTTGCTTATGCACCGAGAAGGAGATATCCGTCGCCAAGCCTCAGAAATTCTTGGTTGCACCATCGCTGAATTTGATGATGAATACCGGAAAGAAGTGCCCGCTGACAAACAACTTGCCCAACCGGAAATCGATAGCGTTCAATTGTGGGACAAATATTTAGACCTGATTCTTAATCCTGACCACAAGATTATTGATCAACATAAAGTATGGATCGGTTACTCTCTGAAAACTGTCATTGGATCATTGTTAGCTCGTTCCAAGAAAAAGCATTATCCCGATTACATCAATGTGTTTATCCAGCATTTAGACAAGGATGGTACCAATCGAAACAAAATATTCATCTTGCTTGATGCTTTGTGGCGACTGCCTTATCTAGACATGACCGCCGAACAAATACAACCTGTTGTCGCTTATGTCTCTAGTTTTTTTGAGTCTGATTTGGAAACTTCTGTCATCGCATTGGACACTATGGAAAGAATCACCCGTTTGTTGGGAAAAGACACGCCGTACTTCGACAACGTCATCGATTACTTGCAACACATGAAACCCGATGAGGAGCTAGCTGTCTATTATCTAAAATATAAGGTTGCTCAGCATCTAGATATTGATGCTTTGCACGTCAACTTCTACTACAACAAACTGCTCGAGCAAAGCCATGATTTGTCTGAGCTGTTTTTGATGAATCTTAAGTCAGCTGTTCCTTGGATTGTCAAGTCGACAAACGTAAAATATATTGACGAATTTATTAAGCACATTTCTCCTATTTCCAGACTTCATACAGCAACGCATTTGTGTAACCTAGTTAAAGTCAGCGCTGTAGAATTTGTTAGAAATCAAGCTGGACTTGCTTTGTTAAAGCTGGGGCCTTTGTTGTCCATTGATCAGCGAAATGATGTGGCCATTGAGTTGCTAAGAGGCCTAGATATCGAGGGTTATGAGTTTTCAAAGTACATCCCCCGTTACTTAGGTCAGTTTATGTTGTTTCTGCATCCAAAAGAGTTGGATGAGTCTATTGATGACTATGAAATCTACGCAAAAGATCGGAGTCCCAGAACCATCCCTTTGATTTTGAACACAGTGGCATTTATCATTGAGCACTATCCTCTTTATCCTGAGAGATTCTCCGAGACTTCTGAAACCTATGATGCTCGTCTTGAAAAAATGATCGGCATATTGATGGCGGGATTGTCCAATTACGATGAAAGCATCCGCCAAGAAGCCTTTTATTTCATCGGGAAAAATATCTTCAATTCACAATTTCTCAGCCTTGATGAAAAACAGTCTATCTTTAGAAAAATAAGTAAAAAGCTACTGACTTTGCTATCAGAAAAAGATCTAACCGATGTTTTCTTTCTCAGCAATGCCGCCTCACTTAATCATTTGTATCGTTTTATCAGTGATTATACTTTCTTTGTTGGCGATATCAATCATGTTGATAAGAAAAAAATAGCATTTTTCCCAGGTACTTTCGATCCTTTCTCCATTGGCCATAAGCAAATCGTGAAGGAAATCAAAAGTCTAGGATTTGAAGTGTATTTGGCGTTGGATGAGTTTTCTTGGTCCAAAAAAACCCAGCCACGACTTTATAGACGACAAATTGCCAATCTGTCCATCTCAGATGAATTGGATGTCTACTTGTTTCCTGATGACATCCCCATCAACATAGCCAACAACAGAGATGTTCAGCATCTGAAAGAAGTATTCGAAAATCGTGAACTTTACTTAGTTGTCGGTAGTGATGTCATTGTAAATGCTAGCGCCTATGGAAAGCGAGCTTCAAAAAGCTCCATCCACTCCCTCAACCATATTATTTTCAAACGTTCTTCCTCTTTCTCTAATCAGAAGGAAGAATTAAAATCTGATGAAGTTGCCGGGCGAATCAAAGGAGATGTGATTCAACTTCAACTGCCCGTCCATATGGAAGATATCAGCTCGTCACTGATACGCGAGCATATTGATGACAATCGTGATATTACAAAATTAGTAGATCCAATGGCCCAAAAGTTCATTTATGACTCCAATCTTTACCTAAGAGAACCACAATACAAGTCATTGATCCAAACAGATCCGATGGAAATCTCTATTCTGGATAATTTGACAGACCAAATAAAAAAAGAAATCGGACACCATATTTTTGTCCACACAGATTTGTACAAAAATGCCGGAGAAGACATACAAGATAAGAAAATCAAATTCCTAATTATCCGAGAATCCCATTCAAATGGAAAAATCATTGGTTTTTCGGCTTTTCATTTCATAAAATTAACTGAACTTTACCGAGAATTCAAAAACACTGAGGTAACAGAACACATACGTGAGATAGCTTCTGGCAAAATTCTGATCATTGATGGCATCTATATCAACCAAGAATCCGAACAAGTCAACATGGAACAGATTTTAATCACAGAAACACTCGCCCATGGTTTAGAAGAAGACCTCACCTATGCGGTATACCATAACATCTTAACTAATGTGGCTTCCAATCAAATTAATGAAATACTTGATTTACAAGGATTTCAACCGCTGCCTATTGACAACCAAGGCCAAAAGGTTTTTGGTGTGGACATGCGTAAAACCGTCTCTTTGATGCTTAACATGAAAAGCTTTTTGAAAGAGCCTTTCAGTGAAAACCCAAAAATTATTGAAATTATTTACCAAACACGTAAAAGGCTTCAAAAAGCACTCACAAAACTGTATCCTGGTTCTTTGGTCTTGACCTTTGACAATGCTATGCTTCATCATAAGTTAGTGAAGAAAATATGTGAAACCAACCAAGTTTCTAATACTCCTTATAGCAAACGGCAATTGGGAGATTTGATGTGTGTGCCATTTGGCAACTTTTTACAGGGCAAAATTGTCCCAAACACCATCACCAAATCCCTCCATACTGAAAAAATGTTTTTCCCGGATCTATCAGGTTTCAAAATTGGCGAATACCCTTTTTATTCGACTTTGCCAGATCAAGTCAAAACCATCAAGTCATTTGATCGTCCTGTTATTCTTGTAGACGATCTTCTGCATAAAGGCTACCGCCTCAAAGCCATTGAACCTCTATTTAGAAAAGAAGGCATTGAAATTCAAAAAACCATCGTTGGCATTCTATCGGGTAGAGGCAAAGAGCTAATGGATGTTCGAAATCGAGATGTAGATGGTGCCTATTTCATTCCCAATTTAAGGTTATGGTTCAACGAAAACCTTATGTACCCCTTTTTAGGAGGAGACACGATATTAAGAAATCAAGATGATCGCGTGAGTCTAATTCAATCTGTCAATTTGATTCTGCCTTATGTCGCGCCAAGTTTTATAAAAGACACTAGTAACAAAACCATCTTTGAACTTTCGCTCGTATGTCTAGAGAATGCCCGCGACATTATGCAAGCCTTGGAAAAAGAGTATCAGAAAATCTATGAACGTACCTTGACCTTAGGACGCTTGAGCGAAGTGATCATTTCTCCCAGATATCCTGACAAAGGATACGATTTAAACTACAATTTTAATAAGAAACCATCTATTTACATAAAAAATGATATCTATGAACTCATTCGAATTCAAAATATCGTGAAATGAAAGGGGAGCCTATGACGCTTTATGCCTACACCCACTTAGGGAAAAAAGTCTTTTCAAGAATTGAATACCCTGATATGACACCTATCTCCCTCGACTCTTTGTATCGTGACAACGACCCTATTTATTACCTTTACCAACTACCTCCTGGAAAATCTCGAGGTAGCTTCTCTCTAAACCATCCAAAAGAAATGTTGATCGAGGAAGAAAACCTACATTTGTTGCAATCTTGTTCTGGAAGCTTTGATCTACCAGATGCATTGGCTGAAAAAATGGCTTCAGGTCAGGTTAAAGGCGTCAACACCCAGTATCCAAAATGGCAAACTCATCTTAACGCGGTCACTCCTAAGCGTTGGCGAGTCAATCTTCTAGCTCTTGGTGATGTAGGCGGCACGCTTTTATTGGGTCTTAAGCTCCTCGGTGGTGGACTCATTGATCATATTGGCGTTTATGACCGTAACCCGGAGAACTTACTGCGATGGGAAATGGAAATGAATCAAGTTTGCCATCCTTTCAATCATGAGCTGCCTCCCATTATCGTCAAAGAGGCCACCGATCTATTCGATGGCGACTTGTTTGTTTTTTGCGCCTCAAAAGGTGTCCCTCCTGTAGGCAGTGACATCAAAGATGTTCGGATGATTCAATTTGAGGAAAATGCTAAAATCTTATCCACCTATGCAAAAATGGCTCGTGACAATAGCTACACCGGGTTATTCGCGGTTGTTTCTGATCCGGTGGACCATCTTTGCTATGCTGCATTTAAATCCAGCAATTTAAATGCTTCTCAAGAATGGGATTATCAAGGTTTATTCCCTGAACAAATCAAAGGTTATGGTTTAGGTGTTATGCACGCAAGGGCTGTCTATCACAGTCAAAAACAACCTCACCTCCAACATTATCAGAAGTTTGGCAGAGCCTTTGGACCGCACGGAGAAGGATTGGTCATTGCAGACAGTATCAAGAACTACAACCAGTCTCATTCATTGTTCTTAACACAAGCTGCCATCCAATCAAATCTAGCTATCCGAGAATTGGGTTATAAGCCTTACATGGCTCCCGCTCTTTCTTCAGGCGCTATTTCCTTGATTAGAACCATGTCCCACCAATGGCATTATAGCGCCAATTTTATTGGTGGTGCCTATATGGGGAGCAACAACCGACAACGCCCCTCTGGGATTCAATTGGAACGACTAGATCTGCCCTTGCCCCTTTTTGCTCGTTTGTCTGAAACCTATGAAAAATTGAGGAATTTTAATGAAAGATAAAATGATGATTATTTGCCCAGGAGAGACGTCTCCTCTCTTGGAGGATATGATGAATAATCCTATCCCGAAGGATCCAAAGAACTTATGGGTGAGAAAATCTTCTCATCTACGTCCTATCCAGAACAGGCGTTTTTTAATGGCAGTATCTATCGACTCCTCTGGCATCAATTTAGAGTTGATGGCCATGTTGCAAACCATCGCTAAAGGAGGACCTGATTATTTTTCAGGATCCATGGCAGCCGTCTATGTGGTCGGAGAAGATGAGCTATTTACCAAATCTATAGCTCGAAAAATTATCTTTTACCTGAATCGAGCCGGTGCCTCTTTTGTAGGTCGTCCTGTTGTTGAAACAACCGGTTCCATGAAAAACTTAGCACATGTGGCTCTTTCTAGACAGTTGTCCCTGCGCGATACCTGTTTAACTCTCTCTGAGGAACTCCTTCACCGAACTTTGACAGATCATCCACCAAAAAAAGAGAATCCTCGTTTGCTGGTACTTTATTCGAGTAATTGGAATACTTCCAACACGCTGATGCTTTGGTCCAAAATCAAAGCTCGTTTGCAACATATTCAGATTCAAGAGATTCATATTGAGAATGGATCCGTAAGAGATTGTATCGGTTGCCCTTATAAAACCTGTCGCCATTATGGACAGCAAAAACGCTGTTACTACGGTGGCATTATGATCACTGATGTTTACCCGGCCATCTTATCATGCGATGCCTTATTGCTTCTTTGTCCCAATTACAATGATGCTATTTCAGCCAATCTTTCAGCTGTTATCAACCGTTTGACGGCATTGTTTCGTAAAACACAGTTTTATGATAAATATCTTTTTTCGCTTATCGTCTCCGGTCATTCCGGAAGTGACCTTTTAGCTGAACAATTAATTAGTGCTCTAGCTATCAATAAAACGTTTAGACTCCCCGCACATTTTTCCATGATGGAAACTGCCAATGATCCGGGAGAGGTGTTAACCATTCCTGGCATTGGTCAACGTATCGACCTATTCGCACAACAAATAGAGCGCACGTTATTATAATGTGCGCTCTATGGTTTATCGATCAATTCCATCACGAGACAAGACACCTTCCGTCGCGTAATAATGTTTGATCTCTTTCATTTCTGTCACTAAATCCGCTATGTCTATCAACTCTTGAGGGGCATATCGACCTGTTAAAACAATTTCCACTTCTGGATTTCGTCCCTTCAAAACCTTTACCACTTCTTCCACCGTCAAGAGTTTGAAGTATAAGGCGATGGTTATCTCATCTAAAATGACCATTTGGTACGCCCCTGACCTCATCAATTCTCCGCATTTTACTAGAGCTAATCTAGCAGCTTTTCGATCTGATTCAGTAGGTGGTTTTTCAATAAAGCAGCCTTCTCCTAATTGTTCCACCTCGATATTAGGAACGGTCTCTTGTATTTTAGTCTCATTATATACCATATCTTTTACAAACTGGCCAATGTAAACCTTCTTCCCAGCCATAGCCGCTCGCACAGCCAATCCAAAAGCTGCTGTGGTTTTCCCTTTTCCATTCCCTGTATACAAATGAACGTATCCTTTCTCCATTACATTGCAACAAAAGATCCTATCAACAAAAAAGTCAGTTGAGCCATTTCATGCACCAGACCTAAGGTATCTCCTGTCATTCCTCCAATCTCATTTTTAATATGGTTAGTCGCCATCCCCGTAATAATCAGGGCGCCTGCAACAGCCACTATCAGTCGATAATCCACTAGAATTGTCACCAGTGCCAAAAAACCAAAAGACATCAGTCGTTCTTTATACGAACATTGTTGGATAAATCGTGTCCCCAATCCTTGTGTCTCACGGGCATAGGTAGAGATAGATGCCGCCCCTACAATTCCTACCTTTCCAATGATTGACATGATCAGCACCATGCCAATAGAGCTTTCTGCAAGCAATACCACATAAGCAATCAATACAAATGTCACCCCTATTGATCCAAAGGCTCCCACTCGGCTATCTTGCATGATCTCAAGCTTTTTGTCTTTTTCTCTCCCACTCAAAAGACCATCTAAACTGTCTGACAAACCATCCAAATGAAGGGCTCCTGTTATCCATAGATAAGCTAACAAAACCAACAGCGCCGATACATATGGAGGAGCAAATCCAAAAATCCATTTCACCAAACCTAAAAATATTCCAATCATCACACCAATAAGCGGGAACAACAAAATTCCCAAATCATAATCTGCCTCATCAAAGTCAAGTTGATCCCCTATTGGTATTCTAGTAAAAAAACTCAACATGACTAGTAGGCTTCTGATTAACTGCGAAAGCTTATCTCCCATAAGTTGTTCCTCCTTATCCTTTAATGGTTATTCCTATTCCTGAAACCACTAAGATACCCTTGTCAGCTTCAGCTGCCACCACTTGATTCAACCTGCCGGCTATGTCTCTGTACATTCTAGTCATTCTATCTAACGGCACAATTCCCATCCCCAACTCATTTGACACGATCACCAACATTTTGTTGTGAATGCGACACAAGTTCATTAGGTCTAATACATCTTCCGTCACTTGTTTTTCTATTCTGTTAAATTTTTCAAGCTCACTATTTTCATCTAAATTGGCATCAAAAAACCGATTAGACAGAAGTACCGTTAAGCAATCCAATAACACATGGGTCGCCTCTTGAAATACCTCCTCCTTTATCAACTCCTGAAAGTTTTCGTAACGCTCTACCGTTTGCCAATGATTCTGACGGTTTTTCTTGTGCTTATCAATACGATCCCTCATCTCCTCATCAAATGGAACCGCTGTTGCAATATAGAGCAATTCTCCTTTCGTTTGAGTTAATAACGTTTCTGCCATCGTACTCTTACCACTTCGAGCCCCACCTGTCACAAATATAATTTCACTCATTTTCCCTCCTGTCCTAGCTCAATTTGTCTTATTCTTGTGTTCTATTATAATACATAACAGTCCTCTTGTGTCAAAAAGCCTAATAGTTCTTTATAGATCAAAGATTCCTCTGCCTTTGTATTGTTTTTTGAACAAATCATCGGTATAATTATATTATTAGTTGTTTCGCAATTGATAAAAATTGACCACAAGCTAATAACCAAAAAAAAGAAAGGGGAAGGACATGGCAAAATTAACAGTTGTTGAAGGCATAGGAGAATCCTATGAAGCAAAACTTCAGGAAGTAGGCATCAATTCTATTGAAGCTTATTTGGAAGCCTGTTCCACAAAAAAAGGGCGTAATGACTTGGCAGAAAAAGCAGGGATCTCAGAAAAATTGATTCTGAAATGGGCAAACCATGCAGATCTAATGCGGATCAAAGGAATTGGGGGCGAATATTCTGAATTGTTGGAAGCATCAGGCGTGGATACTGTGCCTGAGTTGGCTCAAAGAAAACCAGAGAATCTTTACCAAAAAATGTTGACTGTCAACGAAGAAAAAAAACTGGTCCGAAAACCACCAGCTCTCAGTCAAGTTGAAAAATGGGTGGCGGAAGCAGGAACACTCCCAAGAATGCTCAACTACTAAATATCATTTGTTTTTAATCAAAACAACCTGGAAGAGTACTCTTCCAGGTTGTTATTTTTACGATTGATAGAAGGCTTGGTAACCTTTATAGGTCATGTAAACATCTACTTTGCTTGCTATTTCATAAGGTCCATGAACACTTAGCAAAGGCACGCCACAGTCCACCACTTCCATTCCGTATTCTGCAAGAATATAAGCTATGGTGCCACCTCCACCTTGATCAACCTTACCTAACTCCCCCATCTGCCAAACCACTTTGTTGGCATCAAAGATTTTTCGAATAGCCGTTAAGTATTCTGCATTAGCATCGTTGCTGCCACCTTTTCCTCTTGATCCGGTATACTTCATTAAGGTAATCCCTTTTCCAATATAGGGAGTGTTTCGTTTGTCCATCACTTCTGGGTAATTGGGATCGAATCCGGGCAATGTATCACCAGACAATACTTTTGAGTTGGCTAAAGTTCTTCTCAACATCAAAGATTCGCTGGATGGTTTTGTCAATGCTATTAGCTCAGCTACTGCATTCTCAAAAAACTTTGAAGCCATGCTGGTATTTCCCACACTTCCAATCTCTTCTTTGTCAACAAATAAAGCCACTGCTGTTGTTTCTGGGTTTTCAATTGACAACAGCGCTTGCAACGAAGTATACGCACAGACTCTATCATCTTGACCATATCCCCCTACTAGGCTTCTATCAATTCCCACATCACGCGATTTTCCAGCGGGGACGACTTCAAATTCCGCCGTGGTAAAATCCTTCTCATTGATCCCATATTGTTCATATAGAAGCTTCAAGACGTTCAACTTGACCTTATCACTAAGGTCTTTTTCTCTATAAGGGATACTCCCAATAATGACATTTAATCCTTCTCCCGTTATCCCTTCTGCCATTGTTTTCGTCATCTGATCCTTTGCGAGGTGGGGAAGCAAATCTGTAATGAAGAAAACAGGATCATCAGGCTTTTCTCCAATTTGAATGTCTATTTTTTCTCCATTTTCTTTAATAACCACTCCATGTAAAGCCAATGGTAAAGTGACCCATTGATATTTCTTTATCCCACCATAATAGTGAGTTTTCAGCAATGCCATATCGGAATCTTCATACAGCGGAGACTGTTTTAAATCAATTCTTGGCGCATCCAAATGTGACCCAATAATTTGCATACCTTTCTCAAGAGGGGCTTTTCCAATGACAAATAGTGCCACTGCTTTGTCTTTATAGTTGACAAGAATCCTTGCTCCAGGTTTTGGATGAACCCCTTTGGAAATTATCTCCTCCAAGGATTCAAAACCATTGGCTTTGGCTTGCCTCACAATCTCAAGGGCTGACTCTCGTTCTGTCTTTCCGTTATCAAGGAAAGATTTGTAACTTTCATTGAATGCCATGACTTCTTCTACTTCCTGTTCTTTCAATGTTTCCCATGCATTATTCCATGTATGGGTCAGTTTTTTTTGCCATTTTTTGCCATCTGATAACTCTGCCATTTACCTTTCTCCTTTCATTCTTATGATTTCAATTTGCATTTCTACTTCAAATAATAGCGAAATGTTTTGTCTTCGTAGCGACAAACGATTTTCCCTTGGTGTTCAAGATATTCCAAATGACTACTTGCCTCTCCAGTTGCAAACCATTTTTGTACAACAGGAAATGACTGCCAGTCTTTAGCACGAATAGACCAAGTCATTTGAGCAGCTATTTCATAAGGGGTCAATCCCTCCTGGTTTTTGACAATTTCAAATGCCTCCTTTAATCTGACAGCATGATGTTTCAGCAGTTGATCAATCCGGTCATTACAATTCCCCATAGGGTTTCTATGAGCGGATAATGTCATTTCAACTGGCAATTGCCGAATCTTTTTCAAGCTTTCTAAATATCCCCCTAAAGCATTTTCAAATCCTGGCCATTTGGTAATATTGGGGGTGATGTCAAAGATAATATGATCACCACTCAGCAATAGTTTTTCGTCGGGCAGATATAGGCACATATGACCTGGTGTATGACCAGGGGTCGCAATTGCAAGAAGCTGTCGATCTCCCAAATCAATGACGTCTTTATCGTAAACATATTGATACCTTGTATCATAAGGAGGTGCATATTGGATAATCGGACTGTTTTTCATATTGTCCGCAAATTCTTTTTTGCTAAACCCCAATGAATAAAAAATGGATTCTAAGTTTTCAAAATAATCTAAATCAAAATAGGTTTTTATATAGCTGGCATCCACTTGACTCATATAGATTTTGGATTCTGGCTCAGCCATTTTTGCAGACAACCCGGCATGATCCGAGTGTAAATGGGTCACAAAGATATCTGTATTGGATAAATCTGCTTGTATTTCCTCCAAGCCCGTTTTTAACGCATTATAACACGCTTGATGATTGAACCCTGTATCTACCAACAAATTCCTTTTTTTACCCTTTATGAAGTAACTGTTTAGGTTTTTCAGTGGATTGTTCGGTAATGGCACTTTTATTAAGAATAGGTTCTTTTTGATTTCCTGTATCATTCCCTTCTCTCCTTTTTTAGTTTATCATATCATTATAGGCCAATCTAAGCCCTAATACAACTCTCGCACAATGAAAAAAGACGGCATGCCGTCTTTTTTCATTGTACTGCTTTTATATTTTGATCGTTCTTCTTAATTATTGCAACAATTGAAGCACGCCTTGTGGTGCCACATTGGCTTGTGCCAACATCGCTTGAGAAGCTTGCTGAAGTATGCCCAGCTTTGTATACTCCATCATTTCTTTGGCCATGTCAACGTCTCTAATTCTTGATTCAGAAGCCGTCATGTTTTCTGCTGTCGTGCTTAGATTAGTAATCGTGTGATCTAGTCTATTCTGTACCGCTCCTAACTTTGATCTTTCTTCAGATACGGTATTAATTGCATTGTTGATAACGGTGATTGCTTCTGAAGCGGCAGTTTGTGTTGACACATCAATTCCTGCACCGCCTTCTGTCGTTTCTGATGTTCTACCTTCGATACTGAAAGTTCCAGTTTGATCGGCTGTCGTACCAGTCACATTTACTTCTAATCCTTCATAATCTCCACTAGCTACTGTGCCCGTTCCATCCGCATCGATCGTCACGGTTGATCCACCAACACTAATAGATCCGCCATAAGTTGTAGTTGATGAATCTTCAGTTTGTCCAGCAATGTCAAATTCACCTGTGCCTGTGCCTGTAACAAAGTCTCCTCCAACTGAAACCGTCAATCCAGCATAAGTTCCCGTTGCGGCTGATGCCGTTCCATCAGTGTCCACTGTAAATGTCGTGTCTCCAACAACAATATCTCCGCTATATTCTTTACTTTCTGTAAAGCTAAAATTATCTGAAGCTACGCCACTTGTTAAACCAGTCGCATCATACTTGAATGTATCTCCACTTGAATGCGATAAAGTTATGATTCCATCAGTATTATCGTCAATCGTCCAACCTGTTCCATCAATGGCAAATGTCCCTGTACCAGCTGTTGTAACATCATCATCTGGATCCGTGCCCGCTGTCCATGTAATGTTCAAATCACTGTATTCATTATCTATAGTTGCTTCACTAACATTTGTTTCTGTAGTTGTGTAAACTGTATCAACTGACACACCTGAAGTATCAAATGATACCCCTTCAACATCTCCACCGGCATAACTTCCTACCTCTATTGTCACACCGTCAGCCAATGCGTCTCCGGCCGCTTCTGCTATCGAACCAGATCCTGCAACATAAGTAGCCGTTGTGTCTACTGTCAGTCCTGTTGTGTTTATCGAGATGTCACTCGCATTGTCACCCGCATAAGTCCCCATAGAAACCGTCACATCTGAAGCATCCCCAGTAACCTCTGTAACACTTCCACCTGAATAAGTGATTGTGGAACCTGTTACATTCAATGCACTTGCATCCATTGCACCAATGCTGACAGAAATGTCTTGATCTTTATTCGCACCAATATGCAACTTCTGGTCTGCCAACGAACCGTCTAACAATGTCTTCGTGTTGAATTCTGTCGATTCTGATATTCTTGTGATTTCTTGAGCCAATTGGTCAATCTCGTTTTGTATC
>Ga0334895_1000805_pt1 | contig 37758 bp, 46 predicted proteins | sample GraSluR3_MG_7_FD_207229 | JGI IMG/M metagenome (GOLD analysis project Ga0334895, IMG submission 207229) | Sludge microbial communities from methane-producing bioreactor in Wageningen University, Netherlands - Granular Sludge_31_05-R3 | ecosystem: Engineered > Bioreactor > Anaerobic >... | reverse complement strand
TAAGGGTTCCCTGATACTCACCTATTGTGTTACTGACAGGAATCAAATAGGCAAAGCGCTGCCCTGGGGATTCTATCCGGAATGAAGGATCTTCATGAACTATGTACCCATCAAGAGAAATCTCAGGTTCAACATCCGCCAGTTGATAGTATAGTCTTCTTGTTGCAGTGGACTCCCGGATATCGCCATTAAAACTGGAATGCCAGATTTTTCCATCGTCATCAATAAACCTGTATCCGATATATCCGGAAGTCTCTCTCTTTAATATTCGATCGGTATCTGTTGTTTTTTCTATCAGCTCTCGACTTACGTTGTTTCGATAAACCTGCCAGAACAGGGGATCGGAGAAAATCTCAACAAATCTGTCAATCTGGTTCTCATGAAACTCCTGAATTGCAACCGCCTTTTTGGCCAGATCAGATTGAATGTTCGCGCTTATACGATTGTTGTAAAAGGTCCGTTCAATATACGAAAAGAGCCCGGAAAAAGCCAGGAATACAAATACAGTAAACAGCAATATGGTAATGAGCAGACTTATTGCGATTCTATTTCCGGGGCGCATGCTTATTTAATAAGCTCCTTATCGAGTCTTCTTGTTTGATTATCGGTATGTAGAACTTCTGTGTAAAGAGTATAGACAATGCTTGTCCCTGGAAAAGATAAAAAAAGGGGAGCTCTGCTCCCCTTTCTCTCATTCGCAAGCCTGGAAACTATTCAGCTTCCTGTTTTACAGCTTCCTCTGTTTCTTCATTTTTTTCTTCAGATTCAGCTTTTTCAGCTTTAACGCGTTCCTTTTTTGCAGCTTCAGCCTTAGGAGCCTTCTCTTTTCTCTTTTTGGAAACCTTCTCAGTTTTTCCTTCCGCTTCGTTGTCACTTTCAACCAGAGAGATAACTACCATTTCAGCTGCATCGCCGTTTCGACTGCCTATTTTCAGGATGCGGCAATAACCGCCGTTTCTATCAGCATTCTTCGGCCCAATCTCTGTAAACAGCTTGTTAACAATTCCCTTGTCCCAGATGTACCTTGCGATCATCCTGCGATTATGTACGGAATCGACCTTGGCACGGGTAATCATTTTCTCGGCTATACGACGTATTTCAAGAGCCTTTGCCTTTGTTGTAGTAATCTTCTCATAGTTGAACAGGGAAGTTACCATGTTTCTGAGCATTGCCTTACGGTGACTTGCCTTACGACCAAGACGGTTAAATCCAATTCTATGCTTCATCTTCTTCTTTGCCTTTCATGAACCTGTCTGAGTCTTTTAGGACACTGTAATCAGTCATACCTAAATACAGATTCCATTCCTGAAGTTTCTCTTTGATTTCCGTTAGGGATTTCTTGCCAAAATTGCGGGTTTTGGCAATGTCATCTTCAGTTCTTCGGGTAAGATCGCCAATAGTCTTGATATTTGCATTCTTCAGACAGTTACTCGATCTGACAGAAAGCTCAAGTTCTTCTACTGGAGTATCAAGTATCGCCCGTATCCGCTCTTCATCTTCATCCAGTTCATCATCGCCAGTGACCGAATCCTCATCAAAGTTGATGAAGATGCAAAAATGATCTTTCGCGATCTTTGCGGCTTCGGCTACGGCATCATCAGGAGAAAGCGTGCCGTCAGTGTATACCTCGAGCACCAGCTTATCGTAATCGCTCCGTTGCCCGACTCTGGTGTTTTCGATGGAGTACTTTACCCTTTTCACTGGAGAAAACACCGCATCCACCGGAATCGTACCGATAACATCGATATACTTCTCATTGGTCTCTGCAGGAATGTATCCCCTTCCGAGATCCACCTGTATTTCTATATCGATGTTGGCATTCTCCATCAAGCTTGCGATCTTCAGATCCTTGTTGATTACCTCAATATCCGTCGCCTGGGCTATTGAATCGCCGGTAATCTCTCCAGGTCCCTTGAACTCGATCAGAACGGTTTTCTGTTCAGTATCATTAGGTAAACGCACATTCAGCGATTTCAGGTTGTTTATAATCTCCGGAGTGTCTTCAACTACTTCCGGTATAGACTCAAACTCTGAAGAAATAATGTGCGGAGTACCCTCGCTGTCATAGGAGGTAATTTTTACCGCAGTAATCGCATAACCCTGTATAGAACTGAGTAATACACGGCGCAAGGTGTTTCCAATGGTAGTCCCGAATCCTCGTTCAAAAGGATAAGCGATAAACTTACCGTAATTTTGGTTTACCTCCGAATGCTCGAATGTAATACCCTTAGGTTTTTTGAATCCTTTCATTAAGTTCTTGCGCGCCATGTCACCACCTTACCGAGAATAGAGCTCTACGATCAGATGTTCTTTGACATCTGCAAGTTCAGTTACATCAGAACGGCGGGGCAGAGCCAGTACCTTTCCCTTCATTTCATCGGGATTCAACTCCAGCCAGGGACTCACCCCGGACCGTGAGAATTGTTTGAGGCTCTCCTTGATATTGACGAGCTTCTTACTCGCTTCCTGCACTTCAATCACATCGTTTTCCCGTACAAGGTAAGAAGGAATAGTCACACGCCGACCGTTAACCTTGATATGACCATGATTAACGAGCTGCCGTGCCTGAGATCGGGATGAGGCAAAGTGCAGCCGGTAAACAATGTTATCAATTCTGCTTTCAAGAAGGCTTATAAGGTTTTCACCGGTGATTCCCTTCATTCGTTCAGCCTTGTTGAACAGAATTTTGAACTGCTTTTCCAGCAGCATATACATTCTCTTCAGCTTCTGCTTCTCCCGAAGCTGTACCCCGTAGTCCGACATCTTTTTCATCCTTTCACGGGGACCTTTCCCCGGGGAAGGACGCTTTTTGTTTATGGGACACTTAGGTGAGTTACAGCGTTCGCCCTTGAGAAATAATTTGGTGTGTTCTGCGCGACAGAGCCGGCAGGCAGGTCCTACGTATCTTGCCATGTCTGTAACTCCTTATACCCTTCTGCTCTTCCGGGGACGGCAACCGTTATGCGGTATGGGGGTAATATCACGAATGCTCTTGACCGCCAATCCCAGATTTCCAAGGGAACGAATCGCAGATTCACGCCCCATTCCCGGTCCTTTTACCTTGACATGTACTTCCCGAAGACCATAATCCATAGCCTTCTTTGCAGCCGTTTCTGCAGTAGTCTGAGCAGCGTAGGGTGTGGACTTTTTTGCACCCTTGAAACCCAGTCCCCCGGCAGATGCCCATGAAACAGCATTTCCTGTCATATCGGTGATAGTAACAATGGTATTGTTGAAGGTGGCCTGGATGTATACCTGTCCTTCGTATACCGTCTTCTTCTCTTTCTTCTTCTTAACCTTAGCCAATGTATGCTCCTTTGACTACTTGGTCGCTTTCTTCTTGTTGGCGACGGTCTTTCTCTTACCCTTCCGGGTACGCGCGTTTGTTTTGGTTCTCTGACCACGAAGGGGTAAACCTCGGCGGTGCCGTAAGCCGCGATAGCACCCGATATCCATGAGCCGCTTAATATTGAGTGCGGTTTCGGTCCTGAGACGGCCCTCAACGGTATACTCATTATCCAGCAACTGACGGATATTGTTTACCTCGTCTGCAGTCAGATCATTTATTTTCGAATCGGGATCAACGCCCGCTTTTTCACAAACTTCTATGGCCAAGGACCGTCCTATACCGTAAATATAGGTCAGAGCGATCTTTGTCATTTTATTTGGAAGGTCGATGCCTGCAATACGTGCCATTTATGGATCTCCTACTTCTGGCGTTGCTTGTGTTTGGGATTATCGCAAATTATTCGGACGACGCCGCGCCGCTTAATAACCTTGCATTTATCACACATAGGTTTAACGCTAACTCTTACCTTCATATAAGTCCCCTTATAGGTTTCTTGATCGAATTTTGCCCTTCTTAACCAGGCCGTCATGATGGTGCATCCTCAGGTGTCCTTCGATCTGGGACATTGTATCAAGGTCTACACCTACCATAATAAGCAGCGATGTACCACCCATCAGCATAGCTACTTCCAGAGGAAAGTTAAAGAGCATCTGCACGATAGAAGGAATAACCGCGATAAAAGCCAGGAATAACGCACCGGGCAGAATAATCCGGCTCAATATTGTATTCAAATATTCTTCAATCTTATCAGTACGTATACCGGGAATGGACCCGCCGTTCTCTCGTATCTGTTTGGCAATTTCATGCGGGTTCAGTGTCACCTGAGTATAGAAGTATGCAAAAAAGATAATCAAGAGGGTGTACATAATAAGATACGGGATCCCGTTTGGTCGTAACCAGTAACTAAGACTTTGAAGCCAGCTGACCTGTCCTCCCAGGTTCCCTGCAATCTGCAAGGGGAAAGTCAGTACACTTGATGCGAAGATAACAGGTATAACTCCTGACGGGTTAATCTTGAAGGGTATGTAGGTGTTTTGTGCTCCATACATTCTTCGACCAACCACCCTCTTTGCATACTGAACAGGGATTTTTCTCTGTCCCTGCTGTTCATAAATTACAAGCGCTATGACCGCAATGAACATTCCAAGCACAAGGATGACAAAAACGGGGTTAAGCTCGCCTATCTGCACCTTCTCTATAAGGGTGATGAACGCGGCGGGCATCCTGGCAACGATACCGGCAAATATAAGCAGGGATATCCCATTACCGATCCCCCGCTGACTTATCTGTTCGCCGATCCACATTAGAAAGATCGTTCCCGTCGTAACTGTCAGCATTGCGATAAAGGTATACGCAGTTCTGTTAATATTTATTGCATCAGGAATCTGATTTGCATAAATAGTTACGGCGTAGGACTGGATCAGACAGATTATGACCGTTCCATAACGAGTGTAACGCTGTATCTTTTTTCTCCCACCCTCCTGTTCACTTATACGCTTGAGGCTGGGAAAAACCAGTACCAGAAGCTGCATAATAATCGACGTGGAGATGTAGGGCATAATCCCGAGCATAAAAATGGAGAAGTTTTTGAACGCTCCACCGGCAAAGAAGTCGATATACTCGGTAATACCGACACCCGCACCTCCCTGCTGAGACATAAAGTAGAGATTCAAAGCTTTCACGTTTATGCCTGGAATCGGAAGGTTGGCCCCAAGTCGAAAGACAACCAGCATTCCCAGGGTAAACAATATCCTTTGTCTGAGGTCGCGGATACGGAAAATATCAACTAGTGGATTCGTCGCCATATCAGTTCAGTCCTATTCGCCTTTTTCTTCGGCGGTTTTTTCGCTTTTCTCCTGAGCAGCAACGGCTACAGTACCGCCGGCTTTCTCGATCTTTTCTTTAGCTGCGGAAGAAACCTGATCCACCTGAAAGTTCAACTTCTTCGTAATATCACCGTTACCAAGGATTTTGACGGCAATGTTTTTTCCCTTAACAAGCTTCTTCTCTTTAAGAGTTTCAAGACTTACAGTGTCGCCGTCGTTGAATTTCTTTTCAATCAGATCAAGGTTTACCGGCAGATATTCCTTTTTAAAGGGGTAGTTAGAAAAACCCCGCCGGGCAATCCGCCGGTAGAGAGGCATCTGTCCACCCTCGAATCCGGGACGAACGCCTCCGCCTGAACGTGCGTTTTGTCCGTTATTTCCCTTACCGGAGGTCCGTCCCTTTCGAGCCGAGTTCCCGCGACCTACAATTATCTTTTTCTTTGTAGAACCTTTCGGTGCATGCAATTCCATATTATTTGATCTCCTCTACCTGAACCAGGTGAGAAACCTTCCTGACCATACCCCGGATTGAAGGAATATCGTCATGGTCAACCGTACTGTTCAGCTTCTTCAAGCCCAGGGCTTCAACTACCCGCCTTTGATTCTGCGGGCGTCCGATTACACTATTTACAAGTTTAACCCGTAATTTCATCCCTTACCCCCACATTTCCGCAAGGCTCTTACCCCGGTTCCTGGCAACCTCTTTGGCATCCAGGATCTTTTCGAAGCCTTCAAACACCGCTTTTACGATATTAATGGTGTTTTTAGAACCCAGGGATTTACTCAGGATATCGGTAACACCGCTCACATCCATGACTGCACGTACCGGTCCCCCAGCGATTACACCTGTACCTGGAGCTGCGGGCTTCATGAGAACCTCGGCACTTTTAAACTGCCCGATTACTTCATGAGGGAGGGTCCCGTTCTTAAGAGGCAAGTGAATCATGTTCTTTTTTGCCTTCTCAATACTCTTTCGAATAGCTTCGGTTACATCGTTCGCCTTACCAAACCCAAGACCAACTCGGCCTTTCTGGTCCCCCACAACAACCAGAGCGGAGAAAGAAAAGCGACGACCGCCCTTAACGACCTTGGCGACACGGTTGAGCTTTATCAGCTTTTCAGTAAATTCCTTATCCCGATCTCTATCGCGATTATCTCGATCTCGTCTTTCCACCATATCCCCCTAGAACTTCAGTCCAGTTTTCCGGGCACCGTCGGCAATAGCTTTTACAATCCCGTGATACTTGTAACCGTTCCTGTCGAAAACCACAGTATCAACTGACTGCTCCTTCAGGCGCTCTCCGATTTTCTCGCCGAGCTTTGCAGCATTATCGACGTTGGTTTTCAGATCGGCACTGTCCTTCTGCCTGTTATTCACGGCAGCAATCGTTACACCACTGGCATCATCAACTACCTGAATATAGACGTAGCGGTTACTCCGGTACACGGTCATCCTCGGCCTTTCGGCAGTGCCGAAAATCTGTTTTCTGATGTGCCGTTTGCGCTGAAGACGCTTTCTGAGTTTTTCCTCTATCTTCTTCATCCTGCTAATCCTTACTTAACACCAGACTTACCGATTTTACGGCGCAGATTTTCGTTTTCATACATGATACCCTTGCCCTTATATGGCTCAGGGGGCCGTAAAGAACGTATTTCGGCAGCAGCCTGTCCGACCTTTTGTTTGTCGATTCCGCTTATGATAACCTTGTTGTTTCCTTCAAGGTTCACCGAAATATCATCGTTTATCATGAATTCTATCATGTTGGAGTATCCCAGGTTCAGGGCCAGGATCTTTCCCTTCAGCTCTGCCCTGTAACCAACGCCGTTTATAAGCAGGGTTTGACTGAAACCGCTGCTTACACCTGTAACCATGTTATGCAACAATTTTCGGTACAATCCATGATAGGACCGGTTCTGCTTGGTCTGGCTGTTACACTCGACGACGACCTGGCCGTCCTCAATATTAAGGCTGATGTCGCCTTTTATTTCCTGGGTCAGCTTTCCTTTGGGACCTTCAACCTCTACAATGGAATTGTTGAGGTTAACCTTGACCCCTTTGGGAATCTCTATCGGTAATTTTCCTACACGTGACATCTCGCTACCCTCACCATACCGAACAAATAAGTTCGCCGCCGACCTTTTTTTCCGCAGCTTTCTTCCCTGTCGTTACACCCGTGGAAGTGGAAACGATAAGCGTTCCATAACCGTTGAAAATACGGGGAAGTTTCTTGTATCCGGCATATATTCTTCTTCCGGGGGTGGAAATCTTCTTTATCCCGTGGATTATCGGCTTCTGTTTATCATCGAACTTCAGGAAAATGCGAATGTAGTTTTTTCCATCCACCGTCGTTTTCTTGAAGTTTTTAATATACCCCTCGTTCTTGAGTATTTTAACGATCTCAAGCTTCAGTTTAGAGGTAAGAATATCAACTCGGTCGAAACGCGCACTACTTGCATTTCGTATCTTTGTCAGCATATCTGCTACAGGATCGGTAACAGCCATTTAATACTCCCTCACCAGCTTGATTTTGTTACACCGGGAATAAGTCCCTCGCTCGCATACTTGCGAAAACAGACCCTGCACATCTGGAATTTGCGCATATATCCCCGGGGACGTCCGCAGACACGACACCTGTTAACCTTTCTGGTCATAAACTTCGGCTTCCGCGCTGCTTTTATTATCATAGATTTCTTAGCCATCTCGTTTACTCCTATTTCCTGAAGGGCATTCCGAGCTTCCGCAGAAGACTGCGAGCTTCGTCATCATTCTTCGCGGTTGTAACGATTGCGACATTAAGCCCGCTGACCCGTTCGATTTTATCGTAATCAATTTCAGGAAAAATTATCTGCTCCTGGATACCAAGGGAGTAGTTCCCCTTTCCATCAAAGGCCTTTGGATTTACTCCTCGAAAGTCCTTTACACGGGGCAGAGCGACATTCAACAGCCTCTCGAGAAATTCCCACATGTAGTTTCCCCGCAGGGTTACCTTGGCTCCAATTTCCATGCCTTCCCGTAGTTTAAAGTTTGCAATGGATTTTCGTGCCTTGGTTTTCACCGCATGCTGCCCGGTAATCTGCTCCAGTTCCTTTGTAGCAGAATCCAGGAACTTCTTGTTCGCGATGGCATCTCCGACTCCGACACTTACGCTGACCTTCTCTATACGAGGGATCTGCATCGGCGACTTGTATCCGAACTCATCCACCAGTTCTTTTCTGACGGTTTCCAGATACATCTTTTTAAGTCTGGGTGTGTACTCGGCCATCAAAGAGCCTCCCCGCATTTTCTGCAGACCCTGAGCTTCGAATCGCCATCAATTTTATATCCGATCCGTGTAGGCCCGCATTTTTTGCATACGATCATGACGTTAGAAACTGCAAGACCGGCTTCGATATCGATGATCCCGCCTTTATCCTGCTGGCTCCTGGGCTTCACGGACTTTTTAACCATATTCAGCCCCTGAACCACTACACGTCCCTTATTTCGGTCAATCCTGAGCACCTTGCCGCTTTTCCCGGCGTCTTTCCCAGCAATGACCTGGACTGTGTCCTCTTTCTTCAGTTTTATCTTCATCTTCCCACTCATCCTTTATACCTCGTGCAGAGCCTAAAGGACCTCTGGAGCCAGCGATACGATCTTCATGAAACCAGTATCTCTAAGCTCCCTGGCTACAGGCCCGAAAATACGCTTTCCCCGGGGATTAAGGTTTGCGTCTATAATGACGCATGCGTTGTCATCGAAGCGGATGTAGGTGCCGTCCTGTCGACGGAACTCCTTCTTTGTCCGCACAATAACAGCCTTTTGAACATCCCCGCTCTTTATGGCAGCATTGGGAAGAGCATCCTTTACCGCAACTACGATAATATCGCCGACTCCGGCATACTTTCTCTTACTGCCTCCGAGTACCTTAATACACTGGACGCGCTTTGCTCCGCTGTTGTCGGCAACATTCAGATATGTCTGCATCTGTACCATGGCAATTCTTCTCCCTCATGTCGCGTCGGATTACTTCGCGCGCTCTACAATTTCAACCAGCTTCCAGGTTTTTCTCTTACTCCTAGGCCGGGATTCAACAATGCGTACCGTATCTCCGATATGTGCATCATTATTCTCGTCATGGGCCATAAACTTCTTTGACCGGGCGACGTATTTTTTATACAGAGGATGAAGCTGTCGTGTCGAAACCTGAATCACGATTGACTTATCCATCTTGTCACTGACGACAACCCCGGTATAAAACTTCTTGCCGGTTGAATTATTAGTTTTTTCCACCGCGTCTTTATCCATCGTATCCATTTCTATTTCCTACCTTCTTCCGGCACTCGTATTCCAAGGGCATACTCGTAGATAATAGTGTTCAGACGAGCCACGTTTCGGCGAAGGTTACGCTTTTCTACCGGATTTTCTACGTGACCAAGCACTTTGTTGAACCGGTGTTCCCGGAGCTTTGATTTAAGCTCTTCACGCTTTAACAGAAGCTCGTCATACGTAAGATCAGAAAATGAGTTTTTCATAGCAACTACTCCAAATCCCGCCGTACGGCGAACTTCGTCTTGATGGGCAGCTTGGATGCAGCAAGTTTCATTGCTTCCTGTGCGAGATCAACGGGAACACCCGCCATCTCGAACATCACTGTTCCTTCTTTAACAACGGCTACCCAGGTTTCGGGGTTTCCCTTACCTTTACCCATCCGCGTTTCAGCAGGTTTCTTCGTGTAGGGTACGTCGGGGAATATCCTGATCCATACCTTACCACCACGCTTCACGTGTCGGGTCATCGCAATACGTGCGGCTTCGATCTGTCGGTTTGTTATCCACTCACCCTCGAGGGCAATCAACCCGAAATCTCCAAAAGATATCTTGTTCCCCCGGTTTGCAGTCTTTTTAAGACGACGAACCTGGCGGTGTTGTTTCCTGAACTTAGTTCTTTTTGGACTCAGCATCGCTTAGCTCCTCTCCGACGCAGCAGCGGTGGTCTTCTTTTTGCGAACCAAGAGCCCTGCGTCTTCCTTTCGATCCTTCCGATATACTTCGCCTGTAAAAACCCAGACCTTTACTCCGATAACGCCAAAGGTGGTATCGGCTTCGGCAGTTCCGTAATCGATGTTGGCCCTGAGTGTATGAAGCGGAACCCGTCCGTCCTTATACTGTTCGGTCCGGGACATCTCGGCACCGCCAAGACGGCCGGCTACACGCACCTTGACACCCTGCACTCCGGCTTTCATGGCGTTATTCACTGCCATCTTGAGCGCCCTTCGGAAAGATCCGCGGGACTTCAACTGCCGTGCGACATTCTGGGCGATGATCTGCGCATTAACTTCCGGACGCTTAACCTCTTTTATCTTCAACTGGATCTTCTTGTTTACGATCTTCTGAAGACGGGCTCCGACCTTTTCGATATTCGCACCCTTCGCGCCGATGATTATTCCCGGGCGGGAGGTGTGTATAACGATGGTAATCCTCTGGGGGTGCCTGATTATCTCGACTTCGGAAATTTCGGCACCCTGTGCTTCGGGAGAGTCTGCAAGAGCCTTCCTGAGAGCAAGGTCCTCGTGAAGGGTATCAGCGTATTCCCTGGGATCCACATACCACTTGGAAGACCATGTCTTGTTGATTCCTAAACGCAACCCAATGGGATTAACTTTCTGCCCCATCCTATTTACCCCTCTCAGCAATTTCGTCTACGACTACAGATATATGACTCATACGTTTTTGCAGAATATCCCTGCGACCCCGCGCACGGGCCCACAGCCGTCTGAGCCTCGGGCCTTCATTGATCTGAAGATCCTTGATATACAGCATCTCTTCGTCAAGCTGCTTATTCTGAACCAGGGCATTCGCCGCTGCGGAATGTATTGCCTTGGTCAGGAATCTTGCACCCTTCTGAGGCAGACTTTCAAGAATAGCCAGAGCCTCGACATAAGGCTTGTTCCGGACTACGTTTGCAACCCGGCGCAACTTGGTCGGAGCAATCAACAGATGCCGAATATTAGCTTTGTAGCCTTTCTTCGCTTCCATATCTTCTTGCCTCACCTATCTCTTTCCGGCTTTCTTGTCAGAACCAGCATGACCGCGGAAAATTCTTGTCGGAGAAAACTCGCCGAGCTTGTGTCCAACCAGGTTTTCCGTTACATAAACCGGCACCCAGCTCTTCCCGTTATAAACCGAAATAGTTAATCCAACCATCTCAGGAATAATCGTAGAACACCGGGAGTAGGTCTTGATCATCCGTTTCTCACCGGATTTGCTCATCTCGAGGATACGCTTATACAGCTTCTTCTCGATAAATGGTCCTTTCTTTATAGAACGCGCCACGACTCTCTCCTATTTCCGTTTCTTGACAATAAACTTGCCGGAGGATTTTCTCTTCTTCCGTGTCTTGAAACCCTTTGTCGGTTGGCCCCAGGGGCTTACAGGATGACGTCCTCCGGAAGTCCTTCCCTCACCGCCTCCATGGGGGTGATCAACGGGGTTCATTACTACACCACGCACCTTGGGTCTCTTCCCGAGCCAACGGGAACGGCCGGCTTTGCCGATGGACACGTTCATATGGTCTTCGTTCCCGATCTCTCCGAGCGTAGCCATGCACTTCTTGAAAACGAGACGCATCTCGCCGGATGGCAGCTTCAGGGTTACATAATCATCCTCTTTGGCAACCAGGGTCGCACCCATACCGGCAGCCCGCACGAGCTGTCCGCCCCGCCCCTTCTGAAGTTCAACATTGTGAACCGTCATACCGAGGTTTATATTCTCCAGGGGCAGTGCATTCCCGATCTCCTTCGGAGCGTTTTCACCGCTGATAATGGACATGCCAACCTTCAGTCCCCTGGGGGCCAGAATGTACCGCTTCTCGCCATCGGCGTAGTTAATCAGCGCAATATTCGCACTGCGATTGGGATCGTACTCTATGGTGGCGACTTTGCCGGGCACACCATATTTATCTCTCTTAAAGTCTATGGTTCGGTATTTTCTTTTGTGTCCGCCGCCCCGGCGTCGAACACTGATACGTCCACCGGCACCCCGTCCAGCCTTCTGGAATTTTCCACTGGTAAGTGCTTTCTCAGATTTGGTTGAAGTTATTTCTTCAAACGTCAGAGATGTTTTATACCGCAAAGCCGGGGTTCTTGGCTTATATTTCTTTATGCCCATTCTTGCTTCTCCTTACCGCTGCGCTAAACACCGTCGATGATGTCGATCTTGTCGCCCGAAGCCAGGGTAACGATCGCCTTCTTCCAGGGAGTCGTGCTACCGCGGCGCACACCGTGTTTGGTTCTGGTCGAGCGGGGTTTGGCTTTAACGTTTACAATGTTGCATTTTACCGGCTTAACATCGAAAAGTTCCTTCATGGCCCGCATCACCATAATCTTGTTTGCCCAGGGATGCACCTTGAAAACGTATTTCTTCTGATCGCCTTCACGCATCAGATTTGTCTTTTCGGTCAGAACCGGTTCAATGATTATCTGTTGTGTATCCATCTAATCCCCCCACCTCAGGCTTTGGAAGCCTGTCCTGCATAGAATTCATTCAGATTCTTTACAGCGGTCTCCAGTACCAGCAGCTTCCTGCCGTAAAAAAGATCATGAGCCCGCAGACGGTTGTATGAAAGAATCGTCAACCAGGGTATGTTCCGACCGGCGCGTTTTACCATCGCGTCGTCATCCTTGATGATCATGACAGTTCGTTCACCGTCGCTTAGATTTTTCAGGATCAGGGAAAGGTCTTTTGTCTTTCCGCTTTCAACAGTAAAATCCTCTACAACCACCAGGGAGTCGTCCTTGGCCTTCATGCTCAGGATCGATTTCATTGCGGCACGCTTCATCTTTTTAGGCACTGTATAACTGTAATCCCGGGGCTTCGGTCCAAAGACCGTTCCACCGCCGACCCATACAGGAGACCTTCGGTGTCCGGAACGAGCGCGCCCGGTTCCTTTCTGACTCCAGGGCTTGGCACCCGAACCGCGAACCTCACTCCGTGTCTTTGTGGAAGCAGTACCCACCCGCATATTTGCCAGCTCATTTCGAATGGCATAGTAAATAGCACCGTCGCTGACCTCGCGGCCAAAGACCTCGTCCGACAACTCGATGCTTCGTATCTCTTTTCCGTCCGTAGACAAAACCATCTTTTCCATTGATCGCCTCTATTCTAATAATCCCGCTAACTGCAGTCGCTATCGCTTCTTGGCTTTCCGAACAAACACAACGCCGTTCTTGGGACCAGGGACAGCTCCTTTAACCAGCAGGGCGTTTTTCTCAGGATCGATCTTTACTACCAGGAGATTCTGAACAGTCACCCGTTCATTCCCCATTCGCCCGGGCATCTTTTTCCCCTTCAGCACCCGCGAAGGAGTCGCCGCCATACCGGTACTTCCCAAGCCTCTGTGAAACTTGGAACCATGGGTAGCTCTTCCACCCTTAAAACCGTGGCGCTTCATTACACCCTGATAGCCCTTTCCTTTCGAATCGCCGACAACATCAACAAACCGGACCCCTTCGAAAAGGTCGACGCCCAGGGTGGTGCCCGGTTCTCCTTCAAAGTCCGGATCCCGGACTTCCTGGATAATCCTTGTAGGAGAAGATCCGCTCTTCTTGAATTGCCCCAGAACCGGTTTCGTAAGCCTCGATTCCTTCTGCTTAAAAGCTCCCAGAACAGCTGCGGTATACCCGTCTTTTTCTTCGGTTCTGTTATTCAATACAGTGTTTTCTACAATTTCTATTACGGTAACAGGGGTAAGAATACCCCTCTCGTCGAACACCTGGGTCATCCCAAGTTTTTTTCCCAACAATCCCAACATGGCATAAAACCTCGATCAATAAAATTGGTCTGTGTACCGTTCCCGCAGACAGACGTATTATTGCCGCTAAAGCCTACTGCTTGATTTCTACATCAACTCCGGCGGGCAACTCTAACTTCATAAGGGCGTCCATTACCTTGGACGTCGGATCCAGAATATCAATCAGCCGCTTGTGCGTACGCATCTCGAACTGCTCCCTCGCCTTCTTGTTAACGTGGGGAGAACGCAGCACAGTAAACTTGTTGATCCGTGTAGGCAGGGGTATCGGCCCCGCAACCCTCGCACCGGCTTTTCCAACGGTCTGAACGATGGATTTGGCACTCTGATCTACCAGTTCAACGTCAAAGCCCCGCAGCCGTACGCGAATTCTATTCTTCGCCATCCTTCCTCCTAAAAAAAGGCCCCGCCTCAAAGCGGGCGGGACCCGACAGAAATACTCTTACTCGACGATATCGGTAACCTGACCGGAAGCAACTGTCCGGCCACCTTCACGAATAGCGAATTTAAGCCCCTTCTCCATGGCAATGGGGTGAATGAGCTCAACATTGATTTCGGTATTGTCACCAGGCATAATCATCTGCTTGTCTTCAGGCAGAGTGATGGAACCGGTAATGTCGGTGGTCCTGAAGTAGAACTGGGGACGATAACCGGAGAAGAAAGGAGAGTGACGTCCACCCTCTTCCTTGTTCAGAACGTAAACCTGCCCTTTAAACTTCATGTGAGGAGTAATCGAACCGGGCTTTGCGAGAACCTGTCCACGCTCAACCTCTTTCTTGTCGATACCGCGAAGAAGCGCGCCGATGTTATCACCAGCCTGCCCCTGATCGAGCAGCTTGTTGAACATTTCAACGCCGGTACAGACAGTCTTCTTGGTCTCCTTGATACCAACAATTTCAAGTTCATCGGAAACCTTGACGATACCGCGCTCGATTCTTCCAGTCACAACGGTACCCCGCCCCTGGATAGAGAAAACATCTTCGATAGGCATAAGGAAAGTACCGTCAATCGCCCGCTCGGGTTCAGGAAAGTAGCTGTCCATTGCATTGAGAAGATCTTCGATACACTGAGTCTTCTCGGGATCATCGGGATGCTCCATAGCTTCGAAGGCCGAACCCTTGATAATGGGGGTCTCGTCTCCGGGGAAGCCATACTCGTTAAGAAGATCCTTCATTTCCTCTTCAACGAGCTCGATCAGATCCGGATCGTCAACCTGATCACACTTGTTGATAAAGACAATCAGCGAAGGAACACCAACCTGGCGAGCCAGAAGGATGTGCTCCTTGGTCTGGGACATCGCACCGTCGGTGGCCGCAACTACGATAACCGCACCGTCCATCTGAGCAGCACCGGTAATCATGTTCTTGATATAGTCGGCGTGACCGGGACAGTCTACGTGTGCGTAGTGTCTGGCAGTTGTTTCATACTCGACGTGGCGAGTATTGATCGTGATTCCCCGCGCTTTTTCTTCCGGCGCGTTGTCGATCTCGTCATACTTCATAAGCTTACCACCAAACTTAGCGGCACTGTACATGGTGATAGCTGCAGTGAGAGTAGTCTTGCCGTGGTCAACGTGGCCAATAGTACCAACGTTAATGTGCGGCTTCGTCCTCTCAAATTTTGCTTTGGCCATTCCTATTCCTCCTTGCGTTTATAAAGACGCAAAAAATTTAAAAGCATTATATAAGCACATGATAAAAAAATATTCAAGGTCGCGGGAAAACCGATACAAAACCAGGAGATTCAGGAGGATAAAAGACAGGATAAATCGTGGAAACGTCCATTTACAGACATGGAATCCAAGATCAAACCCGCACCACCTGATCATCCCAATCAAAAGACGACCGGTTTGGCCGCAGAGCCATACATTACGGATACACGCAGCAGGACAAAAAAACGCCCTTCATTACCCGTAATGCGATCTCTCGCAAACAACCGAAACAAACAGTCCGGCGTGAGGGCAATACTATACCCTCAGGACCTTCTGCGTCAAGAGGGGGTTCAACCACCCCCACACGCAACAACACGCTACCAGCGGTAGTGGGAAAAAGCCTTGTTGGCCTCCGCCATGCGGTGAGTGTCTTCCTTCTTCTTGAAGGCAACACCTGCATTATTGTATGCGTCCATCAGCTCGGCGCTCAGGCGTTCACTCATGGATTTACCGCTCCTGTCCCGGGCGGCCTGAATAATCCAGCGCATGGCAAGTGCTTCCCGACGGGTTTCCCTGACCTCGACAGGCACCTGATAGGTAGAACCACCCACTCTGCGGGATTTTACCTCCACAGCAGGCTTTACGTTCTCGATGGCCTTGAGAAAAACCTGAAGGGGTTCTTCATTCATCTTTTTCTGGATAACATCCATAGCGTCATATACCGCCCGACGGGCAACGGATCTTTTACCGTCGATCATCATACGGGAAACGAACTTTGCGAGAACCTTGCTTCCAAACCTGGGATCCGGCAGCACAGGGCGGACCGGACTGACCTTACGTCTGCTCATACGACCCTCCCCTAGGCCTTCGGTTTCTTGGCGCCGTATTTTGAGCGCCCCTGCTTCCGATCGTCGACACCAAGAGTATCCTTGGCACCACGAACAATATGATAGCGAACACCCGGCAGATCCTTAACACGTCCACCCCGCAGAAGAACCACCGAGTGTTCCTGAAGATTATGCCCGATGCCGGGAATATATGCGGTCGCCTCAAACCCATTTGTAAGACGCACACGGGCAACCTTCCTCAGCGCGGAATTCGGCTTCTTCGGGGTTACCGTCATAACGCGGGTACAAACACCGCGTTTCTGAGGACAAGACTCCAGGGCAGGCGACTTGGTCTTTTTGTGGGTCGCCTTACGCCCTTTACGAATAAGTTGATTAATAGTCGGCATTTATAGATCCAACTCCCCAATTGTAATTGCTTTGAGTCGTGACTATAGCAGTCACCTTGACAAAAGTCAAGTTAGACCACCGCAAACTGCGGCGGTTTATATATCATACGAAAAAAGCCGGCACAGATTCAGCATGACGGAGAACTTATGCATCAACCTCCTCTTCGAGGATTCCGTTCTCCACCTGTGCCTCTCTTTCGATTTTTCTCTGTTCCAGAATTCCCTGCACGGTTGCGTCCAGGTCATCGCTGGTCTCGTCAAACAGTTTCATATTCCGGTACTTTCGCATTCCCGTACCCGCCGGGATCAGGTGACCTATTGCCACATTCTCCTTCAATCCTCGGAGAGAATCGGTATCACCAGAAATCGCCGCATTAGTCAGGACCTTGGTTGTCTCCTGGAAGGAAGCTGCAGATACCCAGGAATCGATATTCAGGGACGCCCGGGTAATTCCAAGCAACAGCGGACGAGCGACGGCCGGCTGTCCTCCTTCACGAATCACCTTCTCGTTCTCCTCATGAAACCTGTACTTGTCAACCTGCTGCCCAAAAATAAAATTGGTATCACCAACCTGGACAATCTCGACCTTGCGCATCATCTGCCGCACAATAACACCAATGTGTTTGTCGTTGATGTTTACGCCCTGAAGCCGGTAGACCTCCTGTACTTCGTTAACAAGAAATCTCTGAAGAGAGTTTTCCCCTTCGATATCCAGTACATCATGAGGATCAATTGCTCCGTCACAGAGTCCCTCTCCAGCCTGAACAAGGTCCCTGTCCCGGACAAGCAGGTGCTTACCCATCGGAACGAGATGCCGATGCTTCCCGCCGAAATCGTCCTCGATTTCAAGAACCCGCTTTCCTTTTACTATACCCTTAAAATGTACTGTTCCGCTTACCTTGGCAATGACTGTGGCGCTCTTGGGGTGCCGGGCTTCAAAGAGCTCATCTACCCGGGGAAGACCACCGGTAATATCCCTGGTTTTGACACTTTCCTTGAGAAGCTTGACCAGGGTACGTCCCTTCCTGATGACGTCGCCGTCTTCTACATTCAGGTACGCCGATCCCGGCAGGAAGTACGAAGCGATCTCCTCACCCTCTTTATTCTCGATAATGATTCGCGGCTGAAGGGATTCAAGGGTAAACTCGGTAATCTTTTTCTCGATTTTGCCGGTGTCTTCGTTTACCTCTTCCTTCAGGGTGGTACCCAGCACAATATCCTCGAAACGGACCTTGCCGTCAACCTCCGCGATTATCGGTTCGGAAAAGGGGTCGAATATAGCAAGAGACTCTTCCGCCCTGACGATGTCTCCCTCATCCACAAGCAGCTCGGCACCGTTCCGGATATCAATTCGCTGGTCCTGGGCTATAAGCAGCAACTCCTTGTCGTGTATGGAGATATACGCAATTTCTTCAGACAGAACATCTTCCTTGCCCCGTTTGAGAAGAGGCTCGCCGACGATGACTTTCTGCCCCTCTTCCACCAGCAGCTTATCACCCTTCTCGAGGGAGATCTGCCGCAGGATCTTCGCAACAACCACGAACCCTTTTCGGGTAAACAGCCGGTCTCCGGAATCAAGGGTTACCGTATTACCCTGAATCTCACGAATAAGCACCGGATAGCGCAGGTAAGTCCGGTTCTCTTCGGCAACACTGGTTGCAGCGCCTCCGATGTGGAAGGTACGCATGGTAAGCTGGGTACCCGGCTGCCCAATGGACTGGGCAGCGATAATTCCGACAGCCTCTCCGATCTCCACGGTTCTGTTTGTAGCAAGGTTGCGGCCGTAACACTTCTGACATACGCCGTGCCGGGCCTCACAGGTCAATACCGTCCTGATCCGGACCGACTCAACGCCGGCGTCCTCGATTGCCTGGGCGACCTCGTCGGTTATCTCTTCGTTGACATCAATGATTATCTCCCCGGTTATAGGGTGTTTAACCCGTTCCAGTGTAAAGCGCCCGGCGATTCGGTCCACCAGGGACTCGACGATCTCTTCTCCGTCTTTTATGGCTCGGGTATCAATTCCATTTATGGTGCCGCAGTCTTCTTCGTTCACAACCACATCCTGGGCTATGTCGACAAGACGTCGGGTAAGGTAACCGGCACCTGTGGTCTTGAGAGCGGTATCCGCAAGACCCTTACGGGCTCCGTTGGTGGAAATAAAGAACTCGATAACCGAAAGGCCCTCTTTAAAGTTGGAGCGGATGGGCAGCTCGATAATGTCACCCGAGGATTTGGCCATAAGTCCGCGCATCCCCGACAGCTGGCGAATCTGGGTTCGGCTACCACGGGCACCGGAATTGGCCATCATGTACACGGGATTAAAACCGCCCCGGTCCCGCTCCAGAGACTTCATCAGGGTATTGGTCAGATCCTCATTTGTCTTGGACCATACCTCGACGACACGGTTGTATCGCTCTTCGTGGGTTATATGCCCCTGAAGATACTGGTTCTGAATAGCGAGGACCTGATTATTGGCGGCCTCGATCATGCCTTTCTTCTCTTCAGGGATCAGAATATCGTCGACCCCGATAGTGGCCCCGAACAGTGTCGCATACTTGAAACCCACATCCTTGATGGTATCCAGCATCTTTACTGCCGTTGAAGGACCGTAATCCTTATAGGTTTGTGCAACCAGTGCCCTGAGCTGCTTGTCGCCGAGGGTTTTATTGACAAATTCTATCCCTTCGGGCATCTCTTCGTTAAGCACGACCCTGCCAGGGGTAGTCTCTATCCAGACCCCATTCATCTTGAGCTTGATCAGGGCATGGTAATCAACCGCCCTGGCATCAAGTGCCATAAGGACCTCGTCAATGCCCACAAAATATTTGCCTTCCCCCTTTGCACCGGGCCGCTCCTTGGTAAGATAGTTGATACCAAGAACCATATCCTGAGACGGAAACACTATGGGCGTTCCATTGGCCGGATTCAACAGGTTATTGACAGAGAGCATCATTGTCCAGCATTCGATCTGCGCGGCCTGAGTCAGCGGAACGTGTACCGCCATCTGGTCTCCGTCGAAGTCTGCATTGTAGGCGTGACACACAAGGGGATGCAGCTTGATCGCCTTACCCTCGACCAGAACGGGCTCAAAGGCCTGAATACCAAGCCGGTGCAGAGTGGGCGCACGGTTCAGAAGTACCGGATGCTCCCGGACAACCTCGTCAAGAACAGCCCAGACTTCCGGCGTCTCCTGCTCGACAAGGGTCTTTGCCTTTTTGATGTTATAGACGACGTCTTTTTCGACGAGCTTCTTCATGATAAAGGGTTTGTACAGCTCCAGAGCCATCTTTGTCGGAAGCCCGCACTGGTGCATCCGCAGCTCCGGCCCGACCACGATAACCGAACGTCCGGAATAGTCGACCCGCTTGCCCAGCAGGTTCTGCCGGAAGCGTCCCTGTTTACCCTTGAGCATGTCTGAAAGTGACTTGAGCGGACGGTTGGAAGCACCCTTGACGACCCTTTTCTTCTTGGAGTTGTCAAAGAGGGCGTCAACAGCCTCCTGAAGCATCCGCTTTTCGTTACGAATGATGATATCCGGAGCATTCAGCGACATGAGGCGTTTGAGCCTGTTGTTACGGTTAATGACCCTGCGGTACAGATCGTTCAGGTCGGAGGTTGCAAAGCGTCCTCCGTCCAGCTGAACCATGGGACGAAGCTCCGGAGGAATAACTGGAATTACATCCAGAATCATCCATTCCGGTTTGTTCTGGGAATCCCGGAAATTCTCGACAATTTCGATCCGCTTGAGAAGACGCTTGTCCGACTTGGCGCCCTTCTCGATCATTTTCATCCTGAGTTCGGCACTCAGTGCATCAAGATCGAGCTGCTCAAGGAGGGTCCGGATGGCATCGGCCCCGATTCCGGCGGTAAAGCTCATGCCGAAGCGTTCCCGGGCCTCCATATGTTCCTCTTCGCTGAGAAGTTCCATGTACTTGAGATCAGTATCACCGGGATCTATAACCACATGCTTTTCGTAATACAGAACAGCCCTGAGGCTGGCTATGGTCATATCCAGGAGGAGTCCCATACGGGAAGGAACAGAACGGTAGTACCATATATGGGAGACCGGCGAGGCCAGTTCAATATGCCCCATCCGTTCCCGCCGGACCTTGAAGTGGGTCACCTCAACACCGCAGCGATCGCAGATTACACCCTTGTAGCGGATAGATTTAAACTTTCCGCAGTAACACTCCCACTCCTTGGTGGTACCAAAAATGCGTTCGCAAAAGAGTCCGTCTTTCTCCGGCCTGAGGGTCCGGTAGTTGATGGTCTCCGGCTTCTTGACCTCGCCGTAGGACCAGGCCCGAATCTGCTCGGGGCTGGCCAGCTTTATCATTATATTGTCAAAATCCTGAATATCCCTCATTGGTACTCTCCTAAGCTTAGCCTGCTTTCATCCATACACACCGTCAATATAGAACTGGCTTCCCTGGCGGCTGATCAGTTCCTCGTCCCTCTCGGTAAGAGGAACCTGCTTGCCCTTGGAGTCATAAATCGAAACATCCAGAGCAAGTCCCCTGAGCTCCTGAACCAGTACGTTAAAGGACTCGGGAACCCCGGCATTCGAAGAAGGCTCGCCCTTTACAATGCTCTCGTATATCTTTGCCCTTCCGGCCATATCGTCAGATTTGATTGTCAGAAGCTCCTGCAGGGTGTTTGCAGCCCCGTAGGCTTCCAGGGCCCATACCTCCATTTCCCCAAGCCGCTGACCGCCAAACTGGGCTTTTCCTCCCAGGGGCTGCTGAGTAACCAGAGAGTAGGGCCCGGTTGACCGGGCATGCATCTTGTCGTCCACAAGGTGATGCAGCTTCAGCATGTAGATTATACCGCAGAACACGGGGTTCTCGAAGGCCTCCCCGGTTTTTCCGTCATACAGCATGGTCTTTGAATTGACAGGCAGGCCGGCCTCGGCAAGCTTCTTTTCTATCATTTCGGTAGATGCCGACTGGAATACCGGTGTTGAATACCACTCATCCAGCGCCTTTGCCGCCCAACCGAGCTCTGTTTCCAGAATCTGGCCGAGGTTCATACGTGACGGAACCCCCAGAGGGTTGAGGCAGAGATCCAGGGGCGTACCATCGGCCATGAAGGGCATATCTTCCTCCGGCAGAACCCGGGCGACAACACCCTTGTTTCCGTGGCGCCCTGCCATCTTGTCGCCCTCTTTGAGTTTACGCTTCGCTGCAATCAGGACCTTGACGACCTCATCAACGCCGGGAGGAAGATCATCTCCCTCACTCCGCCTGAGGCGCTGCACGTCGATCACCGTACCACTGGTACCGTGGGGCACCCGAAGGGAGGTATCCCGCACCTCTTTGGCCTTCTCGCCGAAGATCGAGTTCAGAAGCTTGAATTCCGGAGTAGTCTCGGTCTCCGATTTGGGGGTTACCTTTCCGACCAGAATATATCCCGAACCGACCTTTGCGCCGATTCGTATGATACCCTCTTCATCCAGCTGATCAAGGGCTTTCTCGGCGGTATTCGGAATATCCCGGGTAAGTTTTTCAGGTCCCAGCTTTGTTTCCCGAACATCTATGGTGAACTCTTTTATATGAATCGAGGTAAATATATCTTCCTTTACCACCTTTTCCGAAATCAGGATGGCGTCCTCATAGTTGTAGCCGTTCCATGGGACAAAACCGACAACCACATTCCTGCCGAGAGCCAGCTCTCCGCCGGAGGTTGCAGGACCATCCGCCAGAACATCCCCGGCATTTACATGCTGACCAGCCTGCACGATCGGCCTCTGGTTGAAACAGGTATCCTGGTTGGTACGCTGGTATTTCAGAAGGGGGTACACGTCCTTTTCGACTGTATTGTAGGGCTCATCAAGCTTTATGATAATCTGCTCAGAGGTAACGTATTCCACCGTTCCCGCCCTGCGGGCCTTGACCAGAACACCGGAATCATAGGCCGTCTTGCCTTCCATTCCAGTTCCGACTCTGGGAGGTTCGGTAAAAACAAGAGGCACCGCCTGGCGCTGCATGTTCGAACCCATCAGAGCACGGTTTGCGTCGTCATGTTCCAGGAAGGGGATCAGCGATGTTGCCACGGAGATAACCTGCTTGGGAGATACATCCATGTACTGTATGTCCGAAGAACCCTTCTGGGTATAGTCTCCGGCCTTACGGACGGAGATGGTCTCATCGAGGAATTTTCCGCCCTTGTCGATGCGTGCGTTTGCCTGGGCGATAAAGTACTTTTCTTCATCCATGGCAGAGAGATACTCTATATCCCCCGTCGCGACCCCCTCTTTAACCTTTCGATAGGGGGCCTCAAGAAAACCATACTCGTTGACCCGGGTATAATTGGCAAGAGACACAATGAGCCCGATATTCGGCCCTTCGGGAGTCTCAATGGGACACATCCTTCCGTAATGGGTGTAGTGAACGTCCCGGACCTCGAAGCCCGCGCGATCACGGGAAAGACCTCCCGGCCCCAGGGCATTGAGCCGGCGTTTGTGAGTCAGTTCCGCCAAGGGGTTTACCTGGTCCATAAACTGGGAGAGCTGGGAAGAACCAAAAAACTCCTTGATGGCTGCCACAATGGGCTTGATTGAAATCAGATCCTGAGGCTTGACAGTATCCGTCTCCTTGAGACTCATCCGTTCCTTGGCGATACGCTCCATACGGCTGAAGGCGGTCTTCAGCTGATTCGCCATAAGCTCCCCGACGGACCGTATACGACGATTCCCGAGATGGTCTATATCGTCCACATAGGAGTCGCCGATATAGACCTTGATAAGAAAGAGCATTGTGTTGACCACGTCGTCTCTGGTAAGGGTAAAATCCTCCACCGGAGGATCATAATCAAACTTCTTGTTCAGCTTGTAGCGCCCTACCTTGCCCAGATCATAACGCCGACTCGAAAAGAACATGGAATTGAGGTCTTTTTCCGCGCTTTCCAGAGTAATGGGCTCACCGGGCATGATAACCGAATATACGGCTATCAACGCATCCTCTTTGGTGGGTTCATCCACATCCGCGTCGGCCCGGGTGAATTTCACCTCTTCCCGCTCAAAACAGTTGAGAATAATCGGGGAATCAAGGGAGCCTTCGGCCCGGAAATCGATCAGCGTTATCTCGCTCACACCGGAATGAAGAAGCTCGTCCACATCGTGAGGATGGAGCTTGTCGCCGGCACGATAGAGCTTTCGCTGCTCCTCGCCCTCACCGATATAGACAGCCCTGGCAAGAACACGGCCGTTCAAGGCCTCCTTGCCGCCCTCCCGGACCTCAGCTTTCTCGGTCTTATAGAAAAGATCGATAATCTGCTCCCTGTTTGAATAACCAAGAGCCCTCAGGAGCAATGTACCGAGAATGCGCTTTTTGCGGTCTATCTTGGCGTAGATAAGCTCCCTTTTCTGGTCTATTTCAAATTCGAGCCACGAACCCCGATAGGGGATGATCCGGGAAGAGAATACCCCTTTTTCATGAGAAAAGATTACCCCCGGAGAACGGTGTATCTGACTTACAACCACCCGTTCAGCACCATTGATTATAAAGGTGCCCCGGTCAGTCATAAGAGGTATATCCCCGATATAGATATCCTTCTGCCTGATTTCCCCGGTCTCCTGAAAAATGAGGTTGATTCTTGCTTTAATAGGAACAGCAAGGGTTACACCCTTCTGCTTGCACTCCTGCTCAGTGAGCTTGATCGCGTCCTCATCAAGGGTATAATGAGTGTATTCCAGCAGCATATCGCCGTTGGGGCTCTCAATCGGGAATACACTTTGAAACACTTCTTCAAGACCCTGCTCCTTCAGCGGCTGGCCGTTTCGCAAGACTTCACGCTGAAGAAATCTTTCATATGATGATAACTGGATATCCACAAGATTCGGAAGCTCCATCACCTCCTGAAACTCTTGTCCGATATAGGTCCGTTTCCTGGTTTTACCAGTATCCAGCATCTTACCCCCCTAAGGTACGAGATCTGAGGCATCGCCAATAGACACCCCGTGCATAGACAATACGATACCACCGGAAAGGTTTCCGGTGGTATCTCGAGCAAATTGATGAATGGTTGCCGGCCGGAGGTTATTTAACCTCAACAACGCCGCCTGCAGCTTCAAGCTTTTCCTTCATCTGGGCAGCTTCCTCTTTGGAAACACCCTCTTTGATGGCCTTATCACCGGCCTCGACAATTTCCTTGGCCTCTTTCAGGCCAAGACCGGTTATAGCGCGGACCTCTTTGATAACGGGAATTTTCTTTCCGTCAGCCACACTCTTGAGGACAACGTCGAACTCGGTCTGCTCATCCTCGACAGCAGCACCGGGAGCGGCAGCACCAGGCGCCGCAGCAACAGCGACAGGAGCCGCGGCAGTCACACCGAACTTTTCTTCCATAGCCTTAACAAGTTCGGAAACCTCAAGCACACTCATGCCCGCAATCGTTTCTAAAATTTCATCTTTGGTGATAGCCATATTACCTTCTCCTTATAATATAAATATTTCAGCGACAATAGCAGACTATCACAGAAGACTAATGCCGCTTTATCCGAAGGGCCGACATACCGTCGACCCGCTAAAGGATCCAGAAAAATCAGCCTTCCGCCTGCTTCTTGTCCGCCACCGCCTGCAGCGTGCGTACAAGTTTCTGCGGAACGGCATTCAGAACCATGGCCAGGTTCTGGACCGGCGCATTCATGGTACTCATCAGCATGGAGATGAGCTCCAGCTTGGTGGGCAGCTTGGAAAAGGCCTCAACCTGGGCAAAATCATACACCATACCCTCTATAATGCCGCCTTTTACCTCCAGAGAAGTATCCCTGGCAAACTCTATCAGAGTCTTGGCCACCGGACCGGCTTCATCACTCGGCAGGGCAACAGCTGTAGGTCCGTTCAGGATATCCCCGACATCAGGATGTTCCAGCTCCTTGAGAGCTATCTTTGCAAAGCGATTTTTTACAACCTTCAGCTGAGCCTGCTGCTCCCGCAGTTTCGCCCGCAGATCGGAAATCTGCTCCACCGACAATCCACGATAATCCGTGAAAATGTAGGTAGATATATCTTTAAACTGGTTCTTCAAGGCTTCAACAGCGTCTGTTTTGTGCTGCTGAACCTTTACCGTATATTCACTCATCTGCTTCCTCCAGCCCTACTTAAACTCTACCCGGACACCAGGTCCCATGGTAGAAGAAACCGCTACAGACTTGACGAAATCACCCTTAACATCCGCAGGCTTCCGCTTTCCAACCTCATCCATGAAGGCCTTGACATTCTCGGAAACCTGTGACGGATCCATGGAAACCTTCCCCACAGGAAGATGCACAACCCCGGTTTTGTCCGACCTGAATTCAACCCTTCCCTTTTTCAGCTCAGCGAGGGCGGCTTGTATATCGAAGGTTACCGTCTGGGTTTTAGGGTTCGGCATCAGCCCCCGTCGTCCAAGAATGGGCCCGAGACGTCCAACATCCTTCATCATATCCGGAGTAGCAACGGCCACATCGAAATCCAGCCAGCCGCCCCGAATCTTTTCGATAAGATCGTCATCCCCCACGTAGGCGGCTCCGGCAGCCTTGGCTTCCTCTGCCTTCTCGCCCTTTGCAAAAACCAGAATCTTCTTCTCTTCGGTAAACTGGTGAGGCAGAACCATAGTGTCCCGCACATTCTGACTCTTTTTCAGATTGAGCCGAATGGAAACCTCCACAGTTTCGTCAAATTTGGCGTACGCAAGGTCCTTCAGGAGTCCTACAGCCTCTTCGACGGAATACTGCTTCTGCTTGTCGTATTTTTTCAGTGCTTCCTGATACTTCTTTCCCCGTTTCATACCGACCCCCTAAGCATCCACTTCAACGCCCATACTGCGGGCAGTACCTGCGATAATCTTCATGGCAGCATCGATGTCGTTGGCATTCAGATCGGGCATCTTCGTTTCGGCGATTTCCTTCAGCTTGGCCTTGGAAATCTTCGCAACCTTTACCTTGTGAGGCTCAGCAGAACCGCTCTGCAGATTACAGGCCTTCTTGATGAGCACCGCCGCCGGCGGGGTTTTGGTAATAAAGGTAAAACTGCGATCGGCAAATACCGTAATCACAACCGGAATCGTGAGACCCGGCTCAAAATTCTTCGTGCGGTCATTAAACTGCTGCACGAACTGAGGAGCGCTTACACCGTGGGGACCCAGAGCGGGACCAACCGGCGGTGCGGGAGTCGCTTTCCCCGCGGGAACCTGCAGTTTGATAACTGCGGTTACCTTTTTCTTCGCCATAGTAAACTCCTAAAACGTGGTACAAACCCCGGCACCACTTTTTAACGTTAAAAAGTTGGTGCCGGGTCCCATCTGCTTCGCAACGCGAAGCCTTCAACATGCGCCCTGCCGGAAACAAGGTCCCTGACAGACGGCACAAGGAGGCACCCGTCGACACAACGACAGACAACCTCCCGTATCAGCAAAATCAGATCTTTTCTACCTGGGTAAACGAGACCTCTACAGGCGTTGAGCGGCCAAAAATTCCGACCATAACCTTCAAGCGGGCCTTTTCCATATTTACCTCTTCGATAGAACCGGTAAAGGTATCGAAAGGGCCGTCGGTTATCCGGACCGACTCTCCAACAGAGAAACTCTGACGGTTCCGCACAACCTTCTCGGACCTGATATCTCCAGCCTTCTGAAGGATGGCCCGGGCTTCTTCGGAGCTTATGGGCTGCGGTTTCATACCTGTCATGGACCCGAGAAAACCGGTCACCCCCTGAATTCTCCTGATCTGCGAACAGACAGCCTTCCATCCGCGGTCGGGAAGATCCATCTCGAGAAGAATGTATCCGGGAAGAAACTTGCGGTTTACCGTCTTCTTTTTTCCGTCTTTTACCTCAACAACCTCTTCCGAGGGTATCTTGATATCAAAAACGTAATCACCGACTTCGGGGCTTTCCATAAGCTTGCGGATATAGCGCTCAACTTTATTCTCGTAACCCGAATAGGTATGAAGAACGTACCAACCTTTCGCCATTATTACTCACCTGTTCCTTAACTGCAGCCGACATTACAAGCGGATGCATCCTGGATGGGGAAGGGACTAGAAAACTATATCACGACCTACAGTAAAGATGAAATCAAACAAACCCAGAAGGACGGCAAAGATTATCGTTGAAATAATTACCACCTTCGTGGAAGATCCAACCTCCTCTCTACTGGGCCACACTACTTTTCTGAGTTCAGCATAGCTATCGCGAAAGAACTGAAGAAGCCTCTTCATCCCCTACTCCTCAAAAATCATTAAAGAAAACAGGCCAGGCAGGACTCGAACCTGCAACATCCGGTTTTGGAGACCGGCGCTCTAGCCATTGGAGCTACTGGCCTGTGTACTAATTAAAAAACGAACGGCCTTAGGGCCGTTCGCAATTTCCCGATATAAACCTACTTGACCTTTGTTTCGACATGCAGCGTATGTTTGCGATCGAAGCGGCAATACTTCTTGAACTCGAGCTTGCCCTGGATATTGCGACGATTTTTACTGGTCGTATAGTTTCTGCGATTACATTCACTGCACTTCAGCGCTACCAGCTCAACAGCGCCTTTCTTTGCCTTTGCCATTCTTTACAGTCTCCTCGCCTTGCATTGGAAAGAGTACGCCCTAATGCGCGACTTAGTCAAGAATTACAGCCCTCGATCGGACTTGAACCGATGACCCCATCCTTACCATGGATGTGCTCTACCGACTGAGCTACAAGGGCATTCCAGATAGGTTGAAACAACCTAACAAAAGGCCTTTTTTTTGTCAATAGAAAATTAAAAGAAATACATTATCCTGCGGCTTGCACCAAAACCTACAAAATAGTACGTTTTACAGTAACGGCAGACATCTTTGTAAGACATATAGAGCAAGGAGCTTCCCAAAAATGGATGAAGACAGGCAGCATTATCGCAGAAAGATAAAAGAGCTTCAGCTACTCTTCGAAATCAGCCGCATTCTTGACGGAAGCATCGATCTCAAGGATGTCATTAATCCCGTTCTCCGTTCAATGGCTGAGAACATGGGTATGCTCCGGGGGACAATCACCCTGCTGAACCGCAAGACCCGTGAAATCGGAATAGAAGCCTCCTACGGGCTTTCCATGCAGCAGCAGGAGCGGGGAAAATACAAAATAGGCGAAGGCATTACCGGCAAGGTCGTTGAACGGGGAGAACCGATGATCATCCCCAATATAAACAACGATACCCAGTTCCTCAACAAGACCGGCGCGCGGAATGCGCTTCAGAAGAAGGATGTTTCATTTATTATTGTTCCCATAAAGATCGGCAATGAAACCATCGGGACCCTGAGCGTTGACCGACTCTTTGCCATAAACATCAGTCTGGAAGAGGATCTGCGGCTTCTGTCGATTATCGCATCCATGATCGCCCAGGCGGTAAAACTGCGCCGTTCCATCCAGGAGGAACGACAGCGCTTGATGGAGGAGAACAGCCGGCTCCAGCAGGAACTGGAGGAGCGTTTTCGACCGGCCAATATCATAGGCAACTCCCGGGCCATGCAGGAGGTCTTCGACCTTATAGCCCAGGTATCAAAAAGCGAAGCGACTGTTCTTATACGGGGAGAAAGCGGGACAGGCAAAGAACTGGTTGCCCATGCCATTCACTACAACAGCCTGAGGGCGGAACGGCCCTTTATAAAGGTAAACTGCGCCGCCCTTCCGGAAACGGTAATCGAGAGCGAGCTGTTCGGTCACGAAAAAGGGGCCTTCACCGGGGCAATCCAGACCAGAAAAGGACGTTTCGAACAGGCAGACGGCGGAACCATCTTTCTGGATGAAATTGGAGATCTTTCGCCCACCACCCAGGTCAAGCTCCTGAGGGTTCTGCAGGAACGGGAGTTTGAACGGGTAGGAGGCAATTCGACGATACACTGCAATGTCAGGATTGTTGCCGCCACCAACCGCAATCTGGAGGATCTTATGGGGCTTGGTAGCTTCCGTGAAGACCTCTACTACCGGCTGAATGTATTTCCCATCCATATACCCCCATTACGGGATCGGCAGTCCGACATAACCCTGCTGGCGGACTATTTTACCGAGAAATACAGCGAAAAGAACCACAAACACATAAAACGCATATCGACTTCGGCCATAGAACTCCTCATGAGTTATCATTGGCCCGGAAATGTGAGAGAGCTGGAGAACTGCATCGAACGGGCCGTGCTGCTGGCCTCGGAGGATGTAATTCACGGTCATCATTTGCCGCCCAGCCTGCAGTCCGCGGAATCCACCAGTACCACCCTGAGCTCAACCCTGCCGGAGGCCCTGGATAAACTGGAGAGGGAGCTCCTTATGGACGCCCTTAAATCCACCAGGGGAAACATGGCCAAGGCGGCCAGACATCTGGGAATTTCAGAGCGCATCATGGGTCTCAGGGTCAAGAAACACGACATAGATCCCCTTCACTTCCGGCGGGGGTAATTCCGCCGGAAGAATCAGACCCGCAGCAGGCCTTCGAGGTTGAGATCCAGGGCGATGGCGAGCCTGTCGCCCTTCCGGTCAAAGGTCGATCCCGACACGGTTATACAGAGCCTGCCGCTGGCATCGGAGAGATAGATATCCGAAACATAGACCCTGTCGCCCTTTTGAAGGGACGAAAAATACTCTTTCCGTGAACGGTCCTCGCCAAAACCCTGTTCCCGTACGGAACCCTTATGTTTATCGCTCACAATATTCGAGCTCACCTGTCTGCCTCGGCGGTCCATGGCATAAACCAGCTCCACCTGATCATGCCGGTCTATCCAATCACCCAGATACCTGTCCAGGTGCTCCCGGTCCGTACCGGGAAGAGTGGAAATACCCTCCAGACACTCCTGCAGCAGCTCCACTGCCCGTTTATGTCGTCCGAGCCGAAGGCTCCCGGTCTTCTCGAGAATTGTCCCCACAATGGTTTTCAGCTGGATCGCCACTGCTCCGGTATTCTCTGTCTCCCCCTGAATCTCCTCACTGGCCCGGAATATAACCTGCACCCCGGCGGCCACAGATCCCAGTCCTTCCCGCTGCTTCAGGATTTCAGCTGCCAGGGATCCTCCCTCCTCCTCTACTTTGCGTGCGAATTCATTGATTCCGGCGAAGGATTCTCCCACCCTTTCGGAGTCGCCGATCAGGACATCCATGACAGAAGCGGAATCCTCTATTGCCCCGTCGACCGCCTTTATCTCTTCATGAACGGATTTTACAATACGATCCACCTCGCGGACCGATTCGCCCGCGCGCCGGGCCAGAGCCCGCAGTTCCGTCGCGATTACCCCGAAACCCCGATCGCCGGCTCTGGCGGCCTCTATGGCTGTGTTTATGGATATCAGATGAAGCGACTCCGCCGATTCATCGATAATTTCCGTGAGGGACCTTACAGAGTCCAGCAGACCGGTCAGTCTGTTCACAGCTCCAATAGTACGAAGCATACCGGCTTTAAGATTTTCCAGCCTCTTCTGGAACTCACCGTTCAGGGAATAACCCTCGGATGCCGCAGTAAAGGAATCCTGCGTAAGTCCCGCAAACCCGGAAACCCGTTCCGCCAGGGAATGAATCTCTTTATTCAGTCTTTCCGTCTCCCGGGTAATCCCCCGCACAGAGAGGGTCTGGGTATCCGCCTGGCGGGACAGTCTTCCCACCCGTTCCTCCAGATACCTGCCGGAACTGTTTACCTGAACGAGGTTTTCCATAAGGGAAGCGAAAAAACGTTCCAGGGAAGATACATGTCCGTTAACCGTCATGGAAAGGGGATCGGTTTCCGGAAGTTTGGATGTCAAATCCAGTCTTCCGCCGGATAATCGATGAAAAAACGCGATGATTTCTTCCGGTTCAATCCTGCTGCACTCCAGACACTTTGCATCACCTCCCCGAGAATAATCGGTTGTCTCTGTCCGTATCCGCAGGAAATCCAGTAATCCAGTCATACACAAAGCAAGCCTCCTGCAGGAAAACTGCAATGTCCGTGCCAAGGCAGATCATTATATTCCTATCTGCTTATAGAATGACGATTTAGTCTTTCACAAAGAGAACAGCATAACCGACATTTCAGTATCATCTCAGATCCAGATCCTACAAGACTGTATTTTCTCCGAATCGACAGATAATGACATCAGGAAACAGCTGTGATAGTCTAATCATCCGAAACTATGAAGGAAAAACCCCGCGCACTGCTGATAAACCCGCCGGTCTATGATTTTGCCCTTTTCGACCTTTTTCTCAAGCCCTACGGACTCTTCAGGATAGCTGCAGCCCTGAAACAGGGCGGATACGAGGTAACATACCTGAACGCCCTGGATTACAGGGATTCTGCCAGCGAGGCGATTGCCGGTCCGGCCAAACGCAGGAGTAACGGCACCGGTAAATTCTTCCGCAAACCCCGGCAAATGCCCGGAGTACTGCAGGAATACCTTCCCGCAGACTTCAAGCGCCGCTTTGCCCGCTACGGGATTCTTCCGGAGGTCATGCAGCAGAAAATACGCGAAACCCGACCTGATATCGCCTTTCTCGGCACCGGGATGACATACTGGTACCGGGGAGCTGCAGAAGCCGGAAATATGTTTAAATCCTGTTTTCCCGGGGTCCCGCTCATCGCCGGGGGTGTATACGCCACCCTCATGCCTGAACATTGCAGGCGCTGGACCGGTGCAGACCAGGCGCTTTCCCGACTTGACGGAGAGACTCTGGACCTCCTTTTGACTCAAGCAGGTCTGCTACCTTCAGGAATTAAAGGCCCCCTTCCGGATCCGTCGACAGACAGGGAGTACTGGGATGACGCGGGAGTTCTCAGACTGAACGAAGGTTGCCCCTACAGCTGCGACTATTGCGCCTCCGGAGCCCTGCACCAAGGATTCACCGCAGGGGATCCGGACAGGAGTTTCAGCCAGTTCAAAAAACTCTACGAAACAGGTCTGAGGAATTTCGCCTTCTACGACGATGCCCTTCTGATTGACAGCGAGAAGGTATTTATCCCCTTCCTTGAAAAAATAATCAGCGCCGGAATGAGCGCCTCCTTCTACAGCCCCAATGCGGTGCATCTGAACATGATACGCCCGGAGACAGCCCGGATCATGAAACGCGCAGGCTTCAGGGAGCTGCGAATGGGCTACGAAAGCTCATCTCCCGATTTTCATGAGGCCCACGGAAACAAGTACCGGCAGGGCGGCTTTGCGGCGGCCATAGAGGTCCTGCGACAGGCAGGGTTCTTACCCCATCAGGCTGCGGTATACATTCTTGCCGGGCTGCCGGAGCAGAGAAGCGAAGAGGTCGAGTCTTCAATACGGGAGGCCCGGAAAGGCGGAGTCCGTATCCACATCGCGGAGTTCTCCCCGGTCCCGGCGAGCCCCCTGTGGAATAAATGCGTTAACCAGAGCCGCTTTCCCCTGGCGGAGGAACCCCTTTTTCACAATAACACATTGTTTCCCCTGGAATGGGAGGGCTTCAGCAGGGATCAGCTCTCCTCTCTGAAAAGAGAGGCAGCATCCTGGAACCGGGGCATTCTTACTCAGCTTGTATGATTTTTTCTATTCTTTTATAGTTTCATGAGTATGACGCAGCAGGACACCCAGGATTCCGAACTCCTCCCGAACAAACCGAAGCGGAGCTCCCGAAGCACTTTTCGGCTGGCCGCCTCCCTGGTCGCGGCAATCGCGGTTATTGTGATTCTCAACCTGACCTTCGCTCTGCATCTGCAGAAGAGCATGATCGATATGCGCAAGCAGGAGATCAAAAGGCTGGTCGTGCTGAGCCTCAATGTGGTGGAGCCGATTCTTTCCCGCCTGAAAGCAGGTGAAATTGAACGGGACGAGGCAATCACCAGGATTCGCTCGACACTCCGTTCCCTGGTGTACGACGATCCCGCCACAAAAAACTACATCTTTATGAGCTCCTATGACGGAACCATGATGGTCCAGCCCTTTGAACCTGAGCTGGAGGGAACAAATCAGTGGAACATGCAGGATGTGAATGGCAAATATCTGATACAGGAGCTTGTAAGGACCGCCAGGCAGGGGGAAGGCTATGTGGAATATTACTATCCCACCCCGGACCGAAGAATCCCCGAGAAGAAGATCTCCTATGTAGTGGGCGTCGAGTCGCTCAACAGCTACATCGGAACCGGGCTCTACATAAACGATATCAACTTTATTCTGTTTCGTCATTTCCGAGGAGGAGCCCTCGGTATAATCGGCGTACTCCTGGGCTTTACGGCGATCCTGGTTTTACTGTTTCGCCCCTATTACCGGGCCTACAACTTTCTTCTTCATCAGTTTTCCAGTATAGCACGGAATCCGGATAGGATAGAAACCAGCATTCCAAGCCACATCAAGGACCATTCGGAAGTCCGCATACTGCTGTATAACTTCAGAAGCATGCTGATCCATCTGCGCAATTCCAGGGACCAGATCGAAACATCCCTCAAGGAGAAAGAGGTCCTGTTAAAAGAGGTACATCACCGGGTCAAGAACAACCTGCAGATCATCTCTTCCCTTCTGAATCTGCAGTCTTCGGAACTTCAGCAGGAACAGCAGCATATTCTCCAGGACAGCGTAGTGCGCATACGGGCCATGGCCCTGGTCCATGAATCCATCTACGCCGGAGAGACCCTTCATTCCATCGATATGGCCGAATACGTCAGACAGCTATCCGCCTCTATTCTTCAACTGTATATATCAGATGGTGTACATCCCGAGATCGAGAATCGAATCGAGGGACTTTTTCTGAGTCTTGATCAGGCGGTGGTATGCGGACTCATTCTGACAGAACTGCTTACCAACGCCCTGAAGCATGCCTTCGATGATCGCAGGAACGGCAGGATCACCGTCTCGGCTCTGCGGGACGAAGGCAGGATACTTCTGTCCGTTGGAGACAACGGAAAGGGAATGGACCCCGCACTTCTTGAAAATCCCAACGGCTCCCTGGGACTCACCCTGATCCAGGCCCTGACCCAGCAGCTGGAGGGAGATCTGAAACTGAAGATCGACGGGGGAACGACTATCAGCATCATCTTCCCGAAAAACGATGGGATAAGCCGTAAAAACACGGCAGATGGACAGAATTCTCCTTCCGTGGTATAGAGGGTTTGTGGCTGTTATACGCGGGCCGGGATTCGAATACGAGCTTATACGTCGTCCCGGGCAGAAACGGATAAACATACGGATTTCACAGGCAGGCAAGGTAACAGTCTCCGCTCCCCGGGAACTGTCAAGCGTTCAGATTGCCTCCGGCGTGGCGGCCAAACGCAACTGGGTGCTGAAGCATCTTACCCGACTGCAGGCGAACCGGGATCAGCACGACCCCCTGCAGCGGCTGCTTGTACGGGGTATTCCGCACAAAGTCGTTCTGAAGACGGGACGTCGCAAACGCGGAGGTGTTGAGATTGAAGACGGTGTTCTGTATGTCGATACCCTTGACGGCAGTGAAGAGGTCTCAGTATCGGTAATAGAAAAATGGCTGATAAAGCTTGCGAAGGAAGAGCTTGAAGAGAAAGTCCAGGAAATTTCCCGAAAAACCGGCATAGGCTTCAAAAGGATCTTTTTCCGGAACCAGAGAACCAGATGGGGAAGTTCCTCGGGCCTGGGAAATATTTCCCTGAACTGGAGAATCATCATGATCCCCCCGGCGGTCAGGGACTACCTGATAATCCATGAACTCTGTCATCAGCGGCACCTTAACCACTCTCCCGCTTACTGGCGCCTGGTTAAGCACTACTTTCCGGACTACAAGAAAGCCGAAGCCTGGCTCAAGGCCAATCGGGGGATTATGGGTCTGTTCCGGGAATAAGATTACAGGCGGTCCGGTAGTCGCGATAAAGCTCCTGATACCTGCTGTGCCGTCCAGGATCCGGCTCAATAAGCGCCTCAATCTGAACCAGGTTTTCCGCAGCCTCGGCGAGATCGGAATAGAGCCCCTCCCCCACCAGAGCGGCGGAGAGATTGCCGATCAGTTCCGCATCAATAACCCGTGGGATTTCCAGGGGAATCCCCAGAATGTCAGCTTTCATCCGGTTCCAGGTAAGGTTCCGATACTGTCCCCCCGTGCCCCGCAGGGAAGATACGGGACAGTCTTCCCGGTTCAGGGTCTCAACGACATTGAGAATTCCGAAGGCGATGGCTTCAACAACCCCTTTTCCCAGCTCCACGTGGGTATGCTCGGGCTGCAATCCGGCGAAGATCCCCTGATTGAAGTCCCAGATCGGCCCGCGATGGCGGGAAGGAAAGAACCGGGGAGCTCCGGCGTCCAGGGGAAGCGCATATATTTCCTTGAGAATATCATCGTACTCCCGGCTGGTCTGATTTGTTATGCGCCGGAACCATTCAAAGACCCTCCCGGTGGAGGAGAGAATTCCCGCCACCGTATAGAGCCCCGGTACAGCATGGGGCAGAGTCCGCAGAGCAGCCGAATCCACCGCCCGCCGGGAACAGTAGTTTATTCCTTCCGACGTACCCGCCCGGTCGCAACTGAGCCCCGGACGAACGGCGCCGGAGCCGATAACCGCCATCATGTAGTCCGGGCCCCCGGCATAGACAGGGATTCCTTCCGGAAGTCCGAAAGCTGCGGCAGCCCCCGGGCTCACTCCGCCGATTCTGCTGCCGGTAGAAAGCAATTCCGGAAAGAGGGCATCCTTGAAACCCCAGGCTGAAACCTGGCGGGCGTCCCACATGAAACGGGCGAATTCCCTGCCGGGACAGGCAGCGGAGGGAAGACCGGTCAGACGATAGCTCAAATAGCCCGGACAGGTTACAAATACCGTGGTTTTTCCGAAAAGGTCCGGGTGAGTTTCCCGGAACCATCCGGCGGCGGGCAAAAAGTAGGAGGGAGACTCAGGAGGGACTAAAGCCGGGACCCTTCGCTGCAGCCAGAGCATGGCGGGAGCCGCAGGGCTGCCGTCATCCTGCAGGGGCACCAGGCTGGGACCGTTCCCGGAGACACATATAGAGGATATCCTCCCCCGGGGTTCCAGAAGCGAGAGGGCTTTTCGGAAGGCTGTTTCCCAGACCAGGGGGTCCCAGTCTGCAAGATCAGCCCCGGGCATTCCGGCAAAGGAGACTTTTGAGCTTGATAACGGGGTCCCGCGTTCATCAAGAAGTGCGGCTTTGAGAGAGCTGGTACCAATGTCGACGGCAAGATGACTACGGGAGGCGTACATACCCGCTAGTCCCCTTTCTCCTTTTCCTCTTTATCAAAGGGGAGTTCATCTTCCCCGCCTTCCGCGGCAACCTGTGACAGGAGACGCTGAATGATCTTGCGGTTATCCAGAAGGGGACTCAAGGAGCGGCCGTGGTGCAGCCTGGAGATAATCCTGGAAAAGAGGTTGGCGATATTGGCGGAAACAAACCACTCCTTTTCCAGCAGGGTCTCGTCATGGTAAACCGCGTTGGTACCGATGATGCGGTAAAAAAGACCCTTTTTATAGGCCGCATCAAACTCCTCGACGGCCTTTCCGGTAAAGAGGGGCAGACTGATGGCGCAGATGATCTTCTCGGCCCCCAGCTCTTTCAGATAGGTCATTGCCTTGATAAGGGTACCGCCGGTACCGAGCATGTCATCGGCCATGAAAACGGTTTTCCCTTCCACGTGTCCAAGGAGGTTGATACTGGTTATATTGCTGTCCCCCGCCTGGCTCACCTTGGAGTAATCCCGTTCCTTGTACAGGAGGGCCAGGGGTTTATGGAGGCTTACGGCGTAAAACTTGTTGCGGTCCACCGCGCCGGTATCCGGGGCCACCACAACCAGATCCTCATGAACCAGATCAACCAGACGCGAAAGAGACCTGAGAATCTGATACGAAGCATGAAGATTCTCGATGGCAGTTCGATGGAAGGTGTTCTGGATCTCCCGGGAGTGGATGTCCAGGGTAATGATCCTTCCGACCCCCATGAACTCGCAGATCCTGCCGAACCATGCCGCGGTCAGGCTCTCCCGGCCCTTCCGCTTATGCTGTCTGGAATAGGGATACACCGGGAGA
>Ga0334895_1000792_pt1 | contig 38146 bp, 31 predicted proteins | sample GraSluR3_MG_7_FD_207229 | JGI IMG/M metagenome (GOLD analysis project Ga0334895, IMG submission 207229) | Sludge microbial communities from methane-producing bioreactor in Wageningen University, Netherlands - Granular Sludge_31_05-R3 | ecosystem: Engineered > Bioreactor > Anaerobic >... | reverse complement strand
TGTGTAAGTATTTCCGCCGTTCATCAATATTCATCCCATCTGTTTCGGACATCGTTCGCTCCACTGACTTGGTTTTTCTTTTGAGCTAACGATTGTATTTCAGTTAGATTTTAGATGAGCTAACGCGATCAAATTGACGTGAGTGATTTTTCCGCGGTATAATTATCCCCGCTCGCCCCCGTAGCTCAATGGACAGAGTACCTGACTTCGAATCAGTAGGTTGGGCGTTCGAATCGCCCCGGGGGCGCCTATATGTGGGGTTTATCGAACAGATACCCCCACATATGCCGTTAAATAGCCCACTTAACGAGTCAGTCTATCATTTCTGGTGCAACCGTGGTGATTTTTATTATCAAAGATCATCCCACCCGCGAGAGTAGTAAAATACTTTAACGCATGCGGTGAATAGGGTAACAATGGAGCGAAACCAGTTTTCCGAAACGAGTCAAAATGCGGTAAGGCAGATTGGAACAGATCAGCCATCATATTATTTTTGTCCAGCTGGAGCCAAAAACGGCGCATTGGTCGCAGCAGGTGCGACCAATAAAAAGGAGGCATATGTCTAGAAAAGAATTGAGCAGAAGAGATTTCCATAGATTGGCTTCCATGCTAATTCTTGGCGCCGTTTTAACTGCCTGCACTCCAGAGGGTCGAGCGCAAGAAACTAGACCAGCCATCACACAAACTGTTGATAGTCCAATAAGCACTCTCACCGATGAAGAAATACGAGAACTGATTACAAAACCAATGACACCTACGCCCACAGAAGAGAATACAGCTACGCCAGAGGCTAGCCCTACACCAGAGGCAACTGCCACACCAGAAGCAACTGCCACACCAGCAACACCAGAATTTCCGAGTGATTTAATTATTCTCCCACAACACCAAGTTGAAATAGGAAACTTCGGTTACAATGAGTGGGGAAGTGAATATACTACTTCAGTTATACAACTCTATATTAGAGCCCAAGACGCTCACTACAATGAACCATTCACCATGCTCAATGGTCAGTATTATGTACAAGCCTGGGCCGATGCCTGGTTTAAAGAAACAAATGGTGCAGAACACCATGTTAGTGTGCCGCTGGTGGTTTATGATACCGAGAATTATAAATTATTTAGACTTTATTGGCCAATGGTAAGCGATTATTCAGATCGTGAGGATGAATCTATAAATAATATGTCACAACAATTCACTGGTCCTTGGAATGAAAACGCTTTTTCTGAAATGATAGAAAATGATTTTAATTTTGGAGAAACAGGACTGTATCACGAAGAGGATAATTCAGCATACGCTATCCAAATTGGTGTAATCCCCACTGGCAACATTACTAGCAGTAAATATCAAGATGGTATAGAAACCCATGTCGAATTTTGGCGAGACTTAATCGAGGGTGTTTACACCAGTGAAAAAATTGAAACTTTTAAACAAACTCTTGACACTAGTTTATTAAGCTTAAGTGAGCCTAATTTACCAGCCAATTTTATCATTCCTCTGAGAGCAAATTAATTAACCCTCCTGTTGTCTAGCTTGTTGTTTTGTATTTTTTTTGTAGTACCATTGAATATGGTATAAAAAAACTGCGATAGCAATAAATGACTGATACAAATCAATCTTTAGCTGAAATTTCCGAACTAAACAGTTGCGTCATAGAAAAATAGTACATATCAGCATTGCGAAATGAATTCTTAAAAATAGAGAGCCCGTAAGGGCTCTTTCCGCTTTTAAAGCCGCCGGGGCAGAGGTGCGGGAGATGCCCCGAAGCGGCTGCGTGTCGGCGTGTAGACGCCGACCACCAACACGTAGTGAGGTCAAGAGTGTGATGCGGTGTTTTTCCGCAGCTCTCTCTTGATCGAACGGGCGCCGCAGTGCCGAGAAACGCAGTGACATCGGACACAAGGGCACTGAGAGGTCGCTCTTTAGAGCGGTCTCGAAGCGCAGGGTTGGTGGTCGGGGTCGGTTTGCTGAGGTTTATGCCAGCAAACCAGCCCGCACGCACCGGCTTGATGAGCTGGGGGATCTGGCGAAGATGGTGAAAATCTGCGTTTTTCGGCAGGTTTTCACGATCTAAGCCACCGGTCCCCCCGAATCAAGGCGGCTCTCCCGCATCAAGCCAAGACCTCGATGGTCGCAGGCTTGATCTTACTTGTTGGGAGCCATCAAGGCTTTTCCCAACAAGTTAACCAATATGTTTGGGTATTACGTTCACCTGGTAAGCTGGAACCAGTAATACTGTTGGAAAGAAAAGGTGTTTTGTGAGCCGTTAAGCACCGTGAAAAACGTTCGTTTATTGCCTTCTCAACCCTTTTATTGTCGCGTGAAATTTTTTCCCTTTTTCACCATTTACCAAGCTTGTGAAAACCTGCATGTGAGTATTGACAATTCATGAAACAAAACCTATATTATTTTTGCTTCGCAAAAATCGTTTAGCTAAAGCTTTGTTTTTAGGTTTGCCTTAGCAAAACAAATAGACTGCATATCAAACGCCTTGGAGAAATTCAGGGCGTTTCGTTTCCCATCATCTCCTGCCGATGCTTTTTCTTCGGCGGCGTGACCACTTACCTCTTTCGCTCGCCTCCACAGGCTGGGACGCAGATGCTCCACCACACCAGACGTCATCCCTACTTCAGTAAATGGATTTGAGAACAGTAAAGCATATCAAAAAAAGCTTGTCAAGACGGTCTTTTTTATGTTCGGAAGAACGGTCGTATCTCCGTGCGCAGATCCGTTCGCTTATCCGAACGGATAATAAAATGCTTCTCAATGTTTCTTGAAGAAAATAAAACAAACCACAAAAATGTAATCGAGTAATCTGCGAATTGTTCAAACAAAGAGATCAGATTAATCTATGAGAAATGAGAAAAGGTTAGCTAAAATCCTATATGACGGTTTTTCAGCGGCCGAGCGCTTTTGCCCCAAAAACTCGCTTCACTCTGAGCGAAATGCTCTCAAAACGCGCTGCTTACCCGCGGGCGGCACCTCGGTCTGCTGCAAACGGTGTTAGGCGCTGTCATCCTCACGCTCTTTATTTTGAGTGTTCCTACTACGAAGATATTCCTTCAACGAAGTCCAACCAGCTCGGAGGTCGATGCTGACACCGAACACGCCGGGTTCTAGCTTTAAGACTTTAGATGCCCGTGCCACAGCCTCGTTTCGCATTGCATCCCGCACAACTTCGAATGGATCATGATCCTGATTCGAGGTCTCGGAGACGATATTAGCGAGAAGAGACCGCAGCTTTGCTGCGTAGGTCCGATCAACAAATGAACGATCAAAATGAAACAATATCCAAGAATGACTGCGCGGATCGAAGTCGTCAAAGTCAGTGTCGATCATGAGCATTGCAGGGGTATTGCGTAGTTCATCCCTCTCTTCTTCAGTCCAGTGCTTGTCGAGGACGTTCAGTTGAGTAGTAGGGGCATCGCCTGGAAAGGGAGCTACCAGAGCGCCGGAGTCACCAAGATTGCGCGCAAATCGTTCGAGTTCGGTCTTGACCTCATCAGATAGACCCCGTTGAGCATCAATGTAATCCTCGAAGAGTAGAAAGAACAAGCACCTCATTCCGCCTCTTGTCGTGCCTAGGTAGCTGTGCGTGATCCACATCTTTTATCTCTCCTTGAGTTATAAAGCGCCGCCCAACTATTAATTATACAAACTTCCACTATACCGCAATTTTACAGTATAGTAGGATAATTTTTGATATAATTTGCGGCTTATCAGCTTGATCATCAAGTCAGTTTTGCTTGATCAGAGCTGAACCTGCCAAAATTATACACCTATTTCATAAGGCTATTTTCACTTTGTCCGAATCAACCACATCCAAACCCAAAAAACTGCTTGACCAACTACGCGATGCCATTTTTAAATCTCCATTGCGAAAGATTACGGCCTAACGGCAAGCATTAGTGGCAGTTGAGTGGGGAAAATGTTTGAGAGCAGGAAAAACCCGAAGCCAGAAAAATGCTTGAAAATGCTACACGCCCTTAGGGCAATCCCACCCGGCGGATGCTGGCTTTGTTAGCCGGCGGACCATTGATGCACAAAGGTTGTTTATTTCGACTCGTAATTAAGATTAACAATTCCGCAGTCAAATGACATGGATTTTGATAATATCAGATTTTGTTTGCTATCAAGTTCTTTGAAAATTGGTATAAAAATTATTCCATCGAAGCCGCCAAACAAAGGCTATTTGTCATTTAGATACTGATCTAATGCCTGCCGAACGATTTCAGACATTGCTATGGATTCGCCATTCATTTCAGTTTGAATTTTGATCATCCGGATTTTTTGGATTTGGTCATCATAGAATTCAAAACTGTAACGTTTTGTTCGCCGCTTGATGGGTAGTTTGACCGAACGAAATTCCGAACGGATTTCCGGATGTTCATCCGTTCTGTTTTCCGAACGCATTTCCGAACGGTCAGATTTGATAGTTTCTTTGCCAGTTAACCGAGGTTTGATCGGTACTGTACCACTTATATCAATTCTGTCGGGTTTGGGCGATTTTGATGGCTCATAGCTGGGGTCAAAATCCTGGGGACGAGGTTTACGCATTGTCGATGATCCATTTTGCTAATTTGATATATTGTTTGGCACCAGGGTGATTGGGTAAAAGATTGATCAGTGGCATGCGTTTATCAAATGAGCGTGGGAACTCAATTGTCTCTGGAATTTGAATGTTTAGAATATTATCCTGATAGATACGACGTGCTGCCTGAACAACACCAGGGGAATGTTTTGTGTTTGCTTTAAACATCGTGAAGAGAACCCGGATTTCCTGTTGTTTCAATTCATCTTGAAACTTGTGCCAGAAAATCTCCTGCACGTGATTCACAAGATCTGAGATACCATCAACGGACATTCTTTCAGCACTGGCCGGCACCATCAATAGGTCTGCTGCAACAATGCCATTGAAGGCTAGAGCTGCTTTCCCTGGGGGCGTATCAATGAGGATGAAATCATATTCATCATGTAATGCTGACAATCTTTCTCGAAGGATCATTTCATCGCCTGGCTCCAGGCTTTCTTCGATGGCAGCCATCAAGGCAGAGGAAGGGAGTAAATCAAAGCCAAATTTTGTCTTTTGACGGACAACACCGGCAGGGACATTTTGGAAGAAAACATGATAAAGATTGTATTGGAATTCCCTGGGATCAAAACCGACATAACGTGTAGCCGATGCTTGCTGGTCAAGATCAACCAGCAAAACCTTTTTGCCCAGGCTGGCTAATGCCGCAGCTGTATTAACTGCTGAAGTAGTTTTACCCGTACCTCCCTTGTAAATCGAGAAAGTAATGGTTTTCACGCCTTGCAAGTTCGACATATTATTCCTTGATTTTCATATTGTGTTCCCACCATTGAGAGAACTGTTCATGAGGTACTTGATATTCATTTTCGACCTTGAGGATTTCACCGAACTTACCTGCCAGGATCCACCGCAGAATGGTGGTTCGTGGTTTTCCAGTGATTTTTGCGATCTTACTGACCCCCAAATAATTTTTCATAACCAAATGACCCAAATGTGTCAATTGATACAATCAAATCATATTGAAAAGTTTAAGTCAATACACAATTTGACAGCAATGATATAGTGATAAATATAATGAAAGAGCGGGGGAGTCAATTCCTTCCCAATAAACCACTGCTCACAGAAGAACTAAGGAAAAAACTTCCTGAACTGTATGAATGCGAAGACCAAGGGTTGAACGCCCTGGCTCAGGTGAAATTCTTCACCCCGGATAGCAACTGGACCTGGTACGCCAGTGAATTTGATGGTGAAGATATTTTTTTTGGTTTGGTCTCTGGCCTTGAAGTGGAACTGGGTTATTTCTCCTTGTGTGAATTACAATCGGTACGCGGGCCACTCGGTTTGCCCATTGAGCGCGACCTGTACTATGTTCCCAAAACCTTACAAGAATTATTAGAAAAACATAGCCGGGGGAGCTAGCATAACAGAAACCTGCCTGACAAAAATTACCAGTCTTATCCTCACACCTCCCTGGCCGGAATTAATTGGCAATACGTTAAATTACACTAGTAAAGTCATTCGTGGCTTTGCTCACGAGGGAATGTACCGTGTACTCAATTATGAATCCACTCTTGAAATTCTGGATGTAGAAGGTAAATGGGCGCGATTTGAAAAACATAAGAAAGTCAATTATTTACAGGATAATATCATCGCCCATCAAGATTATGCATGGGGTGATGGAAAGATCCTTCTGAATTATAAATGTCATCCAGGCAAAGCCGTTGATCGCTATCGATCAGGATACAAGACCTACATACTGCTGGCACTGCATGAAGTCAAGAATAGGGGAGATGTGGACGATTTTCATATCACTTGGGAGACAAAGGATGGTTTTTTAACACCGGATGGGTTCTGGGAGACGAATATTTCTCAGAAGACCACACAAATGCGCGTAAACGTCATTTTCCCAAAGAAACGTCACCCTTTACGAGTAATAATAGAGGAAAGTAACCATCGAAAAACACATATCATGACCAGTGGAGAAAGAACTGTTTTGCAAGATGGTCGATTAAAAGTAAGTTGGGTAAAGAAAAACCCCCGCTTGTATGAGACCTACCTGATGAAGTGGCTCTGGTAAAAAAGAAGACGATGAGCTGAAAAACTCATCGTCTCGACCGAAACTAACCAGAACCGCCGCCCATCGCGCCCTCCTTGTCTCTGATATTCGAATCGCACAATATGGAGTGATGAAAGTTCTGTGATGTGATTCTATTATAAGCGTATTCGCCTATAATATCAAGTCTTTTTAGGCTTTGGGCCAGTTCTTCTTTCTAGAGCCAAATAAGCAATTACAGCCTCTTCAGTTGTTGCCCAAAAGGTATCAATTTTGATTCCCCACATAATTCCTTTTCCCACCAATAGGCGCAGATGATTAGGGGATAAGCCGCTGATTTTTGCGGCTTGCCGGAGTGAGATCAAATCATTAACCCTTGGTTGATAGTCTTCCCATTTGTTTTCCATTCTTCGATTATAGCGTGTTTATGTTGAGGAAAGGGGATAACAGCTATGCTAGCGTGAGCGGGGCAGCGAAGGTAAAGAATAGGGCAGGGTTATTTATGTGGAAGTTGGGGGAGGTAAAGGTAAGCAAGTAGTGAGTTCATCATTCTACATTTGCAGGAATATCTTCGAATTGAATCCTTTGTGCCAGCGATTCAATGGCTTGGTCTGCGAGCACATCAGTGCAGAAAATATTTTCCAAGTCCTGATTTTTAAATTTCTTTGCTGTTAGCCAATTTTTTTGAATGTTTGAAGCGCTTATGGGTACTCGAGCTTCTTTTTTGGAGAGAAGATCAGTTGCATCTTTCAGCTTGACTTTGAGTTCCGTAAGCAAATAATAGAGATCATAAAAATCTCGATACCTGACTCTTTGGGATGCAGCCCGGATTTTTTCGGCGCAGATTTCCCTTTCATCCATCACCAGTGGAATGCTTGCAATTCCCCATACATTTTTATATTCGATTTTCTTGCCAGTCAAGATCGCATTTTGGAAACGGTCAATCTCAAATTTGATATGAGCGTTTTGACCAAGTAATCCTTCAAAGCGCAGTTTTTCTATTTTGATTGTGAATTTGGATTGAAACTCCTTTGTAACTTTAAATATCCCGTTTGCTTCAATGACAACTTTAATTTCGTCCAGCGTAATGCTTTTGTCCAAAGCGGTGAAATCCAGGTCTTCAGAAAACCGTTTTTGTGCAAGGTAGCAGTGATGAAGAGCTGTTCCGCCTTTGAAAATTAACTTGTCTTTTAGAGCCGAGTTGTAAATCAAATTCAAAGCAATTGCCAGAAAATAGTCTTTTTGGGCAATTGGCAAAGGGTAGCGCAGTTTTTTGCGGTTGATGATCTCAAGCTGCTGTCTGCTGATTTTCTTTTTTGACATATTGTTCAAAGAATTGGTCATAATACAGTTTCCATTTATGATTATATACTTTGTCTTGAGCATCGCTGATCGAAGAAACACTTTTTCGGTTTGCCACAGAGAGCAATAATTGTTGCGAGTCTAAATCAGCGCAATCAAGTAAAAAACCGAAAATCCGCCTGGTGGTGAGGTTTGACTTAAGCAGGTATTGTGTGAGTTTGTCCTGGTCAATCTCGTCTTGGTAGTCAAACAGCTTTTCCAAAACGATGTCTGTTGAATACCCACTGCGGTGAAACTGGATCAGATCGATGAGCGCCTTTTCAAAACTGGCGATTTTTATTTCTTGTCCATCCATTTCATGAGTTTCCCAGCCATAGAAGTATTTCGCCTGGGTAGTGGTGAAATGAAAAGTGTAATTTCCGATGCTTCTTGATTTGGTCTTTTCAAGTGAAACAGCTCCGATACCGCTCAGTAACTGATTATAATAACCGTGAAATTGTAGAGCAGATAAAAAGGAAATGTAAGCATTTTCGACCAGTAAATTAATTACTGCCCGATGATCGATGGCTAATATACCCCTGGTACTGATGTCAGAGATGACATACAAGCCCTTTTTGATACGAGTCAGCCAACCTTCGTTAACAAGCTTGCTGATCCTTTTCCTGGTGTATTGAATATCTTTGTTGAAAAGCTGATTCAGTTGGGAAAACGTAACCACTATGCCATATTGGGCAATAGCGTCTTCCAGAAGTTGAAATTCGTTTTCTACGAGTGCATTTCTTTTCATGTGATTATAATACCATACAGAAGGTATTATTGCAACACAAAACGAAGTGTGTTTATTCTCTGTCTTGTATTACTTTTTTAACTACGGTGTGAATTTCGTTCTGTCAACATCCCAAATTTAGTACCACTTGGAAGTGGAGACTTTCACGTATTTTTCTCAACAAACGATGAAAGCGGCTGTCTATTTCAGCCCGGATGTCATCCGGGTCGTCAACTGACCGGCCCTGAAATTGGCCGGTGTGGTGTCTTGCTTAATCTCTTAGCTGCCAGCATTTACGGAACCGATCCGAGGATTCTTTATAGACTGGTTCGAAAATATAACACGCAAACACGACTGCGGGGGTGTGGAATATATTAGTTGTGGCTCCCTCTATAACTCCTTATTTTCCGATAAGTCATCCATCACTTAGGAAGTCTCATATTATAATTTTGGGCGGATCAGATACCCGTGAAAAGCGCCATTTTGGAGATTTTTCCCATCAAGAAGTCAGGAAGAGAGAACTAAGATATTTTACTAACCTGGCACAATAAAGGGTTCCAGGTGATGACGAAAGTGTTCTTCTAAGAGCTGTGTGTACAAGTTAGCATTCTTCTTGATCGCTTCCTGGAAAGAGTCATTGAATTTATCCAGAACTGAGCCAAAAGTGACATGGAGAACCTGTCTGGCATCAAACTGATCAAAAAGCCCCAGAAGCTCGGAAGCCAACATTGCAGCAGGCAAGGGCACGTTCTCTAATTTTCCCGATACGTGGTAAGTGAGGCGATCGGTTTCATAGTGTTGGTACGCATATTCATAAATCTCTCGAAAGAGAGGTATATTTGTCAAGGCGATCACTTTCAAAGCCTCGAGATAACTGGTGCCGGCGGTCTTGACATGGACCAGGTTGTTCGTGTATTGAGCGATTATCGGATAAATGCTGAATTTATCAGAACCGGTGTGGATGCTGATCTTATAACCGCCAATAGCATGCATTACTTTCGCGTGGTTTTCTAGCTCCCTCTCGAATGTCCCCAGATCGCCAATATAATCAACACCTTTTTCAAAACTGCCGATGAATCTCGGCGCGAGGGAAACAAATGGTACGTGTAAACGGCGAAGTTCAGATGCAATGAAATAATGTTCCTTAACGCTGGTTGGTGTATCGGTTTCATCTACTGAAACCTCGAGATCAAAGGAAGCCAGATTTTCCACCAGATAATCTGAGAGTGTCTTGATGTGGGCAATCGCACGACCGTATTTACCCAACGCCCTGAATAGGTCTTCTTCGCTGAATCCAAGGTTCAAATCCCCCAAAGTAAATGGGTTTTCCAAATACTTCTTCCGAAAATCGGCCAGATTGAACGCCAGTAACTCCCAGGGTAAAGTATTCACCTTGTGGCTAAGGGTTTCGAACGGATCGGTATGGGCATCATTGTCGACATGTAAATTCGGGTCGATTGTATAAAAGGTATAACCAGCGGAGAAGAATGGTGCAAGATCTGAAATCTCTTTTACATGGTCTGCATCTGCCCCCCAGGGATCTTTCCACTTTGCTTCAAAGATTGCCCACATGGCATCATCAAGTACACCCCTAGGATTGCGACCGGTTCGTTCGTTTTCTCGAACCGATTGCTGAGCGAAGATTGGCGCAATCCCCGTATTTGTAACAGCGGCGATATGTCCGGGAGTCGCGGATCCCAAGCGGTCACCAAAGCCAAAGGAGGTTGCCAATCCCAATGGTTGAGGCCTTAGCCAGGGAATCCGTTCCCGCAGGGAGTTTGCATTAGTATCATTCAGTTTGCATTGGAACCTGCCATCTACCTGTTCCCCATCAAAGTCGGTGTGATCGCCTTCAATGAAAAGACACTTTGCTCCAATAGAATTCCTCTCAAGGGAATATTTTGTATCCTGAATGGTAATGGGTTCCATTTTTCCCGCTTTCATAGCTCAAGATAATCTTTGGTGATCAACTCGTGTATTTATCTTGTCAAGATGACACAGGTTACCTAGTATTTGGACCTGTCCTGGTTTATGTGTGACAATTCCCTGACATTCACGCCAGCGGATACATCAGTCTTCCAGTATGTCAGGATGACTCGATGGTTTCAATTCAAGTTTGTTGTCCTCCAGCGGCAAGAAAACCGGACGTTCATTTGGAAAGTTGTCAGGAGAATGTAAACTCAGCCAGCAATTTCCTTCAAAATCTGTAAAGGTCATGCAATGGCCACCATTGTCACTGTATAATGGCTGAGACTTGTGAATCCAGGGACCATATATCTGACCTGACGCTGAACGTGCTATCCCGATTGCGTATTTTCCTAAATGGAAACTTGACCACAATAAGAATAATTCCCCGTCTGATAGTCGATGGAGCCATGGACCATCGGTTACATATCCCTTCCTTCCTTTTGAATTGATTTGTTGGGACCAGGAAGCTTGCGATGCAGAAAATAATAAAATCGGTTCTCCTGCAACGGCAGTCAAGTCTTTGGTTAGAGGAAGAGCGCAGATTTCACCGTCGCCGACCTGAACCCATTCGTGGCTGAAGACCATCCAAGGATCACCTGATTGGGATACAAATAAGGTCCCATCCAGGCATTCCCATTCTGGTGGAGTAACAGGACTAGCGCCAAGCGGATGAAATGGGCCCAGGGGAGATTCTGCCATTAGGATTTGTGTGCCTCGGCAAATTTCTTTGGCCTTGAAACTGGCGAACATGTAATACTTTCCACCGTAGGCATACACTTCTGGTGCCCAAAAACTTTGGTCAGCCCAGAAGTTATCTGATGGGCGAAAGGCTGGGAAAGGCCCATCCCAATTTTGCAGATCTACACTTGAATAACAATCAAAGCCAATCCCGAAATCTTTCCAGGTGTATTCGCCCATTGTGCCATAAAGGTAATAACGCCCCTCAGTTGTTACTGGCAGCACAAATGGATCTCTGATGTGAATCTCTGACAACCTCATTATACGGAATTCCCTTCCAGATTATGAATGGTTCAAATTGACGTTCTACTTGTTCATCTTTGAATAATCTCCGAAAATCAAGGTTTTTTCAAATGACTACAGAAATGATAACTTCCAGAAAGAAGTTGTAATTTGGCTGTATCGGCGCTGGTTTCCAAGAAAGTAACGCCGTTTGCCTGGTCTATCGCCTGCCCACTTTCGGTTATTAGTGAAATATCCTTTGTTGGAATATAAACCGTAGCGGTCGTATTTACAGGGATCGTAACCTCCCAATTGAAGTGATTGTCTTCCAGAGACCAGGAGCTTAGGATCCGGCCGTACATTGATTCGAGTGCAGCAGTCGCTGAGGTTAAACCACCACCGGGACGTGGACTCAATAAAATATGTTTATATCCAGGTTGGGAGGGATCAAAATCGATTCCACCAATAACTGCATACATCCATGCGCCAATGGCACCATAGGCATAATGATTGAAGGAATTCATTTTTGCATCTTGAAAACCTTTGTCATGAGTCCAGCCATCCCATCGCTCCCATATGGTTGTCCCACCCTGTGTGACAGAGTACAGCCAGGATGGCCATGAGTTTTGCATAAGTAAGTCATAGGCAACTTCCAGATGACCATTATTGCTTAGAGCCCAGTTGATATAAGGCGTTCCAATGAATCCTGTACTTAAATGTCCATCACGTTTTTGAATAGCACGCACTAGTTCATTTACAGCTAAAGGTCGAAGCTTCTTGGGTAACAGATCAAATTCCAAAGCCAAGACATAGGAAGTTTGCGTACCACCCAGGACCGTACCATCTTCGTTTACAAAGCGTTTTATGAATGCTTCCCGAGCTTCGGTAAACAAATCCTCAAAACGAGAAGCGTCTTCCATAAAGTTCAGGGCGCGGGCAATATTTGCTGCCAGCTTTGAACTGTATGCAAAGAAAGCCGTCCCAATTAATTCTTTGGATGTGCCCCCCTCACGTCCATCACTTCCATCCAGAGCAAGCCAATCTCCAAACCCATGCCAGCCCGAATAATCCGCATAACAGCGGAGTCCATTTTTGCTGGTTTTAGAAAGAAAATCGATGTACTTTTGAATGGATGAATAGCTTTCGGCAAGCTGACGGGTATCTCCATAAACCTGGTAAATGGTCCAGGGAATAATTACAATCGCATCAGCCCAAGCTGGTCCACCATCCTCTTGAAATGAGGATGGGATTGTTGGGGCAACTGGAGGAATAGCACCACCAGGGGATTGAGTATCTTCTATATCGTGTACCCATTTTGTAAAAAAACCAGCCACATTCCTGTTAAAAGATGCTGTTCGAATAAAGACCTGGGCATCCCCGGTATATCCCATTCGCTCATCACGTTGAGGGCAGTCTGTGGGCACATCAATAAAGTTGCCTTTTTGACTCCAAACAATGTTTTGCTGTAATTTATTAATCAATGGATCAGAGCATTCGAAGGATCCAATCGCAGGAATTTCTGAATGGATGACAATCCCCGTGAGAGTTTCCAAATTTGGTTCTTCAAGGAGATCTTGTACTTCGACATAGCGGAATCCACGGAAGGTGAAGCGAGGTTCCCAGATCTCCTCTTCAGCACCTTTCATGGTGTAATGGTCAGTGTTTCGAGAGGTCCTAAGGTTTAAAGTATAAAGGGTACCATCAGGATTGAGGGCTTCTGCAAAACGCAAAGTAATGGTTCTTCCTGTTTCACCTCGGGCAATCAACCGCACCCACCCAACCATATTCTGTCCAAGATCGAATACCCAGCGCGGGTTCAAGCCCGGAATTTTCTTGATGGAAACCGGTTTCAGTTCTTCTTGGCGTTTGACCGCAGGCCCATTCGTTGCAACCAGGTTGACATTATTGCGCGTATAGGTTGTTACAGGCAACCAAAAAGAATCATCGTAACCAGGTTTCGCCCAGTTTGGCAATTCTCGACGTGCATCATAACTTTCTCCCATTAGCATGTCGGATTCTAAAATTGGGCCATAGGTTACCTTCCAGGTTTCATCAGTGGGAATGATTTGTCTGGTTCCATCACTAAATTCCACGATAATTTGGGCAAGTAACTGAGGACGGTCGGCATAATGCTGGCGGCCAAACCAGGCGATATGCCCCACACCCCAACCATCGCCAAGGATAGCCCCAAATGTATTAATCCCATTTTGAAGCTGCTCCGTGACATCATAGACCTGATATTGGATACGCTTGTTGTAATCTGTCCAACCGGGTGTCAGAAGTGCATCCCCGATGCGTACTCCGTTGATATGGCATTCGTAAAAACCAATCGCTGTAGAATAAAGCCGGGCAGACAAGATCTGTTTTTCAATGGCAAAGTCTTTACGCAAATAGGGTGCTGGACTGGAAGTCATCGGTCCACCAAAAAAAGGTGCTCCTATCCATTGCGACTCCCATTTAGATTGCTCCAGTAAGCCCATCTCCCACCAGGCGGTTGGGCTTTCTGCTTCTCTTCCTTGCTCATCCCAGATACGAACCTTCCAATAAACCCGTTGACCTGATGAAAGGGCAGGACCAATATAAGGGATATGTATCGATTGATCCGAGTCAACTCTGTTGCTATCCCATATTAGTTTTGTTTCGTTACCGAGATCTGTTTCGTTTGAAGCGACAAAAACCTGGAATCCTGTCTGACGAGTGCCGCGAACGTCACTATGAACTTGCCAACTCAAACGGGGATTATGTACATCAATACCAAGCGGATTACTCTTGTACTCACATGTAAGATTAGAAATCATCAGCATGGCAAGGATTGTCACCTCCTTTCGAATTAATGACAGGAAGTGTACCATTACTTATGAAAAATACTAGAATCTTATAGAATTTATCCATAGTGCGATTTTCCCAGGCAAATTTCTTGAGATTATAATATAGTTGAGCATTCTCTTCAATAAATATGTACTATTTGGTAAAATCTTCTGAAAACACTGGATAACATTTAGCATAACCCAATCTGAAAGGCCGACTATGAAACCCATTCCACTCAAAATTGCCTATATCGGCGGTGGCAGCCGTCTTTGGGCGCGCAAACTAATGAATGACTTTGCACTTTGCCCTGACCTGACAGGCGAGGTTGCACTCTATGATATTGATATGGATTCGGCGCGATTAAACGAAGAATTAGGCAATTGGATGCAGAAGCAGGCTGGTGTTGTGTCAACATGGAAATATCTTGCTACTTCCACTTTAGAAGAAACTTTGCGAGATGCGGATTTTGTCATCATATCAATCCAACCAGGTCCATTATCCCTGATGGCGGAAGAAATCAAGTTGGCGGAAGAATACAGTCTTTATTTCCCAGTTGGTGATACAACCGGCGCACCTGGGCTGATACGTGGCATTCGATCTGTCCCTATTTTCAAGCAATTTGGGGAAGCGATCGCTTCTATTTGCCCAAATGCCTTGGTGATAAATTATACAAACCCAATGAGCATCTGTACACGGATCCTAACCCGGGTCGTTCCAGAGTTGAAGGTTTTTGGCTGTTGTCATGAGGTGTTTGGTACACAGGAATTATTGGTACGGATTGCCAGCCAATATTTGAAAATCGAACCACCCTCAAGAGAAGAGATCAAAGTCAATGTTCTCGGAATCAACCACTTTACACTGGTGGATTCTGCGACCTATCAGGATCATGATCTTCTGGAAATTCTAAGACATCATCTTGATCAACCTGGAACGCTTCGGAAATATTCACAGGCAGAGGTGGAAAGCTGGAATGATTGGTTCCACAGTGCTGAACAAGTGAAATTTACCCTTTTTAAGCATTTTGGGATTCTTCCAGCAGCCGGTGACCGGCATCTTGTAGAATTTCTCCCGGGATTCGTTCGATCTCCAGAGACCTTATTTGAGTGGGGCGTCATCCGCACACCTGTATCGTGGCGGATAAAACGTTGGACTGATGCCCCGCAGCAGACTCACAATTTGATCGATGGCACAACGCCTTTTTCTTTAGAACCTTCCGGCGAGGAGGGGATTAATATGATTAGGGCTTTGCTTGGCCTGGGAGATATGGTCACGAACGTGAACCTGGAAAATGTCGGACAGATCTCCAATTTACCTTTAGGTGCAATTGTTGAGACCAACGCTCATTTCAGCCAGGGGACAATCCGTCCATTAAGCGCAGGGGCACTTCCTGAAGGGTTTGCACCTTTGATTAATCAACACATTGCCAATCAGGAAATGATAATTGAATCTGTACTTGGCGGCAATCAGGATCTTGCTTTCCAGGCTTTCTTCAATGACCCGACCAATCACTTGCCTATTGACATGGCTTGGGAATTTTTCAATAAAATGCTGCAGCTTGGCGAGAATGTTGATCCCCTTGGATAGAAGCGGAAATAACTAAATAGACTAACGAACCTTTTATCTAAAAAACCTCCATTGTTAACTCCTCAAGGCATTGGTCTCCCGTTGACTCAATTATATTCCCCAACCTAACCGAAATTGTTTGATTTGCAATGCCAAACCATATAATACCCTCCTAACACCAATCCATGTCAGGTGAGGTTTGCAGCCCGAATGGCTTACTCTTTTAGAGTGACATCATTCCCCCATTTTAAAAGTAAAACGGAATTGTTAAAGTTTTTGACAAAGTATTAATAGTATGATAACATCTGCATAACAACTTACACGTGTAAGGTTATACGTGAAATGTTGCATGAGAATAAACACTGAAAATTAATAATTATACATTCGAAAGCCTCCACGGAAAAACCATGAAACGACCATCTCAAGTTGATGTAGCAAAGTTGGCAGGAGTTTCTAGAGCTACGGTATCTTATGTAATAAATGACCAAACAAATGGGTCTATTCCTATTTCTGAAGAAACTCGTCAAAGGGTACTAGATGCGATAGCGGAGTTGGGTTATGTGCCGGATGCGAGTGCTCAGGCGCTTCGTTTAGGCAGCACGAAAACAATCGGTCTTATCATACCGGATATCCATAATCCTCATTTTTGGCAGGTTGCAGATGGTGTTGAACAAGAAGCTGATATTGCAGGCTACCATATCCTGCTCTCCAGTATCCCGCCAGAGAAAAAATTTGCGGAGGATGTTTTTAAAAATCTATCAAATCGCCGAATAGATGGCTTGGTGATGATACCGAGTTTTATTTATCAATCTGATGAGGCACAAAAAACACTAGCGCAGCTTGTAAAGCGGCGTTTTCCAATTGTAGGAATGATGGGGGACCAAGGTGATAAATATCAAAAAATCGATCGGGTGATATCGGATTATCGAGATATCACCGCTGAAGTGATGCAGCATTTATTTTCCTTAGGGCACAAGAGAATTGGAATCATTTATGGTATTGATGTTCCGAATTTGGGAACAGATCGATTGTTTGTTTACAAAGAGAGTTTGCAAGCGGCTGGATTGCCTATCGATCAAAGCCTGATAATTGAATGCGGCCCGACCATTGAGGATAGTTATCATGCTACTAAGAAATTGCTTGACTTATCTTCACGTCCTACTGCCGTGTTGGCGATCAATGATTTATTAGCTGTTGGTGCGTTGAGGGCGATAAAGGATTTTGGCTTGGACGTGCCTCGGGACATTTCTTTATTTGGTTATGATGATATGCCAATGTCTAAATTTCTTGTCCCTCGGTTAAGTACCGCTTCTAAGGATGGAGAAAAGATTGGCAGAGAGGCAATAGGATTGTTGTTAGCACGATTAAATGATCCAGAACTACCCCCCCAGGAAGTCAGACTTCCTGCACGTTTGATTCTTCGCGAATCCACAGGGCCAGCCCCTGAATAACAAGGTTATTTTGAAGTGAGACATGACCACACGAATAAATAATGAGAACCTGAAGGAGAGACCTGAATTATGAGTGGGAAATCTAAAGTAAAAAGGTATTTGAAGAAAAATAGTTCCGCTTATATTTTTCTTGCACCATGGCTCTTGGGTTTCTTTGCTCTTACAGTCTACCCAATGATCTACTCTTTGTGGCTTAGTTTTACAAATTATAATTTTTCACAACCCAATTCGACAGTATGGATTGGGTTTGGAAATTATGCAAAAATGTTTGGCTCTTTGTTTGGAATTTCTGAGTTCACCACTTCAAATGGTGAACTGATCCGCACAGACCCATATTACATAAAAGCCCTGACCGTAACATTTAAGTATGTTTTTATATCAGTGCCACTCAAGCTGATCGCCGCCCTTTTTTTGGCAATGCTTATGAATCAGAAAATTCGCGGGGTTTCCATCTATCGCGCGATTTACTATATTCCCACACTGCTCGGTGGGTCAGTAGCGATTGCAGTGTTATGGAGAAAGCTATTTGAAAAAGATGGATTAGTGAATCTTTTTCTGGGAGTTTTGGGCTTTGTTGACCTGCCGAGTTGGATTACGAACCCCAGGTATGCCCTGGGACCTCTTATTTTATTGACTGTTTGGCAATTTGGTTCGTCAATGATCATTTTCCTAGCAGGGTTGAAACAAATACCACAGGAATTTTACGATGCAGCAAGCGTGGATGGCGCGAACCCTGTAAGGCAGTTTTTCTCTATAACTATTCCTTTGCTTTCACCGGTTATCTTCTTTAACCTGGTTATGCAATTAATCTATGCGTTCCAATCCTTCACCCAGGCTTATATTATTGGTGGTGGAAGAGGAGGTGTACTCAATTCTACATTGTTCTATACTCTCCACTTATATATCCAAGGATGGGCTTACCGCGAAATGGGATACGCATCTGCTATGGCATGGGTGTTACTGTTGATTATCGGTGGAATCACATTTGTTGTTTTCAAATCATCAAACTTGTGGTTGTCGTATGGTACAGGTGAGTGAAATGGGTTTGAATAAAAAAAACAAAAACAAAATACTCCATATACTGACTCATCTTTTTATTATTGTTCTCGGATTTATGATGATCTACCCTGTGCTATGGATGATCATAAGTTCATTCAAGCCCAATAACATGATCTTCAGTGACCCCGGACTCATACCTAAGGCTGTGACGATCGAAAACTACATCAGTGGATGGAAGGGCTACGCTGGTACTACTTTTGGGAGGTTCTTTACTAATTCTTTTATATTGTGCTTGGGATCAGTTCTTGGGAACCTGATTTCTTGCACAATGGCGGCATATGCTTTTGCACGACTTAAATTTACAGGGAAGAATTTCTGGTTCGCAATCATGATGGTGACTCTTATGCTTCCCGGTCAAGTAACACTCGTTCCACGGTATATCATGTTCAACACTTTTGGTTGGGTGGGAACAACTCTTCCCCTTCTCGCTCCCAAGTACCTCGCAACTGATGCTTTTTTCGTCTTTCTGTTGGTTCAATTCTTTCGCAGTCTTCCAAAGGAACTCGACGAGGCAGCGATTATGGACGGATGTGGGAAATTTGGCGTGTTCTTTCGCATCATCCTACCACTTGCCAAACCTGCACTGGTTACAACTTCATTGTTCACATTCCTTTGGACTTGGGATGACTTCATGTCTCCCTTACTTTACCTTACAAAACCTGACACTTATACCGTATCTAGGGCATTGCGTACATTCGTTGGCGATGCAGGCTCCGTGGCTAACTGGGGCGGCGCATTGGCTATGGCTACATTATCTTTGATTCCTCCCTTTATCCTGTTTTTCTCATTGCAGAAATACTTTGTTCAGGGTATTTCGACGACGGGGTTAAAGGGATAACTAATTTCAGGAGGAAATGCGTATGATATGAAATTATGAAAAGCAATACCAATTATTTCTTTATGAAAAAAAAAGGAGATTTTTAAGATGAGAAAGATATCCAGTTTAGTGATAATTGCACTTCTCATGGCAGTACTTGTGTCATGCGCTCCAGCCGAACCCGAGCCTGTTGTTGAACCCGCGGTTGTTGAACCTGAGGTCATTGAAATAGAGGTGGAGAAGGAAGTCATTGTCGAAGTTCGTGCAGACGGCCTTCCTGAGTACACAGGTGAACCGACCGAGATCCGGATTGGTTGGTGGGGCAATGATGATCGGGCAGCAAGAACCCTGCAGGTTATTGAACTGTTCATGCAAGCATACCCTGAGATCACCGTGATCGGCGAGCCCAATGGCGGCACTAGCGATCACTTCCAGATCATTGACACACAATTGGCAGCCAATAGCGCCCCCGACATTTACCAGTTAGGCGGCAACTGGCCGGATTATGCAGAGTATCTTGAACCGCTCAATGGCTATCTCGGCGAACAATTGCTGATCGACACCCCCGAGACATTTGACCAGAGCGCGCTGATTCCTGCAACCGACGCTGATGGCAATCTTTATGCCATTAGCCTTGGAACGAACACGCTCATCCTTGCATATAACAAAACAATGATTGAGACGGCAGGGGTGGCGCTCCCGGCGGATAACATGACCTGGGAAGAGATGCTTGATTATGGTAGAGAACTGAAAGCCGCTCTCCCTGAGGATGTTGCTCCCTTCGTTGATAACGGCACCAATACAGCCAATTACCTGAGCTATTTCTACACCCAACAAGGAACCGACCTGTGGACCTTGGATGATGGTGGAAAATCCTATGCAACGGTTGAATCCGCTCAAGCATGGATCCAATTGTGGGCTGATATGCGTGCTGAAGGGTTGATTCCGGATGCGGAGACAACTGCGGCCTATGGCGAAACTGGCACAGACAACTCAGCGCTTGTGGCAGGCAGGGCTGCGATCGGTTTGATTTGGAGCAACCAGTTAGCGGGTTACCAAGCAGCCATGACCGACGAACTCGGCGCGACGACACTCCCCGTAGGTGGCGAAGATTCATACGTCATCCAAATGAGTCAATATTTGGGCATGAACAAAGATAGCCAGAACAAGGAAGCCGCTGCATTGTTCATCAACTTCTTTGTCACATCACCATCGGCTGGTGCAGTGCTTCAAACCAATCGAGGAATACCCTCTTCACCTGTTGTGCGGGAAGCCACCGCTGTCGGCGCCTCCAAGACGGACGCGGAAGTCTATCGGATCTATAATGCGGTTGCCGATCGTACCATTCCACAGGGGCCGAACCTCCCGAACGATCAGGAGTTTGTCAATGAGCTTCAGTTGATTGGACAGCAGGTAGCATTTGGCCAATCTACAGTTGAAGAAGCTGCTGTTGCGCTCCAGACATTGATTGAACGCCTTGCGGTTAAGTAACTTTGAAGTTTGTTAGTTTTCGAAAGGCGCGGGGCTGGAAGATCCTGCGCCTTTACGTTCTCTTGTGTATATATCGTGATTTCTGATGATTATAGCCAATTATTTAACAAAAAATTGGAGCAGAAACTAAAGTTGGTTTCCGTGACCAACCCAGCTTTATATGAATTAAAAATACCGGTGTGGATTTATCAACGGATATTTTAATATTGCTGGAAAAACAATTTTACATCTGGAATTTAGATCTGGATTTTCTCTGACTATGCGGCAGTACAATTCACAATATGTGTCTGCGGCATTGAATTAAAAGGTAACTCTACCCATGACCACCAGCTATTAATGGTTGCTCACCGATTGAGAGGATTCTGGGGAAAATCCCAAAAAACAAATGAATATAGCCAAAGGACAGACTGTTCCCACAGGTGATCCTGGTATCCGTGATATGTTGACAAGGGCAGTTTATCATTCAGAAGGTGAGAATCTGAGCACAAAGCTCCCTAAATTTGAGATTGAGGATGAAAGTACTTACCTGTTGATGTTGGAGAAAGGCATAAATAAACTTATTAAAGGAGATGGCGAAGCAAATTCAACGAAAATCCTAAAAGAAAAAGAGGTGCTTCGTCTGTTTACTGATGAGCTGGATACTCAAGCAGCTGTGATGACAGATAAGATAAAGACTAATGCAGATGCCAGAGCTTTTATGACAATGCAGGAGGTATTCTAAAAAAATGTCAACATCACAATTATTTGATTCAGATCCTTTGGTTCGCAATTATGCTATGCGGCTGTATGAGGAAGTGGAAAACCTTCCCCTCATCAGCCCGCACGGTCACGTTCTCCCAATCCTTTTTGCAGATGAAGATTATCGTTTTGGATCACCAGCAGAACTATTGGTGATTCCTGACCATTACGTAACACGTATGTTATATGCTTACGGTATTAAGTTGGAAGCGCTAGGGGTTCCATCAAAGGTCGGGGCTATGGTGGAGCAAGATCATCACAAGATTTGGCAGCGCTTTGCTGATCATTTTTTTCTCTTCCGCGGGACGCCCTCTGGACTTTGGATTCAGAATGAATTGCGACGTGTATTTAACATTGAAGAAAATTTGAATGGAGAAAATGCTCAGGCGATCTATCACCAGATAGACGAGAAAATCAAATCGCCTGAATTTTCGCCCAGAAAGCTATATGATCAGTTTGAATTGGAAGTCTTGTGTACTACAGATGCTGCAACGGATCGACTAGTTCATCATCAGAAAATTCTGGACTCTAATTGGCAAGGGCGCGTGCTTCCTACCTTTCGACCAGATTCTGTTATTAATTTGGATATGCCAGATTGGGGTACTGAAATCCAAAAATTAAGCCAGGTTAGTGGGATTGAGATAAAAGATTATGATTCTTATATCGCCGCCCTGGAGAATAGACGGGCATTCTTTAAACAAATGGGAGCGACTGCTACAGATCATGGTGTCCTGAAAGCTAATACACAGTTTTTGTCCCATACTACTGTTAATCGGCTTTTTACCCGGGCTATGACTGAAAAGAGTGAAAAGGGGGATGCGGAACTTTTCACTGCTCATATGCTTTATGAGATGGCAAGGATGAGCACTGAAGATGGACTGGTCATGCAATTGCATGTGGGATCATATCGCAATCATCATCATGCTTTGTTTGAAAGGTTTGGTACGGATATCGGCGCCGATATTCCTGTGAAAACGGATTTTACCAAAGCACTGGAGCCTTTATTAAATTCTTTTGGGAATCATCCTAATTTGACTGTTATCGTTTTTACTTTGGATGAGAGCACTTACACACGAGAGTTGGCACCACTTGCTGGGCACTACCCTGCCTTAAAAATTGGTCCGCCGTGGTGGTTCTATGATAGCCCCAATGGAATTACGAGATATTTGGATCAGGTGATTGAAACAGCAGGGATTTATAATACGGCTGGTTTTAATGATGATACACGTGCTTTTCTTTCAATTCCAGCACGGCATGAGGTCTGGCGGAGAATGACCTGCAATTGGGTTGCTAAATTGTGGGCGAGAAATATCATTGATGAAGCTGATGCCAGCGCTATGGCGCGTGCGTTTGCCTATGAGCTTGCAAAGCAAACCTATAAGCTTTAAAAGAGTTATTTCTCAATAATCTACCGCTGACCAAAAATAAAGGAACAAACATGAATTTATCCGAGTTGACCGATTTATACAATTTTAGGGGAAAAACTGCACTGATCTCCGGTGGAAATGGCGTCTTAGGTGGCAAAATTGCTTGTGGTCTGGTTGGACTTGGTGCTAGCGTCGTTATGTTGGATCGTAATACAGACATACCACAAGAATATCAACCTTTGTTGGTTAACGGACCTGGGAGTTATCTGGTTATTCATGGCGATGTTTTGGATCGAGACAGCTTGTTGACAGCCCGGAAGAAAGTTATAGAGTCGTTCGGCAAGATAGATATGCTGGTAAATGCGGCCGGGGGGAACCATCCTCATGCTACCACTGGTGCAGAAAGGACTTTTTTTGAACTTCCCGAAGATGCCTTACGATTTACAAGTGATCTAAACCTTCTTGGTACAATATTACCCTGCCAGATATTTGCAGAACAGATGGTTAAGCAGGATGCGGGTGTTATTCTGAACATTTCCTCAATGACCGCATTTCGCCCGTTAACCCGCATTCCAGCGTATTCAGCAGCAAAGGCCGCTGTAAGCAACTTCACCCAATGGTTGGCTGTGCATATGGCACAGGAATATTCCCCTAAAATTCGAGTAAACGCACTTGCTCCGGGTTTTTTCCTTACTCGCCAAAATCGTTTTTTGTTAATGGATGACGCAGGGAAAAACCTAACAGATCGAGGTCAAACGATTATCGAGCATACACCAATGGGCAGATTTGGTATTCCAGAAGATTTACTTGGCACGGTTTTTTGGCTGCTTTCCTCGGCTTCGCAGTTTGTGACCGGGATTGTGATTCCTGTAGATGGAGGATTCTCGGCATTTAGTGGAGTATAGTATGAGCCTCATGATCCAGAAAATTTCTAAAGACCAGGCTTTTCTTTCGGAACAAGATATCAAAGAGGTTATAAACCAAGGATTACGCGGACTATTCAAAGGCCAGAAAATCCTGGTCTTGATTCCGGACCACACACGTAGCTTGCCCTTGTCGATGCTCTTCCGCGTTTTGGTGAATGCTCTTCCTGATGCAAAGCAGTTGGCTTTCATGGTGGCATTGGGGACTCACCCCAGGTTATCTGAAAGCCAGCTTCAAGCTTTGGTAGGAATTACTGATGAAGAGCGAAAAACGAAATTTGCCCATATTGGATTATTGAATCACGCTTGGGATACACCTTCTGCACTCAAACAGATTGGCGTAATGCCCAAATCCCAAATCCAGGAGATTGCTGGTGAACAATGGCACCCCTCAATGGGCGGGGACGTGTTGGTTAAGATTAACTCTCAAATATTCAATTATGATCACATTATCATTCTCGGCCCGACCTTTCCCCATGAGGTGGTTGGATTTTCCGGTGGGGCAAAATACCTTTTCCCTGGGATTAGCGGACCTGAGATGATCAATTCCACCCACTGGCTGGGTGCACTGGGCGGAGTGATGGGCACGATTGGGGTTAAGGACACGCCAATCCGCCGGATGATCCATGCTGCTGCGGAAATAATAACGGTACCGATCACTTTGATCGCATTGGTAGTGCAAGACCATGATCTGGTCGGGGTCTTTATTGGAGGCTACCGGGAAGCATGGGCTGCGGCAGCAGACTTGTCTTCACAGGTGCATATTGAGTGGTGTGAGCAGTCATATCAGCGGGTACTCTCAAAAGCTCCCCTCATGTATAGTGAACTATGGACAGCCGCTAAAGCTATGTACAAGCTTGAATCTGTAGTAGCGGATGGCGGTGAGTTGGTGATCTACGCTCCTCACCTAGATACAATCAGTCATGTACATGGGAAATATATCTATGATATCGGCTACCATACTCTCCCATACTTCCTGGCTCAGTGGGATAAGTTCAAGCATGTGCCTCTGGGCGTTCTTGCGCACAGCACCCATGTTCGGGGGGCAGGAGTCTATCTGGATGGGATCGAAAAGCCCCGGATCCGTGTTTCCCTTGCCAGCCAAATCTCTGAGGCAGATTGCAGGCAGCTTAATTTGGGTTACCGTAATCCCGCGCAGATTGACCCCACAGAGTGGGAAATGGAAGACAGCCTGTATGTGCCCAAAGCAGGCGAAATTCTTTACAAATTGAAGGAACAGAAATAATGGCGACGGCAATTATCTTAATGGGCGTCTCAGGTTGCGGGAAAACCAGTGTGGGTAAAGGATTGTCTGAAACTCTTGATTGGCCATTCTATGACGGGGACGACTTTCATCCACAGGCAAATATCGACAAGATGGCACAGGGTATCCCGCTGAATGACGATGACCGCCAGCCCTGGCTGGAGCGTCTGCATGCCCTGACCGTGGAATGTCTTGACCAGAATAGATCATTGATTGTTGCCAGCTCTGCACTCAAAGCGAAGTATCGGCAGACATTGAGAGGTGACAGGGAATCAGTCAAATTCGTCCATCTGGTTGGTACTTTAGACTTGATCTTTGCCCGGATGCAGCAGCGCAGCGAGCATTATATGAAAGCTGAGATGCTGCGCAGCCAGTTTGCGGATCTGGAACTACCGAAGCACGCTCTGACCGTCCGGATCGATAAGCCGGTCAGCGAGATCGTGGCGGAAATTATCGAAAATTTGCAGTTGGTTGGAACCTGCCGTTAATGGGAATTTGGTCGGGTTATGGATTAATTTGACAGATAGTGATAAGCGCTGATCTTGAACATGAAAGTGCTAATGTGCTCGTGAAATAGTGAAAAGGTTTGTGGATGGAAAAGAAAAGGTATTTAGCTTTGGATTTAGGGGCTGAAAGTGGGCGTGTAGTCCTAGGAGTCCTCGAAAATGGAAGACTCTCATTATCCGAAGAACACCGCTTCATTACAGGTCCTGTAAGTCTACCGACAAAATATCCACCTCATCCCGGTTCATCAAATCTGTCCGATATTAGTTTAGTTTGGGATTTTGCTCGTTTCTGGGATGAAATTAAAAAGGGGATCAGACTTGCTCAAAAGAAGGGCGTGATAAATTCCATCGGTGTAGATGCATGGGGCGTCGATTTTGCGTTACTAGATAAAGAAGGTCTTATGCTCTCTCTGCCCTTCCATTATAGAGATCAGCGAACAACGGGCATAATGGAAGAGGTCTTTAGAAAAATCCCAAAAGAAAAAATCTTTGAAATCACCGGAATCCAATTCATGCCGTTGAATACGATTTTTCAATTATTTTCATTATCATCAACTCATGCACCGATTTTGCAAGTTGTAGATAAAATATTAATGGTTCCCGACCTGATTAACTATTGGTTAACTGGAAAAGTCGTTGGAGAATTTACAAATGTAACGACTTCACAGTTATATGATTCGAGAAGTAGAAATTGGTCAGATGAAATCATTTCTGCTTTAGGGCTTCCTAAAGCAATTTTCCCGGAAATTATTCCTCCAGGGACAAAATTGGGGTCATTAAGGCAGTCACTTTCTGAAGAATTAGATTGTCATGCTAATGTAATAGCTCCTGCCACCCATGATACTGGTTCGGCTGTTGCTGCAATACCTGCAAAGGAAGAAGATTTTATTTGGATCAGTTCTGGCACATGGTCAATTGTTGGTATGAATACAAAACAACCGATAATTAATGATGCGAGTTTTCGAAATAATTTCACTAATGAGGGTGGATTAGAAGGCACTTTTCGTTTTTCAAAGAATGTGATGGGGCTGTGGATTCTCCAACAGTGTAAATCTCAATGGAATGATGCGGGTCTTGATTACTCATACGATGACCTCACTAAAATAGCAGACGAAGCGCCTCACCTGAAATCCTTTATTAATCCTGATTGTTATGAGTTTTTATTACCCGGTGAAATGATTGAAAAAGTAAAGAAATATTGCCAAGAAACTCAACAACAGGTGCCAGAAACTGATGGGGAAGTTGTAAGAGCTGTACTTCAAGGGCTTGCACTACGATATCGATATGTCATTGAAGCGTTGGAAAGGATATCTGGATTAAAGACTTCGACCATTCATATAGTTGGGGGAGGCTCAAAAAACCGTATACTGAACCAATTTACTGCTGATGCAATTGGACGGCGTGTGTACTCTGGTCCGGTTGAAGCCACCGCTATCGGTAATATCATTGTCCAGGCGATGGCTAATGGAGATATCGATTCATGGCAAGATGGTGTTGAGATTATCAACCATTCTTTCGAAATCGAAGAGTTTATACCTGGTGATCAAAAACTCTGGAATGCTGCGTATTCCCTATTCGTAAATATTCAGAAAAGGACCAAACTTGCATTTTAAAAGTTGTAGTGTAGTGAATTTGATAAAACAGCAGGTTGGGCAAAATAATTTTCCGAAGGCTGAGAAATGAACAGGGTCCAGTATTATGGAAATCAAGGAGCTTTGTGAGATTTTTTCAGCTCAATAAGAATCCAAACCTAAGTGACATGAGGTGTTATGATTTTTCCTGATGAAATCATTACAAGAAAATATGAGTTGGCTAAAGAGCAATTTGCATCTCTCGGTGTGAATACAGAGCAAGCAATATCTATATTGCAAGACATTTCACTAAGTATTCATTGCTGGCAAGGTGATGACGTTAAAGGATTTGAAAATCCGGAGGCAGAATTATCTGGGGGTATTGCTGCAACCGGGAATTACCCCGGCAAGGCAAGGACAGCGGATGAATTAAGGCAAGACCTGGATTTGGCGTATAAGCTCATTCCCGGTCGTCATCGCCTCAATTTACATGCGATCTATCTTGAATCGGATAAAAAGGTCCCCCGTAACGAAATCGAACCAAAGCATTTTTCCGAATGGGTAGATTGGGCGAAAGAGAAAAAACATGGATTGGATTTCAATCCAACCTGTTTTTCTCATCCTTATGCCGATGGCGGGTTTACGCTCTCATCCTCTGATCCTGCCATCCGCCAGTTTTGGGTTGAACATTGTATTGCTTCCAGAAAGATTGGAGAATACTTTGGCAGTGAATTAAACACACCTGCTGTTACCAATATCTGGGTCCCTGACGGTTATAAAGATGCACCCTTTGACCGGATGGCGCCGCGCAGGTTCCTTGAAGAGTCGCTGGATGAAATTCTGAAAGAAAAAATAGATAAAAATTTCAATCTTGATTCTGTTGAGCCGAAGTTATTCGGGATCGGATCAGAAAGTTATGTGACAGGTTCAATGGAATTCTATATGGGATATGCCATAACACGGAAGATTTTATTGACATTAGACAGCGGCCATTTTCATCCAACTGAAACCATCAGTGATAAGGTGTCTTCTCTGCTGTTATACCTTGACGAGTTATTGTTACACGTCAGCCGAGGAGTCAGGTGGGATAGTGATCACGTTGTAACCTATACTGATGATCTTCAGATGATTGCCCAAGAGGTTGTGCGTAATCATGCATTATCCCGAATCCATATTGGATTGGATTATTTCGATGCCAGCATCAATCGCATTGCTGCCTGGACGATCGGTGCAAGAAGTACTCTAAAAGCATTTCTTGCAGCTTTGCTCGAGCCCAGCGATCTGATAAGAAAGGCTGAAATGAATGGCAATTTCACGCAAAGGCTGGCTCTCCTGGAAAATCAAAAATGGATGCCATTAGCTGATGTATGGAATTATTACTGTTTGATTAATGGCGTTCCTATTGGAATTGATTTTATGGAAAACGTTAGAAATCACGAAAGAGATGTTCTGAGTAATAGAATCTAATTTATCTTTTCAAAGGGTAAAGGGTAATAATGATAACAAGAATACAAGAAAAATTAGTAAGATTAGGACGAAAATTAGGTGATCCAGAAAAGGATTACGTTATTCTTGGTGAAGGTAATATCTCGGGTAAGGATAACGACAATACTTTTTGGGTCAAAGCAAGCGGCTCCTCCTTATCAAATTTACAGACTGAGAATCTCGTTGAAGTATATTTTGATAAGGTATTAGCATTATTAGAGAAAGACACTTTGAGTGATGAAGAAGTAAAAAACGGACTGCAAAGTGCGAAAACTGACACTTCGGTCAAGGCTGTACCTTCAGTCGAAACTTTTCTGCATGCGCTTTTACTTCGGTTGCCAGGTGTTAATTTTGTGGGCCATACACATCCAACCCCTGTTAACGCAATACTCTGTTCGAAGAAGTCAGTAGAAGCGTATTCAGGATCATTATTTCCAGATCAAATCGTTTATTGTGGTCCTGCTCCAATCTATGTTCCCTATACAGATCCTGGTCTCCCTTTAGCCTTAAGGGTACGACTGGAAGTTGAAAAGTATGTTGTAAAAAGGGAAACCGCTCCCAAAGTTGTTCTCATGGAAAACCATGGTTTGTTGGCACTCGGTGCAACATCCGAAGAAGTTGAGCAAACAACTAATATGTCTATTAAAGTTGCTCGGGTGATTCTAGGGACGTTTGCGCTTGGCGGCCCTCGATTTCTTTCAGAGGAAAATGTTCATCGTATCTATTCGCGGCCTGACGAAGAATATCGCAAACAGGTTTGGGGGATTAAGTGAATTTCATCCCGAGTCTGGCTTCTTTAGAAGAGGCATTGAGCGAGTTTTCACCAGAAAAGCGTAAAAGGGCATTACTAGCCATCTGTGATCATTATTCTGATGAATTAAAGCTGACAGAATCTCATAAAGGAAAGATCAATCTTCATGCACATACCTTCTTTTCTTATAATGCATATGGTCATTCTCCAACTGCATTAGCTTGGATTGCCAAGAAAAAGGGATTGGATTTCATTGGTATTGTTGATTTTGATGTTTTGGATGGTGTCAATGAATTTCTAGAAGCTTGTGAGTTATTGTGCGTTAGAGGTGTTGCAGGAATGGAAACTCGTGTTTTCATTCCCGAATACAGAAACATCGAAATTAATTCGCCAGGTCAACCTGGCATTGCCTATCATATGGGAGCGGGATTCACAGATTCCGATCTGACCGAAATGGTACAGCCTGCTTTCAACTCGTTTCGCACCCAGGCTGCGGAGCGGAATTATGATATCGTCCAAAAACTAAATGCATATTTGAATCCTTTATCGCTTGATTTTGAGGCTGAAGTTCTTCCCTTGTCCCCAAAGGGAAATGTGACGGAACGACATATTGTATATAAACTCATTGAAAAATCATTTGATGAACTTGATGACACAGAAAATTTCTGGCAGAAGAAACTTAAACTTAGCTCTGATCGGTTGGCAGGATTGTTGAATGATCGGATCAAATTTGAACAATTTCTTAGAAAAAAAATGATAAAACGCGGTGGGGTGGCATATATTAAACCTGATCCGGAAAAATTCCCAACAATTTCAGAGTTTAACCGAATCATACGATCTGCCGGTGCAATTCCCTGCATGGCCTGGCTGGATGGCACCTCTGAAGGCGAGAGCGACATTGAGAGACTCCTCGAATTTATGATCGACAAAGGCGTCTGCGCCGTCAATATTATTCCTGATCGTAATTGGAATCTAACTGAAACTGATGTTAAGACCAGGAAAATTGAGGCTTTATACAAGTTTGTGGATTTGGCAGATGAGCAGCATTTACCGATTTTGATTGGTACGGAAATGAACAGCAATGGACAGAAATTAGTCGATGATTTGAATGTTCCTGAATTGGCACCGTTAGCGGATAGCTTCCGTAGAGGTGCAGAGTTTATCTACGGTCATACCATGCTTGAACGACTATGGGGCCTGGGATATCAAAGCGCATGGGCACAGAAAAATTTCAAGAATCGAGAAAAAAGAAACACCTTTTACACCGAAGTTGGTAAAGTAATTCCGCCTGGCGTCGTTGACAAGAAAATCCAAAAACAAATCTCAAACGCTGTTTCACCTGAGAAGATTTTACACACTTTCAATAACAGGAACGGGTGAAATGAAAATATTAGATGAATACCGAAAAGGAAAAATACCTTTACCTCAAAAAAATCATCTATGGCCGCTTTACGGCAAAGGCCTGGAAAACTTTGGGAAGGATGAAGCACCAATTGTTGTAGATATGCCTGAATACGGGTCTGATGAACTCCTGGTGCGCCACGATGCTTGTGGGCTATGCTTTTCGGATGTCAAAGTCATAAGCCTAGGGCAGGAGCATCCCCGAATTTACCGGAATATGCACGAAAGACCGGTGGTCCTGGGGCATGAGGTTTCGATGACTGTCGTAAGGGTTGGGGAGAATTTACGAGATCAATACAAGATTGGAGACCGCTTCATCCTGCAAGCTGATATTTATATGGACGGGGTAGGCTATGCTTATGGGTATGAAATTCAGGGCGGTTTGTCGCAATACAATGTGATCGACCAACGCGTACTAAATGGCGATGGGGGGAATTATCTGATCCCAATCCGTCCGAATACGGGTTATGCGGAATCCGCCCTTGTTGAACCGTGGGCGTGCGTTATCGCTGCTTATTACCTCGAATACCGTTCTTCCTTAAAAGACGGCGGGATTGCCTGGTTTATTGGTCCGGATGAGGGCGAATTTACAATCACCAACGGCTTTAACGAGGATTCGCATCCTGAGAAGATCAAGTTAACAAATATGGATGGGGGATTTGGTCGGTGGATTCGAGAAAAAGCCTCTGCTCTCGGGATCCCAGTTGTGGAGGTCGCTGAAATAAAATCTGTTGAAGGCGAAGCTGACCCCGATGACCAGGTTGATGATATTGTCCTCCTCTCCCCCAATGTTGATTTGATCGAGAAGACCAGTCACTACCTTAAATATCAAGGTGTGCTTGTCTTTTCTGCGAATGAACAATTTACAAATAAAGCGAACCTGGATATTGGCAGGGTGCATTACAACCGATGGTTGTTCCTGGGTGGAACCGGGCGGGATATTAGCGCGATTTATGCCAAAGCTCCCCGACGATCGGAATTACACAAGGGTGGGCGTGCCCTGTTCGTGGGTGCCGGTGGGCCGATGGGTCGAATGCACGTTCAGCATGCTATCGAAATCTGTGACCCTCCCTCAATGATCGTCTGCTCTGACGCCAGTGATGAGCGACTACAGGATCTGGATGAGACCTTTGGCGAGGAGGCAAAAGAAAAAGGTATTGAGTGGTTATGCGTCAACCCGATGCACAAAGATGTGTATGAAAAAACTCTGCAAGCTTTTAAAGAAAAGGGGTTCAATGATGTCATCATACTGGTTCCCATACCACCCGTGATCGCGGAGGGGGTTACCTGGTTGGCAGATAGTGGCGTGATGAATGTATTTGCTGGCGTTGCACGCGGCACTACCGTTCCGATTGACTTGAATGATCTGGTATATCGGGACATGTGTATCATCGGTCATTCCGCATCCAAAATAGAGGATATGCTGACCATGCTGCAGAAGGTGGAAGATGGCGAGTTATCCACCAACCGTTCGGTTGCAGCTATTGGCTCCTTATCCGCAGCGAAAGATGGCATACAGGCTTTAATCGATGCTACATATCCTGGAAAAGTTGTGATCTTCCCAAATATTCGTGAACTGCCCTTAACAAGTGTCACCGATCTTAAAGATGTCATGCCAGGGGTGGCTGAAAAATTGAAGGGTGGGAAAATTTGGACAAAAGCAGCAGAGGAAATTCTATTTGAAGAAATGATTGAAGGTGAAACAGATGCATGATTCAGAATCCCTTAAAGGAAAAACAGCCATTGTAACGGGTGGTGGGCAGGGGTTGGGCGAAGCGATTTGCATGCGACTGGCTGAAGAAAGCTGCAACATCGTTATCGCAGATATCAATCCGAACAGCCTTCAAGAAACCATTCAGCGAATCACCGAGGCTTATGATGTCAAGGCTGTTGGTGTCCCCACAGATATCACTCAGGAAGAACAAGTCAATAATCTGGTTGACCAAGCTATCGCAAGGTTTGGATCACTCGATATTATGATTAGCAATGCAGGAATTTTGATTGCGAGGCCAGTCGATGAATTTCCTGCCTCAGATTGGCTCAAAGTGATTGAAGTAAATCTGTTTGGATACTTTTTATGCGCGAAGCATGCTGCGCGTGTTATGAAGAAACAAGGCTCAGGGATTATTATTCAAATAAATTCAAAATCAGGTAAAACAGGAAGTTATAAAAACTCTGCGTATGCCTCGTCAAAATTTGGCGGTATAGGGTTGACCCAATCCCTGGCGCTTGAACTGGCGGAATTTGGAATCCGAGTCAACGCTATTTGTCCAGGGAATATGCTGGATTCGCCGCTTTGGACCGATTCACTTTTTGAACAATACTCTCAAACACGTTCGATGAGTTCCGATGAAGTTCGACAATATTACATAGACAAGGTGCCTCTGAAACGCGGATGCACCTATGATGACGTTTGTAATTTACTGGTGTTCCTCGCTTCAAACCGGTCTAGTTATATGACCGGTCAGGCGATCAATGTCACCGGTGGGCAGGAAATGCATTAATTTCAAATTTGGAGATAAATAATGACAGATCATAAAATAAGAACCATTGAAGAAGTCACCGCACTAATCGAAGAGCAATCGCTAACAAAAGAACAACTCATGACATATCTCCGTCAAATGATGGAGATCCGTGCGTTTGAAAATAATATCGCCAATTTACTAGGGAAAGCCGTTCTGCAAGGAGCGTCACACCTTTACGCGGGTCAGGAAGCAGTGGCTGTTGGTGTCATTGGCGCGCTGAGAGATACGGATCTCATTACCAGCACACATCGCGGACATGGCCATGCCCATGCCCATGGTGATACGGCAGTAAAGACACCTGGATCCCAACAGGAACACTATAACAAAATGATGGCAGAAGTTCTTGGGAAATCCGGGGGGTATTGCAAAGGAAAAGGTGGGTCAATGCACATTGCTGATGTGGATCATGGAAATCTGGGTGCAACCGGAATAGTGGGCGGCAATATTCCCGTCGCTGTGGGTGCAGCTTTGGCTCAAAAACTTCAAAAGACAGACTCGGTAGTTATTTGTTTCTTTGGGGATGGCGCATCCAACACAGGCAACTTCCATGAAGGTTTAAATATGGCTTCCCTCTGGGACTTACCTGTCGTTTTCGTTGTTGAAAATAACAAATATGCCATGTCTGTTCCTTTCGCAAAGGCTAGCAAACTACAAAACATTGCCGATCGGGCTTGTGCGTATGGTATTCCTGGAGCAACTGTAGACGGGATGGATGTGCTAAAGGTACGCCAGGCAACCTCCCGGGCGGTGGCGCGTGCCCGCCGTGGGGGTGGTCCCTCAATCGTTGAATGTAAGACCTATCGATATTATGGCCACTCGCATAGTGATCCTCGGGCGTATCGTACACGCGAGGAGGAAGCGGAATATAAGGCAAAAGACCCCATAAAACGGTTAGGAAGTGACTTGCAAGAGATCGGTATGGTGAAAGAGGAGGAAATCGAGACCCTGGAAGAAAGCGTCCAGGAAAAATTAGATTTAGCCATGATCTATAGCAATGAATCCGCGTCACCAATTTCGAGTGAGTTGACCACAGATGTTTTCGCGCCTTCAAAAATAACGGAAACGGATATCCTTGCAGAGAAGAAATTACGAGAAAAGATTCGCAACACCACTGAAATGCGGGAAATCTCATATTCCCAGGCATTGGCAGAAGCGATGCGGGAAGAGATGTTGCGTGATAAAAAAGTCTTCCTGATGGGTGAGGATATTGGCCTTTATGGTGGTGCCTATGGCGCAACGAGAATGCTGTTTGAGGAAATTGGCGCTGACCGCGTTATAGACACGCCAATATCCGAAGCAACGATAGGTGGAGCAGCAGTGGGCGCGGCGATGTGCGGTATGCGGCCGGTGGCTGAGATCATGTATGTGGATTTCACGCCATTGGCAATGGACCAGATCGCCAATCAGGGTGGCAAAAACCGGTATATGTTTGGCGGAAAGACCACAGTCCCGATGGTTGTTCGAACTGAAGGCGGTGCAGGTAGGGCTATCGCTGCACACCATTCCCAGAGCCTCGAAAGCTTGTGGACCCATTTCCCGGGGATCTATGTCGTGATGCCGTCTACGCCTTATGATGCCAAAGGTTTACTCAAGACCGCAATCCGGGATGATAACCCTGTGATGTTTATCGAGCATAAGATGCTTTATAAAGAAAAGGGACCTGTTCCTGAGAAGGAATACCTAATTCCCTTTGGTATAGCGGATGTTAAGCGAGAGGGAAGTGATTTAACAATCGTCACCTACTCTCGTATGGTGTTGCTAGCGTTGAAGGCATCTGAGATTTTGGAAAAAGAAGGAATTGATGTTGAAGTTGTTGATCTTCGGACATTGGTGCCTTTGGATATGGATACAGTTGCTGCTTCAATTCGAAAAACAGGACGATTTGTGGGCGTGACCGAAGCTTATGAAAACACCAGTTTCATTAATGAGGTGATGGCACGTGTAAATGAAGAAGTCTTTGATTGGCTGGATGCCCCCATGGTGCGTGTGGCAGCGGCAAATGTCCCGGTTCCGCGCGCGGAAGTGCTGGAAGACCTGGCGATCCCCAATGTTGAGCGCATTTTAAATGCTTGTAGAAAGGTCATGAGCTAATGTCTGAGGATTTATTCATTCCAAAATTGGGCCAAACAGTTGAGGAAGTAACTTTGATCAACTGGTTAGTGGCTGACGGATCTAGGGTGGGTTTTGGCGATCCGGTGCTGGAGGTCGAAACCGATAAGGCGATCTTCGATGTCGAGGCAAATGCCAAAGGGTTTATCCATTTCGGAAATTATGCGATTGGAGAGACGGTTCCTGTTTTGACAGTTGTTGCCACGATTGGGAAAGTGGATGAAGTCTTTTCACCTGGCAGGACGAGTTTTGAGGAACAGCAAAGTCCGGTTGATCTTCCCCAAACTCAAGTGAAATTATCACAGAACAAACAAGCACCTGGGCACCCTGTGAAGGTTGAAAGTTCCAAGGTTTTTGCTTCACCTCGTGCCAGGAAACTGGCAAGTGAGAAGGGGGTCGACCTTTCCAAGATCAAATCGTCAGGTGGAGAAGGTGTCCGGATTATTGAAGATGATGTTTTAACCTTTATCAATCACGCGCCAAATGTGACGCCGGTTGCTTCGGCTTTTGCCCGAGAGATGAACTTTGATGTTTCCGGACTACGAGGAAGTGGACCTAAAGGGATGGTAACCAGAGCTGATGTTGAAGATGCCATTCGGCAGAAACTGGTGAGCACTTCAAACAAAATAAATATGGTTGTGCCTGAAATCACTTATCCACCTGCCAACATTATTGAAAAGAAATCTATATCCACCGTACGTAAGATCATTTTTGATCGGATGACTGCAAGTGACCAATTGACTGCCCGGGTTACGCTGGTGACTGAGGTGGATGCATCTGAGCTTGTGGGAATTAGGGAGAAATTGAAGGCGGAAAAGGAAAAAGCGTGGGGGTTCAAGCCAAGATATACTGTTCTGATCGGCCTGATCGTGTCGCAGACTTTGGGTGAATATCGATACATGAATGCCCGGTTGAGTAAAGGCGGTTCTCAGATTGAATATCTGGAAAACATCAACCTGGGTTTTGCCGTTAACACAGAACGCGGGTTGATGGTCCCTGTCGTAAAGAATGCTGATAATTTAGATTTATTAAACTTTGGAAAACAATACAAACAATTAGTTAGCGCAGCCCAAACCGGAAAAATTTCTACAGAGTATCTTACAGGCGGTACCTTTACGATCACCAATCTCGGCGCATACGATGTGGATGCATTTACGCCCATAATTAATTTGCCTGAATTGGCAATTTTAGGCATGGGACGGATCCAGGATAAAGTGGTCCCGATTGAAGGTGAGGTCAAAATTCGGAAGATGATGAACCTGAGTCTAGTTTTTGATCATCGATTGGTTGATGGTGCGCCAGCGGCCGCGTTCTTGCAGAAAATTAAAGAACGGATAGAAAATCCGACCATGATTCTTATTTGGTAAGCTTTTTTATGATAATTAGAGCTAATTGCATCAGTTCACCTGGGATGCAACAAAATTTTCACTATCCGCAAAAATTGAGTTTAAGATCATAGATTCTTCTAAGAATAGGGATGATTTTGTTTAAATAGAGTCAAGCCAGCAGCAATGCGGGTGGTCCTGACTCAGCGCCCAAGAAGGGCTTGTCACCCTATTCGTTTGTTGACAGTAATCCTTGAAAGTCTCTACTTCAAAGTGTTACTAAATTTGAGATGTTGACATAGAAATGATAGAAAAAGTGGACAAAATAGACATCTTTTACCGCTATAAGTGGTCGTTATAGACTAAAACACTCTCGTATATACGGTATAGACGAAAATCTTGTGGACTTCGAAGCAATTGGTTGGGCGTTCGAATCGCGCCGGGGGCGCTGCGAATAACGGTTTTCGGTTGAAGACCGTTATTTAGTTAACAACATTTCCTTCTCCACCTCACTCAGAAACGCCACCTTCACCGCATTCTCCTGCGCCTTCCGCGTATCTACCTCCCTCAGGCCCGCTTTCGGCGCGGCGATCTCGAACTCATCCCGCAGCGTGACCGGGCTGATTCCCGGATCGTCGGTGTTGAGCGTCGCCAGCAGGCCCAGGTCCAGCCAGCCTTTGAGCGGATGCGCCGCATACGATGGCACGCTGTTCGTGTGGACGTTGCTCGTCAGGTTCGCCTCAATCCCGATCTCATTTTCCAGCATGTAGTCCACCAGATCCTGATCTTCGTTGATGCTGAGCGCATGCCCGATTCGCCCCGCGCCAAGATGGCGGATCGCGCCCCAAACGCTCTCCGGCCCAGCCGATTCACCCGCGTGAACCGTGATCCCCCAGCCCGCGTCGCGCGCACGTTTGAAATGTTCAACAAACATCTCCGGCGGGTAATTCGCCTCATCCCCGGCGAGGTCCAGTCCGACGATCTCTGTTTTGTGGCTCAGCAGCGCTTCCAACTCCTTCCGGCCGACTTCCGCACCATAAGTCCGGCTGATGATGCCAATCAGATTTGCCTTGGTTCCACTGACGGCCAGCTCGCCCTCCCTGACGCCTGCCACCACAGCTTCAACCACCACCGCCGGATCCAGACCGTGCGGTTCAGCCATGAACCACGGGCTGAAGCGCAACTCAATATAATCCAGCCCCTCTGCCGCCGCATCGATCACGTTCTCCCTTGCCACCCGGCGGCAGGCGTCATAATCCGCAAAGACAGACACCATCCAACTGAACTTTTTGAAATATGCCATGATGTCCGTTTCCGGCTCCATCACCTGGATATGAGGGCGCAATTCTTCCAGCGAATAAGCCGGCAGCGGCAGGTTGTGCTGCAGCGCAAGATCAAGGATCGTCTGAAGCCGG